>Ga0182792_1002838_pt1 | contig 11787 bp, 13 predicted proteins | sample Passage237B_FD_130497 | JGI IMG/M metagenome (GOLD analysis project Ga0182792, IMG submission 130497) | Cellulose adapted compost microbial communities from Newby Island Compost Facility, Milpitas, CA, USA - Passage2 37B (version 2) (version 2) ...
CGGCTTCTCGACCAAGTTCCTCAAGCACGGCTCGCTGCTCGACCTTCCGCTGTCGATCCGCCCAGGCAACATCCTGCCGCTGCTGGCGGTGGCGCGGGACAACTTCCCCCTCGAGGAGTACCTGGTCGGGCAGGTCTTCCAGAGCAAGGGCCATCGCTACAAGGCGCTGCGCGAGTTCTACCCCGCCCTGAAGGAGAGCGACTGGGAGCTCGACGTGGCGGGACAGCGCGTGCAGATCATCCGCAAGGACAAGGTGCGCACGGGCACGCTGGAGTTCGGCACGGAGATCGTGCATTCGGCGGATTCGTCGATCGTGGCGCTGCTGGGCGCATCGCCCGGCGCCTCGACCGCCGTGTGGATCATGGTCCACATGCTGGAGACCTGCTTCCACGAGGAAATGGTCGGCCACTGGGTGCCCAAGATCAAGGAGATGATCCCCTCCTACGGCGGCGACCTCAAGACCGACGCCGCGCTGCTGGAGCGGGTGCGCAAGGACACGGCCGAGGTGCTGGGACTGAAGACGGCCTGACGACCGTGCGGATGCCGGGCGCGCGGGCATATGAGCGAGCGGGACGCTGGCGGTCCGGATGAGGAGAACGGAGCTCATCCAGCAGCTGTCCGTCCTGCTGCGCTTCGGGGCGCTGATGCTGCGCTCGGGCGACACGGCTTTCCGCGTGCGCGATGCGATGGGGCAGCTCGCGGGCAAGCTCGGCATCGATTGCCTGGACGTGGCGATCACGCTCGGCCACCTCGCGGCGACAGCCGAGGCCGGCGGGGAGAGCGTGACGCTGGTGCGCGAAGCCGGGCCGCTGGGCGTCGACGCCTCGCGCATCGCCGCCCTGTTCCGGCTGGCGCAGACGAGTCCCGACGGGTTCACCGCGGCCGAGCTCGCGACCGCCGTCGACGCGATCGAAGCGACGCGGCCGCTGCACGGGCTGCTGCCCATCGCCCTGTCGATGGCGGTGGCCTCGGCCGGCTTCTCGTTCCTGAACGGCGGCGACCTGCTGGCGACCGCCGCCGCGGCGGCGAGCGGCGGGCTGGGCCAGGCAGCGCGCACCCTGCTGTCGCGCCGGGCCTTCAACCAGTTCGCCATGACGGCGCTGTGCGCGGTGCTCGCGTCGGGGATCTACTGCCTGATCGTGCTGGGCTTCGGCGTGCGCAGCTTCACGCTGGCCCATGCCGTGGGCTTCATCTCCTCGGTGCTGTTCCTGGTGCCGGGCTTCCCGCTGGTCGCCGGCCTGCTCGACCTGGTGCAGCACCAGACGCCGGCCGGCGTCGCCCGCCTGTTCTACGGCGTGCTGCTGACGCTGGCCGCGGCCTTCGGCCTGTCGATCGTGGCCGCGCTGGCCGGCCTGGCCCCCACGCCGCCGGCCGCGGCCGGGCACGGCCTCGATCCGGCGACGGTGCTGTGGCGGGCGCTGGCGTGCTTCGCCGGCGGCTGCGGCTACGGCCTCCTGTTCAACAACCCGCTGCGCACGGTGGCCGTCGTGGGACTGCTGTCGATGCTGGGCAACGAGGTCCGGCTGGGCCTGCACGATCTCGGCATGGCCCTGCCGCCCGCGACCTTCTTCGGCGCGCTGACGGTCGGGCTGCTGGCGTCGTTCGCGCGCGCACCGCTGCAGGTGCCGCGCATCACCCTGACGGTGCCCAGCATCATCATGATGACGCCGGGTCTGTTCGCCTTCCAGACGATCGTGTTCCTCAACCAGGGCCGGGTGCCGGAGGCGATCGAGGCCGCCACGGTCTGCGGCTTCGCCGTCGGCGCCATGGCGATGGGCCTGGTCGCGGCACGCTTCCTCACCGAGCGGCGCTGGCGGTTCGAACGGTAGAGCGGGATCTCACTCCGTCGCGACGTAGGAATGCACCATCTTGGCGGGATCGACGATGCGGTCGAACTCGGCCTCGTCGACATAGCCCAGCTTGAGGGCCGCCTCCTTCAGCGTCAGGTCGTGGTCCATCGCGTAGTGGGCGATCTTCGAGGCTTTGTCGTAGCCGATGACCGGCGCCAGCGCCGTGACCAGCATCAGCGAGCGGTCGACGTACTCCTTGATCTTCTTCAGGTTGGGCTTCGTGCCCTCGACCAGGAACCTGCGGAAGTTGGCGCAGCCATCGGTCAGGATCGTGATCGAATGGGTGATGTTGTAGATCATCACCGGCTTGTAGACGTTCATCTCGAGATAGCCGCCGGCGCCGCCCATGCCGACCGCCACGTCGTTGGCCATGACCTGCACGGCGATCATGGTCAGCGCCTCGCACTGGGTCGGATTCACCTTGCCCGGCATGATCGACGAGCCGGGCTCGTTCTCGGGGATCTCCAGCTCGGCGAAGCCGGCACGCGGGCCGCAGGACATCAGGCGGATGTCGTTGGCGATCTTGTAGAGCGAGACGGCGAGCGTGCGCAGCGCGCCCGAGAGCTGGACCAGCGCGTCGTGCGCGCCCTGCACCGGGAACTTGTTCGGCGCGCTGACGAAGGGCAGGCCGGTGAGCTTCGCGATTTCCGCCGCCGCCGCCTCGGCGAAGCCGGGCGCGGCGTTGATGCCCGTGCCCACGGCGGTGCCGCCCAGCGCCAGGTGATAGACGTCCTTCAGCGCATCCTCGAGGCGCCGCATGCCGTCGGCCAGCATGCCGGCATAGCCCGACCATTCCTGGCCCAGCGTGATCGGCGTGGCGTCCTGCATGTGGGTGCGGCCGATCTTGACGATGCCGTCCCAGGCCCGCGCCTTGGCGTCGATCGCGTCGTGCAGCGCCTTCACCGAGGGCAGCAGGCGCTCGACCGTGTTCACCGCCGCGGCGATGTACATGACCGAGGGGAAGGTGTCGTTCGACGACTGGGACATGTTGACGTGGTCGTTGGGATGGACCGGCTTCTTGGAGCCCAGCGGCGTGCCGGCGAGCTGGCAGCAGCGGTTGGAGACGACCTCGTTGACGTTCATGTTGAACTGCGTGCCGCTGCCGGTCATCCAGACGTGCAGCGGGAACATGTCGTGGTGCTGGCCGGCCAGGATCTCGTCGCACACCCTGACGATCAGCCCATGGACCTCGTCGTCGAGGCGCTTGCCGGCGTGGTTGGCGTTGGCCGCCGCCTTCTTCAGGATGGCATAGCCCGTGATCATCTCGCGCGGCATCAGATCCTTGCCGATGCTGAAATGCTCGAGCGAGCGCTGGGTCTGCGCGCCCCACAGCTTGTCGCCGGGCACGCTCACCTCGCCCAGGCTGTCGGTCTCCTTGCGAACGTCCGCCATGGCGCACCTCTCGTGAATGCCGGCCGGAGACTAGAACATCGCCTGCGGGACCGCGAGCGTCCCGCTCGCCTGATGCTGGGAGAGGACGATCAATCGGTGCCGGGCCTTATGCGGCGCAGCGACTTCAGGCTGCCCTGGCGCTTCTTGTCCTCGAGGCGACGCCGCTTGCTGGCCAGGGTCGGGCGCGTCTTCACGCGCGGCGTGGGCGGCCGGGCGGCGGCGCGGATCAGGGCGACGAGGCGGGCCAGCGCCTCCTCGCGGTTGCGCTTCTGGCTGCGTTCGCCCTGCGCCACCAGCACCAGGACCCCGTCGCGCGTCAGGCGCTGCCCGGCGATGGCCTCCAGCCGCCGCCGCACGTCCTCGGGCAGCGACGGCGAGCGGCGCACGTCGAAGCGCAGCTGCACGGCGGTGGAGGTCTTGTTGACATGCTGGCCGCCCGGCCCCGCGGCGCGCACGAAGCTCTCCTCGATCTCGGCGGGATCGAGGGCGATCCTGCCGTTGATGCGGATCGCCGCGCCGCCGGCCGACGGCATCACTCGCGCGCGCCAGCCTTGCGCAGCATGGCCTCGATCGAGGTGCGGCCGGACTGGCGGGCGTAGGTGAGCGCTGTCCTGCCCGTGAAGTCGGTCCTGTTGGGATCGGCCTTCTTCGCCAGCAGGGCGCGCACGGCGCCGGCATGGCCGAGACGGGCCGCGACCATGAGTGCGGTGGCGCCCTGGCGCGTCTGCGCATCGGCCCGGGCGTTCTTCGCCAGAAGCATGTCGACCATCAGGTCGTCGCCGATCTCGGCGGCCCGGATCAGCGACGTGTAGCCCTCCTTGTCGGGCATGTCGGGCTGGGCGCCGCCCTTGAGCAGCGTCTCCACGACGGCAACCTGGCCGTTGGTCACCGCGACCATCAGCAGCGGCTGCCCGCTGGCGTCGATCTGATTCGGGCTCTCGCCCTTCAGGAGGGAGGCGCGCACCTTCTCCTCGTCGCCCTCGCGCACCGCCTTGACGATCGGCTTGAGGGTCATCGTGTCGAATTGCGCCAGCGCCGCGCCAGCGGCAACGGGCAAGGTCGCCAGGCCGAGGCCCGCTGTCAGGAATATCCGACGGATCAAGACGCCTTCTCCCTGGTTGCCTGGTAGCGTGCCTCTATGCTGTCCCATATCTGCGCCTCCAGGCAAACCCCGTCGTAGCGGTTGATCTGCTGCAGGCCGGTTGGCGAGGTCACGTTGATCTCCGTGAGATAGCGGCCGATCACGTCGATGCCCACGAACAGCAGGCCGCGCCTCGCCAGCTCCGGTCCGATGATCTCGCAGATCTCGACATCGCGCGCCGTGAGCGTGTCCTTCACGGCCTTGCCGCCGACATGCATGTTCGAGCGCGCCTCGCCCTCGGCCGGCACGCGGTTGATCACGCCGACCGGCCTGCCGTCGATCAGGATGATGCGCTTGTCGCCCTGCCGCACCTCGGGCAGGTAGCGCTGCGCGATCAGCGGCTCGCGGCTGCGCAGGGAGAACATCTCCAGCAGCGAGGCGAAGTTCTCGTCGTCGGGCCGCACGCGGAACACCCCGGCGCCGCCATTGCCGAACAGCGGCTTCAGGATGATGTCCTTGTGCTCGTCGCGGAAGGCGCGAATGGCGCGCGCGTCGGAGCTGATCAGCGTCGGCGGCATGACGTTGTCGAAATGCGTCACGAACAGCTTTTCCGGCGCGTTGCGCACGCTCGCCGGATCGTTGACCACCAGCGTCTTCGGGTGGATGTGCTCGAGCAGATGGGTCGTGGTGATGTAGGACATGTCGAAGGGCGGATCCTGGCGCAGCAGCACCACGTCCAGCGTCGACAGGTCGATCAGCTCGGGCGCGCCCAGCGTGAAGTGGTTGCCCTTCTCGCGGCGCAGCTTCATCGGCTGGGCCTGCGCCATCACCTTGCGGTCGCGGAAGATCAGGTCGGGCGGCGTGTAGTGCCAGACGTCATGGCCGCGCCGCTCGGCTTCGAGTCCCAGCACGAAGGTCGAATCGCCGTCGATGTCGATGGTCGAGACGTGGTCCATCTGTATGGCGACGGTGAGCTTCATGGTTCGAGAATCCCTGTGGGCCAGATTGCGCCCTCCCCAGCGCAGCTGGGGAGGTGTCGGCGTCTTACGCCGACGGAGGGGTCATGGACAGCATTTTGGCGCCTCTCGACCCCTCCGCCCGCTGCGCGGGCACCTCCCCTTCGCGGACTCCGCGAAGGGGAGGTCTCGGAGGGAGCGGCGTTCGCACGCCGTCAGTTAAGGCCGCGGCGCAGTTCCTGCAACAGAGTCTGGGCGCGCAGGCGCAGGGCGGCGTCGCCGCCGGCGCCATCGATGTCGAGGAAGCGCTGGAAGGCCGCGATGGCGGCGCGGCGCTTGTCGAGGCGGGCGTTGAGCTGGCCGGCCTCGAACAGCAGCTCCGGCCGGTCCGGCGCGACGGCGAGCATGCGGTCGAGCGAGCACGCCGCGCCCGCCCAGTCCTCGCGCTGCGCCAGGCGCAGCCGCACGTTGTTCTCCAGCCGCAGCAGCACGTCGCGATCGGAGACCGGATCGAAGTGCTGCGGCGACAGCTCCGCCTGCGATCCGATCACCCGGCGCAGGAGATCGCGCAGCTCGGCGGCGTCGCGCACCGCCCCGTCATGGAAGGGATCGACGACATGGCGCGCGCCCTCGATGCCGACACGGATCAGGAAATGGGCGGGAAAGGCCAGGCCCTCGGCCTCCCAGCCCTGCCGGCGGGCGACATGGAGATAGAGGATCGACAGGGCCACCGGCAGCCCCTGGCGGCGTTCGATCACGCGCAGCAGATCGGCGTTCTGCAGGTCGTCGTAGGTGTCCGTGTCCCCGCGATAGCCGTAGGAGCGGGCCACGATCTCCGACAGCGCCTCCGGCGCCGCACCGCGGCGGCGCACCAGGTCCGCGAGATCGCCGGCCATCGACGCCACGTGCTGGCGGAACGGCGCGAGATCGGGGGTATCGCCGCGCCGCACCACGGCCAGCGCCAAGGCGGCCTCGAGAAGATCGAGGCGCTCGCCGTCGCCAGCGCAGAGGTCGCGCAGCCGGCCCAGGGAGGCTTCGGTTTCAGGATCGGACAAGGGTCACTCCGGCGCCCGCCAGACGTCGGGCAGGTGGCGCGGCCACAGCCGGGCCAAGAACGTCCCGCCGACCAGCACCGCGTCGAAACGCAACGAATGCGCCGCGTACTGCGGATGGCGCGCCAGGAAGAGGCTGGCGGCCCGCGCCACGCGGCCGAACTGGCGCTCGCCCAGCGCGTCGACGGCCATCCGCACGTCGCTGCGCGCCTTGACCTCGACGAAGGCCAGCACGTCGCCCCGCCGCACGACGATGTCGATCTCGCCCAGCCTCGTCTTGTAGCGGCGCGCCAGCACCGAATAGCCGGCAAGCCGCAGACGCCACACGGCACGCAGCTCCGCCATGTGCCCCAGCCGCTCGGCCGCCTGGCGTGCCTGCAGCTTCATGACGCCCCCTCCCGCCGCAGCTCGAGCGCCCGTGCATACACGTCGCGCCGCTTGAGCCCGTAGCGCGCCGCGACCTCGGCGGCGGCATCCTTGGTCGACGCGCCGGCCAGCGCCGCCCGCAGCGCCTCGTCGAGCACGCCGGCGGCGGGCGCCACGGCCTCCTCGGGCGCGCCGACCACGATGGCGATCTCGCCCTTCACGTCGGGGTGCGACTCGTAGTGCCGGGCGAGAGCGTCGAGCGGTCCGCGGCGCACCTCCTCGAACAGCTTGGTGAGCTCGCGCGCGATGGCGGCCGGACGCGGCCCCAGCAGCTCGGCCAGATCGTGCAGCGCGGCGGCCAGGCGATGCGGCGCCTCGAAGAACACCAGGGTCGCCGGTACGGCCGCCGCCGCGGCGATGGCGCGCCGCCGCTCGCCCTCGCGCGCCGGCAGGAAGCCGCCGAAGAAGAACTTCTCGGTTGGCAGGCCCGACAGGGCGAGCGCGACGGGCACGGCTGACGGGCCCGGCGCGGCGGTCACCACAAGCCCCCTGGCCAGGGCCGCCCTCACCAGGCGATAACCGGGATCGGAGATCAGCGGCATGCCGGCATCGGAAACCAGCGCCACCCTCTTGCCTTCCGCCAGCGCGCGCAGCACGCGCGGCTCGGCAGCGTCCTGCGTGGCGTCGCTGTAGGCCACGGTGGGCGCCCGGATGCCGTAATGGCCGGCCAGCTTGGCGAACACGCGCGTGTCCTCGCAGGCGACGAGATCCGCCTCCCCCAGCACGTCCAGGGCGCGCAGCGTGATGTCGCGCAGGTTGCCGATCGGCGTGGCGACAATGTGCAGCCCCGGCGCCAGCGGCGGTTTACGCGACGCCTGCCCCTCGCTAGCTTGTGACCGTTCGTTCCCTTCCATCCGAAGCCGTTCGCCGGAGTTACGCGCCGATGCGTCAGTCTCTCTTCGCGCTCGCCACCGCAGCCCTGCTGCTCGCAGCCTGCGCCGAGCCCTCCAAGACTAGCACGCCGGCCGTCCCGGTAACGACAACTCCGGCGGCGGGTTCGCCGATGACCGCGTCAGGCAAAATGCGCATCGCCCTGCTGCTGCCGCTCAGCGGACGGGCGGCGCCGATCGGCAAGTCCCTGCAGCAGGCGGCGGAGATGGCGCTGTTCGACACCGGCGCCCGGGAGCTGGCACTGGCCGCCTACGACAGCGGCGACAGCGCCGAGGCCGCCGTGGAGGCCTATCGCAGGGCGCGCATCGACGGCGCCGCCCTGGTGCTGGGGCCGCTGTTCGGCACGTCGGCGACAGCGCTGGCGCCGCTGGTCTCGCAGGGCGGCGCCAACGTCATCTCCTTCTCGAACGACGAGCAGGCGGCCCAGCGCGGTGTCTGGATCATGGGGATCGCCGCGCCGCCGCAGGTGCGGCGCGTCGTCGACTATGCCGCCGACCAGGGCATCAAGCGGTTCGCTGCCTTCGCTCCGCAGAGCACCTATGGCCAGCAGATGGTGCAGACGCTCGAGAGCCAGGCTGTCCTGCGCGGCGGCAGCGTGGCCGCGGTCGAGCTGTTCGACGCTGGAGGCAGCGAACTCTTCCCCGCGGCGCGACGGCTCGCCGATGCGGTCAGGGGCGAGGGCAAGCTCGCCGTGCTGGTGCCGGTGGCACCGCCGCGCCTGTCCAGCGCCGTGGCGGCGCTCAACGCCGCGGGCATCGACACCAAGGAGGTGCAGCTTCTTGGCACGGGCGTGTGGGACGTGCCCAATGTCGGCCAGGATACCGTCCTGCGCGGCGCCTGGTACGCCGCGCCCGATCCGGCCAAGCGCGCCGACTTCGAGCGGCGCTTCCTCTCGACCTACGGGCGGCCGCCGCACCGGCTGGCGACCCTCGCCTATGACGGCGTCGCGCTGGCGGCGCAGCTGGCGCGGCTGAAGCCGGGCGGCGACTTCACGGCCGAGGCGATCACCAACCCCAACGGGTGGTCGGGCGTCGACGGCATCTTCCGCTTCCTGCCCAACGGCCGCTCGGAGCGCGCCCTGGCGGTGATCGTGGTGCAGGCCGGCCCCGGGACCGTCGTCAGCCCGGCGCCTTCGGCCTTCGCGACGCCGGTCAACTGATCGCCGAGGTCATCGAGTGCCGCTGCCGCGCGCCATCCTGTTCGACCTCGACGACACGCTGATCCGCGCCTACGCCCAGCCGGAGGAGGCGTGGCGGCGGCTGCTGCACGTCTTCTCCGCACATCTCGATGCGCACGACGAGCCGGCGCTCGAACGCGTGCGCCTGGCGATCATGGAGGAGGGCCGCAGCTTCTGGCAGGACCCGGCAGCCGCGGCGCGCTGGCGGCTGGACATCCCCAGTGCGCGGCGGCTGACGGTGCGGCGCGGGCTGGCGCGGCTGGGCCATGCCGACGAGGCGCTGGCCGACCGCATCGCCGACGCCTTCACCGAGCTGCGCCGCCAGGAGTACCGGCTCTATCCCGATGCGCACGCCACGGTCGATGCGCTACGCCAGGCCGGCGTGAGGCTCGCCCTGGTCACCAACGGCGCGGCCGAGACCCAGCGCGACAAGATCGCGCGCTTCGACCTCGCCCATCGCTTCGATCACATCCAGATCGAAGGCGAGTTCGGCCAGGGGAAGCCCGAGCTCGCCGTCTATCGCCACGCACTGGAGCGGCTGGACTGCGATGCCTGCGATGCCTGGATGGTCGGCGACAACTACGAGTGGGAAGTCGTCGCGCCGCAGAAGCTCGGCATGTGCGGCATCTGGTACGATCCGTTCGATGCCGGCGTGCCGGCGCATGCCGACGACAAGCCGACGCGCATCATCAAGCGGCTGGGCGAGCTGATCGAGTAGCGACGGTCAGCGCTCGGCCCGGTCCTTCGGCAGCCGGTCCGCCGTCCGCAGCATCAGGCGCTCGACGCGGCCGCCCTCCACCAGGTGCGTCTGCAGCACCTCGTCGACGTCCTCCTTGGTGGCACAGGAATACCAGACCCCTTCAGGATAGATGACCATGGTGGGGCCGAGCTCGCAGCGGTCGAGGCAGCCGGCGTTGTTGATGCGCACCTTCCGGAGGCCCAGCTCGCGGGCGCGGCTCTTCATGTGGTCGCGCAGTTCCTCGCCGCCGCGGTCGGCGCAGCAACCGCGCGGATGGCCGGCGGCGCGCTTGTTGGTGCAGCAGAAGACGTGCGCCTCGTAGTAGGGCGCGGGATCAGCCGGCTTCGAACGGTCGGACATGCCGGCCTATTCCTTCTTGCCGGTGGCGATGTTGGCGAGCTGCGACCAGAAGGCCTGCTGCATCTGCTGCATCTGCTCCATGCCCTGCATGGAGGCGGGCAGCCACGTCTTGAAGATGACCTCGGGATTCATGGCACCGAGGCTGGAGCGCAGGCGCTCCTCGATCTCGGCCATCACGCGGTCCTGCATCGGCTTGACATCCGGCAGGCCGAAGAAGGCGCGGGCCTCCTCGGGCGTGCAGCTCACTTCGACGTTCACCTTCATGGTTCTCTCTCCGCTTTGCGGCAGCTTAAAGCATGTTCCATTCGGCTGGAATCAGCCGAATGGAACATGCCTTGTTAGGCGATCTTGCCATCACGGGCCATGCTATGACCCGGCATGCTTCCTTCCTGGCTCACCCGCAATCCCCGTGCCCGACGCGACGTTCCGTTCGGCGCCGCGCAAAAACATGTGATCGACCCTGCCGGCATCCCCGAACTCGGCGAGACGCTCGGACAATGCCCCAAGCACGTGCCCACGCCGCTCCACAGCCTGCCCGCGCTCGCGCAACGGCTGGGCGTCGGCGAGCTGCGCGTGAAGGACGAAAGCCAGCGCTTCGGCTTCGGCGCCTTCAAGGCGCTGGGCGGCGTGCTCGCGGTCTACAGCGTGCTGTCGAAGGCCGTCGCCGACGCAGCCGGCAACGAGGCGAGCTTCGCCGAGATCATGGAGGGCCGGCACAGGGAGATCACGGCGCCCCTCGTCTTCACGACGGCGAGCTCCGGCAACCATGGCCGTTCGGTGGCAGCCGGCGCCCGGCTGTTCGGCAGCCGCTGCGTCATCTTCCTGCCCAGGTTCACCAGCGCCGAGAAGGAGGCCGCCATCCGAGCCCGCGGCGCCGAGGTGATCCGCATCGACGGCGACTACGATACGGCGGTCGCCGAGTGCAAGCGCGTCGCCGCCGAGAAGGGCTGGACGATCATCTCCGACACGTCCTGGGACGGCTACGAGGACGTGCCGCGCAGCGTCATGCGCGGCTACTGCGTATTGGTGCAAGAGGTGGTGGCGCAATGGCCCGCGGCGCCGACGCATGTCTTCGTGCAGGCCGGCGTCGGCGGGCTGGCGGCCGCGGTGATCGGCTACCTATGGGCCGTCGTGGCGCCACGGCCGACCTTCATCGTCGTCGAGCCGGCGAGCGCCGACTGCTGGTTCCAGAGCAACCTGGCCGGCCGGCCGATGCTGGCCAGCGGCGACGCCAATACGGTGATGGGTGGCCTGGCCTGCCGCGAGATCTCGCCCCTCACCTGGCCGGTCATCGGCGAGGGCGCCGACTGGTTCATGACCATCGAGGAGGCGGCGGTGATGCCGGCCCGGCGCCTCTACGCCCATCCGGCGGGGGGCGATCCCGCCATCGCCTCAGGCCCGTCGGGCTGCGCCGGACTGGCCGGGCTGACGCGGGTCTGTGACGATGCGGCGGCCGTCGCCGCCCTGAAACTCGGCCGCGACAGCCGCGTTCTGCTCATCAACAGCGAAGGCAACCTGGGAGAAGAGCCGGCATGAACCGACTCGGCGCCGAGACCAGCCCCTACCTGCTGCAGCACGCGAACAACCCGGTGCACTGGTGGCCGTGGGGCGAAGAGGCGCTCGCGGAGGCCCAGCGCACCGATCGGCCGATCCTGCTGTCGGTGGGCTACGCGGCCTGCCACTGGTGCCACGTCATGGCGCATGAGAGCTTCGAATCGCCCGAGGTGGCGGCGGTGATGAACGAGCTGTTCGTCAACATCAAGGTCGACCGCGAGGAGCGGCCCGACATCGACGCCATCTACATGCAGGCGCTGCAGGTGCTGGGCGAGCCGGGCGGCTGGCCGCTCACCATGTTCTGCACGC
>Ga0182792_1002844_pt1 | contig 11764 bp, 7 predicted proteins | sample Passage237B_FD_130497 | JGI IMG/M metagenome (GOLD analysis project Ga0182792, IMG submission 130497) | Cellulose adapted compost microbial communities from Newby Island Compost Facility, Milpitas, CA, USA - Passage2 37B (version 2) (version 2) ...
GCCATGCATGGCTGCCTGGCCTTTGAAAGTTTCCGCTCGGCCAAACCCGGCTCCCCGATCTATGAAAACGGCATGAGACACTGGTCGCTCGACGACCTGGAAAAGGATGTGCGCAACAACACGCTGCCGGCCGTTTCCTGGGTATTGCCGGCCAAGGACGACTCAGAGCACCCGGGCGCGCCTTCCAGCCCCTATCGCGGCGGGGATTTTACCCATCGGGTACTGGAAGCCCTCGTTTCGAATAGGGAAGTCTGGAGCAAAACCGTATTTTTCCTCACTTTCGATGAAAACGACGGGTTATTTGACCACCTGCCGGCTCCGGCAGTTCCCTCCTATAACGCAGACGGATCACTGGCGGGGAAAGCGACCCTCGATCTGGCCGGGATGTATTTCCATAACGACAAGGGAACCGAGCGTTTCCCTGATCCTTTTGTCCGGGGAGCCGTGGACAAGGACGGAAAACCCCTCAGGACGCGCATTTACCAGGACAAACGGGACACCATCACGGGCAACATCCGGCCCTGGGGACTGGGTCCCAGAGTTCCTTTATACATTGTATCCCCCTGGAGCAAGGGCGGCTGGGTAGATTCCCAGGTTGCCGATCATACTTCGGTTGGGCAGTTCCTCGAAAAACGCTTTGGCATTGAAATCCCGGCCATCAGTCCGTGGCACAGGGCGGTCTGCAGCGACTTAACCTCCGCCTTCAATTTTTCGGATCCGGAATCTACCGACTTCCCCCCTATGCCCGACACCAGCAATTATCCCGTACTGGATCGGGAGTCCAATCAATTGCCCAAACCCGAAGCCCCGCCGGAACCTTCACCGCTCTATCAGGAAAAGGGCGTACGGTTTTCCCGTGCACTACCCTATGAACTGAATACGCTGATGGCGGTTTCTGAAGATGGCGCTGGTGTTCGAATTGCATTTGAAAATAGCGGAAAGAAGGGAGCGGTGTTTCATGTATATGATCTGTTGCACCTCGACCGCATCCCGAGAAGGTATACGGTGGAGGCCAGAAAACGGCTGGATGACCTATGGAATGCCGCCGAGGATAACGGTCAGTACAACCTGGAAGTTTATGGACCAAACGGCTTTTTCAGACATTACCAGGGGACCCTCAAGGAGAACCTGCTATCGGCAAGAGTAAGCTATGACCGTCGTAAGGGTGGCGTCACGCTGGAGCTGAAAAACGCGGGTACAGCACGGGTGACCGCATCTATCCGATCGAATGCCTACGACCACCAGGGTTATCCGAACGTGGAACTGAACCCGGACAAAGTCGTCCGTAAATCCTGGAACGTGACGGACAGCGGCAACTGGTATGACTTTTCCGTCAGTAGCGGCGGCTATCTGTTTCGTTTCGCGGGTCGGGTGGAAACCGGGAAAGACAGCATCAGCGACCCGGCCATGGCCACTACGATCTGACGATCAGGCAAACAGTTCCATTACCGGTTCTCCTTCTCCGTCGGGTGTGGTGTATACCGGTCGCTGTTCCACTTCATAGGAAGTCTCGGGCGGAATCCCCAGGGCGTGGTAGATGGTCTGGTGTACCTGGGCAATCCTGATGGGATTTTCAATGGTCTTGCAGGGGCGCTCGTCCGCCGTCTTGCCGTAAACAAAGCCTTTTTTGATTCCACCACCAAACATCAGCATCGAGCAGCCGTCGGTGAAATGGCGGTGCATGCCGTAGTATTTGATGTCGGTCAGAACATCGGGCTGATCAACCTGCTCCTGCACTTTCGCATCCGGCCGGCCTTCCACCATCATGTCCCGGCTGAATTCGCTGGCCAGCACGATCAGCGTACGATCGAGATGACCGCTCTGCTCCAGATCCCTGATCAGCTGGGCAATAGGCCTGTCGATCAGCTCCTTCATTTTTACCAGGCGGGTATGGCCGTTTTCGTGGGTATCCCAGCCCATGAAGGGTTCGTATTCGGTAGTGACACTGATAAACCGGGCTCCCTGCTGGGTCAGACGCTTGGCCAGCAGACAGCCCAGACCAAACCGCCCGGTATTGTAGGTGTCATAGGATTCCCTGGGTTCGAGGCTCAGGTCAAAGGCTCTCGACTCGGGGGAATTGAGCAGCATGTAGGCCTGTTCCATCGACCGGCGGAGACTCTCCTTCTGGTAATCGCTGCCGTATTCCCCTACCGGACTTTTGCTGATCAGTTCGTTGTATAACTGGTTTCGGCGTTCGAAGCGCTTCACGTCCATGCCTACCGGCGGCCTAACGCTTTCGAGCCCCTGACTCGGATCGGGAATGAGGAAAGGTCCGTATTCCGCACCCAGAAACCCTGCTGTATGAAAAGCTTTCAGCTCCTCAGCCTCCCCTACCGTAAACCGCTGGCCGATATTGATAAAGGCGGGGATTACCGGGTTTTTGGGACCGAGTTCATGGGCAATCCAGGAACCGATATGGGGCACGGCGACGGTTTGCGGCGGTTCATAACAGGTATGCCAGTTGAACTGATGCCTTGAGTGCAGGATATGCCCCAGGTCGGCTGCAACATAGGAACGGATAACGGTTCCCCGATCCATGACACTGCCTATGGCCTCCAGTCCTTCCGAAAAGAACACATCGTCGAGGACGGTCGGAACGGGTTTAAAGGTACTCAGCACCCGTTCGCCCAGCATATCCTTTTCATAGGGCGTATAGCGTTTGGGATCAAAAGTCTCGGTATGCGCCATTCCTCCGGCCATCCACAGCAGAATCACGGTGTCGGCGGTGGAGTTGGTACCGGGTTTGGACTTGCAACTCTGCAAGAAAGGCACCGGCGCTCCGGCTGCCATGGCAGCCAGGGTGGCGGCACTGGTATGCTTGAGAAAACTCCTTCGGTTCATGGTTTGACGATCCATTTCTTCCCTTAAATTTAAATCATTTTAAAGAATTAGCTGAAACTCAGGGGATAGCATCATGGCCCAGACGAGGTCCTGAATGCCCGACTCCTCGGCCCTGTCTCCCAGCAGCTCTACGGCAATCTTCTTTTCGTCGCCCGACGGGGCACGTCCGTAAATATTGCGGAACAACGCTTCGACCAGTTTATCTGAATCGGGATAACGGTCTTTCCAGGCAGCAGCACCCCGCTTCAGCGCTTCATAGAAGGTATTTCCGTTCGTGAGTTCCAGCGCCTGGATCAGGCTGGCCTGTGAGGCACGGCTGGTGATTACGGTTTCGCGGTTAGGCCGCCCGAGTGCAGTCATAAAACGGTCGTTGATCACCAGGGAAGCCCTTGGGAAAGGTATGCGGATCCTGATATCTTCCGGCAGCATTTTATGCGCCATCACACTGTCGGTATAGATGGGATGAAACGAAACGCTTACCGCATCGGCGAACTGTTCGGCACTCATCCGGCGCCGTATCATTCCGCGGAAAACAAAATCCTCGCGCACCAGTTCGGCCGGGTCCTGAATGCTTACGGATACCAGCTGATAGGTCTTGGAGGTGAAAATCTGTTCCAGCAGCCGTTTCACATTGTAGCCGTTTTCGACAAAGTCGTAGGCCATCCAGTCGAGCAAGTCCTGACTCCAGGGGATATTATCCATTTCGTCGACGGGTTCGATCAGACCGCGTCCCATCAGCTGAGCCCAGACACGGTTTACCAGGGTGCGGTAAAGCCGGCCGTCCTTAGGCTGAGCGAGAAAATCGGCCAGTTCCCGCAGGCGCTGTTCGGTTGGTGCGTCTACCGAAATGTCTCCCAGTTCGGGGAACAGCATGCGGCTCCGTGCAATTTTTCCGGTAGGCTGATCGCAGCGGTGGATTTCCAGGGTGGTATCGGCAAAAATCCCCGCGAAACTATAGGCATCTTCCAGTTTCCAGTCACTGATAAAGCTGTCATGGCAGGAAGCACATTTCAGGTTCAACCCGAGGAACACCTGTGCTACGTTCTGGGCTGCCTGCATTTCCGTGGTCTGGCTCGAATTTACGGTTCCGCGCCATTTGATACCCCGGATGAACCCCTGTGATTCCCTCGTAGGACTGATCAGCTCCTTAACAAACCAGTTATAGGGCTTGTTGTCGTACAGGGAGTTGTACAGCCATCGGGTAATATCGGAACGGCCGCCGGTGATGTAGCCCGTGCCCGAATAATCGTTCCGAAGGAGGTCGTTCCAGAAAGTCAGCCAGTGCTGGGCATAGTCATCGTCACGGGCAAGGACGGCCTTCACCAGTTTCTCCCTTTTGTCGGGTGCGTTGTCGGCGACAAACCGGTCTATTTCTTCGGGCGTAGGCAGCAGGCCGATGGCATCGAGATAGACGCGGCGGATATAGGTGCGGTCATCGACGCGTTTCGGCCACTCGATCTGGTGGGATCTGAAATAGGCGTTCACCAGCCGGTCGATGGGCGAGGTGAGGTCGCCTTCAGGGGCCGGCAGTTCAGGCAATCGCGGCTCCAGATCGGCCACACGGTAGATGCTTTTGAGTTTGCCTTCCGGCCAGGGCGCCCCTTTCTGGATCCAGGTCTTCAGGACATCGATCTGGTAACTGTTCAGCAGTTTCCCTTTGGAAGGCATGACTTCCTTATGACCTGCGGGCAGGGTGATCCGGCGGATGAGTTCACTTTTGCCTGGCTGCCCGGGTACAATCACCGGACCGCTTTCCCCGCCTTCCAGGATGGCTTCCCGGCTATCGAGTCTCAAACCACCTTTTTTCTTGGCTTCCCCGTGACAGTTGTTGCAGTTGTGCGCCAGAATCGTGCGAACTTCCAGGGTCAGGTCCTGTACCTGCTGATCAGTCAGATTTTCCCCGAGACTGGCCAGTGAGATACCGGTGCTGAGATCGGAGGCATATTGGGTAGAACCCTGATTACCCGGCAGCACACTGGTCAGATACTCATCTCCATGCGTCAGCATAGCGCCGTAATGACCGGCTACGATAACCCCAACGACAGTAGCCGTCAGGGCCGCCCTGAATAAACGGATACGATCGGTGGACAATAAGTACAGGCTCAGGGACGACAGGATGAACGTCAGCACCCCCGCCCAGCGGTGTATGTCGACCTGCCGGCCTTCAGCATCCTGATGATCGGCCAACATCCATCCGAAAACGACCGATAAAAAAGCCGTGATAGTGCCTATCCACACCAGGAGGCGGATTCCCTCCCGCATGGTATCGGTTTTCTTCCTGACCGACATCACTTCCATCAGCAAAGCAATGCAGAGAAGTCCTATGGGAAAATGAACCATCAGGGGATGAAAACGCCCGAATAGCTGCCAAAGCCAGAATGGATCCGTATTGTTCATGACACTAGATAAAGGTTAATGGAGATAGTCCTTTAAAAATTTTTTTTAACGATCAACCGTATAATATATGCTCAAAGCTTACACACGCATTATAAAATGTACTTATTAGTCGCAAAATAATACTATTTTTTTCAATGAAGCTAGCAATCTACCAAACTATATTTTATAATTCATTTGTGTAAAAATAGGAAACTTTCAAGTATGAAAGGATTGTTATACGCGTACAAGCCGCCGGTCGCGAATGGTTTTATCCCGGCAAAATTCAATTTACAGCTGAATTGAAAACTAAGGAAAATATCGAAATCAGTAACCAATCGTTCTATACAATCTTACAGGTATGACATCAGCAAGCATGGAAAACCACACCGCACCCGAACTCATCGGGCATCAGGTCCCCTCATTTCTGGTCAGGGAAATACTGGATGGGCAAGCGATATACTACAAAGGCTACCGGGATGTTTTGACGGGCAGAAGGCCCTTTGAGGAGGTTCTGGGAGACAGCTCCGAAAAACTCGCGTTGATCGAATATCTGACGCGGCTGTTCCTTGCTGGTCCAGATCGCAACCGCTACCGCATTATTACCAATGAAGCCCGGCTGATGATTGACGACCAGAACGACATTTCGGGGGATATCCAGTTATTTGATGCAGCGGCCTTTCCAGCCAAGAAAGAAAAATCTCCCTATGCAGTAGTAGCCCCGGCAGTGCATGTCGAAGTCGATCTGAACATAGAAGCGGATAATCTTACCCAGGAGGAATATATCGACCGGAAAACCAGTTTGCTGCTCGGCTTCGGGACCGCCCGGGTGATCTGGATTTTTACCGACTCCAAGAAAATCATCATCGCCACCCGTGAAGGTGAGCAGAAGCTCGACTGGTGGGAGGAGGTTACCCTTACGGAAAGGGTTAAATTCAACCTGGGCGAATTCCTGCAGGAATATGAGGTAAGTGTTTTTCCCTGAAATCTGACTGGCGGGGGTATTACACCATTACTTTGGACCTATGCCGAAATATGCGGGTCCCAACAACAGCTGGAGTATTCTCCGCGAGCTGGTAAGATCGACTGAGTGTCCGGGTTTAACTTATTCTTATCACTCCAGCTAAGAGACCGTGCATAAAAACGGGGTTCGGGAACGCTCAGTAAATCGAGAGATAGAGCTCGTCCAGTTGTCTGACAACCGCTTCCCTTTCATTTTTCCGGGAGACCATACCATACACCTCTTCCCCCCACTTCCGGAAAATTTCAGGGTCTTTCTGATGGAGCACCTGGGCTTTCACGAGTGCTGACTTTAACTGCTCAGCGTGTTCTGCGGGGGAATTGTAATCGTAAACCAGCATGGGTTGGGTGGTTTCATAGTCGGTTACCGTCCCGATGGCAGGGCAGATAACGGTTTTGCCATAGGAAAATGCCAGCATGACGGTTCCTGAATTCAGAGTGCTGCGCTGGTCGTAAGGAAGGACCAGGATATCTGACTCACCCAGGAGCCGGACGAGGTCGTTGTCATCAATATAGCGGAGGTCGAGCCTGATCGAGGGGTGATTCCCTACCCTTTTGGTGATCTGTTGGGCATATGCTGCATCTTTGGGTTTGCCGGCAATGACTAACTCCGATTTCGAGTTATCCAGCTGCTTCACGGTGTCAATTAGTAATTCGATATTTTTATAGGGACTCACAGCTCCCACAAACAGGAGCTTCAGCCTATCTGGTGATAAAGTATTGCCCGGTTTCGTCTGAGGGCCATACACCCCGATGTAATCGGGATGCGGTACATAAACTGTTTTTCGGATGTATTCCTTTGCGTACTTGCGAACCACTTCCAGCGATGACCGACTGTGAATCACCAACCGGTCGGAAAACCGGAAGAGTAGCTTCATCATGATCTGGGTCAAACGGGGAAATTGATCCTCATGAGGGGTTTTATTGTGGACGGTCCAGACAATTCTCTTGTTGGTTAGAACAAAAATCAGGAGGAGAAATACTCTTTTGAAGAAAACCGATTTTTCCTCAATATCTTCATACCAGTTCAGATGAACCAGTCGGGACTGGAAAAAACGTCGGGGCGAGGAAAGGGATTCTTTCAGCGAATAAATGTGGTTTCCTCTGCTTCTCAACCCCCGAACGAGTAGGTTTACATATTGGTTGGTATCATCAGTAGCAGGATAAAAAATTATTTTCTTTGAATTCATAAGTAACTGGTAATATTAAACTTTCAAAAGCTATGTTCCGTTATTCTCCAATTCGGTCCATTAATTTGTTGACGTAATCTACTTTCCGACTGATTTTAACATCCACCTCTCCGAACTTGCATGCTTTGGACAGAATTAAACCCGGACAGTGCCCCTTGAGAAATTTGACCGGTTAGCAGCTCGCGGGTCACCTCTTTCCGAAAGAAATTTACGTAAAACCATTTCCCGCTAAATTTTCGTACCAGTCGCGTAATCCGGTTGCCCGCATTGTGGGAAAGATGTATGGTAGGGGAAGGATTCAAAATACCCACTGAAACCAGTCTCACCATTTAATTTCGGCTAAGAACAGAGGCTCAAACGTAGAAAAGGTGAAATGATTCCAGGGCACCGGAAAAAGTCAGCCCGAAAGGCTCCATGCACGGGTTCCATCCCTAACAATTCGGAAGCCGCTGACTCTTTCAATACGGTATAGGTTTCCGGATGCGCCGCCACTCCGGTTAACATACTATTGAGGCTCCGGACACTTTCGAGGGTTACAGCGGCTGAGGTACCGCCACCGGGTAGGTTCAGTCGGCGTTGGGTGGGTGGTACAGTTTCCTGAGCGTTTAGAGTGGCACTGGTACCAAATACCAGCAATCCTATTAAACGTAGTTTAACAGAGCGGGTACTCAACATGAATATTTGAGTTTCTAAAGAAAGACAGTAAATCAGTAAGTTCTTAAAAACGAATGGAGTGTGTATTGACCCGGGAACCGAAGTTCCCGGGTAATCCTAATCTTGTATCCAACTAGGAAATTCTGATTCCCAGTTCTTTCAGTTGTACGTCAGAAATTGGGGCAGGACTCTCGATCATGACATCCCGGCCTGAATTGTTTTTAGGGAATGCGATGAAGTCACGAATCGAATCAGCGCCGCCAAAAATGGAGCAGAGACGGTCAAAACCGAAGGCGATTCCGGCATGCGGTGGTGCTCCGTATTCAAAGGCATTCATCAGGAAGCCGAATTGAGCCTGAGCTTCTTCTTCGGTAAACCCTAGTACTTCAAACATTTTACGCTGCAGTTCTTTCTGGAAAATACGCACCGAACCTCCTCCTATTTCTACGCCATTTATCACCAGATCATATGCGTTGGCTCTTACTTTTCCGAAATCACCGCTATCCAGCAGGGCGATATCTTCGGGTTTTGGTGAGGTGAACGGGTGGTGCATGGCGAACCAGCGCTGTTCTTCTTCTCCATATTCCAGAAGCGGAAAATCGACTACCCAGAGGACCTTGAAGTCGTCCGGCTTACGGAGTCCGAGCCGTTTACCCATTTCGAGCCGGAGCTCGCCCAGCTGCTTGCGTGCTTTGGCTGTTTCCCCGGAAATCAACAAAATGAGGTCTCCTGGTTTGGCTCCGCAACGCTCCGCCCATTGCTGCAAATCCTCTGCTGAATAGAACTTGTCGACAGATGACTTGAAATAGCCGTCGTCGTTGTAACGCACGTAGACCAGCCCTTTCGCCCCGATTTGCGGACGTTTTACCCAGTCAGTCAGTTCGTCGATCTGCTTGCGGGTGTACGACGCCGCACCGGGGATGGTAATTCCGACCACCAATTCGGCATCATCGAAAACTCCAAAATTCTTACCCGAGGTGAGATCGATGTCGGCTCCCTTGATTTCTACAAATTCCATCCCAAAGCGGGTATCTGGTTTGTCGGAACCGTATTTGCTGATGGCATCCTGATAGGACATCCGGGGTACGTCCCCAAGATCAATGCCTTTCACTTCCCGGAACAGATAGCGGATCAGACCTTCGAAGGTATTGAGTATATCTTCCTGAGTCACAAACGACATCTCGCAGTCGATCTGGGTGAATTCCGGCTGCCGGTCTGCCCTCAGGTCTTCGTCACGGAAACATTTTACGATCTGGTAATAGCGGTCAAAGCCCGACACCATCAGCAGCTGTTTGAACGTCTGCGGTGACTGTGGCAATGCGTAAAATTCCCCCGGATTCATACGGCTGGGCACCACAAAGTCACGGGCTCCTTCCGGGGTAGACTTGATCAGCACGGGAGTCTCTACTTCGAGGAAGTTGAGGTCATCGAGGTACCGGCGGGTAAAGCGGGCAATGGAATGACGGAGCTCCAGGTTTTTGCGGATGACATCCCGTCTCAAATCGAGGTATCTATATTTCATCCGAAGGTCATCACCTCCGTCAGTCTCGTCTTCAATCAGGAAAGGAGGCAGTTTGGCGGGGTTGAGAATTTCGACATCCGTCAGACTGATTTCAATTTCGCCTGTAGGGAGATTGGGATTTTTGGACAATCTTTCAATTACCTGACCCGAAGCCTGAATGACGTATTCACGGCCGCAGTTTCGGATTTTCTCAATGATTTCAGCGGCTGTTTTGCCCTCCTCCAGCAACAGCTGGGTGATGCCGTAACGGTCGCGTAAATCTACCCAGATCATTCCACCCTTGTCGCGAATCCGGTGGATCCAACCGGTGAGGGTAACTGATTCTCCAACATGGTTTAATCTTAATTCTCCACAGGTATGTGTTCGCAGCATACGAATCGATAAATATTGTAAAAATGCAACTCAATGAATAACTTCAGGCAAAAGTACGGCTTTTTCCAATAAGGACATGAAATTTTCAGAGACGCCCATTATACGAACGGATTAGGATCCCCAAAGCCCTTACCAAACACCGATGAATGAATATATAGCGCTCCTCCGCGGCATCAATGTCGGGGGCAACAACATTATACGAATGGCTGATCTGAAAGCCGGATTCAAGTCCATGGGCTTCCAAAACGTGAGAACCTACATCCAGAGCGGAAACGTGATATTCAGTTCCGAAATGAATGATAAAGAAGCCCTTACCGAAAAAATTGAAGCGGGGCTGTCGAAGCTGTTCAACTACACTTCCCGGATCGTACTTATCTCCAAAAAGGAGCTGAAAACGATCGTGGAAGGGGCCCCGCCGGAGTTTGGGCAGGCCCCCGATTTATACCGCTATGACGTGCTGTTCCTGAAACCACCCTTGACGGTTGATGAAGCTTTTGGTCAACTGCCTGCCCGGGAAGGAGTCGACCGGATTTTTAAGGGGGATGCAGTGATTTATTATACGCGCCTGATCAGCCAGGCCACCAAAAGCAGGCTCAACAAAGTCGTCGGAATGCCTGTTTACAAGGAAATGACCATCCGCAACTGGAATACCACCCTCAGGCTGCTGTCACTTTAGACAGCTTTTTCAGCCTGTCGTGCCCAGGCCGGATGATGTTCCAGGATTTTCTGATGGACAGGGCATTCCTCCGCATGGGCGCCTTTGAGATAACCGATGCTCATCAGAAATTCACCTACAATTTCGCCGCCGGTGAACCTGAACGTTTTTCGGAACAGTTTTACCCATTCCTCCTTTGATTTTGGGTGATGGTAATCCAGCCAGGCCCCAAAGGAGCCGAAATCCTTCTGAAGCTGAAGAATAACCCCTGCATTGTAGACAGCCGCGTTGATTTTTAACCGGTTTCGGATAATCCCGCTGTTTTGCATGAGTCTTTCAATATCCTCCGGACCATAGGCAGCTACGCGGGCAATATCAAACTGATCGTAGGCCTGACGGAATGAGGCCTCCTTTTTCAAAATCGTTTCCCAGCTTAAACCGGCCTGATTGATTTCCAGAATCAGACGGCAAAACAATTCCTGATCATTGTCAAGCGGGAATCCGTAGTGGTTATCGTGGTAGTTTTTATGCAGGAGGCGCCGCTCCTCCGGCTGCATCTTATCAATAGCTGCACAGTAAGACATGAGGTTAGGATTTAAATTTTTGCATGGATTTTTGAGTTGGGAACCGGCGGTTTACAACCGAAATATAACGGTTGGCCCGGCAATTATGGTATGATCAACAATTGCCTGGAAAGGTTGGAAAGGTAGGGTCGACTATGGGTCCAACTCCCGGAGTGAGGTGATTGGATACTAAAGGGTTGCTGATCGGGATTTGCCTAGCATCATGTCACCCCTACGGGTTTTGAGAGGTCGCTGAGATTCGCATATTCCCATCATCAAATCACCCCTGTGGGGGTTGGGAGATCGGCGGAATTCGCATATTCCTATCATCAGGTCAGCGCTGCGGGGTTGGGGAGTTCGACGGGATAGGAATGTTCTGAAGCATAATGGTAGGCAGGCGAATTAAATTAGCCTGTTATCGCTGTTCCGACTATTATTAGCTCTTTCTCAGGTGCCGAATAAGCCTTTCACGTGCGCGGGGACAAGCCCTCCCCTCCCCGGATTCAATTTACACACTACGAAAATATTTATCCAGAGCACACACGTTTACAAACGGATATATCCGGTTGTATAC
>Ga0182792_1002848_pt1 | contig 11755 bp, 8 predicted proteins | sample Passage237B_FD_130497 | JGI IMG/M metagenome (GOLD analysis project Ga0182792, IMG submission 130497) | Cellulose adapted compost microbial communities from Newby Island Compost Facility, Milpitas, CA, USA - Passage2 37B (version 2) (version 2) ...
CCGTCTTCACCGAGCCACTCTTCTGTGCCACCTTGTAGCCGCGCATGCGGGCGTGGCGCGCTTCCTCGAGCAGCCCCATGACGGTGGCCGCGCGCGGCTGCGCCACCATGTCCGACAGCGCGCTCGAATACTTGGGGATGCCGCGCCGCACCGGCTTGAGGAAGATGTCCTCGGCCAGCTCGACCATGCCGGGCATCACCGCGCTGCCGCCGGTGAGCACCACGCCGGACGAGAGCACTTCCTCGTAGCCCGACTCGCGCACCACCTGCTGCACCAGCGAGAAGATCTCCTCGATGCGCGGCTCGATCACGCCGGCCAGCGCCTGCTTGCTGAGCATGCGCGGGCCGCGGTCGCCCAGGCCGGGCACTTCCACCTGCGTCTCGGGGTCGGCCAGCAGCTGCTTGGCGAAGCCGTTCTCGACCTTGATGTCCTCGGCGTCCTTGGTGGGCGTGCGCAGCGCCATCGCGATGTCGCTGGTGATCAGGTCGCCGGCGATCGGGATGACGGCCGTGTGGCGGATCGCGCCGCCGGTGAAGATGGCCACGTCGGTGGTGCCGGCGCCGATGTCCACCAGCACCACGCCCAGCTCGCGCTCGTCCTCGGTCAGCACCGCCTGGCTGGAGGCCAGCGGGTTGAGCATGAGCTGGTCGACCTCCAGCCCGCAGCGGCGCACGCACTTGATGATGTTCTCGGCCGCGCTCTGGGCGCCGGTGACGATGTGCACCTTGGCCTCCAGCCGCATGCCGCTCATGCCGATGGGCTCCTTGACGTCCTGCCCGTCGATCACGAACTCCTGCGGCTCCACCAGCAGCAGGCGCTGGTCGCTGGAGATGTTGATGGCGCGCGCCGTCTCGACCACGCGGGCGACGTCGGTGGCGGTGACTTCCTTGTCCTTGACGGCCACCATGCCGCTGGAGTTGATGCCGCGGATGTGGCTGCCGGTGATGCCGGTATAGACGCGGCTGATCTTGCAGTCCGCCATGAACTCGGCTTCCTTGAGCGCCTGCTGGATGCTCTGCACGGTGGCGTCGATGTTGACCACCACGCCGCGCTTGAGGCCGTTGCTCGGCGCCACGCCCAGCCCGGCCAGCTTGAGCTCGCCACCGGGCAGCACCTCCGCCACCACCACCATCACCTTGGCGGTGCCGATGTCGAGTCCGACGACCAGGTCTTTGTAGTCTTTGGCCATTGTGAGATGTCCTCGCGGTTCCTTCTTTCGCTCTTCTCGCTATTTCTTCCGTGCCGGGGGCGTGCCGCCCTCCGGCGCCACGGTCACGCCGCGCAGCCGGATGGCGTAGGCGTCGGCATGGCGCAGGTCGGCGCTTTCCACGGCGTCCACGGTGCGGCCGTACTGCGCCGCCACGTGGCGCACGCTGCGCAGGAAGCGCTGCACGCGTGCCGTCACCTCGTCGCTGTCGCCACGCCCCAGCTCGATGCTGGCGCCGTTGTCCAGCCGCACCTGCCAGCTTCCGCGGCTGGACAGGCTCAGTTGCTCGACGTCCAGCTCGGCCGCCGCGAACAGCGGCGCCAGCTCGTGGTACATGCCCAGCACGTGGCCGGCCTGGTCGTCGGGGCCGGCCAGGCGCGGCAGGTCGTCGCCCGCCTCGGCGCTGTTGGCCTCGAACACCTCGCCGTAGCTGTTGACCAGGCGCGACTCGGACTCGTCGCCCCAGTGCGCCACCGGCCGGTGCTCGGTCAGGGTCGCGCGCAGCCGGTCGGGGCACTCGCGCCGCACGACCGCCTTGCGCACCCAGGGCACCGACTCGAAGGCGGCGCGCGCCTGGGCCAGGTCCACGGTGAAGAAGTTGCCGCGCAACTGCGGCGCCACGTTGGCGCGCAGGGTCACGGCGTTGTTGTGCGTCACGTCGCCGTCCACCTTGATGCCCGCCAGCGGGAAGAAGGGCTGGCGCAGCACCCACCATGCGCCGGCGGCCAGCAGCATCACGCCGAACAGGGCGAACAGCAGCGTGGCCAGCACGTTCATGAGCCGGACGTCGAAGGGTGCGGGCAGGGTGTCGGCCATGGTCGAACGCCTCAGGCAGCGCCCCCCTCTGCGGTGGCCGGCCGCGCCGAGTCGAGCGTGGCGGCGGCCAGCACGCGCAGGCACAGTTCCTCGTAGTCGATGCCGGCGGCACGCGCCGACATCGGCACCAGCGAGTGGCTGGTCATGCCGGGCGAGGGGTTCATCTCCAGCAGGAAGGGCTTGCGGTCGCCGGCGCGGATCATCAGGTCGGCCCGGCCCCAGCCGCGGCAGCCCAGCGTGCGGTAGGCGGCCAGGGTGATGTGGCGGATCTCTTCTTCCAGCGCGTCGGGCAGGCCGGCCGGGCAGTGGTACTTCACCTCGTCGGTGAAGTACTTGTTCTGGTAGTCGTAGGCGCCCTCGGGCGCGGCGATGCGCACCACCGGCAGCGCCACGGCATCGAGGCCGCTGCCGAGCACGGGACAGGTCACTTCCTCGCCCTCGATGAACTCCTCGCACAGCACGTCGGGGTCGTAGCGCGCCGACAGCTTCACGGCGTCCTGCATCTCGGAATAGCCGCGCACCTTGGTCACGCCGATGGAGGAGCCCTCGCGCGGCGGCTTGACGATCAACGGCAGGCCCAGCACGTCGGGCACGGCGCGCACCTGCTCGCGCGACTGCTGGTCTTCGGCCAGGCGCACGTACTTCGGCGTGGGCAGGCCGTCGGCCTGCCACAGGCGCTTGGTCATCACCTTGTCCATCGCCACGCTGGAGGCCATGACGCCGGAGCCGGTGTAGGGGATGCCCAGCAGTTCCAGCGCGCCCTGCACCGTGCCGTCCTCGCCGTGGCGGCCGTGCAGCGCGATGAAGCAGCGCGCGAAGCCCTCGCGCTTCAGGTCGGCGAGGTCGCGCTCGGCGGGATCGAAGGCATGCGCGTCGACGCCGCGCGAGCGCAGCGCCAGCAGCACGCCGCTGCCGGACATGAGCGACACCTCGCGCTCGGCGGAGCTGCCGCCGAACAGCACCGCCACCTTGCCGAGGGCCTTGGGGTCGATCAGGGTCATGCTGCCCGTCCTTCCTGCATGGATGCGCCGTCGGCCAGCGCGACCACCTTGCCCGGCACCGCGCCGATGGAGCCGGCGCCCATGCACAGCACCACGTCGCCGTCGCGCGCGTTGTCCAGCACGGCCTGCGGCATGGCGGCGATGTCGTCGACGAAGACCGGCTCCACCTTGCCGGCCACGCGCAGGGCGCGCGCCAGGCTGCGGCCGTCGGCGGCCACGATGGGCGCCTCGCCGGCGGCATACACCTCCGACAGCAGCACCGCGTCTGCGCTGCCGATGACCTTGACGAAGTCCTCGAAGCAGTCGCGCGTGCGGGTGTAGCGGTGCGGCTGGAAGGCCAGCACCAGCCGCCGGCCGGGGAAGGCGCCGCGCGCCGCGGCCAGGGTGGCGGCCATCTCGACCGGATGGTGGCCGTAGTCGTCGATCAGCGTGAAGGTGCCGCCGGCGGGCGCCGCGATCTCGCCGTAGCGCTGGAAGCGCCGGCCCACGCCCTTGAAGCCGGCCAGGCCGCGCTGCACCGCCTCGTCGGGGATGCCCAGCTCCACCGCCATCGCGATGATCGCCAGCGCGTTGCGCACGTTGTGCTCGCCCGGCAGGTTGAGCACGACGGGCAGGTCGGGCAGCACCACGCCGTTGCGGCGCTGGGCGGTGAAGTGCATCTGGCCGCCGGCCGCGCGCACGTCGATGGCGCGCACCTGCGCATCCTCGGCGAAGCCGTAGCTGGTCACCGGGCAGGTGACCTGGGGCACGATGCCGCGCACCGCCGGATCGTCGGTGCACAGGATCGCCACGCCGTAGAAGGGCATGCGGTGCAGGAAGTCGACGAAGGCCTGCTGCAGCCGGCCGAAGTCGTGGCCGTAGGTCTCCATGTGGTCGGCGTCGATGTTGGTGACGACCGCCATCACGGGCAGCAGGTTGAGGAAGGAGGCGTCGGACTCGTCGGCCTCGACCACGATGTAGTCGCCGCCGCCCAGCCGCGCGTTGGCGCCGGCGCTGTTCAGGCGCCCGCCGATGACGAAGGTCGGATCGAGCCCCGCCGCCGCCAGCACGCTGGCCGCCAGGCTGGTGGTGGTGGTCTTGCCGTGCGTGCCGGCGATGGCGATGCCCTGCTTCAGGCGCATCAGCTCGGCCAGCATCAGGGCGCGCGGCACCACCGGGATGCGGCGCTCGCGCGCGGAGACCACCTCGGGGTTGTCGGGCTTGACCGCGGTGGAGGTCACCACCGCGTCGGCGCCCTCGATGTGGGCCGCCGCGTGACCGACGAAGGTGCGGATGCCCAGCCCGGCCAGGCGGCGCAGCGTCGCGCTGTCGGCCAGGTCGGAGCCGGAGATGGCGTAGCCCAGGTTCAGCAGCACCTCGGCGATGCCGCTCATGCCGGAGCCGCCCACGCCCACGAAGTGAATGTGACGGATCGCGTGCTTCATGCGCGGCCTCCCTTCACGAGTTCCTCGCAGGCATTCGCCACCTCCCGGGTGGCTTCGGTCTTTTCGAGCGTCTTGGCCTTGAGCGCGCGGTCCAGCAGCGCCGGGCGTTCGGTTTTCAGGAGCAAGTCGGACAGCAGTTCAGGGGTCAGGTCGGTCTGCTGCACCAGCCAGGCCGCGCCCGCGTCGGCGAGGAAGCGGGCGTTGGTGGTCTGGTGGTCGTCGACCGCCGACGGAAAGGGAACGAACAGCGCGGCGGCGCCCACGGCAGCGATCTCGGTCCCGGTGCGGGCGCCGGCGCGCGCCACGATCAGGTCGGCCTCGGCATAGGCCTCGGCCGGGTTGTCGATGAAGGGCGTCAGTTCGGCCTCGACGCCCGCGGCAGCGTAGTTGGCGCGCAGCTCGTCGATCTGCTTCTCGCCGCTCTGGTGCAGCACGATCGGCCGCTCGCCGGGGGCGATGCGCGCCAGCGCCTTCGGCACGACGGCATTGAGCGCCTTCGCGCCCAGGCTGCCGCCGACCACCAGCAGCTTCAGCGGCCCGCTGCGGCCGGCGAAGCGCTCGGCGGGCGGGCTCTGGCGCAGGAATTCCTCGCGCAGCGGGTTGCCCACCCACTTCGCCTTGGGCATGACATGCGGGAAGGCGGTGAACACCCGGTCGGCCACGCCGGCCAGCACCTTGTTGGCCATGCCGGTCACCGAGTTCTGCTCGTGCAGCACCAGCGGCCGGCCCAGCAGCACGCCCATCATCCCGCCGGGAAAGGTGATGTAGCCGCCCAGGCCGACCACCACGTCGGGCTTCACGCGGCGCACCACCGCGATGCTCTGCCAGAAGGCGCGCAGCAGCTTCAGCGGCAGGAGCGCCAGCGTGAGCAGGCCCTTGCCGCGCACGCCGCCGAACTGCACCGGCTCGAAGGCGAAGCCGCGCGGCGGCACGAGCCGCTCCTCCATGCTGCCCGGCGCGCCCAGCCAGTGCACGCGCCAGCCGCGCGCGCGCAGTTCTTCCGCCACGGCCAGGCCGGGGAAGATGTGGCCGCCGGTACCGCCTGCCATGACCAGGGCTGTCCTCATACGCGGCCTCCGCGCATCAGCGGCGCTGACGCGCCTCGCAGCGCTACGCGCTGCACGCGGTTTTGGTGAAAACGCATCCTCATACGCGGCCTCCGCGCATGAGGACGCGGTTTTCGTAGTCGACCCGCAGCACGAGCGCCAGCGCGATCAGATTCAGCAGCATCGCCGAGCCGCCGAAGCTCATCAGCGGCAGGCCCAGGCCCTTGGTGGGCAGCGCGCCGAGGTTCACGCCCACGTTGATGAAGGCCTGGAAGCCCATCCAGATGCCCACGCCCTGCGCCACCAGGCCGGCGAAGACGCGGTCCAGCGCGATGGCCTGGCGGCCGATGTGCATGATGCGGCGCGTCAGCCAGAAGAACAGGCAGATGATCAGCAGCAGGCCGACCAGGCCGAACTCCTCGCCCAGCACGGCCAGCAGGAAGTCGGTGTGCGCCTCGGGCAGCCAGTGCAGCTTCTCGACGCTGCCGCCCAGGCCGACGCCGAAGATCTCGCCGCGGCCGATGGCGATGAGCGCGTGCGAGAGCTGGTAGCCCTTGCCCAGCGCGTGCTCCTCGCTGAAGGGATCGAGGTACGCGAAGATGCGCTCGCGCCGCCAGGGGCTGGCCGCCACCATGATGGCGAAGGCCACCACCACCAGCGCGGCGATCAGGAAGAACATGCGCGCGTTGACGCCGCCCAGGAACAGGATGCCCATGGCGATGACCGCGATCACCACGAAGGCGCCCATGTCCGGCTCGGCCAGCAGCAGCATGCCCACCACCACCACCGCCAGTGCCATCGGGATCACGGCGCGGAAGAAGCGCTCCTTGATCTCCATCTTGCGCACCATGTAGCTGGAGGCGTAGAGCACCATCGCCAGCTTGGCCAGCTCCGAGGGCTGGAAGTTCATGAGCCCCAGCGGCAGCCAGCGCCGCGCGCCGTTGACGACGCGGCCGATGTGCGGGATCAGCACCAGCACCAGCAGCAGGATGGAGACGATGAACAGCCACGGCGCGATGCGCTCCCACTGGCGCATCGGCACCTGGAAGGCCAGCAGGCCGCTGACGAAGGCGATGGCGATGAAGGCGCCGTGGCGCAGCACGAAGAAGCCCTGGCCGTAGTTGGCGCGCGCGAAGCGCGGGTTGTCGCCCAGCGCGATGGAGGCCGAATACACCATCACCAGGCCCCAGGCCAGGAGCGCGACGATGACCCACAGCATCGCCTGGTCGAAGCCCAGCACGCGCACCGGCGCGGCCTTGGTCTGCGTGAAGTCGCTGCCGCCCAGGCGCACCGGCAGGTGCATGGGCAGCGCGTCCATGCCACGGCGGGCACGGCCGAACAGGCCGGAGAGGCCCGAGAGGAAGCCCGGACGGGCGTTGGGCGTGGCGGCGGCGGGGCTGCTCATGTCGCGTCCTCTCCTTCGACGGGCGCGGCGGCGCCCTCGCGCATCGGCGCCGGGTCGTCGGCCAGCGCCTGCACGGCGCCCCGGAACACCTCGGCGCGGTGCGCGTAGTCGCGGAACATGTCGAAGCTGGCGCAGGCGGGCGACAGCAGCACCGCGTCGCCGGGCCGTGCGCGGCGCGCGGCCAGCAGCACGGCCTCGTCCATCGACGCGGCGTCCAGCAGCGGCACGCCGGTGCCTTCCAGCGCGGCGCGGAGGATCGGCGCGTCGCGGCCGATCAGCACCACGGCGCGGGCGTAGCGGCCCACCGGTTCGGCCAGCGGGCCGAAGTCCTGCCCCTTGCCCTCGCCGCCCGCGATCAGCACGATGCGCCGCTGGACGACGGCCCCCACGCTCGGCACTTCGTGTCCTCGCTGCCCCCCAAGGGGGCTCTCGCTTGCTTGGGGCGGCCCGGCGCTGCGCTCGCCGCCCAGGCCCAGCAGCGCGGCCGCGGTGGCGCCGACGTTGGTGCCCTTGCTGTCGTCGAAGAACTCGATGTCGTCGACCAGCGCGACCGGCTCCACGCGGTGCGGCTCGCCGGCGTACTCGCGCAGGCCGTAGAGCATCGGCGCCAGCGGGCAGCCGGCGGCCACGGCCAGCGCCAGCGCGGCCAGCGCGTTCATGGCGTTGTGCTGGCCGCGGATGCGCAGCGCGTCCGCCGGCATCAGGCGCTGCAGGTGGATCTCTTCCTCATCACTTGAAACCCCCACGCTCGGCACTGCGTGTCCTCGCTGCCCCCCGAGGGGGTGCGCGCTTGCTTGGGGCGGCCCGGCGCGGCGCGCGGCGCCGCGCTTGCGCTTCTGCGTCTCGTCGGCCTCGTGCGCGCGCACCAGCCAGGCCATGCCGTTGACGCGCTCGATGCCGAAGTCGCCCGGGCGCTGCGGCAGGCCGCTGCCGAAGGTGACGTGCGCGCGCTGCTGCGGGCGCTGCAGCTTGGCGCGCACCGGCGGCGGCAGCATCGCCATCACCGCCTCGTCGTCGCGGTTGAGCACCATCAGGCCGCGCTCGCCGAAGATGCGCGCCTTGGCCGCCGCATACGCCGCCATGTCGCCATGCCAGTCCAGGTGGTCCTGCGTGATGTTGAGCGCCGTGGCGGCCGTCGGCTCGAAGCCGCGCACGCCGTCGAGCTGGAAGCTGGACAGCTCCAGCACCCATGCCTGCGGCAGGTCGCCCGCGTCCATCCGCTCGGCCAGCGTGTCGAGCAGGCTGGGGCCGATGTTGCCGGCCACGGCCACCGTGCGCCCGGCCCGCTCGACCAGCAGGCCGGTGAGCGAGGTGACGGTGGTCTTGCCGTTGGTGCCGGTGACGGCGAGCACGGCGGGGCGGTAGCCGGTTTCGGCCGGCGGCGGGGCGATGACGGGCGCGGGCGCCTCGTCGTCGGATGCGGGGGCGGGTTCGGCGGCGGCCGGGGCCTCCTCGGCCTGCGCTTCGGCCGGTGCCTCGGCCTCCGGAACTTCGTCGGCCTGCGGCGTCTCGTCGGCCTCGCGCAGATCGGCCAGCGCCTGCACGAACAGGTCCAGCTCGCCGCCCACCGGCAGCCCGATGGCGCGCGCCGCGTCGGCCACCGGCGCGATGGCGGCCGGCGACAGGCCGGGCGAGCGGTACACGGCGCGGATCGGCGTGCCTTCGACCAGCGCCGCGCTGAACGGGCCGCCGACGAACTTCACCTGCGGCAACTGCTCGCGCAGCACGGCCAACTGCGGCGGCGCCTCGCGCGTGTCGGCCACCGTCACCTGCGCGCCGTGGCGCGCGCACCAGCGCGCCATCGCCAGCCCGGACGCGCCGAGGCCGAGGACGAGGACGTGCAGATCCTGGAGGTGCTTCATCGCCGGTTCACCTCAGCTTCAGGGTGGACAGCCCCACCAGGCACAGCAGCATGGTGATGATCCAGAAGCGCACCACCACCTGGGTCTCGCGCCAGCCGCTCTTCTCGAAGTGATGGTGCAAGGGTGCCATCTTCAGCACGCGCCGGCCCTCGCCATAGCGTTTCTTCGTGTATTTGAAGTAGCTGACCTGTGCCATCACCGAGATGGCCTCGACCACGAAGATGCCGCCCATCACGAAGAACACGATCTCCTGGCGCACGATGACGGCCACCGTGCCCAGCGCGCCGCCCAGCGCCAGCGCGCCCACGTCGCCCATGAAGACCTGCGCCGGGTGCGTGTTGAACCACAGGAAGGCCAGGCCCGCGCCCGCCATCGCGGAGCAGAACACCAGCAGCTCGCCCGAGCCGGGAATGTGCGGGAACAGCAGGTACTTGCTGTAGACGGCGCTGCCGGTGACGTAGGCGAACACGCCCAGCGCCGAGCCGACCATCACCACCGGCATGATGGCCAGCCCGTCCAGCCCGTCGGTGAGGTTGACCGCGTTGCTGGCGCCGACGATGACCAGGTAGGTCAGGATCACGAAGCCGATGCCGCCCAGCGGATAGCTGATCTCCTTGAAGAAGGGCAGCAGCAGGTGCGTCTTGGGCGGGAAGTCCATGTCGAAGCCGGAACTCACCCAGTTGACGAACAGCTCCAGCACGCGGCCGTTGGAGCTTTCGGAAATGGCGAACAGCAGGTAGAAGGCCGCTATCAGCCCGATCAGCGACTGCCAGAAGTACTTCTCGCGCGAGCGCATGCCCTCCGGGTCCTTGTTGACGACCTTGCGCCAGTCGTCCACCCAGCCGATGGCGCCGAAGCCCAGCGTGACCCACAGCACGACCCACACGAAGCGGTTCGACAGGTCGAACCACAGCAGCGTGGCCAGCGCGATCGAGAACAGCACCAGCACGCCGCCCATGGTGGGCGTGCCGCTCTTGGAGAGGTGCGTCTCCATCGCGTAGCCGCGCACCGGCTGGCCGATCTTCAGCGCCGTCAGGCGGCCGATCACCCAGGGGCCCGCGGCCAGGCCGAACAGCAGCGCGGTCACCGCCGCCATCAGCGCGCGGAAGGTCAGGTACTGGAACACGCGCAGGAAGCCCAGCTCCGGCGAGAGGGTCTGCAACCATTGGGTCAGGCTCAGCAGCATGCGCGCGCGCCGGGTTCATGCACCATGGCCGGCCTCCTCGTTGTCGTCGTTGTCGCGGGCGGGCGCGAGCGCCGCCTCGACGGCCTGCACCACGCGCTCCATCCGCATGAACCGCGAGCCCTTGACCAGCACGCTGCCCCACGCGGGCAGCTGCTCGCGCACCGCGGCGTTGAGCGCATCGATGTCGGCGAAGTGGCGGCCCTCGCGGCCGAAGGCGGCGATGGCATGCGCGCAGGCCTCGCCCAGCCCGTACACCGCGTCGATGCCGCGCCGGCGCGCCCACTCGCCCACCTCGGCATGGAACTGCGGGCCCTGGTCGCCGACCTCGCCCATGTCGCCCAGCACCAGCAGGCGCGGGCCCGGCAGTTCGGCCAGCACGTCGATGGCGGCGCGTGCGGAATCGGGGTTGGCGTTGTAGCTGTCGTCCACCAGCGTCAGCGGCGCGGCGCCGGCGCGCGCCACCAGCCGGCTGCGCGAGCGGCCCTTGACCGGCTCGAAGGCCGCCAGGCCGCGCGCGATCTCGTCCAGCGACACGCCCGCCGCCAGCGCGCAGGCGGTGGCCGCCAGCGCGTTGTGCAGGTTGTGGCGGCCCGCGATGTGCAGGTGCGTCGCCAGCGGCCCCAGCGGCGTGCGGATCTCCAGCGCCCACGCCTCGCCCTGCCAGTGCGCCTCGCCCAGCGCGATGTCGGCATCGGCCGAAGTGCCGAAGCGGATGCAGCGGCGCCCGGCCTCCTCGCGCGCCATCGATTCCCACAGCTCGCTGTAGTCGTCGCCGGCCGGGAAGATCGCGGTGCCCTGCGGCGGCAGCGCAGCGAACACGCTGCCGTTCTCGCGCGCCACCGCCTCCACCGTGGCCATGAATTCCTGGTGCTCGCGCTGTGCGTTGTTCACCAGCGCCACCGTGGGCTGCGCGATGGCGGCCAGCCGCGCGATCTCGCCGGGGTGGTTCATGCCCAGCTCGACCACCGCCAGGCGGTGCTCGGGCCGCAGGCGCATCAGCGTCAGCGGCAGGCCGACCTCGTTGTTGAAGTTGCCTTCGGTGGCCAGCGCGCGCGCGCCGGCCGAGGTGCGCAGGATCGCCGCGATCATCTGCGTCACCGTCGTCTTGCCATTGCTGCCGGTGACGGCGATCAGCGGCAGTTCGAACTGCATCCGCCAGCCGTGCGCGATGGCGCCGAGCGCGGCCAGCGTGTCGGGCACCTCCAGACCGGGCAGGCCGGCCTGTGCCAGCCCGGCCTGCGCCACGGCCGCCACGGCGCCGTGCGCGCGCGCCTGGGGCAGGAAGGCATGGCCGTCGAAGCGCTCGCCCTTCAGGGCCACGAACAGGTCGCCGGCGGCGAGGCTACGGCTGTCGGTGTGGACGCGGGCGACCGGCGTGGCGCCGTCGCCCACCAGGCGAGCGCCGGGCACCCAGGCCAACGCCTGCTGCAGGGTGAAGAGCATCGTGCCGGTCATGCTGCGCTCCTGGCGCGCAGCGCCGCTTCGGCGTGCACGCGGTCGGAGAAGGGCTGGCGCCGGCCGGCGATCTCCTGCCAGGCCTCGTGGCCCTTGCCCGCGATCAGCACCACGTCGGCCGTGTCGGCCTCGGCGATCGTCTCGGCGATGGCCGCTGCGCGGTCGACCTGCACGCGGGCCGCCTCCGGCCGTGCCAGGCCGCGCAGGATCTGGCTCAGGATCCGATCGGGCGACTCGCCGCGCGGGTTGTCGCTGGTGAGCACCACCACGTCGGCGCGCGCCTCGGCCACGGCGCCCATCATGGGGCGCTTGAGCGGGTCGCGGTCGCCGCCGCAGCCGAACACGCACCACAG
>Ga0182792_1002849_pt1 | contig 11754 bp, 10 predicted proteins | sample Passage237B_FD_130497 | JGI IMG/M metagenome (GOLD analysis project Ga0182792, IMG submission 130497) | Cellulose adapted compost microbial communities from Newby Island Compost Facility, Milpitas, CA, USA - Passage2 37B (version 2) (version 2) ...
AGGGCATGGCGGGCGCGGGCCTGAACGGTTTCCTCCACCGCCCGCCCGCCGAGGGCACACAGCCGGCCCTGCAGGTCGCGGATCGGGAAGGGCATGATCCGGTAGGCGGCGAAGTCGCCGTCACGGCGCTCGCCCAGCTCGATCTGCTGCTCCTGGGACCTGCCCTCGCGCAGCACGCCGATCTGCGCCTCGCGCACCGCACGGCCCAGCGGCGGCAACGCCTTGCCGGAGCCCTGCAGGTCGAGGTCCGCCCACTGCGCGATGGTCCCGGCCTGCTGGGCGGCGCGGTTCTCCAGGCGCAACCGGCCGTCCAGGTCACGGATCCGCACGATGACCGGCAGGTGGTCGAGCACCTGCCGGTAGAGCGTCTCGCGCTCCACCAGCTGCGCGCGATCGTGGCGCGTGCGCAGGGTCAGCCAGATCACCAGGGCAATGGCCAGCAGGCAGAGGCCCAGAATCAGGTTGCGGGACAGGGGATAGGGTTCGCCGAGGGCCTGCAGGCGATGTTCGACGACCATCCCCAGGTTCAGCCCATCCATCCAGGTGGCCGCGCCCACCACCCATTCGCCCTGGCGATCGCGGTAGGGGGCGAGGTAGTGGATCCGCCCGTCGTCCTCGCGCAGCTCGGCCACGCTGGGCGCCTCGGCATCCTTCGGCGGGCGGGGGTGGCCGCTGGCATCGATGACGTACGCCCGGGTCGCCCCGCTGGCGAGCTGCCGCAGGGCCGCCTCCAGCCCCTGTTCGCTGCCCAGGCGCAGGCAGAGCAGCGGCACCCGGTGGCTGTCGAGGTGGAACGGCTCGATGCGGGTACAGACCACCAGCGGGCTACGGCCGTCGCGCTCCGGCGTGACCAGATGGCCCAGGCTGCTGCCCTCCTGCTGGGCCACCTGGAGGATCCGGCGCAGCGCATCCAGGCGCACCGAGGTGCCCAGCAGGTTGTACTCACCGATCAGATGCAGGTTGGCGTCGAACAGCGCATGCCCCTGGTAGCCCTGGGCCAGGTACAGGGTCCGCAGCACCCTGTGGTCCGGGCGCACATGACTTTCCGGGCGGTCGCTGAACCAGGCGCGCAGCTCCGGCAGGTTGGCCAGCCCACGGATCGCTCCGTAGTGGCTCTGCTGCCAGAGCCGGGCCATGTCGTGGGTGGCGTTCAGGTAGGTGCGCAGCTGCTGCCGGTTGCTGTTCTCCTCGAGCTCGTCCATCACCACCAAGGCGGCAAGACTGAGCAGCACCAGCAGCACGCAAACGCCCAGCGGCGCCAGGCCCCACCAACGACCACGGGAGGACGGCAGCAGCCTCATTCGCCGTACCACGCGGACAGTTCATGGCAGCCGCGGTGCTCGGCATGCCAGGCGAACAGCTGCCCGGCCGGCATCGGCCTGGCCAGCAAGAAGCCCTGCACCGAGTGGCAGCCGAGGGTGTCGAGCAGCAGCAGCTCCGCCTTGTTCTCCACCCCTTCGGCCACGCAGGGCAGGCCCAGATGGCGCCCCATCTCGATCGCCGAGTGCAGGATGGCGCGCGCCCGACGGTGGCTGTCGGCATCGCGGACGAAGGCGCGGTCGATCTTCAGCTCGGTGAAAGGCAGCCGCGACAGTTGGCGCAGGGTGGAGAAGCCGGTGCCGTAGTCGTCGATCGACAGCCCGAAGCCGGCCAGGCGCAGCCGGCCGACCGAGGCCAGGGTGATCACCGGATCGTCCATCAGCGCGCTTTCGGTGATTTCCAGGACGAACTGGTCGGGCCGGTAGCCGGCCAGGGCCACGCGGCGGATCAGCTCGTCGGCGAAATACCGGTTGGCCAGCAGGCTGATGTCGATGTTGAAGGCCATGCTGATGCGCTCGTCGCCGAGCTGGCAGAGGTCCCGCAGCACCTGGTCGACCAGGCAGAAGGTCAGTTCGCCGAGCACCCCGCGGCCGGTGGCCATGGGGATGAAGTCGGACGGCGAGATCTGCGTGCCGTCGGCCTCGATCCAGCGGGCGAGCACCTCGTAGCCGGTCACCTGGCCGCTCTTCAGGTGCACCTTGGGCTGGTAGTAGGGCTGGATGCCGCCCTGCTGAATGGCCCGAACCAGCGCCTCCTCGTCCGGGACGAAACGCTGCGCGACCGGTTGCTGCCAGCGGCAGGCCGGCTGCCGGTCCGCCTTGGCCAGCAGGGCATGCAGGCTGGCCCCGCTGATCGGCTTACCCAGGCTGCCGAGAAGGGGCAGGCCGGCGGCGTGCATCATCCCCTCGACGGCGGATACCAACGCCTCCTCGCGGGCGGTGACGATCAGCACCAGCGGCAGGATCTGCTCCTCGCCCAGTTGCTGCAGCAGCTCGATGCCGTTCATGCCGGGCATTTCCAGGTCCAGCAGCAACAGCGGCAGGTCGTCGCCGTAGCCACGCAGCAGCTCCAGGGCCGCGCCACCCTCGGCCACCGCCTGCAGCTGACTGAACCCCAGCCCGCGCAGCAGCTCGCAGAGCAGCTCGCGCTGGAAGGCACTGTCCTCGACGATCAGGATGCGCCGGCTGCGGATGCTTTCCGGCAGTTCGGGCAGGGGGAAAAGGGTACTCGCTTGCAACTTCAAACCTTCTGCCCGAAGTGGGCAATACGCAGGGGAATCTCATCCAGACTGCAGACGTGCTCCACCGCCCCGAGGCGGATCGCCTCCTTGGGCATGCCGAACACCACGCAACTGGCCTCATCCTGGGCCAGGGTCAGAGCGCCGGCCTCGCGCATGGCCTTCAGTCCCCGCGCACCATCGTCCCCCATTCCGGTCATTATCACACCGGCGGCGTTGCGACCGGCAGTCTGGGCCAGCGAACGGAACAGGACGTCGACGGACGGTTTGTGCCGCGACACCGGCGGGCCGTCCTGCACCTGCACCTGGTACTGGGCGCCGTTGCGCCTGACGCTCAGGTGCAGGCCGCCCGGGGCGATCAGCGCCCGGCCGGGCATCACCCGGTCGCCGTCCCGGGCCTCGCGCACCTCGATGGCGCAGACGGCATCCAGGCGCTCGGCGAACTGGCGGGTGAAGTTGGCCGGCATGTGCTGGACGATGACCAGCCCGGTGCAGTCGCGCGGCAAGCGGCTGAGCAGATACTCCAGGGCGCGGGTACCGCCGGTGGAGGTCCCCAGGGCGACGATGGCATCGGTGGTCTGGTTCACCACCAGGGCATTGCGCGGCGGAATAACCAGGGCGCTCTCCGCCGCCCGCCGGCCCACGCCGCGCAGGCGCGCACCGGCCGCCTGGCGCACCGTCTGCACCAGCTGGGCGCGCTGCTCCTGGATGAACTGGCCGACGCCCATACCCGGCTTGCAGAGAATCGCCACCGCGCCGGCATCCATGGCGTCCAGGGCGATCGCCGAGCCCTGCTCGGCCAGCGAGGAGAACACGATGGTGGGGATCGGCTTCTGCTGCATCAGCTGGCGCAGGAAGGTCAGGCCGTCCATGCGCGGCATTTCCACGTCCACCACCAACACGTCGGGGCACAGGGTATCGAGCTTCTGCAGGGCGAACAGCGGATCGTGGGCGACGCCCACCACCTCGATGTCCGGCTCGCTACCGAGCTGCTCGCGAAGCATGGAGCGGACCACCGCCGAGTCGTCGACGATCATTACCTTGATCATGCCGACAGCCTCTGCCGGTGGGGCACGCGGGCCATGCGGTAGATGGAGGGGGCCAGCTGCTGCAGCGGCAGGGAGAGGCCCGCCAGCGACTCGCAATGGCCGATGATCAGCCAGCCGCCCGGACGCAGGGTGGCACAGAGGTTGTCCAGCACCCGCTGGCGGGTCGGCTGGTCGAAGTAGATCAGTACGTTGCGCAGGAAGATCACGTCGAACTCGTCAGGTTCGGCCCAGGCGTCGAGCAGGTTGTGCTGGACGAAGCGCACCCGCGCGCGCAACTCCGGATCGATCAGCAGCATCCCCTCGTAGTGGCCCGTGCCACGCCGGCAGAAACGCTTGAGGTAGTCGCGGGGCAGCAGATCCAGGCGATCCATGCGGTACAGCCCGCTGCGCGCCTGCTGCAGGGCGCGGCCGCAGATGTCGCTGGCGGTCAGCTGCCAGCGCTGGCCCAGCTGGTCGGCCAGCACCATGGCCAGGCTGTAGGGCTCCTCGCCGGTGGAAGCGGCGGCGCACCAGACCTTGGCCGCGCGGTCGCGAATATCCGGCAGGATGCGCTCGCGCAGCAGGGCGAAATGCCCCGGCTCGCGGAAGAAATAGGTCTCGTTGGTGGTCAGGCGGTCGAGCATCTCGGCACGCTCGACCTCGCCCACGGGGCTGAAGACATGCTCCAGATAGGCATCGAAGTCGGCCAGCCCCAGAGCCTCCACCCGCCGCCACAACCGGCTCACTACCATGGACCCCTTCTGTGCGCTGAGCTGGATCCCGGCATTGCGGTAGAGCCATTCCTGGATGCGTTGAAAGGCCTCGGGACTGAGCGGCTTCATGCTGATCAGCCCGCCGCCGCCCCGACACCGGCCTGGGCGCCGGCCTCGATCAGGCTTTCCAGCTCGCCCAGCGAGAGCACCGCGGCGATGTCGAGAATCGGGATGAAGCCCTGCTCGCGACGCAGCATGGCGGTGACGAAGTCGCTGCGCAGCCCGGTGCCGAACTGCGGACGGCCCTCCACCTCGCTGGCCTCCACCTCGCGCACCTCGCTGACCGCATCCACCAGCACGCCGAGCATGTGCAGGGACTCGCCCTGGGCCACCTCGACCACCACGATGCAGGTGCGCCGGTTGATGACGGTGGGCTCGCGGCCGAAGCGCACCGAGAGGTCGAGCACCGGCACCACCGTGCCACGCAGGTTGATCACCCCGTGCAGAAAGGCGGGCGCCAGTGGGATGGAGGTGACCCCCGGGTACTCGATGATCTCCCGGATGGCGTGGATGCCCACGCCATAGGTTTCACCGCCGAGGTTGAACATCAGGTACTGGCGCACCAGTTCCTGAGCTTGAGTGGAATCGACCATGGTCCGGTTCCCTTAGAAACTGACGAAGAGGCTTTCGTCGACCGCCCCCTGCGCGGCGCCCTGGCCCGCGGCCGGACGGCTGGCGAGCGGAGCCGGATCGCGCGGCACGCGGCGTTCGGCGTTCTTGCCGGTCTTGAAGAAGCCCATCACGCCCTGCAGCTGCAGCGCCTGGCTGCTCATCTCCTCGGCGGTGGCGGACAGCTCCTCGGAAGCCGAGGCGTTGGCCTGGGTGCTCTTCGACAGTTCGAGGATGGCGCTGTTGATCTGGTCGATGCCGGAGCGCTGCTCCTGAGACGCGGCGGCGATTTCCTTGACCAGGTCGGCGGTCTTGCTGATCGCCGGGAGCATTTCCTCGAGCTGGCCACCGGCCCGCTCGGACAGCTTCACGCTGGAGTCGGCCAGGGTACCGATCTCCTGGGCGGCGACCTGGGAGCGCTCGGCCAGCTTGCGGACCTCGGCAGCCACCACCGCGAAGCCCTTGCCGTGGTCACCGGCGCGGGCGGCCTCGATGGCGGCGTTCAGCGCCAGCAGGTTGGTCTGGTAGGCGATGTCGTCGATGATGCTGATCTTGTCGGCGATCGATTTCATGGCGTCGACGGTCTCGCGCACCGCCTCGCCGCCCTCCTTGGCCGCCTGAGCCGCCTGGCTGGCCATGCGGTCGGTCAGCGCGGCATTCTCGGCGTTCTGGGTCACCGACGCGGCGGCCTGTTCGATGGTGGCGCTGATCTCCTCGACGCTGGAGGCCTGCTCGGTGGCGTTCTGGCTCAGGGTGCCGGAAGAGGCGGAGACCTGCTCGGAGGCCGAGGCCAGCGATTCAGCCGAGGAACTGACCTGGCCGATCACGTCGGTCAGGCGCTCGACCATGCCGCTCATGGCGGCCAGCAGGCTGTCCTCGTCGCCCTTGCGCAGCTGCACCTTGACGGTCAGGTCGCCCTGGGCGATGCGCTGCACCACCTCGCGGGCATAGTCGGGCTCACCGCCGAGCTGGCGGATGATCACGCGGGTCAGGAACAGGCCGAAAAGGACGGCTACCAGGACGGCCAGCGCGATGAGGACGCCCATCACGACCTTCATCGTCGCGACGGTTTCCCGGGCCCCCTGATTGGCCGTGTCGGCCTGTCTCAGCATTTCCTGGACCAGATCGGCGAAATCGCTCTCGATCTGGTGCGCAATCGGCCGCAGCGGACCGTTCACCATCGCCAGCCCTTCGTCAGCACGGCCGTCACGGGCCAGTGCCAGGGCTTCCTGGACGCCCTTGACATAACTGTCCACCCCTGCCTGGACCTTGTCGGCAAGCGCCACTTCGGCGGGCGACATCTCGGTCTGGCGGTATTCGTTGAACGCCGCCTGGGCGCGCTCCCGGTATTCAATGGAACGCTTGACGGTCTCCTCGCGTTCTTCGCCTTCCTGGGTCAGGAAGCGAATGACGGTACGGGTGTAGATCAGGTACTCGCGGAAGGCGATCTGCGCCTTCACCGTCGCCAGCAGGTTGTTGTCGTACATGCGCTGCATGGACGAGCCCATCGACACGATGTTGCTCAGCCCAAAGAGCCCCATCGCCGCGGCAATCACCGCCAGAGTGAAGAAGGCGCTGAGCAGCTTCTTCGCCAGACCGAGTTTCATGAACCAGTTCATCAGAAATGCCTTAGTGTCAGATCAGAGAGAGGATTGGACGGGGCTGGCGACCAGCACCGGAACGTCTAGCAACAGGGCGACGCTGCCGTCGCCGAGGATGGTGGAGCCGGCCAGGCCGCGCATGCCGTCGAGCAGGCGGCCGAGCGGCTTGATCACCGCCTGGATCTCGCCGACGAAGCGGTCGACGACGATCCCGGCGCGCTGCTCGCCGGCCTGCACCACCACCAGACATTCGCGGGCACCGGCAGCACGCGGAATACCGAAGCGCTCGGCGAGGCGCATGTAGGGCAGCGGCTGGCCGCGCAGGTTGATCACCTGGTTGCCGGGCCGTTCGGTGAACTCCAGGCACTCGACCACCAGGTCGAGCGGCAGCACGAAGTCGGCATCGCCGACCACCACATGGAAGCCATCAATGATCGCCAGGGTCAGCGGCAGCTGGATGCGGAAGGTGCAGCCTTGGCCGCGCACGCTATGGATATCCACGCTGCCGCGCAGCTGTTCGATGTTCTGCCGTACCACGTCCATGCCCACGCCGCGACCGGAGAGGTCGGTGACCTGCTCGGCGGTGGAGAAGCCCGGGGCGAAGATCAGGTTGTGGATGTCGCGCTCGGCCAGCTGGGCGTCGGGCTCCACCAGACCGCGCTCGACGGCCTTGGCGAGGATCCGCTCGGTGTCCAGACCGCGGCCGTCGTCGCTGATCTCGATGACCACGGCGCCGGAACGGTGGTAGGCGTTCAGCGACAGGGTGCCCTGCTCCGGCTTGCCGGCGGCGCGGCGCGCCTCGATGGATTCGATGCCGTGGTCCATGGCGTTGCGCACGATGTGCAGCAGCGGATCGTTGAGCTTCTCGACCATGGACTTGTCCAGCTCGGTCTCGGCGCCGCTGACCTTCAGCTCGATGCGCTTGCCCAGCTCGGCGCAGACGTCGCGGACCACCCGCGGGAAGCGCTGGAACACCTCGCCGATGGGCACCATGCGCAGGTTCAGGGCGCGGTCGCGGATCTGCTCGACCAGTTGGCCGACACCGGCCAGCAGCTCGCTCAATTCAGGATTCTCGCGGATCACACCGTGGGCGTTGCAGGCCGAGTTGCGGATCACCAACTCGCCCACGGCGTTGATCAGCTCGTCGAGCTTGCGGGCATCCACCTTGATGAACACCTGCTCGGCGGCGCGACTGCGACCGCCGTCCTGGCCCTCGGCCTGGCGCTCCGCCGGTGCTCCGCCCTGAGCCGCGGAGGGCGGCGGGTCCAGGCATTCCAGCTCAATGGCGCAGTCTTGGGCGATGAACTCCAGAGCCTGCTCCAGGGACTCGCGGCTGGCCTGGGTGCGCAGCTCGAGGACGAAGCCCAGGTAGCAGCTTTCCGGGTCCAGCTCGGCCAGCGCGGGCAGTTGCTCGTCGAGGATCTGCAGGGACAGCAGCTCGCCCTTGTCGGTCAGGTACTGGATGAAGGCCAGCGGGTCCAGGCCATAGCTGAGCACCTGCGGCTCGGGACGCAGGCTGATGCGCCAGCGCTGCAGCCCGGCGCTCGCCGGCGTCGCGCTGGCGGCCGGCGCGGCGCTATCGGCGGCGCCGCCCAGGTAGTCGTTCAGCACGGCGCACAGGCGGGCCCGCTCGCGGGGATCAGGGTCGCTGTCGTCGCGCCCCTCGGCAACCTCGTCGAACAGCCGGCTCAGGTAGTCGCCACAGCCCAGCAGCAGCGAGACCAGCGGGCCGTCGATGGCCTGCTCGCCATTGCGGACCCGCACCAGCAGGTTCTCCATCAGGTGGGTGAAATCCACCACCAGGTGCAGGTTGAACATGCCCGAGGAGCCCTTGAGGGTATGGGCGGCCCGAAACAGCGCGTTGATCCGCTCGGGATCGGCGCCGGCGGACTCGATGGCCAGCAGGTTCTGCTCCAGCTCGACCAGCAGCTCGCGGGCCTCGTCCAGCAGTACGCTGCGAACGGCTTGCATATCCATGGTGGGGCGTCCCTCAGTGATCGAGCAGGGTGGTCATGTGCAGGCGTGCGAGCAGTTGCTCGACGGCCGGGCTGGGTGCCACGAAGGGCACGTCCGGCAGCTGGCGGCGCAGGGCGATGAGCAGCTGCAGGCCGGCGCAGTCGATGTCGTTGATGCCGGCCAGGCAGATGCTCTCCGGCCGGTGCCGCTCGAGGTCGAGCAGCAGCAGTTCCCGGAGCTCGGCGGCCCGCTCGATGGTGAAGCTGCCGCCGAGCCGCAGGCGGCTCTCGGAACAGTGCTCCATGCTCAGAGCACCAGCTTGGACACGGCGTCGAGCAGCATCGGCGGCTGGAACGGCTTGACGATCCAGGCGCGCACGCCGGCGGCCTTGCCTTGGGCCTTCTTGTCGTCGCTGCCTTCGGTGGTGAGCATGATCACCGGAGTGAACTTGTAGGCCGGCAGCTTCTTGGCTTCCTGGACGAAGCTGATGCCGTCCATGTTCGGCATGTTCACGTCGGAGACGATGAGGTTGTACTTGCGGCCGTCCAGCTTGCTCAGCGCGTCCTTGCCGTCCTGTGCCTCAACCACGGTGTAGCCGGCGCTGCGCAGGGTCAGACTGACCATCTGCCGCATGCTCGCGGAATCGTCGATCACCAGAATCGTCTTGCTCATCTCGTCTCAACTCAGAAGAAGGTAATGGAGGAAGAAGTGTTGGCGGACGCAGTGCTGCGCCCGTCGTGCAGCTCGTGCTGCTCGAGGGTGGTGTAGGTGCTCTTCAGGCGTTCCAGCCAGTCGGCCACGCTGGGCAGCTGGCCGTTCTCGTCCAGCGTCTCCAGGGCCTGGCCGAGGTGCTGCATGTCGTCGCCGAGGTGGCCCATGATCTGGTCCACCCGGTCCTGGAACTGCAGGTGCATGACCAGCTGGTTGATCTCGCTCTCCACCAGCTGGCGCTCCTGCTGCAGCTCGCTGAGCGATTCCTGGAGCATGCTGGCGGTCTGATCGAAGTCGCCGATGATCTGCGCGACGCGCTGCTGCGACTCGGCCACCACCGCCTGCTCGCTCTCCGCGAAGGAGGCCGAGAGGCCCTGGGCCTTGTGGATCACCTCGGTGACGGTGTCCACAGTCTGACGAATCAGCTTGCCGGTCTCGCCGGACTCCTTCGACAGCTTGCGCACCTCGTCGGCGACCACCGAGAAGCCGCGCCCGGCCTCGCCGGCACGCGCGGCCTCGATGGCGGCGTTGAGCGCCAGCAGGTTGGTCTGGTCGGCGATCTTGCCGACCTGCTCGGCCATCCGGCTCAGCTCGTGGGTGTGGCTGGCGATGCGGTCGATCTCCGCCAGCAGCAGGCCGCGGTATTCCTGGGTCTGGCGCAGCGCGTCGGTGATCTGATGCAGACCGCGCTCGGCCTGCTGGATGATCTCGATGGCCCGGCCGCTCTGCTCCTGGCCCTGCTGGGGAGCCTGAGTGACCAGCCGCTGGCTGAGCGCGGCGAAGCCACCGGCCAGGCCGTTGATCGCCTCGCCGATCTGCCCGCGGGCGAGCAGCAGGTGCTGGCTCCAGAGCGGCAGTACGCCGCCGACCAGCTTGCGCAGCGACTCATCGCCGGCCGACTGCGGCGCCTCGACGACCAGGCTGGCCGCCGGCACGCGCGGCGAGCGGGAGCGAGTCAGAACGCAGGTGGCCAGCAGCACCAGCCCGCCCCAGCCCAGCCCCGGCCAGGCGGACTCGGCCAGCAGGCCGCAGAAGACCAGATTGGCCACGGCCAGAACCCGTGCCACGTTCGCTTGCCGCATGCCCGCTCAACTCCAGCGTCATCCTTTTGGGGAGCGCCATTGTCGACAGGTATCCGGCGGCAAGCATGAGTAGAACTACTCAGGGCGTGCGAGGGGATTTACCTCACAGCAGCAGGCGCACCAGCTCCACCACCGAACCGACGTGCAGCTTCTCCATCAGCCGCGCGCGGTGGTTCTCCACGGTGCGCACGCTCAGGCCGGCGCGCTCGGCGATCTCCCGGCTGGAATGCCCCTGCACCACCCACTGGGCGATGCGCCGTTCCTGAGGGGTGAGCAGCGCCAGGCGCGCCTCGCGGACCTCGCGCTGCAGGCGCTCCTGGTAGCGCTGGCGGCTGACCGGCAGCGCGGCGTTGACCCGGTCCAGCAGCTGCTGGCCGTGCACCGGCTTCTCGATGTAGTCGAAGGCGCCGCGGCGCATGGCCTCCACCGCGGTGGCTACGTCGGCGTGCCCGGTGATGAAGATGATCGGCGTCTCCACGCCGCGCTCGAGCAGCTCCGCCTGCAGCTGCAGCCCGCTCAGCTGCGGCATGCGCAGGTCGCAGAGGATGCACTCGTGAGGGCCGGGGCGGTAAGTCTCGAGAAAGCTGGTGGAGGAGCTGTAGCTGCGCACCTCGAGCCCCACCGAGCCCAGCAGTTCACGGTGGACCTGGAGAATGAAGGGATCGTCGTCGATCAGGTAGACGATGCCGGTCGGCTCGGGGATGTTCATGGGTCACGGTGCATTCGATGCGCTGCGGTTGGCGGCGCGGGATTGTACGGCTCCCGCCTCGGAAACGCGCGAAACTCTGGCGTCAAAATGCCATCTTTCTAGACGAACGGCTTCCTTCTGCATCATCCGCCCCGCCCGTGCACCACACCGGTGCAGCCATCCGCCAGACCACCGCCCTGCGGACTTCGCCGCAGCTCCCTCGAAGCCCTCCCCCGCGACGCGCCAATGCGCATGCCAGAGCCGTCCCGCACCGTTTTCCGGGCGCCGCGCCCGCAGCCTGCCGGCAACAAGGCACGCCTATTGCTGAGGTACCGGCACGACACCGGCCGGCAGCCCAGCTGCCCGCGCCTGACGAAGCCCGCCGGGGAGAGCGGCGCCCGAAGTGACGTGAACGACCTGAATGACTGCCCAGAGCAACACGTTGTCCACCGAGACTTTTCCAAGCACGGAGATCGCCACATGCAACGTCGCAGCCTGATCAAGGCTTTCACCCTTTCCGCCTCCATCGCCGCCATGGGCCTGAGCTGGACCATCCAAGCCGCCGAGACCATCAAGGTCGGCATCCTGCATTCGCTGTCCGGCACCATGGCGATTTCGGAAACCTCGCTGAAAGACATGGCGCTGATGACCATCGAGGAGATCAACGCCAAGGGCGGCGTGAACGGCAAGCAGCTGGAGCCCGTGGTGGTCGACCCAGCCTCCAACTGGCCGCTGTTCGCCGAGAAGGC
>Ga0182792_1002851_pt1 | contig 11744 bp, 10 predicted proteins | sample Passage237B_FD_130497 | JGI IMG/M metagenome (GOLD analysis project Ga0182792, IMG submission 130497) | Cellulose adapted compost microbial communities from Newby Island Compost Facility, Milpitas, CA, USA - Passage2 37B (version 2) (version 2) ...
CAGCTCGGGCACCACCGGCGGCTCGGGCTCAGGCGGCGCACCCGCCACGCCCAGCACCCCCGGCGGCGGCCCGAGCACCCCGAACCCGAACCCCACGTCGCCGTCCGGGCCCTCGACGCCCACGCCGCCGCCCACCGCCCCGCCGACGACCGCGCCCGGCCCGGCACCCACCACGCCGCCGACCACGGCGCCCCCGGCCGCGCCACCGGCGGGCGGCAACCCGGTCACCGACCTGGTCGACGGGGTCACGGGCACCGTGGGCGGCGTGGTCGGTGGGGTCACCGACACCCTCGGGGGCGTCGTCGGCGGCCTGGGCGGCCTGTTCGGCCGCTGAGCCTCGCTCCCCCCGAGCCGATCCGCCCGGTGCCGTTCCCCTGCGGCACCGGGCGGTCGTCTCCCCACCGGCTCCGGGCGGTCGTCGTCCTACGCGTCGCGCCGGCGGGCCCGGGGGCCGTCGGGGGTGTCCACGATCTCGATGCCCCGGGCGGCCAGGTCGTCGCGGATGCCGTCCGCGGTCGCCCAGTCCTTCGCCGCCTTGGCCTCCTGGCGGGCGGCCAGCAGCGCCGCCACCTCCGGGTCGTCGCTGACGTCGCCGGCCGCGCCGGGGTCGACGGCGTCCACGAGCGAGAAGCCGAGCGCCCGATCGAGGTCCGCGAGCACGGCCCAGCGCTCCCCCGGCGACAGCTCCGCGTCGCGGGCCACCGTGGAGAGCACCGCGAGGGCGCGGGGCGAGTTGAGGTCGTCGGCCAGCGCGGCCCAGAACGCGTCGCGCAGCTCCGCGGCCCGAGGCCCGAGCGCGGCGGTCACGTCGCCGCCGACCGCGTCGCGGGCCGCCACCGCGTGCCGGCGGAGCCGGCGCAGCGCGGTGCCGGCCGCGGCGACGGCGTCGAAGGTGAACGCCTGCTGCTGCCGGTAGTGGGCCTGGAGGAAGAAGTACCGGTAGGCGAGCGGCTCGATGCCACGCTCCACGAGCGAGTCCACCACGAGCACGTGGCCGGCGCTCTTGGACATCTTCTCCCCGGCGACGTCGAGGAACTCGTTGTGGACCCAGTACGAGACCCACGGGTGGACGCCGAGGGCGCACTCACTCTGCGCTATCTCGTTGGTGTGGTGGACCCGGATGTGGTCGACGCCGCCGGTGTGGACGTCGAAGCGCTCGCCGAGGTACCTCGTGGCCATCGCGGAGCACTCGATGTGCCAGCCGGGGAAGCCGACGCCCCAGGGTGAGTCCCACTCCTGGAGGCGCCGCACGTCGGTGGGGCTGAACTTCCAGAGGGCGAAGTCGGCGGGGTGGCGCTTCTCGTCGATGTGCTCGACGCGGCCGGTGGCGGCGAGGTCGTCCAGGTTGAGGCCGGCGAAGTCGGCGTAGGCCCCGAAGGTGGCGGTGTCGAAGTAGATGCCGTCGGAGGTGCGGTAGGTGCGCCCCTGGGCCTCCAGGGTCCGCACCATCTCGACCTGCTCGGGCACGTGGTCGCCGGCGCGGGGCACCACGTCGGGCTCCAGGCAGCCGAGGCGGCGCCGGTCGCTCGCCCACTGCTCGGTCCAGCGCCCGGTGATCTCGGCGACGCCGGCGCCCTCGCGGGCCGCGGCGGCCTCGATCTTGTCGTCGCCGTCGTCCGCGTCGCCGACCAGGTGGCCGACGTCGGTGATGTTGGTGACGTAGGTGACCTCGTAGCCGGCCACCGCCAGGACCCGGCGCAGCAGGTCGGGGGTGAGCTGGCTCCGCATGTTGCCCAGGTGCTGGGGCCCGTAGACGGTGGGGCCACAGGTGTACATCCCGACCTTGCCGTCCTCGAGCGGCTCGAACGGCAGGACGGCGCGTCGACGGGTGTCGTGGAGCTGGATGGCCGGGATCGTCACCCGCCGATCATCGCAGATGCGCTCCCCGGCGGACCGCCGTCGCCCACGCCCCCACCTTGGCCCCCACCCCTGGCGGCCGGCGCCGAGGCGACCTATCCTGCACCCGCGCTTCACCGGGCGTACGCCGCTCCCCGCGGGCGGCACGGTGCTCGTCCCTCCGGGGAACGTCCGACCGAGCCGCGTCCGCCGCGGCACCCTGGTGAAGGAGCGATCCTTGACGATCACCGAACGAGAGCGGCACGACCTCCACACGAAGCTGGAGGAGGTCCTCGGCCCCGAGGAGGCCAGCGTCCTCATGTCCCACCTCCCACCGGTCGGCTGGGCCGACGTGGCCACCAAGGGCGACCTCGACCAGCTCGAGACCCGGCTCGCCCTCCGGTTCAGCGCCGGGCTGGCCGACGTGCGAACCGAGCTGCGCACCGAGATGGCCGACCTGCGAACCGAGCTGCGCACCGAGATGGCCGACCTGCGAACCGAGCTGCGCACCGAGACGGCCGGCCTCCGCGCCGAGATGGCCGACCTGCGCACCGAGCTCCACACCGCCCTCGGCTCGTTCAAGGACGAGGTGAGCGCCAACCTCAACGCGTTCAAGGAGGAGATGAACGCCAACTTCAGCGCGTTCAAGGACGAGATCAACCGTGACCGGCGCGAGGCCCAGCGCCAGATGCTGATCGTCCTGATCGTGGCCCTCGTCAGCCTGGTCACCGCACCGGTCGCGGCGATCATCACCGCGATCGTCGCCGGCTGATCCGAGCGGGCCGGACGGCCGGCGGAACGGGTTCGGAGGGGGTTCGGGGCGACCGGTACCTTGGGACGCCATGACCACGCCCAACGTCCCCGACAAGCCCACCTTGGACGGCCTCGAGGCCAAGTGGGACGCGGTGTGGGAGGACCAGGGCACCTACCGCTTCGACCGGACCGTCGAGCGGGCCGACGTCTTCTCGATCGACACGCCGCCGCCGACCGTCTCGGGCTCGCTGCACGTCGGCCACGTCTTCAGCTACACCCACACCGACACCATCGCCCGCTACCAGCGCATGGCCGGCAAGGCCGTCTTCTACCCGATGGGCTGGGACGACAACGGCCTGCCCACCGAGCGCCGGGTCGAGAACTTCTACGGGGTCCGCTGCGACCCGCAGGTCCCCTACGTCGAGGGCTACGAGCCACCGGCCGAGCCGGCGAAGAAGCGCCAGGACTACGACGCCATCAGCCGCCGCAACTTTATCGAGCTGTGCGAGCGCCTCACCGAGACCGACGAGGCGGTCTTCGAGGACCTGTTCCGCCGCATCGGGCTCTCGGTCGACTGGTCGCTCACCTACACCACCGTCTCCCAGCGCACCCAGCGGATCAGCCAGCGGGCGTTCCTCCGCAACCTCGCCCGCGGCGAGGCGTACAGCCAGGAGGCGCCGAGCCTCTGGGACACCACCTTCCAGACCGCGGTCGCCCAGGCCGAGCTGGAGGACCGGGACCGCCCCGGCGCCTACCACGACCTGGCGTTCCACCGCACCGACGGGCAGGGCGACGTGGTCATCGCCACCACCCGCCCCGAGCTGCTGGTGAGCTGCGTCGCCCTCGTCGCCCACCCCGACGACGAGCGCTACCGGCCGCTGTTCGGCTCGACGGTCACCACGCCGGTCTTCGGCGTCGAGGTCCCCGTCGTCGCCCACCGCCTGGCCGAGCCCGACAAGGGCACCGGCATCGCCATGATCTGCACCTTCGGCGACCTCACCGACGTCATCTGGTGGCGGGAGCTGCAACTCGACACCCGCGCCGTCATCGGCAAGGACGGGCGCCTGCGCCGCGACGTCCCCGAGTGGATCACCACCGACGCCGGCCGGGCCGCCTACGAGCGCATCGCCGGCAAGGCGTCGGGCGGGGCGCAGATCCAGATGGTCGAGCTGCTCACGGCATCGGGCGAGCTGCTCGGGGAGCCGAAGAAGATCAGCCATCCGGTGAAGTTCTACGAGAAGGGCGACAAGCCGCTGGAGATCGTCACCACCCGCCAGTGGTACATCCGCAACGGCGGCCGGGACGAGGCGCTGCGCGACGCCCTCCTCGCCCGGGGCCGGGAGCTGGCCTGGCACCCCGACCACATGCGCCACCGCTACGACAACTGGGTCGGCGGCCTCAACGGCGACTGGCTCATCTCCCGCCAGCGCTTCTTCGGCGTGCCGCTGCCGCTCTGGTACCCCCTCGACGCGGACGGCGAGCCCCGCTACGACGACCCGATCCTGCCCGCCTCCGACACCCTGCCGATCGACCCGCAGAGCCACGTCCCACCCGGCTACACCGAGGACCAGCGGGACCGGCCGGGCGGCTTCACCGGGGACCCCGACGTCATGGACACCTGGGCCACCTCCTCGCTCACCCCGCAGATCGCGTGCGGGTGGGAGGAGGACCCGGACCTCTTCGCCCGCACCTACCCGATGGACCTCCGCCCCCAGGCGCACGAGATCATCCGCACCTGGCTGTTCTCCACCGTCGTCCGCAGCCACTTCGAGGCCGGCACGATCCCCTGGGCCAACGCCGCCCTCTCGGGGTGGATCCTCGACCCGGACCGCAAGAAGATGTCGAAGTCGGTCGGCAACGTCGTCGTCCCCACCGACCTGCTCGACCAGCACGGCGCGGACGCCGTCCGCTACTGGGCCGGCAGCGCCCGCCCCGGCACCGACACCGCCTTCGACGCCGGCCAGATGAAGATCGGGCGCCGCCTGGCGATCAAGGTCCTCAACGCGTCGAAGTTCGCGCTCGGCCTGGGCGACGCGCCCGCCGACGCGCCGGTCACCGAGGTCCTCGACCGGGCGATGCTCGCCGAGCTGGCCGACCTGGTCGACGACGCCACCGCGGCCTTCGAGGGCTTCGACTACGCCCGGGCCCTCCAGCGCACCGAGACCTTCTTCTGGAGCTTCTGCGACGACTACCTGGAGCTGGTGAAGGTCCGCGCCTACCGGGACGACGACGCCGGCACCTCCGCCCGGGTCGCCCTCCGGACCGCGCTCAACGCGCTGCTGCGCCTCTTCGCCCCCTTCCTCCCCTACGCCACCGAGGAGGTGTGGTCGTGGTGCCGCACGGCCGACGGCGCCGTCGCCGGCTTCGACGCCCCGTCGGTCCACACCGCCACCTGGCCGAGCGCCGCGCCGCTGCGCGACCTGGCCGGGCCGCCGGTCGACGGCCCCTCCGCCCTCGTGGTCGCCGCCGAGGTCCTCGGTCGCATCCGCAAGGCCAAGTCCGACGCCAAGGCGTCGATGCGCGCGGAGGTGGAGCTGGTGGTCGTCACCGACAGCCCCGCCCGCCTCGCTGCGCTCGCGCTGGTCGAGGACGACGTCCGCGACGCCGGCCGGGTCACCCAGCTCACGACGAGCGCCGCGGCCGAGGGCGCGGAGCCGGCCGTCGACGTGACCTTCGCCCCGCCGGCCGGGGCCTGAGCGCGACGGCCCGCCCCGCAGGCGCCGTCGCCCGCCCCTCGGAGGCCCCGTCGCCATGAGGAACGGACCGGCCGGCCCCAAGCGGTCGGGCTGGGCGACGCACCCCCACCCCGACCGGCTCGACCCGGCCCGGCCGGACGCGGCCGAGATCCTGGCCCGCCACCGGGCCGCGGTCGCCTCCGGCCTGTCGACCTACCGGGACCCGGCCACGGGCTACACCGTGTTCACCGCCGCCTACCTGGCCGAGCGCGGGTACTGCTGCGCGAACGCCTGCCGCCACTGCCCGTGGGAGGGCGGCGACGCCGATCCCGAACCGACCGGCTGAGGCGCGCCGGCGATCAGAAGGGGCTGTGCCAGGCGGCGGCGTTGCCGTCGGTGCCGAGGAGGGCGATGAGGACGATCGCCACCACCAGGCCGACGAGCATCGGCGGCACCACGAAGAAGCTGCTCGGGGCCTCGTGGGCGTGGCCGTGGTCGTCGTGCCCGTGGGGGTCGTGAGCGTGATCGGGAGCGTCGTGACCGGATGCCATGGCGGAAGCTTCGCCCACGCACCGCCACCCGTGCCACCCCGGCCCGAGGTCACGAGGGGCCACGGCCGCGCCGGGCCCCGGCACCAGCACCGGCACCGGCGTCTCCCGGGGACGTCTCGACCGAAGTCGGCCCCTTCCACGCCCGTTGGCGCGTTCACGGGTGACGTCGGCCCCGCTACCGTGCCGAGATGGTCCCCCCGCCTCGAACCTCGCCGCCCCGTTGCCCCGGCGCCCGCTCGACGCCTCGGCCCCCACGGGCCGCGCGGCCCGCAGGTCCGGCCCGCACCGCGACGGATCGGGGGCCGTCGTGACCGCCGCCGTCCTCGGGGCCCTCGCCGTCCTGGCCCTCCTGGACGCCACCAGCTTCGGCACCCTCCTCATCCCCGTCTGGCTGCTCCTGGCGCCGGGACGGCTCCGGGTGAGCCGGGTCCTGCTGTTCCTGGGCATCGTCGCCGCCGCCTACTTCGCCATCGGGCTCGCGCTGCTGGCCGGGGCGATGCCGCTCTTCGACCGCTACCGCCACCTGTTCGAGACGGACGGGTTCCGGTACGTGCAGCTCGTGGTCGGGGTCGTGCTGTTCGCCGCCAGCTACCTCCTGGACTCCGAGCGGGCCCGCGCCCGGGGTGCCGAGCGGGCCGCTCGGGGCGACGGCCGGCTCCGGGCCTGGCGCACGCGGGCCGTGGGCGACGACGCCGACGGCGGGTCGACGGCCGCGCTGGCCGGCCTGGCGCTGACCGCCGTGGCGATCGAGGTCGCCTCGATGCTCCCGTACCTCGCCGGCATCGGCATCATCGCCGCCGAGGGGCCGGGCTGGCCCGGTGACGCCCTGGTGCTCCTCGGCTACTGCCTCGTCATGATCGCCCCGGCCCTCGTGCTCACCCTCGGTCGCCTGCTGGGCCGAGCGGCGCTCGACGCTCCGCTGCGGCGGCTCGACGGCTGGCTCACGGTCCACGCCCAGTCCATGACCGCCTGGGTCATCGGCATCGTCGGCTTCCTGCTCGCCGCGCAGGCCGCCAACGAGCTCTGGTTCGCCACCGCGGCCTAGGGGCCACGACGCCCGCGGCCGGCGCTCAGGGGCCGGTGGGGCGCACGAAGTTCGCCGGGGGCAGGGGGACCTCGGCGGCGGCGAGCGTCTCGGCGATCCGCACCCGCAGGAGGCGGCTCACCCGCCACTGGGCACCGGGGCGGGTCTTGCCCTGCACCCGGATGGTGACCGCGTCGGGGCCGAGGTACTCGATGCCGAGCACCTCGGGCCGTTCGAGCACGTCGGCGCGGGCGTCGGCCTGCTCCCAGACGGCCTCGGCGGCGGTCTGGATCAGCTCGGCGGCCCGGTCGAGGTCGGCGGCCGGGGCGACGTTGACGTCCACGATGGCCCGCGCCCACTGCTGGGACTTGTTGCCCACCCGGAGGATCTGGCCGTTCGGCACGTGCCAGACGGTGCCGTTGGCGTCGCGCAGGCGGGTGGTCCGCAGGGTCACCTGCTCGACGGTGCCGGTGGCCTCGCCCACGTCGATCACGTCGCCGACGCCGTACTGGTCCTCGATCAGCATGAACAGGCCGGAGAGGAAGTCCTTCACGAGCGACTGGGCGCCGAAGCCGAGGGCCACGCCGGCCACCCCGGCGCCGGCGAGCAGCGGGCCGAGGTCGAGGCCGAGCGCGTCGAGGACGTACACGAACGCGAAGCCCCAGATGATGCCCGAGCACAGGCTGCGCAGGACGATGGCGATCGTCTTGGCCCGCGCCGCGGCCCGCAGGTTGACGCCGCCCGTGTCGAGGAAGACCGACGGGGTGCGCTCGCGGAGCCGCTTGAGCCGGCCGGAGCGCTCCGAGCCCTCGATGCGGGCGGCGAAGCGCCGGATCACCCGGCGCATGACCCGGTTGAGGACCCAGGCGCCGACGAGCACGCTGAGGACCGCGAGCGGCGTGCCGGTGAGCCAGTCGGCGACCTTGGCGAGCCCGACGGAGTCGACGTGCTCGATGACGAAGCGGCAGGCGTTGCCGGGGCGCTCGCCGCAGGCCTCGGTCAGCCGGGCCGGCTCGACGGCGGCCGTCGGGAGGGTGAGGAGCGTCATGGCCGAACCCACGCTACCGAGGAGGCCGCCCACGGCCGGCTCACGGCCCCGGTCGCGACCGCGTCAGCCCTCGGTGGTGGTGGCACCGGCCTCGGTGGTGGCCGTGGCGGCCGGCTCGGTGGTCGTGGCACCGGCCTCGGTGGTGGTGGAGCCGAGCGTGGTGGTGGTGACGTCGGCCGCCGCGGTCACCGAGCGGACCTTGACGTAGAAGACGAGGTTGTCGCCGACCGCGATGTCGGGCGACGGTGGGTTGTCGCCGTAGCCCTGGGAGGCGGGGATCTGGATGAGGCGCTCGCCGCCCTCCTCGACCCCGATGAGCCCCTCGGCCATGCCGGGGATGATCCCGGCGCCGCCGAGGTCGGTGACGGTGAGCGGTTGGCCGTTGTCGAAGGAGGCGTCGAACTGGGCGCCGGTGGCGCAGGAGACGCCGACGTAGTCGATCACGACCTGGTCGCCACGCTTGGCCGCCTCGCCCTCGCCGGGGCTCAGGTCCTCGGTGGTGACCTCGGTCGGGAACTTGGCGGGGATGTCGACGCTGGCCGGCTTGCCCTCGGTCTCGCCCTCGGGCAGCGGTGCCGGCTTCCGGCAGTACTCGCGGGTGTCGCTCACGCCGGTGAGCTGAACGGTGAGGAACAGCGGCTCGTCGGGCCCGACGCCGGCACCGGGGTCGCCGGCCTCGCCGTAGCCGAGCGCGGCGGGGATGGCGAGGGTGCGCACGCCCCCGACCTTCATGCCGGCCATGCCGGTGTCGATCGAGTCGAGGAGGTCACCGGCCCGCACGCTGAGCGGGCGCTCGTCGGCCCACGTGTCGATCCAGGTGGTGCCGGAGCCGGTGATGCCGATCATGTCGATGGTGCGGAAGGGGTACAGGTCGAGGTCGCACCCGTCGCCCTTCGTCACGTCGGTGGTCTCGACGGTGTCGCCCACCTCGGTGGGCTCGGGGGCCTTCGGCGCCTTGCCGGAGGCGATCTCGGGCTTGGTGCAGCCGACGCCGTCCTTCACGACCTTGCCGCCGACGTCGCCGTCACCGTCGGAGGAGCAGGCCCCGAGCAGGGCGACGACGAGTGCGGTGATCGCGACGGTGCGGCGCAGAGGAGACGACATGGCGGCGAAGCGTACCGCGGGGCCTGATCCCGCCCGCGCCGGCCGCGACCGGAGGCGCGTGCGGACCCGCGGCGGCGGGTGACCCGGCCGGCCGGTGCCGCCCGGTTAGCGTCGTGCGGGTTCGCCCCGACCCCGATCTGGGCTACACATGTGGCCAGAGACGCACGGGCCCGGTTCCCCCAGGAAGGCATCCCACGTGATCGAGACAGGCGAGACAGGAAGGCGCACGGCGTGATCGAGACGCGCGGGCTGCGGAAGGTCTACGGATCGACCGTCGCCGTCGACGACCTCAGCTTCTCGGTGGCCGACGGCCGGGTGACGGGCTTCCTCGGCCCGAACGGCGCCGGCAAGTCCACCACCATGCGGATGATCCTCGGGCTCGACCGCTGCGACGCCGGCGGCGTCCGCATCGACGGTCGGCGCTACGAGGACTTCAAGCAGCCGCTGCTCGACGTGGGCAGCCTGCTCGACGCCGCCTACGTCCACCCCACCCGCAAGGCGGCCGACCACCTCTGGGCGATGGCCGCGGCCAACGGCATCCCCAAGAGCCGGGTCGGCACGGTGCTCGACCTGGTCGGCCTCCGCGAGGTGGCGAACAAGCGGGTCGGCGCCTTCTCGCTCGGCATGAAGCAGCGCCTCGGCCTCGCGGGCGCCCTGCTCGGCGATCCGAAGCACCTCATCTTCGACGAGCCCGCCAACGGCCTCGACCCCGAGGGCGTCCACTGGATGCGCCGCTTCCTCAAGGGCCTGGCCGCGGAGGGCCGGGCCATCTTCGTCTCCAGCCACCTCCTCTCGGAGATGTCGCTGATGGCCGAGGACCTCGTGGTCATCGGCCGGGGCCGCATGATCTTCTCCGGCACCGTCGACGACTTCGTGAACAGCTCGACCCACGGCTGGGTCACGGTCCGCACCCCGCAGCTCGACGAGCTGGCCGCGGCGCTCGCCGCCGCCGGCGCCCAGCTCAGCCGTCCCGACCCCGCCTCGCTCCAGGTCGTGGGGCTCACCAGCGACCAGATCGGCGAGCTGGCCTTCACCAACCGCATCCTCCTCCACGAGCTGAGCCCGCAGCGGGCCTCCCTGGAGGACGCGTTCCTCCAGGTCACCCAGGGGGCCCAGGAGTACCGAGCCGGGGAGGCAAGCCAGTGATGAACGCCATCCGAGCCGAGTGGATCAAGCTGCGAAGCGTCCGCTCCACCTTGATCCTGCTGGCGGCCGGCGGCGTCATGACGGTGCTGTTCGCGGTGCTGATCGCGAACGACATCTCCGACGAGGGCCGCACCTTCCACCTCACCGACATCTCCGCCGGCGCCACCATCGCCGTGTACCTGTTCGGCACCCTCGGGGTGCAGATCATCGGCCAGGAGTACCGGTTCAACACGATCCGGCCCACGTTCTCCGCGAACCCGAACCGCCTCCAGGTCCTGGCGGCCAAGATCGTCGTAGTGTCGGTGACCGTCGCCATCGTCGCCGTGGCCATGCAGCTCGTCGCCACCCTGATCGGCACCGCGATGCTCGACCCGTTCACGGTCGACGGGGTCGACCAGCGGGCCATCCTCGGCACGGCGCTGTTCGCGATCGGCTGGGCGATGATCGGCGTCGGCATCGGCGCGATCCTCCGCCAGCCCGTCGCCGGCATCGTGATCCTGCTCGTGGAGGGCGCGGTGGTCGAGGGCATCGTGGGCAGCCTGTTCTCGTGGACCACCAAGTGGCTCCCGTTCGCCAACGGCAGCCAGATGATGGTCCGCAACGACTCCTCGAACGAGGACTTCGTGCTCCGCAGCCCGCTCGGCGGCGGCATCTACTTCTTCGTCGTCGCCGCGGTGATCCTGGCACTCGGCGCCTACCTGGCGAACCGTCGCGACGCCTGACCCGGCAGCGTGCGGGCAGCGTCCCCGGTCCGTGCCGGCCGGGTTCGGATCCGTGCCGGCCGCCGGCGGCGCCGGTCCCGGCTGGCCGCCGGTGACCGCCGCCAACTAGCACGTTGGGCGTGCGCCTCCCCTCCTCCGACGGGGTGGACGTCGAGCTCCACGACCTCGGAGGCGACGGCCCCACCCTCCTCATCGCCCACGCCACCGGCTTCTGCGCAGGCCCGTACCGGCCGCTCGCGGCCCGCCTCGCCGAGCGCCACCGGGTCTGGGCCCTCGACTTCCGGGCCCACGGCCGCTCCGGTCGACCGGCGGGCGGCGACCTTACCTGGCGCGGGATGGTCGACGACCTGCTCGTGGTGGTCGACCACCTGGGTGGCGGCCCGCTGCTCGGGTTCGGCCACTCGATGGGCGGCGCCTGCCTGCTCGGCGCCGAGCGGCGGCGGCCGGGGGCGTTCCGGGCCGCGTACGTCTACGAGCCGATCGTGATCCCCGACGAGCTGGGCGACGCGAGCCCCGGCGCCAACCCGCTGGCCGCCTCGGCCCGCCGGCGCCGGCCGACCTTCGCCTCGCGGCCCGAGGCGCTGCACCGCTACGCCGGCCGCCCGCCGCTCGGCACGTTCCGGGCCGACGCGCTCTGGCACTACGTGGAGGAGGGCTTCGGGGAGGCCCCCGACGGGGGCGTGACCCTGCGCTGCGCCCCCGAGGACGAGGCCGCCACGTTCGAGGCCCCGGGCAAGCCGCTCGCCTCCCAGCTCGCAGACGTGCACATCCCCGTCACGCTCGCGATCGGCGGGCGGGACCCCGGGCCCGGGCCCGCCCGCTTCCGCCGCCCCCCCCCCCCCCCCCGCCCCGCCGGCCGGCCCCCGCGCGCCCGGCCCCCCCCGC
>Ga0182792_1002852_pt1 | contig 11728 bp, 9 predicted proteins | sample Passage237B_FD_130497 | JGI IMG/M metagenome (GOLD analysis project Ga0182792, IMG submission 130497) | Cellulose adapted compost microbial communities from Newby Island Compost Facility, Milpitas, CA, USA - Passage2 37B (version 2) (version 2) ...
ATTGGCGGTGCCAGTTACATTTACGCGTTCGCATAAGGCGGGGTTGAGTTCGCAATCATCTACCTGCGTCATGGCGGCGGCATGGACCAGCACATCCGGTCTCGTGTTGCCGATGATGGTATGCACCATCGTGGCGTCACAGATGTCCATATCATGGTAGGTATAGTGCGCATGTTTTGGGCACAGGCGGTCCGGCCCTTTTCCCGTAGCAATCACATTGTAATTTTGTTGCAGTAAATGGCGAACAAGGTATTGTCCCAGCAAACCATTTGCACCGGTAATGAGGATCGTCATAGTGTAAAAATTAGCAGCCGTGCAATGTGCAAATGTATGACCTCAGGCGGTTGATTCATCAACCTGTACTTTGAATACCCTACTGTTTATGAAGACTATGGCAACCGTGAACACCAGCATAGCAGCAACAATTTCATAGTTGCTGATTTGCTAATTTTCACATTCCCATATTGAACAAGCTTTATCGAAACAAAACCTTATTTTTGCCCCTTCCTTTTAAAGGATCAGCGCAATATTTTTGCAGAATATTATAGATGAGCACTGAAATTTAAAAAAAATTAAATACAGGATAGACTTCATGGCAAAAAAGGTTTCCAAGATAGGCGTTCTGACTTCAGGAGGCGATTCTCCGGGCATGAATGCCGCCATTCGCGCCGTAGTAAGAACCGGAATCTATTATGGACTGGAAGTGTTTGGAATCATGCGCGGCTACAGTGGCATCATTGAAAATGACATCATTCCCATGCACTCCCGCAGCGTAGCCAATATCATTCAGCGCGGGGGCACTATTCTGAAAACAGCACGGTGTAAGGAATTCCTCACCCCCGAAGGCCGCAAGAAAGCATACGACAACCTGAAAAAGCTCGGCATAGACGGCCTGGTGGTGATCGGCGGCGATGGCTCTTTCCGGGGCGCCGATATCTTCAGCCGCGAATTTGATATTCCCTGTATCGGTTTACCGGGCACCATTGACAAAGACATAGCAGGCACAGACTTTACAATAGGATTTGATACAGCCGTGAACACCGCTGTGGAAGCGATTGACAAGATCAGGGACACCGCAGATGCTCACGACCGTTTGTTCATTATTGAAGTGATGGGCCGCGATGCCGGCTACATCGCCTTGCACAGCGGCATCGCCACCGGCGCCGAACATATCCTGATCCCCGAACGGAAAACAGATATTGACGAGCTGGTAGGTTCCTTGCAGGAAAAAGAAAGAAGAAAGAAACTCGTTAATATGGTAGTGGTGGCCGAAGGCGACGATTTCGGCGGCGCCAATGAAGTGGCCCGTCTCGTAAAAGAACGGATGCCGCAGGCCGACACCCGTGTTTGTATTCTCGGACATATCCAGCGCGGCGGTTCCCCCACCTGCCTCGACAGGCTCATCGCCAGCAGAATGGGGTATGCAGCCGTGGAATGCCTGCTCGAAGGACGATTCAACGTAATGGTAGGCATTCTGAATAACAGGATGCACTATACGCTGCTGGAAAAAGCCGTGAAGTCCAAACAAAAGATCAGTGAAGAATGGATACGCATTGTGAAAATTCTGGCCAGCTGATCACTACCCGAAACGTACCCGCACCCAACCCAGTAACAAGTAAATAGAAATATAGAAATCTGACCATGGCAAGAGATATCTCGAAATACACGTACAGCCAGATGGACAACCGTGCCGGCTACGCACACACCGCTCACAGAACAAAAATTGTAGCAACCGTTGGTCCTGCCTGTGATACTTATGAAAAACTGCTGGAACTGGTGAAAGCCGGTGTAAACATTTTCCGGCTCAACTTTTCACACGGTACACACGAAAACAAAGCGCAGATTATTGACTCCATCCGGCGCATCAACAAAAGCGAACCTTACAATATCTCCATACTGGCCGACCTGCAGGGCCCCAAACTGCGCGTGGGCGATATTGAAAACGGCAGCCTGCTGATTGAACCCGGTGATATCCTCACCTTCACTTCCCGCGAAAAAGTTGTGGGCACCAAAGAAAAAATATACGTCTCCTACCCCAACCTGCACGAAGATGTGGAAGTGGGCAACAAAATATTGATTGACGATGGTAAGCTGGAAGTAGTGGTTACCGAAATCACCAAAGCCGGCGATGTAAAAGTAAAGGTTACCTATGGCGGTCTCCTGCTGCCGAAAAAAGGCGTAAACCTGCCCGATACCAAAATATCACTGCCAGCATTAACCGAAAAAGATATTGCTGACCTTGACTTCATCATTGATCAGCAGGTAGACTGGGTAGCCCTGAGCTTTGTGCGCAAAGTAGAAGATATTATTGACCTGAAAAGAAGACTGGCAGAACGGAAATCGAAGACCAAGGTGATCGCCAAGATCGAAATGCCTTCTGCCCTTACCGATCTGCGCAATATCATTCTGGAATCAGACGGCGTGATGATTGCCCGCGGCGATCTCGGCGTTGAATTGCCTGTAGAGAAAGTGCCCATGGTACAGCGCGAGATCATCCGCAAATGTATCCACCGCGCCAAACCGGTGATTGTGGCCACCCAGATGATGGAAAGTATGATTGACCGGGTAAAACCGAACCGGAGTGAGATCACCGACGTAGCCAATGCCGTACTGGAAGGCGCCGATGCGGTGATGCTGAGTGCTGAAACAGCCACCGGTAAACATCCTGCCCTGGTAGTGGAAACCATGCGCAAGATCATTCTCGAAGTAGAACAAACTGAATATCGTTATAACCGCGAAGAAGACCTGAAGCCGCAGCCGCATTCGCCCTCTTTCATGAGCGATGCCATCATCTATAACGCCTGTAAGCTGGCCAGCGATGCCAATGCTGACGCACTCATCGGTATGACGCAAAGCGGTTATACGGCGTTTGTATTGAGCAGTTACCGTCCCAAAGCGCCGCTGTATATTTTCACCAAAGAACCTACCCTGGTGAACCAACTGAGTCTCAGCTGGGGTGTACGCGCTTTCTTTTATGATGAAGAAGAAAGCCTGGACGACATCTTATTCGACCAGATGCAGATCCTGAAAGAACGCGGCTTTATCAAATCCGGCGATGTGATTGTGAATACAGGCAGTACGCCGGTACACCTGCACCTGCCGACAAACGTGCTGAAGATTACCAAAATGGAATAATTGAATGCGCAATTTGCATAAAGAAAAAATGCATCCATAACCGGATGCATTTTTTTATTGTCTAATTCATTTGCACTACTTCAAAATCCGCTCCCTTTACTTTTCCCAATTGCTGCAATTCGCTGTTGTTCCAACGCTCGTCGGGGGCGCCGGAGATGTAAAAATTGCTGCCGATATCGGCCAGTATGATGCCGTATTTCTTCATGGTATTAAGAATGATCTGCACTTTGGCCGGGAAGGTGCTTACATCATAATCTTTCCGGAGACGTAACCGGGCGCCAAAAGGCAGGCTGTATTCGCCGCCGGTACTTTTTACCTTATGCCGTGCAGGTGCTATGTAGGCAGGCTTTACATTGGGTTTGGTAAGCGTAAAGCGGATGGCATGATCAATTTCGCCTTTAAGAATCTCTTCATAACGCACCAGGCCGGCAAAAATGGGTAGTCCGGCCGCATCGGCGCTGGTCCATCCCTCGGGACGCAACTTATTGCTGGTCAGATCAAAGATGGCGCCGGAGGAAGCGTACCAGCGGTTGTTCTTCACTTCGGCATTGTACAGCTCGTATAACAGCTTATTGTCTTTATCTACCGCTATCACGTGTGCATCGCCGTTACCATTGCCTTCAACGGGCGCATTAAGCGGAATGGCATAGGGACCGGGGTCACTCTCGCTGCCATAATTATCGTCGTAGTCGTTGCCGCGCCAGGTAACCGGGTATTTCTTCTGTTCGCCGCACACCACCACATAGGGTATGCCGATGGGTACCCCTTCCCAGGTGCCGCTGCCAAAATCGGCTTTTACGGAATAGGAAGCCAGCGTAGCCATGATCAGCGCGTTATTCGGATCTACCGGCGCCTGGGATATATCCGTATTCCAGGGATTGTCTGCCGGGAACAGCTGGATGTTTTCTGCAAGCGCTTTGGAAACGGAGCAGGTAGTACCGGTAGTTGTATTACTACCACCCCCACCCGAGGCATTATTATCTTCACCATCCGGGCCTTTACCGCCACCACTTTTCCTGCATGCCTGTAAAGAAGTAAATAAAAGAATTGTAAGGATTGCTACCGATAACGAAAGTGTTCTTCGTAAGGTCTTCATAAGGATAACATTTTACGTCCCATTTTGGGCAAGAATCAGGCCAATGGCCTTTTTCGGGGTATCGTAAATGTACGGGGGAAGACCACTATTGATACTGAATATACACCGGCTGCGGTTTCAGCTTCAACACTTCTTCGGGTGTTAATATCCGTGAGTTCGGCTCACGCAGGTCATTTTTGTAAAATATTTTGAACCCGGTGAATTGTACAGGCTCGCGATGAATAAAGGTGCGATACGTATTGAACTTACGCGCCTGGTGGCCCCAGCCATCCATATCCATTACAATCTGTACTTCGGGACGCAGTTTGATGTTTTTGTAATTGGTCACCATCGCCTGTGTAAACCGGTGTACCACCAGTATCTTGGGCGGCAGGTTGTTTTCCTTTACAATTTTCGCCAGGTATTCTGTAGTATAATTGATATCAGCGGCGTCGAAAGAACCGATCACTGTTCCCGGTTTCTTGCCCGTTTTCATACTGAATTCCGGGTCAATGCCCAGGTGCACATGAGGCATCTTGAGGTATTTTTCAAATTCCGGTATTTCACTTTGCAGGGTGCTCAGGCCTACCTGCACATCAATAAACACCAGCGCATTGATTTTGGCGGCCATGGCCAGTACCTTGTCAATTTCCTTGAAAGGCATCCGCAGGCGGTATTTGCCGGCGGCGCCGGGATGGGCCTGTGCTGTTACCGCAATGTAGTGCAGGGCAGGAACTACCTCCGTAGTGGTATCGGCGGCATGCCATTTCTCTACTTCTTCCTGCAGTTTCTTCAGCATCTGGTCTTCGGGCAGTTCGCCCAGAATGCCCATTTGCTTGGAGTACAGGTTGCCGTAATAGGCCACAATACGTTTAAAAGGAAGGATAGCGCCGGGCAACGGGTAATCGTGTTTTACGGGCCATTTACCGGAAGTATCGCCATTCACCATCTGCTGCATTTTGGCATCATACAGGGCAGTATCAAGCGCAGGTACAGGCGGAGGAAGCGGTGTCTGATTCACGTTATCGGTATCACTACCGTTGGGTGAGATTTCAGTGTCGGCGGCACGAACGCTTCCTGAATTGCAGGAAGAAGAGACCAATCCGCTGGAAACAACTACTGTAGTAACCAATCCACTCCAAAACAAAAATGCGGCGCGTTTCATAAGTTATCGTATTTAATGGGGGCACGCCATTTTCTGTTATTACTGCGTACCCGGAACTGTAACCCGTAAATATCGGCTAAATTGTTATAAACGTATGTAGTGTGAAAAATATTTTCACACGCTATTGCTTTAACAGTGTAGAAAAAATGTAACAGGCTTCCGGGCCCATAACTCAAAACCTATTGCTATGGCAACGCTTCAACAGATTCGCAAATGGAGTCTTACCCACCATCCCCGGTGGTTCGTGATTCTGCGGGTGGCGCTGGGATTGATTTTGTTTGTGCGCGGTATTTCGTTTATGAGCAATTATAACCAGCTCACCTCCTTGCTGGAAAGTTCCAAACTGCTCACCGGATCAGCATGGATGGCCATTGTAATTACATGGGCGCATTTGCTGGGCGGGTTCCTGATCATTATCGGTTTGTTCACCCGGTTAGCTGCCCTGGTGCAACTGCCCATCCTGGTAGGCGCCATTTTCTTCCTCAGTATGCAACCAGGCTTTTATAATGTAGGCCGCGAATTGCCACTGGCAATCATTGCCCTGCTGCTGGTATTGCTCTTTTTACTCGAAGGCGGGGGACCGATATCGCTGGATAATTTTTTCAGTAAGTACCAGGCATAGTAATTAAAAAACAACGCCTGCTATTCCCCTTCGTAGATAACACCGGAAGTGGGCGTTTCATGCAGTTCAATCCGGTGCAATGCCGGTAAGAGGGGTTTCAACTGGTCCCATATCCATACAGCGATCAGTTCACACGTGGGATTCTCCAAACCGGGAATCCTGTTCATGACCTTATGGTCCAACTGCGCTACTACCGGCTTCACCATCTTTTTCAGTTCAGCAAAATCAATGATCCAGCCCAGCCGGGGATCCGGTTTTCCCTTCAGCCACACGCGCAACCGGTACGTATGCCCGTGCATTTCGCGGCATTTGTGCCCTTCCGGCACATGCGGCAGGAAATGCGCGGAATCAAAAGTGAATTCTTTGTAGAGAAGCATATACAATTTGAGGGTTACGGGGTGCAAGATACAAGCTTACGGCTTATGGGTTACATGATACAAGTCACAGGTTGCAGATGATTGGTATCTGTATCCTGTGACTTGTACCTGAACCTGTAACCCCGATTACGCCACTTTCCGGCGCTTCGATTGCCGCAACGCTTCCTCTATAGCTTTGCTCAGGCCTTCGTAGGTAGGTTTGCCGGTGTACATTTCATCGTTGATAAAAAAGGCGGGCACATCGCGTACGCCATGTTCGAGCCCTTCCAGCAGGTCCGCGCGAACGGTCCAACCATAGGCTGAGTCCACCAGTTTGGGCAGGAAATTCTTATCCATTACCCCTGCCTCGCGGGCATACTGCTTCAGGCTCACGGCGCCCAGCCGGCGCTGGTTATGGAATAACAGGTCGTGCATTTCCCAGAATTTACCTTCCTGGGCAGCAGCCACCGCCGCCTCTGCCGCTTTCTGGGCATGCTGATGGATCTGGGTCAGCGGGAAATGGCGGTAATTGTACCGCAACTTACCCTCATACTCTTCCAGCAGCTTTTTAACAATCTTATGCACTTTGGCACAGACTGTACTTTCATAATCGCCATACTGCGTCAGGGCAACCGGCGCATCCGGTTTTCCAATCCACACGCTCCTGGGTTCAATGATCTCTTTGTTTTTATTTTCTTTTACTGACATGATAATTAACAACTACCTCCTGAATCTTTACACATATACAAATAAAAACCGCTCCGGCTACAGGGGAAAGCAGAGCGGTCCTGGTTAGTCTATTTTTTAAGAATCTGCTGCATCTATAACAAATCCGTGCAGGAAAGGTTGAGGGCTTCAGCCACAGATAATGCCGTGTGCTGACACCAGCCTCCCGTCACTTTACCTTTTCCGGCGCTTCGTTACGGAACACCACCACGCCATCGAACACGTCTACCAGCACGGGTTGCGATTTGTCTATATCGCCGGCCAGTATACGTTTGCTCAGCGCATTCACGATCTCCTTCTGGATGAGGCGTTTCAGCGGACGGGCGCCGAATTGCGGGTCAAAACCCTGGTCGGCCAGGAATTCCAGCGCATATTCGCTGAACCGGAGATCAATACCGCTTTCGGCTACCAGTTTTCTCAGGTTTTCCAGCTGGATGCGGATAACACCCATAATCTCTTTTTTCAGCAGCGGCTGGAACATAATGATCTCGTCCACCCGGTTCAGGAACTCCGGCCGGATGGTCTGCCGCAACAGGTTCATCACTTCCAGCCTTGCCCTTTCCGTTACCTCCGTAATGTTCTGCTCATTCACATCTTCAAAAGCTTCCTGTATGATGTGGCTGCCGATATTGCTGGTCATGATGATGATGGTGTTTTTGAAATTCACCACCCGGCCTTTATTGTCCGTTAACCGTCCGTCGTCCAGCACCTGCAGCAACACGTTCCAGACATCGGGGTGCGCCTTTTCAATCTCATCGAGCAGGATTACGCTGTAGGGCTTGCGGCGAACCGCTTCGGTGAGCTGACCACCTTCTTCATACCCTACATATCCCGGAGGAGCGCCCACCAATCTTGATACGGTATGCTTTTCCTGGTACTCACTCATATCAATACGCGTCATCATTGACTCGTCATCGAACAGGTATTCGGCCAGCGCTTTGGCCAGCTCCGTTTTACCCACACCGGTGGTGCCCAGGAATATAAATGAACCAATCGGTTTCTTCGGGTCATGCAAACCTGCGCGGCTGCGGCGAATGGCGTCAGCCACTGCCGTGATGGCCTCGTCCTGCCCTACCACACGCTCGTGCAGTTTTTCTTCGAGGTGCAACAATTTTTCGCGGTCGCTTTGCAACATGCGTGCAACCGGTATGCCGGTAGCTTTCGCTACATTTTCGGCAATATCTTCTGCGTCTACTTCTTCTTTCATCAGGCGCGAATGTTCGCTGATGGAAGCCAGTTGTCGCGAATACTCATCAATCTTCTTTTCTTCTTCCTTGATGCGGCCATAGCGGATTTCAGCCACCGTACCGTAATCGCCATTGCGTTCTGCCTGTTCGGCCTGCAGTTTCAGCTGTTCCACCCTGGCCTTTGCTTCCTGCAGTTTTTCTACAATGTCTTTTTCTTCTTTCCATTTGGCGCGCAGCGTATCTCTTTCCACGCTCAGGTTAGCGATCTCCGTGTTCAGCTGTTTCAGTTTCTCTTCATCATTCTCCCGCTTGATCGCTTCGCGCTCAATTTCCAGTTGCCTGATCTGCCGTTCCAGTTTGTCCAGTTCTTCCGGCATGGAGTTCATTTCCAGCCGCAGTTTGGCAGCGCTTTCATCAATCAGGTCAATGGCCTTGTCGGGCAGAAACCTGTCGGTGATATAGCGGTGCGATAATTCAACGGCAGCAATAATCGCTTCGTCCTTGATGCGCACATGGTGATGCGTTTCGTACCGGTCTTTCAATCCCCGCAGTATGGAAATGGCGTCTTCTACCGTGGGTTCATCAATCATCACACGCTGGAACCGGCGTTCGAGCGCTTTATCCTTTTCAAAGAATTTCTGGTATTCGTTCAGTGTGGTAGCGCCGATAGCACGCAGTTCACCACGGGCCAGTGCAGGCTTCAGAATATTGGCCGCGTCCATAGCGCCTTCCCCTCCGCCGGCGCCCACCAGGGTGTGTATCTCATCAATGAAGAGGATGATCTGGCCATCGCTCTCCGTTACTTCTTTCACCACGCCTTTGAGACGTTCTTCAAATTCGCCCTTATACTTTGCGCCGGCAATCAGTTGTCCCATGTCCAGCGCATAGATCGTTTTGTTCTTGAGGTTATCGGGCACATCGCCATTCACAATACGATGGGCAATGCCTTCGGCGATGGCGGTCTTACCCACGCCCGGCTCGCCCACCAGGATGGGGTTGTTCTTGGTACGGCGTGAAAGGATGTGCAGCGTTCTGCGTATTTCTTCATCGCGACCGATCACCGGGTCGAGTTTACCGGCCCTTGCCAGTTCGTTGAGATTACGCGCATATTTGTTCAGTGCGTTGAACTGCGTTTCCTGTGTCTGCGATTTTACTGTTTCGCCTTTGCGCAGTTCCTTGATGGCAGTGACCAGGCCTTTTTCACTCAGTCCGGCATCCTGCAGCAAACGGGCAGTGGTATCGTTGCCCTGCACAATCGCCAGGAGCAGGTGTTCGGGTGTAACGAACTCGTCGCCGAACTGTTTCAATGCGGCCCCTGCCCGGAGAATCACGTTATTGGTTTCCCGGCTGATCATCTGGGCTGCATCGCCACTGGTTTTGGGCAACTTGCCTATCGCTTCATTCAGCTTATTTTCGAGCAGATTAACCGTAACGTTGTTCTTTTTCAGCAGGTATTCAACCGGAGAATCTGCCTGTTCAAGCAACGCTTTGAGAATGTGTTCCGTTTCGATGTTCGGATTCTGTGCGTTGAAAGCCAGTTGCTGTGCCAACTGAAAGGCCTCTGCCGCCTTGATGGTAAAATTTCCTAAGTTCATACCGCCTGCTCCACCCGTGGGCGGAGACTTCGTTTTTAAATTAAAAAATGAATTATAAACCCTATTTTCGATCGTATCTCTTTCAACAGGCCGGGCAATGCCCCCTGCCTTTCAAAGAGCGTCACAAACCCTGATGGCAATTATTCCGTATCCACCAGAAAGCCATCGCCGGAACACCCGGCCTGTGAAAAAACCATCACAACAGGATTATGACTCAATCAACGCATATGATTCCAGCAAAAATCATTCATTCCTTTATTCAGCCTGTAACTCGTGTATTTTTGGCATTAAAACCCCCGCCTGCCTGTCTCAAATACAGTCTGCTCCCCGCTTTCCTGTTATTATTTCAGGGCCTACTGGCCCAGAAGAAGATTCAGAACGAGGTGGAGATGCCTGGTGTGGAGCAATTTCTCCAACGCAATAAGAAACAACTGGGCAAGGCGGTAGCCCTGGTGTACCGGGATGGCAAAGTGATCTACCAGAAATCCACCGATGATTATTTCAACGCCAAATCGCAGGCGCCGGTGCCTGCCGTGAGCAAGTGGTTTACCGCAGCCGTAGTGCTCACCTTTGTGGACGAAGGCAAGATCAGCTTAGACGATCCCGTTAGTAAATACCTGCCGGTGATGAACAAGTATATGAAGAGCTATGTTACCATCCGGCAGTGCCTGGCCCATGCCACCGGTATTGAAAGCGAAAAGGGCACGCTGGCCAAAATATTTGAAAGAAAGAAATTCGCCGGACTGGAACAAATGGTGAACGCATACGCTGCCAGGGAAATTTCCAACAATGCAGGTACTGAATTTCATTACGGCAATATCGGCGCCGCCATTGCCGGACGTGTAGTAGAAGTAGTGAGCAAAAAGAGTTTCGACCGGCTGGCGCAGGAGCGGTTGTTCCGCCCCCTGAAAATGCGCAGCAGTACCTTTACCGATTTCAGCGGCACTTCCATTAACCCTGCCTCGGGCGCACAATCCAGTGCCGCCGACCTGGCCAATTTCCTGGGTATGCTGCTCAACAAAGGCGTATTTGAAGGCAAGCAGATCTTAAGCGAAGCGGCTGTTGCAGAAATGATGAAGGCGCAGTTTGCAGACCTTCCGGTAAAATTCACTCCTGAAAGCATGCAGGGCGTACATCATGGTTTGGGCGTGTGGCTGCTGGAAGAAGACGAAAAAGGAAATACGATCGTAGCAGGAAATTTAGGTGCACTCGGCACCGTGACTTACCTTGATAACTGCCGCAAATATGCTGCAGTCCTTTTTGTAGAAAAACCATTTACTGATACGCGCAAGGACTTGTCGAAACAATTCCGCAGTGCAGTGGAAGAAGAGATGGGTGTGTGCGGAAATTAATGTCACTTAGCCACCGCCCCGCGCCTTACTCAAGGACATTTAGCAGGAACCGGCGACTAAGTGACAGCGTTATGTTGTTTCAACACAGAGGGAGGAGCGTTTGGATGCGACACAGCGATTTTTCTTATTAGTAAATGATGCAGACCGGAATGTTTCTCCAAAAACCTGAACCTGTGCAACGCATTACTCCTCACCCTGTGTTGAAAGATTATCCTGTGAAATAGAGATACGCAGCCAGGATCATGAGCAACACGAGGGCTGATGCAATCACATCTGTTTTGTTCCAGCTGGCGCGCGTAGCGCTCCTGTCTTCTTCGGTACGGGTAGCCATGGTAAGGCCACTGATCTTTGCATAATCCGGTTGCTTACCGGCATAGCTCACCGCAATGATCACAATGATGCACACAATGGTGATCAGCAAACTGTAATACTGGAAGTAAATATTATTCACCACCCACAGGAACGAACCTTCGGTATAAGAGAAATCATCGAACAATTTTACCGGTGTATCTACG
>Ga0182792_1002854_pt1 | contig 11724 bp, 10 predicted proteins | sample Passage237B_FD_130497 | JGI IMG/M metagenome (GOLD analysis project Ga0182792, IMG submission 130497) | Cellulose adapted compost microbial communities from Newby Island Compost Facility, Milpitas, CA, USA - Passage2 37B (version 2) (version 2) ...
CACCAGTTCGTCGGCGCCCTGGTCGCGGTAGCGCAGGGCCAGCTCGACGATGTCGCCCATGTCCACGTGGTCGCGGAAACGCACGCCCTTGACCACGCGGCCCTCGCGCACGTCCAGGCAGGAAATGATCCGGCGGCTCAGCATGGCTGCTTCTCCAGGGCCAGGGCATCGGCCAGCTGCAGGCGACCTTCCAGCAGCGCCCGGCCCAGTACCGCGCCGGCGCAGCCGACCTGGCGCGCGCCGGCCACGTCGGCGCCGTCACGCACGCCGCCGGAGGCCTGCACTGCCACCCCCGGGGCCAGCGCGCGCAGGTGCGCGTACAGCCCGAGGTTGGGACCGGACAGCATGCCGTCACGGGCGATGTCGGTGCACAGCAGGTGGCGCATGCCGGCGGCGACGAAGCGCGGCAGCAGCTCGTCCAGGCTCACCCCGGCGTCCTCGGTCCAGCCGTGCACCGGCAGCCGCCACACCCCGGCCTCGTCCTGGCGGGTATCCAGGGCCACGGTGATGCGCTCGCCGCCGAACTCGGACAGCCAGGCGATCACGGTCTCCGGCTCGCGCACCGACAGCGACCCGACCACGACCCGGCTGGCACCGGCGTCCAGGATCCGGGCCACGTCATCGCGGCAGCGCACGCCGCCGCCGGTCTGGACCTTGAGCCCGGTAGTGCGGGCGATCCCGCCCAACAGCGCCGACAGGGTATAGCCGCCGGCCTTGGCCGCGTCCAGGTCCACCAGGTGCATCCAGCGCGCGCCCGCCTCGGCGAACGCTGCCGCCCGCGGCAGCGGGTCATCGCCATAGTGGGTCTCGCGGGCGTAGTCGCCCTGGGCCAGGCGGACGACGCGGCCGTCGCGGATGTCCAGGGCGGGGTAGACAGTAAAGCCCATCAGAAGCTCATCTCGAGGAAATTGCGGAGGATGCGCGCACCGGTGCCGGCCGAGCGCTCGGGGTGGAACTGGGCGCCGCAGTAGCGGCCCTGCTGCACCACCGCCGAGAAGCGCTGGCCATGCTCGCTGGAGGCGACGGTGGCGGCGCCGACCGGAGCGGCGTAGCTGTGCACGAAGTAGGCGCTGGCGCCTTCCTCCACCCCGTCCAGCAGTGCCGAAGGACGTTCGATGTGCAGGCCGTTCCAGCCCATGTGCGGCACCCGGATGCCCGGCGCGGGCGGCAGCGCGGCCACCGCGCCCTCGATCAGGCCCAGGCATTCGACCCCGCCCTCGTCCGAACGCTGGTAGAGCAGCTGCATGCCCAGGCAGATGCCCAGCAAAGGCAGCTGCAGCCGGCGCAGCGGTTCCACCAGGCCCTGTTGGTGCAGCCGGCGCATGCCTTCGCGCGCGGCGCCCACGCCCGGCAGGATCACCCGGCTGGCGCCCTCCAGGCCGGCGGCCTCGCGGATCACGACCGGGGCCACGCCCAGCCGCTCCAGCGCGTAGCACACCGAGCCGAGGTTGGCGCCGCCGGCGTCGATGACCACGATGCGTTCGTTGCCCAGGCTCACAACACCCCCTTGGTCGACGGCAGGGCGTCGCCTTCGCGGCGGATGGCCTGGCGCAGGGCCCGGGCCAGGGCCTTGAAGCTGGCCTCGATCTTGTGGTGGTCGTTGTCACCGCGCACGCTGATGTGCAGGTTCAGCCCCGCGGCATCGCACAGCGAGCGGAAGAAGTGCGGCACCAGCTCGGTGGGCATGTCCCCCACCCGCTCGCGGGCGAAACTGCCCTCGTAGACCAGGTAGGGCCGGCCGCTGAAATCCAGCGCGGCGCTGGCCTGGGTCTCGTCCATCGGCAGGGTGAAGCCGTAGCGGCCGATCCCGCGCTTGTCGCCCAGCGCCTCGCGCAGGGCCTGGCCCAGGGCCAGTGCGGTGTCCTCGATGGTGTGGTGCTCGTCGATGTGCAGGTCGCCCTCGGCCTCGATCTCCAGGGCGAAGCCGCCGTGCTTGCCGATCTGCTCCAGCATGTGGTCGTAGAACGGCAGGCCGGTGTGGATCTTCGGGTCGGCCACGCGGTCCAGGTCGACCTCCACGCGGATCTTCGTTTCCTTGGTGTCGCGCTGCACTACCGCGCGGCGCGGCGCGTCGGCCAGCTCGTGGGCGATGCCGGCCCAGTCCCACTCGCCGCCGAACTGCACGGTCCTGAGCTGGAAGGCGCGGATGCCCAGGTTGGCGGCGAACTCGTTGTCGGTCGGGCGGTCGCCGACCATGGCTGAGCGCTTCCAGTCGATCGAGCGGTCCTGGATATAGGGCAGCACGAGTCCGATCCCCGGCTTGCGGGTGGGCTTGTTCTCATGCGGCCAGCTGGTGTCGATCAACACGTCGCGGAAGGCGATGCCCTGGCTCTCGAACACCTGCATCATCAGTTTGTGCGGGCCGTCGAAGCTCTCCTGCGGATACTTCTCGCTGCCCAGGCCGTCCTGGTTGGACACCATCACGAACTGGTAGCCGGCATCGCGCAGCTTCAGCAGCGCCGGGATCACGCCCTTGACGAAGCGCAGCTTCTCGTAGGCGTCGATCTGGAAGTCCTCCGGCTCCTCGATCAGGGTGCCGTCGCGGTCGATGAAAAGGATCGGGGTCATGCTGCTGCTTCCTGTGCGGCCAGCGCGGCCAGCACGCGGTCGTTCTGTTCGGGGGTGCCAATGGTGATGCGCAGGGCGTCGCCCAGCTGCGGCGCGGCGCGCTGGTCGCGCACCACCACCCCGGCGGCCAGCAGCGCGCTGAACGCGGCCTGGGCATCGGCAAAACGCACCAGCAGGTAGTTGCCGGAGGACGGATAGACCCGGCGCACGCCGGGGATGGCGGCCAGCGCCGTGGCCAGGCGCGCGCGCTCGCTGCGCACCAGCGCCACCCGCTCGGCGGTGCGGGCCAGGGCCTGGGCGGACAGGCCGGCGGTGGCCAGCTCCGCGCAGGGAGTGGGGACCGGATACGGGGCCTGGCAGGCGCGCAGCACCCGGACCAGGGCCGGATCGGCTATCAGCACGCCGATCCGCGCCGCGGCCAGGGCGTGGGCCTTGGACAGGGTGCGCAACACGGCGATGTTGCGGTGCGCGCCCATCAGCGTGGTCGCCGAGGGCTGGTCGGAGAACTCGCCATAGGCCTCGTCCACCACCACCAGGGCGCGGCCTTCCAGGCGCCGGGCCAGGCCGGCGATGCCCTCCAGCGGCACGTCCCCGCCAGTGGGATTGGACGGGCTGCACAGGAATACCAGCCTGGCATTGCCCTGCGCGGCCGCCAGCGCGACCGCCTCCAGGTCCACGGCGAACCCGTCGGGACCATCGACCAGCGGCACCTCGCGCAGCGGCGCGTTCTGCAGGCGGGCGCTGACCGCGTACATGCCGAACACCGGCGGCGTGGTCACGATGGCGTCGCGCTGCGGCACGCACAACGCGCGCACCAGCAGGTCGATGGCCTCGTCGCTGCCACGTCCGACCAGGAGCTGGTCGGTGCTGCAGCCATACACGCCGGCCAGGGCCTGGCACAGCGGTCCGGGCTGCGGATCCGGGTAGCGGCGGCAGCTGCTGGCCGGGTCGGCCGGATTGGCCCAGGGACTCTCGTTGGCGTTGAGCCAGATCTCGCCGCTGATGGCATGGCTGCGCGCGGAGCTGTAGCCGGCAAAGCCGCGCAGGTCCTCGCGGACCAGGTCCAGGAGTGCATCCCCGTTCACGCCGCCGCCCCCTTCAGGCGCAGGGCCACGGCATTGGCATGGGCATCCAGGCGCTCGGCCCTGGCCATGGTCACCGCGCATTCACCGATGGCGAGGATGCCCTCGCGGCTGGCCGCCTGCACGCTGACGAAGTTCTGGAAGCTGGCCACGCTCACCCCGCTCCAGGCGCGGGCGGCGCCGTTGGTGGGCAGGACATGGTTGGTGCCGCTGCAGTAGTCGCCCAGCGCTTCCGGGGTCCAGTCGCCCAGGAACACCGAGCCGGCGGCCTCGACCCGGTCCAGCCAGTCGCGCGGCTGGCGCAGGGCCAGGATCAGGTGCTCGGGCGCGTACTCGTTGCTGATGGCGAAGGCCTGTTCCAGCGAATCGACCAGGACCAGGCGCGAGGAGGACAGCGCCCTGCGCGCGATCTCCGCGCGCGGCAGCGCCTCCAGCTGGCGGGCCAGCTCGGCCTCGACCCGGTCGATCAGGCCGGCGCTGTCGGACAGCAGCAGTACCTGCGAATCCGGGCCGTGCTCGGCCTGGGACAGCAGGTCCGAGGCCACGTAGGCCGGGTTGGCGCCGTCGTCGGCGATCACCAGCACCTCGGACGGGCCGGCCGGCATGTCGATGGCCGCCGCGCCGCACTGCGCGACCTGGCGCTTGGCCTCGTCCACGTAGCTGTTGCCGGGGCCGAAGATCTTGTCCACCTTGGGCACGCTGGCGGTGCCGAAGGCCAGCGCGGCAATGGCCTGGGCACCGCCAAGCTTGAACACCCGGCCTACCCCGGCCAGGCGCGCGGCCACCAGCACCGCCGGATCGGCGGTGCCGTCGGCGCGCGGCGGGGTGCACAGCACCACCTGGCGGCAACCGGCCAGCGCGGCCGGCACGCACAGCATCAGCGCGGTGGACGGCAGCGGCGCGCTGCCGGCCGGCACGTACAGGCCCACCCGCGGCACCGGGCGGATGATCCGCTCGCAGACCACGCCCGGCGCGGTCTGCACGCTGTAGCCCTTGCCCATGCCGGCGCGGTGGAAGGCGCCGATCCGGGCCGCCGCCTCGGCCATGGCCTGGCGCAGCTCCGGGTCCACCGCGGCTTCGGCGGCGGCGAATTCCGCCTCGCCGACCTCGAAGCTGTCCAGCTGCACACGGTCAAAGCGCGCGGTCAGCTCGCGCAGGGCGGCGTCACCCTGGCTGCGCACCGCGTCGAGCACGGCGGCCACGGCCTGGCGGGTGGCGTCGGCCACCACCTGCACCGGGCGGGTCAGGGCCCGGCGGCGCGCGGCCGCGTCCAGGCTGGACCAGTCCAGCCGGTTCCAGGCCGGCTGGCGCCCGCCCTCGTTGCTTGCGGTGTTCATGCCAGCGACCTCTCCACGCCCAGGACCATCAGCCCGCGCGCGCCGGCGCGCTCGAGCTCCTCCAGCTGCTGCCAGCTCACCGCGCCCTCGCACATGGTCTGCAGCGCCAGGGTGCCGTTGCTGCCGCCGGGCAGCTGCACCAGCGGGCCGGCGTCGGCCAGCAGCCGTTCCAGCGCCGGCAGCGCCTCCCTGTCGGCGGTGAACATCAACAGCTTGCGCTCCTTGAGCTGGAGCACGCCGTCCAGGCGCCGCAGCAGCATCTGCGCCAGGCCGGCGCGCACATCGTCAAAGGCGTGCACCGGGCCGGCCAGCACCGCCTCGCTGTCGAGCAGGTTCTCCACCGGCTTGAGCTGGTTGGCCTTGAGCGTCGCACCCGAGGACACCAGGTCGCAGATCAGCTCGGCCGTGCCCAGGCGCGGGGCGATCTCCACCGAGCCGGACAGTTCGACCACCTGGGCGTCGATGCCCTGCATGTCCAGCCACTGCGACAGGATCGCCGGGTAACTGGTGGCGATGCGCACGCCCTTGCCGCGCAGCTGCTCCGGCCCGGTCCATTCCCAGTCCTCGGGCACGGCCAGCATCAGCCGGCACTGGCCAAAGCCCAGCCCGCGCAGGGCGCGGTAGGCCGGCGGCAGGCCGGCACGGGCGCGCGCGCCGGCCTGTTCGTCCAGCTCGTTGCGGCCGACGATGCCCAGGTCGCAGACGCCGTCGGCAATCAGGCCGGGGATGTCGTCGTCGCGGACCAGTAACAGGTCCACCGGCAGCGTCTCGCCGTAGCAGAACAGCTTGTCGCGGCTCTCGCGCCAGCTCAGGCCGCAGGCGGCCAGCAGCTTGCGCGCCGGCTCGGCCAGGCGGCCGCTCTTCTGGATCGCGATACGCAGGCGATCGCGGGTGGCAGTACCCAGGGGGGGAGTCATCGGGAATCTCTCTCGCTGGAGGAGGAGGCCGGCGCGGACGCCAGCGCATAGCCACCGGCGCCGTGCTCCAGCGTGCGCGCGACCCGGCCAATGGTGGTGACGCTGACACCGGTCAGCTCATAGATCTCGCGGTAGGGCATGCCGCGCTGCAGCAACGGCACCACCCGCCAGCGGTCGACCATGGCCTCCAGCTCGGCTGGGGTGCACAGGTCGCGCAGGAAGGCGGACACGGCCTCGGGACGCTCCAGGCGGGCAAAGGCAGCGGCCAGCACATCCAGCCCCGCCTGCAGGTCCCGCTTGTCCTCGCTCCGCCGCTTCATGCCCGCCCGTCATCCGGCTCGATCCAATGTATTAGCATGTTAATACATAAGAACATCCGCGACAAGCGCTCCGGCCCGTCCTGTCACCGCTCCGGCCCGCGGCCCGCGCCGGGGCATTGACGAGGGCCACCGCCCCTGCCGAGACTGGCCGCGGGCGCCGGACCGCGCCGGGGGGATCACGTACAGGGAGCCGCATGCAGCGCCAGCCAACCTGGAGCTGGAGCCTGATCCGACTGGCCGTGGCCTTGCTGGCCGGCCTGCTGGCCTGCGTCCTGCCGGCCATGGCCCAGTCCCCCCTGCTGCTGGACCCGGGCACCGGCGAGGTGGACCTGGGGCCACACATACGCTACCTGCACGATCCGGAAGGCCGCCTGGATGCCACCGCCGCCCTGGTCCAGGCCCGCACCGGACGATTCCAGCCCCTGCCCGCCTCCGGCGCGGCCTTCGGTTTCCAGAGGGGCGCGTTCTGGTTCCACCTGCGCCTGGAGAACCGCACCCCCACCCAGCCGCAATGGCTGCTGGTGCAGAACTACGCCCTCAGCGACCGCCTGGACCTGTACCTGTACCGTGCCGACGGCAGCGTCCTGCACCAGGCCGGGGGCGACCACATGCCGTTTGGCGCGCGCAGCGTCAGCTACCGCCATCCCAACTTCATGCTCGACCTGCCTGCCGGGATGCCGGCCGAGATCCTGCTGCGGGTACAGAGCCAGAGCTCGATGCAGGTACCGCTGGTGCTGTACACCCCGGCCGCCTTCATCGAACTCAGCCGCGACGCCCAGCTGGCCATCGGCCTGTACTACGGCATCCTGCTGGCACTGTTCTTCTACAACCTGGTGCTGTGGCTGGCGCTGCGCGACGCCAGCTACTTCTGGTACCTGTTCCACCTGTCGGCCTTCGGCCTGGTCCTGCTGACCCTCAACGGCCTGGGTTTCGAGTACCTGTGGCCCAACTCGCCCTGGCTGGCCGACGTCTCGGTGCCGGTGTCCATCTGCCTGGCCCAGCTGGGCATGCAGCAGTTCGCCCGCACCTTCCTGCGCCTGCGCAAGGTGTGGCCGCTGGCCGACCGCATTTCCCTGGCCTGCATGGGCTTCTACCTGGTCCTCGGGGCGGCCTCGCTGTGGCTGCCCTACCGCATCGCCACCCCGGTGGCCGCGGCCTCGGTGTTCCCCAGCATCTGCTGGATCGTGGCTGCCGCCCTGGCCTGCCTGCGCCGCGGCGACCACCTGGCGCGGCTGTTCCTGGCCGCGTGGAGCATGTTCCTGCTCGGCACCGGCGCCTTCACCGCGCTGGCCTTCGGCCTGCTGCCACGCTCCTTCTTCACCGAATACGGGGTGCAGATCGGCTCGGCGCTGGAGATGCTGCTGCTGTCCATCGCCCTGAGCTACCGCTACGCCGCCCTGCGCAACGAGAACGAGCGCATCGTCCGCCGCGCCAAGCAGCACCTGGAATCGCAGGTGATGGAGCGCACGGGCGAACTGCGCATGGCCCTGGAGCAGCTGGAGCAGGTCCACGCGCGCCTGCGCGAGGCCAGCCGCCGCGATCCGCTGACCGGGGTCTACAACCGCGGCTGGTTCCGCGAGCGCTTCGAGGCCCTGGTGGAGGAGGCGCGCGAACGCCGCCGGCCGCTGGCCCTGCTGATGATCGACCTGGACCACTTCAAGGCGATCAACGACACCCATGGCCACCTGGTGGGCGATGACTGCCTGCGCCGCTGCGCGCGCATCATCGACGGCACCCTGCACGGCTATGGTGCGCTGGTGGCGCGCTACGGCGGCGAGGAGTTCATCGCCGCCATCCCCGGCCTGGACCTGCTGCACGCGCGTGAGCTGGCCGAGGAGATCTGCTCGCGGCTGCGCCAGGAGCCCTGTCGCACGCGCGGGCCGATGGTGCCGGTGACCGCCAGCATCGGCGTGCACGTACTCGACGTCGACGACCCTGACCTGGCCTCGGACATCGCCCTGCAGGTGGCCGACGCGGCCCTGTACGCGGCCAAGGCCGGGGGCCGCGACCGGGTGGTGGCGGCCTGAGCCCGGCCCGGGCGTCGCGCGCCGGGCCGTGCACGGGGTGGATCAGCGCCCGGCCAGGGCGCGGGCCTGTTCCAGCTCCACCCGCAGGGTGCTGGCCAGCTCCTCGCGCGCGACCTCGAACTGCTGTTCGCGCACCAGGTCCTTCACCGCGACCACGCCGCGGGCCAGCTCGTCCTCGCCGGCCAGGACCACGAAGCGGATCCCGGCGCGCGAGGCGTACTGGAACTGCTTGCCGATCTTGCGCGCCTCCATCTGCACTTCGGTGTTGATCCCGCCGGCACGCAGGTGGCTGGCGATCTCCAGCGCCTGCGGCAACAGCGGCTCGTCCATCAGCGCGACCATGGCCTGCACGCTGCTCTCGGCGATGCCCTCGATCAGGCCGGCGTCGCGCAGCTGCCAGAACAGGCGGGTCAGGCCAATGGAGATGCCCACGCCGGGCAGCCTGGACCTGGTGTAGTGGCTGGCCAGGTCCTCGTAGCGGCCGCCGGAGCAGATCGAACCGATGCCGGGGTGCTCGACCAGCTGGGTCTCGTACACGGTGCCGGTGTAGTAGTCCAGGCCGCGGGCGATGGAGAAGTTCAGGCAGTAGGCCGACTCCGGCACGCCCATGGCCTTGACCAGGCCCAGCACCTCGCGCAGCTCGGCCGCGCCGGCGCGCAGCACCTCGCTGGCGTGGTCGCCTGCTTCGGCCAGCACCGCGTCGATCCGGTCCAGCGCGTCCTGGTGGGAAGTGGAACGCACCTCGACGAAGGCCAGGATCCGCTCCACCGCCGCGGCCGGCAGGTTGAACTCCGGGCCGGTAAGGGTCTGGCGCACGTAGTCGGCGCCACGCTTGTCGATCTTGTCCACCTCGCGCAGGACCAGGGCCTGCTGCTGCGGATCGACCACGCCCTGGGCCTCGAAGAAGCCGCGCATCAGCTTGCGGTTGTTCAGCTGCACGCGGAAGGCGCCGATCCCCAGCTCGGAGAACACGGCGTGGATCACCGCCAGCACCTCGGCGTCGTAGCGGATGCTCAACGTGTCCTTGCCGATGACGTCGATGTCGCACTGGTAGAACTCGCGGAAGCGGCCGCGCTGGGCGCGCTCGCCGCGGTACACGCGCTGCATCTGGTAGCGGCGGAACGGGAAGCTCAGTTCGTGCTCGTGCTCGGCCACGTAGCGGGCCAGGGGCACGGTCAGGTCGAAGCGCAGCGCCATCTCCGGCAGCCCCGGCTCGGCCTTGCCGGCGGCGGCATTGGCCAGGGCGCCGGTGGACTGGACGAAATACACCTGGCGCTCGGTCTCGCCGCCGGACTTGGTCAGCAGCACATCCGACAACTCGAACACCGGGGTTTCCACCGGCAGGAAGCCGAAGCGCTCGTAGTTGCGACGGATCACGTCGAGCATGCGCTGGAACGCGATCTGCTCGCGCGGCAGCAGCTCCATGACGCCGGGTGGGGTGCGGGGCTTGATCAAACTGGACTCCTGGGAGGCCGGACAGGCTACGGGACGCACAATTCTAGCGCGTGGCTCCCGGTTTCCGGGCGCAAGGCCGCGCGGGCCGGTATCATGTGCTTCACATACAGCGCCCTCTCCCCCCATGGCCTGGCCCCCGTTCGACAGCCCCTGCCTCACCCCGCCTCCGGACGAGACCGGACTGGGTCCGTGCGCGCACTGCCAGGTCCGGCACCTGGCGGTGTGTTCGGTGCTGACCCACGAGGAGATGCACGCCCTGGACGCGCTGACCAGCACCCAGCTGCTGGAGCCGGGCGCGGTCCTGGCCCGCCAGGGCGATCCGCGGCGGCACGTGTTCACGGTGATCCGCGGCGCCCTGCGCATGGTCCGGCTTTCGGCCGACGGCCGCCGCCAGGTGGCCGGCTTCGCCCTGCCCGGCGATTTCGTCGGCCTCAGCGGCTCGCCGACCTACCTGCACGACGTCGAGGCCCTGGGCGAGACCGAGCTGTGCCGCTTCGGGATCGAGGCCATGAACCGCCTGGGCGAGCAGTTCCCGCACCTGCAGCGCAAGCTGCTGGAGCGCGCCTGCACCGAGCTGGACTCGGCCCGCGACCACATGATGGCCCTGGCCCGCAAGAATCCCACCGAGCGCATGGCCGACTTCCTGCTGCGCCTGTCGGCCCAGCAGGTGCGCGCCGGCGGCTCGGCCACCACGATCTTCCTGCCCATGCCGCGCGCGGACATCGCCGACCACCTGGGCCTGACCGTGGAGACCGTCAGCCGCTGCCTGACCGGCCTGCGCAACAAGGGCCTGATCGCCCTGCCCGAGACCTACCGGGTCGAGCTCCAGGACCTGGAAGGCCTGGAAGCGCTCAACGGCGACTGAGCCGCCGCCCCCACCCCAGCTCGCTTGCCGCCGCCCGCCAGGGCCGGCGCCAGGCGCGTGCGCCCGGCGTCCGGGGATCCGGCGGCGGCCTTTCCGCCCCCACAAACACGAAGAGCGGGCCAAAGCCCGCTCTCCATGGGGTCCGCGCTGGCAGGCCGGTTACTCGACCACGCCCTCGCCTTCCTCGACGGCCTTGATGGACAGGCGGATGCGGCCCTGCTTGTCCACTTCCAGCACCTTGACCTTGACCACGTCGCCTTCCTTGAGCTTGTCGGAGACCTTCTCCACGCGCTCGGTGGAAATCTGCGAGACGTGGACCAGGCCGTCCTTGCCCGGCAGGATGGTCACGAACGCGCCGAAGTCCATGATCTTGGCGACCTTGCCCTCGTAGATCCGGCCCGGCTCCACGTCCGAGGTGATCTGCTCGATGCGGGCCTTGGCGGCCTGGGCGGCGGCGGCGTTGACCGAGGCGATGACGATGGTGCCATCGTCCTGGATGTCGATCTGGGTGCCGGTTTCCTTGGTGATGCCCTGGATGGTGGCACCGCCCTTGCCGATCACCTCGCGGATCTTGTCCGGGTGGATCTTGATGGTCAGCAGGCGCGGGGCGTACTCGGACAGCTCGGCGCGCGGCTGGGTGATGGCCTTGGCCATCTCGCCCAGGATGTGCAGGCGACCGGCCTTGGCCTGCTCCAGGGCCTGCTTCATGATCTCTTCGGTGATGCCCTCGATCTTGATGTCCATCTGCAGGGCGGACACGCCTTCGGAGGTACCGGCGACCTTGAAGTCCATGTCGCCCAGGTGGTCTTCGTCACCCAGGATGTCGGACAGCACGACGAAGCGGTCGCCTTCCTTGACCAGGCCCATGGCGATGCCCGCCACCGGGGCCTTCACCGGCACGCCGGCGTCCATCAGCGCCAGCGAGCTGCCGCAGACGGAGGCCATCGACGAGGAGCCGTTGGACTCGGTGATCTCCGAGACCACGCGCACGGTGTAGGGGAACTCCTCCAGGCTCGGCATCACCGCCAGGACGCCGCGCTTGGCCAGGCGGCCGTGGCCGATCTCGCGGCGCTTGGGCGCGCCGAAGCGGCCGCACTCGCCCACCGAGTACGGCGGGAAGTTGTAGTGGAACAGGAAGTTCTCGCGGTACTCG
>Ga0182792_1002855_pt1 | contig 11723 bp, 9 predicted proteins | sample Passage237B_FD_130497 | JGI IMG/M metagenome (GOLD analysis project Ga0182792, IMG submission 130497) | Cellulose adapted compost microbial communities from Newby Island Compost Facility, Milpitas, CA, USA - Passage2 37B (version 2) (version 2) ...
CCTTTTGGTAGTTATGGATCAGTGTTTGTTTTCAATGGAATCCATGAGCTCGCTCCGCTCGGTTTTGGGCTTCAAAAGTCACGAGGCCGTCCGCCGGTGAGGACGGAAAGGCGGTGGAATGGAAAAAATACAAATCATCGATTAAATTAAACCTTCGTTTTATTCCATCAATCCCCTTTAGCTATACCTCCTGCTGATAAAGCCATTTTTCAATTGTATTTAAAGATAAATTTATTTAAGTTTGGGTTATGCCTGAAGTTGTCAATGATAGAACTGTTTTTTCGCTATTGGAGGTCACGAAGAGTATCCAAAAGACGATTGCCGATCGTTATAGGAGTCTATATTGGATCAAGGCGGAAATGAACAAGCTCAATTATTACAAACATTCGGGACATTGCTATCCGGAACTGGTCGAGAAGAAAGATGGCAAGATCGTAGCCGAGATTCGCTCCATTTTATGGCGTAACGACTTTGAACGCATTAATCAACAATTTATCAATCTGTTGAACGAACCTTTGCGGGAAGGTATTACCATCCTTTTTCAGGCAGGAATTTCGTACGATCCTTTACACGGACTGAGCCTTCGGATTGTGGATATCGATTCCACTTTCGTATTGGGCGAATTGGAAAAAGAAAAGAAGGAGAGTATCAAACGGTTGCAGGAAGAGGGACTTTTCGATGCCAATAAGCGGTTACCCTTTCCACTTATTCCGAAAAGACTGGCCATTATCTCCGTAGAAACGAGTAAAGGGCTATCTGATTTTTATAAGATCATTCGAAACAATCCCTGGGATTATTATTTTGAAACTACACTTTATCCTGCGCTCCTTCAAGGGGACAAGTCCATTCCTTCGATCATCAAGCAGCTGGCGGTGATCGCCGAGCGTATCGAGGAGTATGATGCGGTTGCTATTATCCGCGGCGGAGGTGGAGAAGTCGGTCTTTCCAGTTACAATAATTATAATCTGGCCAAAGCAATTGCCATCTTTCCGATACCTGTATTGACGGGAATCGGCCATTCGACCAACGAAACGGTCAGCGAAATGGTATCGTACAAAAATGCGATCACCCCTAGTGAGTTGGCCGATTTTCTGATCCAAAAATACCATAACTTTGCCATTCCATTGGATCAGGCGCAGGAGAGATTGCATACGACGGCCAAAAACAAATTTTCGCAGGAAAACGAGAAATTGCAGCTTTTTGCGCAACAAATGTCGTGGAACAGTAAAGCACTATTGAAGAATGAAAGCCACAGTATCCAGATACTGATACAACGGCTGAACCTGTTCAGCCAACATCTTTTGAAAGAACAATATGCCAGCCTGGCGCATCTCAGCCGGATGGTAAAGATGGCTGATCCCACACTTTTGTTGAAAAGAGGGTTTAGCATCACCTATCTCAATGGCAGAGCCCTCACGCATACTGCACAAGTCCAGGAGGGGGATCAGATCGAAACAACTTTCTTTGAGGGCAGGATAATAAGTACAGTGACTTCCAAAAATTAGAGGATATGGAACAGAATTATACCTATACAGACGCATTCGAAGAGCTACAAACTATCGTTCATGACATCGAGACAGGAGAGGTTTCTGTGGATGTACTTGCAGAGAAAATCAAGAGGGCTTCACAGCTGATCGCCATCTGTAAAGCCAAGCTGACCGCTTCGGAAGAAGAAGTAGATCGTCTATTGAGTCAACTGTCCCAAAGTAACAAAGAGGAAGATGCGGAAGAGGATCCGGAAGATACCGAGGAGGATGACGATGATTTGGAAAAGTTTATGGATGAAGAAGGTTAAAGAGAGTCATCCTATATCATTGTAACAAAGTCCATCTACATGGAGGCAACGGCTGTATACATAAAGACAAGCTCCCCATACATGGGCACAAAGTCCACATACATGCTGACGATGTATGCGGACATGGGGACAACTGTTGTATACATAAAGACAAACTCCACATACATGGTGACAAAGTCCATATACATACTGACGATGTCTACGTACATGAAGACAAAGTCTATATACATCGAACCTAAGTGTATATACTTTGGCTCAATCTGCATCAACAATATACCCTCGCTACGTAACATGCTTTTAAAGAAATCGAGCTTTACTTCATAGGAACATGAGTTTCTTCCAAAGAACAATTGAGTTGTGCCAATGACAGTGTATCTTGCGATAATGTATGTTGCTGTTCTAGCAGATCGATCATACTTCGACGCAAAACTGGTTACTTTTCACAACAAACACATGTACAACGCTAAAAAAGCACTTCGGTCTGACACAAACGCATTTTACTGCCCTAAAAAAGAGATTGTGTTCGTCGTAATGTGCCCTGCGTTTATCAAAAAAGCAAATGACTTATTGACAAAGGCAGTTGCGTTTGAACCCTTGTTACGTAACATTGAAACGGCATATTTCAGTGATCAGATGGTACTGACGATCAACAATTGCCAACGTTTGTGTATTGATTATCAATCTATTCCAAAAACGACCTTGACGGGTCTATGGTCAGAGGCATAAGTCTCCGCGATGACCTCTATGCTTTTCTGTTTCCACGATAGATTTTTGGTCGCGATGTAGTCTATCGTTCGCCGGGGATTTGCTTGTGGAGAGGTCGGAAGGCAATCGTCCATACAAGTGCGTTTGAACTGCGTATCGAGGAGGCGAATGGTTTCGGAAGTGGGTATGCTGTTTAGGTCGCCGCACAATATGACCGGAAGATTTAGTCCTGCGGTCTTCTCCAGAATAAACTTCATTTGTGCTACCCTGTTCTTGTCCGATCGGGAAGCGTCCAGATGTGTATTGGCGATGTATATCCACTTATCCTTTACTTTGACCTGTAACAAAGCAAGTGTTCTTCCTTCCGCTTTTACTACTTGAGGTAGGGAGATGTTTTCCGGATTCCGGATCGGCAGTTTACTTAAAAAAGCAAGACCATATTCACCGTCGTCGTAATCGATGGCTTTGAAAAAATGGTAGCTCATACCCAACTTTTCAGCGATAAGCTTTGCTTGGTCGATCTTGCCGCTCCTGTCTGTCTGTATATCGACTTCCTGCAAAGCGACTACGTCTGCATCGGATTGTTGGATCACTTTGCAGATTGCCTCAATGTCGATCGCTTCCGGTTTGGAAGGGGGATTGGCATGATGGATATTGTATGTCAATATCTTAAACTCGTGGTCTGTATCCGTGTTATGGTTGGTCTTTTGCGTTTTACAAGCAGTATTCAGCATGGCGAATAATACTATTATACCGAATAGCCATGAATCTGAGAAAATTTTCATATCATTTGTGGTATTTGATGAGGATGAATATACGTCATAATATTTATTTGTTTTAAAAAACAACTGTAGCCATCTGTGGATTATGATCTGAAGGATAAAGATCTCCTCGTTGCTCTGCAATATTGACGTAATGTGTTACTTTCACTTTTTTGTTCGTAAAGATATAATCAATGGTTGGCCGTTTTTCTACCGGTATGGAACCAAAATCGTGCAACGTCCAGGAAGGACCTTGATACGTTTCGGCCAATATACGGGTGTCGTACAAGGGAGGAACAGTATCATATCCGGAAGTGAGTAGCTTATAGTATGGACTCGTTGCTCTCATGTTAAAGTCTCCTGCAATAAAAGCATGGGCATCTCCAGCTATTTCCTGTACCTTCTTTAAGAGGAGTTTGGAGCTCTCTTCTTGGGCTTTTTTACCCTTGTGATCAAAATGTGTGACGAAAAAATATACCTTTTGGTTGCTGGATCTGACCTTAAATGCACCCCAACAGACCGTTCGCCTCAAACTGGCGTCCCAACCTATACTTTGTTTATCGGGTGTTTCCGACAGCCAAAATATACCCGAATCTATCCTTGTCAAGTGTTCTTTACGGTAAAAAATAGCGACTGACTCTGCACCTTGCCAACCTTCTGCCGGACCAAAAGTCCCGTAATCGGTAAGCAATGATTTCATATCCTTATATTGAGGATAATAACTCTCTTCGGTGCCCAATAGGTCAGGCTTGTACGACTTGATAAGGTCTGTCATATACTCCCGCCGAAACTGCCAGTTGTTTGTGCCATCGTCCTTATAGTTCATCCGGATATTGAACGACATAATGTCTAATGTCGTCTCGAAATCCCTTTTTTCTTTTTTGCAGGTGTTCCCTGCATTGACCAGATATATAGATAGTAAAAAGATAAAAAACAGGTTTTTCTTCATTTTATTTGAATTAGTCAAGGGAAAAGAGTGTCCGGAGAAGTATCTCGCAAACACCCTTTTACATACACTACTCCACTACCTTTGTCGGTAGCCAACCTTCAGACGTACCATTTGCCAAGGGAAATTCTTTCTCCAACTCGTCTAATGTCGATTCCAATGTCAAAAGCAAGGCTCTATCCATCCGTGCTTTGACCCAACGACCTAAACGGATATTGTACTCTCCTCCCAGTTTGTAAAAATAGCCGGCTCCTTTACGGGATAAATAAATCGTATTGGACCCTTGCTTATAGAAAGGTTGCTCTTCCAATGTGACCGGATTGATCATATCATACCAATCTGTATTGGTGATACGCAGTCCGGCCTGTTGTGCAACATTCAAAATAGCACCATTATAGCCCGTCACGATCACATCGATAGGAACGGAATATTCGTCTACCGTTGTTCCTTCGAAGACCCCAATAGCATCTGTAAAGGCACTTGTTCCATTGAGAAACAGATCTGTGCTAACTGCTCCAATACCATCGCCCGGTACCGATCCTGTTTTGCGGGATACCATCCATTTGCCGTCGGCCATAGAAGTAGACCCTACACCATTGATGAGTTTGGCCGAGTTTCCGATATAAAAATATTCTCCTTTATTGACCGTGCCGCTGGTTAGATCAAATTTGTACGCACGTTTCCCTGTTGTACCTCCTGTTGCCCAACCTTGTAGAGGTACCCCTGTCGGCTGATAGCCCGAGCTGGTATTGTGCGTGACTACTGAGAATGGTGTTTCCGAAAAATCAATGTCCTGTGTCGCCAGAAACTGCATATACTCACCGTCCAAATCAGTGCCCTGTACGTCACCGATATAGCCTGAAATGACAATGGGTGAGCGGATAACCGTAGAGCTCAGTACCGTAATGTCTTCCGGTCGACGAATACGCAAATGGGGTTTAAGATTTCCATTATCGTCCTTACCGTAAGCCACCACACCAAAAAAATTGGCCATCCCCGGTAGTGGATCATTGGCAAAAGTTGCTTCCGGTTCCGTGTGCAGGACAAAGTTGTCAAAACCATCATTGACGAGTCTGTCACCACTGTATGTATCGGTCGGCTCGGGTATAGGATCAAACCCTCCTTTTACAATAACCAACTCGGTGCTTTCGTATTTGTCCGGATCTGCCAGAATATAACTACTCGGTATCCTGTTGACCGCTATGGGTCTTCCCGAAGCGATTTTGGTTACGATAGAACCATCCAAACCTGTCACCTGCAAAATTCCATCTACACGCTTCATCACACCACCAACTAGATCGACCGTGACCGAATCTCCAGGAACATATTGCGCCGCATCGGCTCCGATTGTTATAGCAATCCCCCGCAGTTCATTTAGCCGCATCTTATCCTGTACCATCAACAGTCCGGGAGGCAGATTCTTTCCGCTATGATCAGAGACAACTATGCCTGTAATGCCTCTTGCTCCCATCATGGATTCTACCGTCAATGGATAGTCTGATCCTTTATAAAAACTGCGTAAATCGTAGATCGCAATGTGTGGGTTAACTTCGGCTCCGGGGAAGTTCCCTGTTTGGTCGCAAGCTCCAAGTATCCAGAGAAAGGACAGCAGCGACATGATGTTTACTATTAACCTGTTCATATACAATAATATTTTAAAAATAGAACATTCAATTAACTACGGCTTCTGCCACCAAACCAATGTATTGATATTATCACCTCCCATATTCTCTACGGCTTTTCTATAGTTGAGCGAATTGGCCGACTGCACGTATATTGGATAATTCAACCTTACGGGTAAGTTACCGCCATTTCTCAGTCCAGGCCCTTTTGGCAATATCGGATGGCCTGTACGTCTATGCTCAAACCATTGCTGAAAGTCGGTCATAAAGAGACAAAAATACTTTTGCACATGTATACGTTCCATTTTACTATCTCCTGTGGGTGCATCCAATGGCAGTGCGTCATTCCATTCAATCCCTGCATTTGTCACATAATCCGTGAATTCGGTATCAGAGATGTCTGCCGTAAAAGTGGGCACCCAATAGTGGATTGCATTGGCTATTCCGCTGTGGTAATGCTCGGCAGCCGAACTGCTTATCCAGCCTTTTGCCGCAGCCTCTGCCTTGATAAATTCGACCTCTGCATATGTCATGAGGATACCTGTCAGTGGATTTTTGTGCAGGGAGAATTCAGAAGTACCAAAAGCGTAAAAGTAAGCTTGCTTGTCCTCTGCTGCCCCGGGCTCATAGCCGCTGTCTATGCCGATGAATCCTCCCGAACCAGGGGCTATTCCTAAGCGGTTGCGTGTGCCGCTACCGTAAGGGGTGGCCATATCGATCCGTGGATCATTCCAACCGCTTAGTTTAAGGATAAAAAAATTGCACAAGGAAGGAATCGTAAAATCCAGTTCGCGCAATAAAGTAACGTAAGGGCTTGTAAACGGATCCGTAGTCACGATATCGCCTGTCCATTTGAGTACAGCAGACTCGTCATTGGAAGTGAAGGTGGGATATTTGGTCGGATTGTCTTCGATTATTTCCTTGATTTTGGCAAGGACATTCGTAGAGAGATCTACTTTGCCCGACACTCTCATCAGTAGCCTCAGGTACAGGCTATTGCCAAATTTTTGCCACGAGGCCACATCACCTTTATAGATCGGGTCACTGGATTCCACCACGTTGGCTGTACTGTTCGATAGCAAGGTATTGGCCTCTTCCAATTTATCAAATAGACCCTCATAAATATCCTTTTGGCTGTCAAAAGCGGGCTCGACTATACCTTGTTTCCCTTTATTGGCTTCTATAAATGGCACGTCACCATACGTATCCGTCAATAAAGAGAAGCCCCAAACTTCGCAGATCAAAGCGATACCTTTATAGGAATCGTTTTGGTATTCTTCGGTAGAAGCGATTTCATAGATATCCCTGAAGTTGGTCAGTTCGGAATACCATCCGTTCCAGGTATAGTCGGCTATATTGGGCCTAAAATCGTACCTGAATACCGCGTTTTCGTCTTCACTTCGTGTGACTGTAACCTGCATGAGCTCGTTGTTGAAATTACGATTGCGTACCATATTCGTACGCAGCATGTTGACCAAAGCCGGTGCCAACAATTTTTCAGGTGCAGCACTTATGATACTGATAGGATCGGTGTTTATCTTCTCAAAGTCTTTTGTACATGCCGTGAAATACAGAACGGTATATAAGGCTAAGATGACAGTTAGAATCTTTTTCATGTTTCTGATTATTTAAAACCTACAACTAAATTAAACCCATATGTGCGGGTAGAGGGAAATTGTCCCACTTCAAATCCCTGCACAATGTCCGTACCGCTTAATGTTCCAAACTCGGGATCAAACATGGGCCAGGTAGACCATATAAATAGGTTGCGTCCATACACACCGATACTGGCTCTTGACAACTTAAGGGGTGCGAGTACAGATTTTGGCAACGAATAATCTAACCTCGCCTCCCTGAATTTGATGAAATCGGTTTTATAGGTCGCTCCTTCGGCATTGGCCGTACCCATAGTAAAATTGTAAAAAGAGGTAATATCCCGGGTAATGGTGGTATTGGGGCTATAAGTGCCATCGGAATTTTGTACTACTCCATTACCTATAATGCCACTGTACCTTCCGGGTAATGTGGCAGTTAGTTTACCAAAATCTGCCAAACGTCCGTGTGTATAGGAATGTGCTACACCTCCCTGTTGTCCGTCGAACAAGACTTTCAGACGAAAGCTCTTGAATGAAAATTCCGAACCGATGCTGGCCTTGTATCTGGGGATGGTGTTGCCCAGATAAATAGGCTCAGAAGTCAATTGGGCAAGACCGGATGTCGCATCGTATATCACCTGTCCATCTGGCGAACGTTGAAAGCCTATGCCGTACATATCGCCCATGCTGCCTCCGACCTTGGCCACGATCTGTGCTCCTCCGACTGCACTCGTACGTAAGATGACCGTGCTGTCCTGTTCGGCCATAGCCACGATCTTATTCTTGTTGGTAGAGAATGTGGAGAAGGCTTTCCATTTGAAATTTTTGGCCTGTACCAACGTGCCGTTCAAAGCAATTTCCAATCCCGTATTATTCACCTGTCCTGCGTTGATGATCTGCCTAGTGTATCCGGACGAACGGTCTACTATCCTTGTTAGGATTTGCTTTTTGGTATTTCCACTATACCAGGCAATATCCAATCCCAAGCGATTTTTGAACATTCGTATATCTGTCCCTATTTCAAACGTCGTGGTCAACAAAGGTTTTAAATCGGGATTGGGTAGAATTGTTGGATTCTGCAAGGATCCGTCTGGATAAATACCGTCAGCCGCCAATGGATAAGCATAGGCGGTCAGAAAAGGCGTCGTGCCTCCGCTACCCGTTTGGGAGAGGGAGGCACGTATCTTGGCTAGATTGAAAGCCTTTGGCATGTTGAAATAATCCGACGCAACGAAACTCAAGTTTGCTGAAGGATAGAAGAAACCTACATTATCTTTACGTGTAGGTGTAGCTAGAATACTGCTCCAATCCTGTCGGGCTGTCAAATCCAGAAACAGATAGTCCTTGTAGCTGGTAGAAATCAATGCATACAAGCTGTTGATATTGAAACGGGAGATATAGGGAATCTCGACCAGAGCATACGCTGCATTGTCAAAACTGTATACATTCGGTTCAGTCAGACCATCTGCCCGTATTTCGTCTCTATCATAGCGATTTCTCAGCATGCTGCCCCCTAATGTGGAAGTCACACGAATATCTTTATTTAATTCTTTGTCGTATTTCAGCAGGAAATCAGCGCTTGTCTCATTTATATTGATGTCCTGTGTACGATAGGAACCCAAGGGTAGACGGGCTGCCGTCCAAGGACGTTTTTGATGCCTATCGTCATTCGATTTGTCCAATGTGGCCCGTACTTGCAGGCTCCACTCCTTTGAGAAGGCATAATTAGCCTGTACATTACCCGTGATACCGTTGCGGTTGGATCCATTGATAAACTCATACGATATGGCATAGGGATTTTCGGGAGCTGTCGTAAAGATATCGTGCAGTTCTTCGTATTCTTTGTCCTTTACCCAATAGTTTCTCAACCAGTTGATGTCGCCGTTGGGCACCCAAAATACATACCAATACATGACCGATTGGTTTCCATAGCCCATTCCAGGTAGATTGCTGCTGAACTTGTTGGTATAGTTTGCCTTGACGGACAAATCGAGCTTTGGTGTGATCTTGCTATTGGCCGACAAAGAAATATGGGTTCGTTCATACCCTGTGTTGGGAATGATCCAACTATTCTTGCCATGTGTTGCAGACAGCCGGTAGTTGGTATTTTTGATATTTCCATTGATACTTAGGGAGTTGGTAAAGGTGTTCCCCGTTTCAAAAAACTCACGTATCTGATTACGATAGGGGACCCAAGGTGTGGGTTCTGTTCCTGCCCGTTGTGTTTCGGGATCGTACTGGATGAAAGACTGTCCATTGAACCGCGGCCCCCAAGTCAAACTGGTGCCGCTATTCGTGCCATAGGTGTAGGTTGCAGCTCCGTTTAATCCCTGTCCATATTCGTATTGCAGGTCGGGCCAGCGATTGGCTTGTTCAAACGAAGCATTGGAGGTGAAGGTGATGCTAGGTATAGCTGTTTTACGTTTACCACTACCCGATTTGGTCGTGACGATGATAGCTCCGTTGGCTCCACGCTGACCGTAAAGAGCTGATGCGCCAGGACCTCTCAGTACGGTCACGCTTTCGATGTCTTCGGGATTGATATCGTTGATTCCACTACCGAAATCCGTAGGTTGGATACCGTCTGTAGGTCCTGCAGCATTCCCGCCAGTGGCCGTTCTACGTCCACTGCTACTATTCAGCACCACACCATCTACTACGATCAGGGCTTCGTTTTCCCCAGTAAGGTTGTTTTCGCCGCGCAGTATGATTTTATTTGAACCTGTAGGCCCCCCGTTGGCGCGTATCATGTTGAGCCCCGGTACTTTCCCTGACATGGCATCCAACCAGTTTCCGGCTGGAGCATCGGTAAATTCAGAACTGTCCATTTTGGTAATGGCATACCCGAGAGCCTTTTCTTCACGTTTAATGCCTAGGGCAGTGACGACCACTTCGTTCAGCGCCTCTACACTTTCCTGCAACACTATATTTACGGTTGTTCGGTTGTTGAGAGCAATGTCTAAGCTTTGATAACCTACAGCACTGAATACTAAAGTGGAATTGCGGTCATCTACTCGTACCGTATATTCTCCTGAAGCATTGGTGACCCCCAGGACGTTGCCCTGCTTGTTACTGATAGATACACCTTCCAAAGGCACATTGTTGCTGTCTACGACACGCCCTTTGATATTTGTTACCGGTTGGGAAATTTGTGTAGACGGAGGTTGTGGTTTGGGGAATACCACCACTGTTTTGCTCTCGATTGTATAGTTAAAGGGCTGATCTTTGAAACTCTGGTCCAAGACTTCTCTTAGTGGCTTGTTTTGCACGGCTATACTTATCCTTTTACCCTTGCTCAGTAGATCGTGCTTGTACACAAAATCATAACCGCTTTGTCTTTTGATTTCCTTAAATAGTTCGGTCAGGGATATATTGTTTTTGGATAAAGTAATGTATTGTGCTTTTGCGGCAAAAGAAATCTGTAAAAATGCAACCGACAGAAAGATACAAATTAGCTTAACCCGCATAATCAAAGGTTTTAAATCCAGGAAAGGGTTTGCCATGCTGTAAACAAACATTCGGGCTGCTGACAAAAGAGACTGCCTACCCTTTCTATTTGCATAATTTTTATACATTTGTTTTTAGGTTTGTTTTTGATACTCATTGTTAGACACTCTTGGTATTTCAAAGCAGCCTATTTTAAGACGGGGACGCGCCAACGTTCCCGTTTTTTTATATAGTCTGCCGTTATATCGTTATTTACTGCATAACCCAGACCCTCCTTCCTTCGAGTTTAAAGTTGACACCTTTGGTCATAGAAAGTACGTTGAGTACTTCGTTGATATCTTTGGTTCTAGATATGGAACCGCCAAACTTGATGTTGCCTACGTCACCTTGGTATACTACTTCTACATTGTACCATCGGCTGATCTGTCGCATGATATTTTTCAGTTCCACGCCGTCAAAGGCAAAATCCCCTTTGTACCAAGCTGTAGCTTGCTCGGTATCTGTCGAATGGACCCGTATATTCTGGTCTACGACAGTAGCCTGTTCTCCCGGGCGTAATATCTTGGATGTATTGTTTAAAGAGATTTTTACACTTCCTTCCAAAAGGGTGGTCTTTATGGTAGGTTCATCTTCATACGTGTTGACATTAAACTTAGTGCCCAATACTTCTATAATCTGTCCCTTTGACACTACACGAAAGGGTTTTCTCTTATCGGATTTTACTTCAAAATAACCTTCACCGTGCAGTGTAACTCTTCTTTCGTGTGCCTCAAATCTTATTGGATATTCCAGCGAAGAGGAAGAATTTAGCCAGACTTTTGTACCATCCGGCAATACGACTTGATATTGTCC
>Ga0182792_1002856_pt1 | contig 11720 bp, 14 predicted proteins | sample Passage237B_FD_130497 | JGI IMG/M metagenome (GOLD analysis project Ga0182792, IMG submission 130497) | Cellulose adapted compost microbial communities from Newby Island Compost Facility, Milpitas, CA, USA - Passage2 37B (version 2) (version 2) ...
CTTGTCGTAGAGGGGGAAGTGCGCCCCTTGGGCAACCCCCCCCGCGGGGGGGGCCCCTCCCAGCCGGGGACGAAAGGCCCCCAGCCGATCGAAGAGATCGCGCACTGCCTCCCGAGCGCCCTTGACGGGATAACGGTCCCGCCACTGCCAGGGAACAGGGTCGGGGTAGACCAGCACCTGGAATCGCTGAATGCGGCCGTCGTTGTCCAGGGAAGACGTGATGCCCGCCAGGTAGCGGGACAGCAAATCCGGCTGGATGCCGCCGAAGACGCTCAGACACAAATTCGGGATGTGCAGCGAGCCCCGGCCGATGCGGTCGATGTTGAAGCTGCCGGTGCCGCCCCACGCCTCCAAATAAAACGCCCGGTCCCCCTCTCGGCCTTCCTTCTCCCATGACGCCAACAAGCCGATCAGTTCGTCCCTGAAGACGAACATCCCGTCCGGGTTCTGCGTGAGCAGGTCGCCCAGCTTCTCTGTGGTGGAATCGTTGGACTTGAAGCGCCGTTCGTGGGGCTTCTCCGGCTCCTCCAGATCGCTCAAGTCCTTGATGGCATCCTGCATGCTGAAGCCGTCCCCCTTCTTGGCGGAGGCGGCCTTCTTCATCTGGGACTTCAGCGCGGACTGCCGGGCCTCGTGCGCGGCCATTTCCGCCTCGTAGACCTTCATCGCCTCTTCGAGCTTCTTCAGCTCCAGAGCTTCCAGCCGGTCGAGGAACCGCATCACGGTCGAGATCGCGGGCGACTTCTTGGCGGACGGATCGCCGACGATTCCGCCGAAGAGGTTGGGCGTCACGATCCAGTCATCCCGGCGCTTGGGCTTCAATCCGCAGCGCGCGCCGATGACCGACCCCAGCGCCACGATCAGCGCAGCGGCGATGTAGTCCGGCGCGCAGGGCATCCGGTCGGCCTCATCCAGCACGAAGTCCCCGAGCACCTTGGGCAGCAGCGCCTCGGCCTTGAACTGCGGGGCAGGAGGAAGGTCTGCCCTGATCTCCCTGGGAGTCGGCCAGTCCGGCGTCTTGCCGGCGGCGCGGGCGTCGTCGATGTCCTTGAGGATGGCGTTCATTGAACCACCTCCTCGGACGCGTACACGTCCAACCAGTCCAGGCCCTCGGTGCGGGGCGTCATCACCGACACGCTCAGGCGAGCCTTGACGGCACGCTGACGAAGCGATTCCGCCGCACTGCGGCCGGCGTCGTCGGCATCGCTGAAGATCACCAGCCGGCGGATGAAGGGCGGCCAGTTGAACGTCTCGATGCCATTCGCGCAGTACGTGGACCACACCGGCAGCGCCGAGACCATCGAAGCGGCCAGCGCCGTCTCGATGCCCTCTGCAACGCCCAGAACCCCGTCGCGGGGCGGCTGGAGACGTATCGCCGCGCCCTTGAGGGTGCCTGCGGCGGGGGGGAGCTTCTTCACCGTGGGCACGTCCGCCTTGCGTCCGGTGGGCGTGAGGTAAGTCCGGTGCAGTGCAACCGTCTTGCCGTCCGGCGCCTGCAAAGGCGCAACCATCGTGGGGAAGACGCCCAGGCGCTCGCCCTCATGCGAGTACGACAGCCCGGGATGCAGGCGGATGCAGGGCGCGAAGTTCCACACCCCCGCCAGGCCACGATTGGCGAAGTACCGGGCGACCGGATCGCCTGCCGTTACCTCGACCGTCGCGGCGAGCAGGCCGGAGATGAAGTGCGCGTTGGCCTTGTGCCGTTCATTGCGCTGGACTTCGCGCTCGTGGGCGGCCTGGGCCACCTGGCGGGCGAAGGCTGCGCGCTCCGCAGGGGTCATCAGGCGCCGGTCAACCGACGACCACGAGCTGCTGATGCCGGCCCGGAAGTCGCCGAAGACACCGCCCTTGCCGTCCTCGAACAGCTTGCACCAGCCCGACGTGTCAGATCGCTTGCCGTTCGTTGAGAAACGATGCAGGACGCCGGGCTCGATGTGGTCCGGTGCATGGCCCAGCGTGGACAGGATGTGATCGTGGAAGTCCATCACAGCACGACCCCCACGCGGCGAGCGAACGCCTCCAGATCGATCAGGTGCGGGCAGAAGTGGGACCTGTCCCACTTCGCTACGAGCCAGCCGCCCGTCACGGTTTCGTGCACCTGATGGCCCTTCAGCGCCAGCGCAGCCTTCAGGGTCGCCACGCGCTTGTCGGCATCGTGGGCAGGGCTGATAATGGAGGTTCCAGATCCTTCTACAGCCGCCTGGGCGTTGCCGCTCATGGCGGCTTTCTTTTCGCCCCGCTCCATTACGCCGCCACCCCCAGGAGGGCCTTGATGCCGCTCACGGGCCAGGCGAGGCGGCCATGCACGCGCAAGGGACGCAGGGGGCCGTTCTCCAGGCAGGCCCAGCCGCGCAGAGTCTGCGGCTTGCGGTCGAGGTAGTACGCCGCCTGCTCGGTCGGGACCGTGGGGCGCGTCAGTTCATCGAGCGGGGGGAAGCTGGTGCCGGTGGGCGGCTTGCGGTCCCAGTGAGCGAGCCTTGCGGCGCTGGGGCATGCGGTCTGCATGTTGATCCTTTCGTGTCCCCCAGCAACTCAGGCCAGGATTGACGCGAAGAATCAAAACCCCGTATTTCGAAGAAGACCCCCGGGGTTCAAGAATCCAGCATCCATGCGGGTTTGCGGAAGATGCACCCGAAATTTCCGGGGTGCCACCCCGGGGTTTCTGATGTGTATCTCAGGCGCTTTCGAAGTTGTCGGCTTCGTAGGTCTTCCAGGCGTCCAACCACTCTTTAAGCCGAGGCTTTGACTGAAATCTCGCACGCACGTTGCGCACGCTGGCTTTGTCTTGTTGCACCAGTGCGCCGCCAATCGACACGGGGTTCCAGCGGGTTTCCATCTTTCCTTGAACGCCGGGGATAGCGACACACGGCCTGATCCACTTCGGCTTATCGCCCAGGGGCCTTCTCCATCCCGCCTCATCCCACCCCAGCCCGTCGAAGCAGAAGGCAATCTCGCCCGTGGTCAACGGCATAGCTTGGGTTATGGGGGCTATTGGGGCATGCCCCTGGTCCTTTTCTGAAATATTGAGCGGGGTATCGGGGGTTATGGGGGGTGCATCCTGGGGGCCTTCTGAAAAATCAGACCGAAATGCTGTCTGCGGCGCGCCCGATCCAGATGCGCCGGAGGCAAGCACCATCCCCGCTAGCGTGTTGTTCTTGTTGCTTAGTTCGAAAAGGACCCATCGCTCAAACGCCGGGCATTTACCTCTCCAGGTCCCATCCTCGATGTGCAGGTGCAAGGCACCATCCACCATCACGAAGTGGCTACCCATCTTGGCGATCTCGCTGCGCACCTCCGCGATCTTCCCCGGCATCACCAGGGGACCCAACGCGGCGTCAATCACATCATCAGTGGCCACCGGCGGCAGAACACGATCCTTCAGCGCCAGCTGTGCCAGTGGAAGCGGGATGTTGAGATCGAGGTCCTGCGCCCAGGCCGAGAACTCCTGCGGCGTCGGCAGCCTGTTGAAGGTGCGCTCGAACAACTTCTGGCGCAGTGAATAGCCTTCGGGCCGGCCATGTGCTGAATCGGTTTCCGGGTCGCGGCCAAACGACAGCGCCAGGGCTTCACGCATGGACAAGCGCGGCATGCGAAGCCACAAGTCCCAGTCAGGTTGCGAATTTCTCATTGCATCCCCTCGATGCGCCCTGATTCAGGAGCCCCAGCAGGCGGGTCAGGGACACCCGCTCTTCGGCCGCTAAGCCTAGCTGGGGCAAAACTCATGCGACCGCGCGCAGCTTCCCCAGCTCGGTCGATCTATCAAACGGCACCCCACCCTGCTCCAGCATCCACGCCTCGATGCGCTCGTGATGGATGCGTAGCAGGTCCAGAGGCCGCACCGTGTAGTGCTTCTCGGCCGTGGCGCTGGGCTTGTGGCCCATGATCTGCGCGACGACCCCGGCAGGAATCTCCAGCCACTCGGTCAGGCTCTTGAAGCTGCGGCGCAGACCGTGCAGGGTCAGGTCGTCGATGCCGGCGGTCTTGCAGGCTTCGACGTGGGCATTTCGTGGCAGAGAGATCCGGCCGCCCTTCGCCGTCGGGCTGGAGAACACCCATGCCTTGCGACGTGGCAGGCCGGCCAGCAGGGAATGCACGTAAGGCGTCAGCGGGATGACCCTCTCTCCCTCCACCTTGTCCCGGATGGTCAAGCCCTTCCACTGCTCGTTCACATCGGCCCAGCGCATCTCCAGCACTTCCCCCGGCCTGGCGCCAGTGAGCAAGATGATCTGCAGGTAGGCGCTGATCGCCGGGTTGCCGATACCGCGGATCGCCTGGAACCATGCCGGCAGCTGCTCGCGCAGCAGCACGTCCGTCTTCACCGCGGGCTTGCCGAACGCCTGCCGGGCCTTCTTCGTCTTAGCGGGGTTAGCCGGCACCACCGCCTTGTAGTCGGGATGCTCGGCGCACCAGTTCAGGAAGGCTTTCAGGCAACGCCAGGCCAGCCGGCCATAGGTGGGCCTGGTCTTGGCCTCCTTCACCGCCCACGCCTCCACCACCTCCGGCGTCAGGTCTGTCAAGCGCAACGACAGCAACGGGTACACCGGCCCTGCAATGGTGACGCCCCGCCCGTCCGTGCCCCTCTTGGCGGGCTTGCCGCCCTCCTTGGCGATGCGGATGTGATCCTCGTAGTGCCGAGTGCCCCAATGCTCCTTGCGTTCGGTGACGTAGGCATTCCACGCTGCGTTCACCGTCACCGCCGCATTGCGTGCCCCGGCCTGCTGGATGGCCGCTTCAGCCTCAGCGTTGCGCCTCAACAGCCTGGGGTCCCTGCCCTCATCGATCTGGCGCTGCAGCTCTCGGGCCTTGGCCTGGGCGTTCGGGATCGTCCAAGCCGCCGGGCTGCCGATGGTGATGCGGATGGTCTTGCCCTGATACAGCGCCTGGAAGACATAGGAGGGCTTGCCGGCGGGCGTGGTGCGCAACCCCAAGCCTGGGGCCGTCGCGTCCCACAGGAACGCCTGCTGCTTGTCGGCAGGGCACTTGAAGCCCCCTACCCTGCTGGCCGTGAAAGCGACTTTCGCCATGGCTAGGATGTAATGGCAGATGTAAGAGAGTTGCCTAGAAAAAGAGCAACACCGATCAACACATCCGCTGGTCAAACATCCAGCATAGTCCTCATAACGTGTTGATTTACATAGATTCTATCTACACCCATCAACACCGACAAATACTTTCAATCTAGGACTGTTAATCCGTAGGTCCCTGGTTCGAGCCCAGGTCGGGGAGCCAAACAAACCCTCGTGGTTCTTGAATGCCTCGTCATCTTTTCGATGGCGGGGCATTTTCCTTTTCAGGCGCTCGCCGGCAGCCTAGCGCCGCGACGAAGGCGGCAGCGGCGCCCGCAGGGTCTGCGTGGTGGTATCGATGGCTTCCCGCATGGCCCGGTCCTGCGGTGACTCGCCGGACCAGCCGAAGATCACCCAGAGGCACGCCGCCAGGGCGGCAAGGCCGACGGCCAGGATCAAGGAGAACGAAAGCACGTTGCACGCTCCGAAGGTCGATGCGGTAGAACGATCCAAGGAGCGCGAGTCTGCAATGGGCGCCGGGCCCTCGCGCGGCAGGCCGCCGTCTAGCTCGAACGCTGCTGGCGGCAGACGTTGTCGCCGGTGGTCGTCAATTGCAGCGAGCCGCCCAGCCACTCCAGCCAGGACAGCGTCACCAGGTCCTCGATGTCGGCCTCGGCGATTTCGCTGGCGCGCCTGCGATGGAGCAGGTCGGCGATGTGGGGAAGCTCAACGCGAAGCGCGTCCTGCCTGGACTTGGAGATGGACACGCTGTTCATGCTGGTCTTTCGTGCTGTCTGACCGGCCAGGGTACCACTCGACGCGCCGCACCGCAGCGGCGAAGGGGTGCCCGAAGGGCGGACAACGTGAAATCGCCTACACTTGGGCTTATCGGCCGCAGCGTGCTCGTTGCTGCGGCCCTTGTTTGACACCACCCGGCACCTGCTGCCGCACGGATCGTCGCCAGTCGCACCACACCTGCGCAAGGCTGATCGTCATCCTCCGCTCCTGACGAGCTTCACACCGGCCCGCCACCTCCCCTTTCGGGCGGTCCACCCCCTTCTCTTCTTTCATCGCTGCGCCGCAGCCTCACGGCTTGCCGCAGCCCACCGCTTGCACCGCGCAAGCCCTGCCAGTACATGAACCAACCGACCGCCCACGCAGTGGGCAAGTACCTCGTCACACCGATGACGAAGCTCACCGAGACCGGCCAGTACGCCGCTTCGGTCTCCATCCGCCGCGGCATGCACGACCGCGTGTTCCGGCTCATCCCCTGTTTCGACAGCGCAGCGCGCGCCGCACGCTACGCCCTTACTCAAGGCCGGCATTTCGTGCTGACCAACCAACTGGCTTGAGCACGCCTCTCGCCCAACCACCGAAGGAGTCTCTTGGCCAAGGAAGAACTGATTGAAATGCAGGGGCGCGTCGAGGAAGTGCTGCCCGACTCGCGCTTTCGCGTGACGCTGGACAACGGCCACACGCTCATCTGCTACTCGGGCGGCAAGATGCGCAAGCACCGCATCCGCGTGCTGGCGGGCGACCGGGTCTCGCTCGAGATGTCGCCCTACGACCTCAACAAGGGACGGCTGACCTTCCGGCACCTCGAGCCTCGCTCGCAGGGCGGAGCCCCCGCCGGAGCCCGGCGCCCTGCGCGATAGGCGCCACCGCAACCGCCTCCCCTGCCCTTCGCGGCCTGCGGACCGCACACATCACTCACATTCACTCGAAAGAACATCATGGAAAACAAACTCTACGTCGGCAACCTCTCTTACTCGATGCGCGACGACTCGCTGCGCCAGCACTTCTCGGCCTTCGGCCAGGTCTCCTCGGCCAAGGTCATGATGGAGCGCGACTCGGGGCGCTCCAAGGGCTTCGGCTTCGTGGAGATGGGCTCCTCCGCCGAAGCGCAAGCCGCCATCCAGGGCCTGAACGGCAAGGAAGTGGACGGCCGCGCCCTGACGGTCAACGTCGCGCGCCCCATGGAGCCGCGCTCGGGCGGCGGCTTCGGCGGCGGTGACCGCCGTGGCGGCGGCTATCGCCAACGCGCCTACTGAGCACCAGCCGAACGACCGGCTCGCAGCGTCGAGCCGCCGTCGGACAGGGCCGCGCCGGCATCGTGCCGCGCGGCCTTTTTTTCGCTCATGCGCCGGAGCCCGCGCCTTCGCGGATGATCGGGCCTCGGCAACGAAACCAGCAGGAGACCGCATGGCGCAGCCACCGCAACGACAGGCACCGACGACCATTCTCATCACCGGCGGCGGCCGCGGCATCGGCGCCGCGACGGCGCGGCTGTGCGCCGCCGCCGGCCACGACGTCGCTTTCACCTACAGCGCCCAGCACGATGCCGCGCAGGCGCTGGTGGCGCAGATCGAGGCGCTGGGCCGGCGCGCCTGGGCGGTGCAGGCCGATGTGGCGGACCCCGAGGCGGCGCAGCGCGTGGTCGACGGCATCCCGGCCGGCTTCGGCTCCCTCGCCGGCCTGGTCAACAACGCCGGCATCACCGGGCCGCTGGGGTCCTTCGCCGACACCACCATCGACACGATGCGCCGCGTGCTGGACGTCAACGTGCTGGGCACGATGGCGATGAGCCAGTGCGTGCTGCGGCGCTGGCTGGCCGGCGGCACGGCGGGCAGCATCGTCAATGTCTCGTCCATCGCGGCCACGCTGGGCGCCGCGGGCGAGTACGTGCACTACGCCGCGTCGAAGGCGGCGGTCGAGGGGTTCACGATCGGCCTCGCGCGCGAGGTGGCGGCCAAGGGCATCCGCGTGAACGCCGTGTCTCCCGGCACCGCGCTGACCGACATCCATGCCGCCGCGGGCGAGCCCGGCCGGCCCCAGCGCGTGGCCGCCCGCATCCCGATGCAGCGGCCGGCCGAGGCGCAGGAGATCGCGGAAGCGATCGCATGGCTGCTGTCGGAGCGCGCCTCGTACGTGACGGGCACCGTGCTGAAGGTCGCGGGCGGCCTGTGAGCCGGGCGGAGCTCAGGCGTGCTGGCCCGACCCGCGGGGAAAGCGCTGGATCATCTGCCAGCCCAGCGGCGTGATGGCCGTCACCGTGGCCGGCGGCTGGTGATGGCCGTTGAGCGTCCGCACCGGCTTGGGGATGTCGGCGCGCACATGCCCGGCCAGCGCCAGCATGCGCACTGCATCGACGTCATCGCCCTCCGTCACGGCAATGGGCAGCGTCTGCAGGGCGAGTCGATGAAGCAGTTCCAACGGCATGGCTCGGAGTATTCTGCCGCGCATGCATGGCTGCACGCACGCGGCGGCCGAATCCGGTAATTTTCATCGGCCGGCCGGGCTGCGCGCATGCCCTTCAGCCCAGCCGCACCGGCACGAAGATGCGGTTGTCGCCGCGCTGGATCAGCAGGGCCACCGACTTGTCGGCCTTGGCGACGGCCTCGCGCACCTGCTCGACGCTCCTGGCCGGCGTGCCGTTGATGGCCAGCAGCACGTCGCCCGGCTGCACGCCCGCCATGGCGGACGGCCCGCGCGCATCCTCGACGACGAGGCCGGCCTCGGCGGCGATCTCTCGCTTTTCCTGCGGCTGCAGCGGCCGCAGCGCCAGGCCCAGCCGGCCCTTGCCCGTCGCCTTGTCGGCTTCGGCGACCTGGGCCTTGTCGCCGGCGTTGCCCAGGCTGGCCGTCAACTGCTCGGGACGGCCCTGGCGCCAGATGTCGATGCGCACCTTCTGCCCCGGCGCGAGCTGGCCGATCAGCGCCGGCAGGTCGCCCGAGGCGGTGATGGGCTGCCCATCCACCTTGAGGATCACGTCGCCGGTGCGCAAGCCCGCCTGGTCGGCCGGCCCGCCCTTCTGCACGTTCGACACCAGCGCGCCCTCGGGCTTGTCGAGCTTGAAGGAGTCGGCGAAGGCCTGGTTCACCTCCTGGATGGTCACGCCCAGCTTCGCATGGCTGGCATGGCCGGTGGCGACGATCTGCTCCTTGACCCGCGTGGCCAGGTCGATCGGGATGGCGAACGAGACGCCCTGGTAGCCGCCACTGCGGCTGTAGATCTGCGAGTTGATGCCCACCACCTCGCCGCGCGCATTGAACAGCGGGCCGCCCGAGTTGCCGGGGTTGATGGCGACGTCGGTCTGGATGAAGGGCGTGTAGCTGTCGTCGGGCAGCGAGCGGCCCTTGGCGCTCACCACGCCGACCGTCACGCTGTTCTCGAAGCCGAAGGGCGAGCCGATGGCCAGCACCCATTCGCCGACCTTGAGGTCCTTCGGGTTGCCCAGCGGCACCGTGGGCAGGTTCTTCGCGTCGATCTTGAGCACGGCCACGTCGGTCTTCGGGTCCGCGCCCAGCACCTTGGCCTGGAACTCGCGCCGGTCGGTGAGCTTGACGGTCACCTCCTTCGCGTCCTTGACCACGTGCGCGTTGGTGAGGATCACGCCGTCGGGGCTGACGATGAAGCCCGAGCCCTGCGCATGCGTGGGCATCGGCCGTTGCGGCCCGCGCTGCATGCCCGGCATGCCGAACTGGCGGAAGAACTCGTAGAAGGGATCGTCGGGCGAGAGGCCCTGCGGGCCGTCATCCTCCAGCGCCGTCTTGGTGGTGCCGGTGACGCTGATGTTGACCACGGCCGGGCCGTTGCGCGCGGTGATGACCGAGAAGTCCGGCGCGGCGACGGGCGCGACCATCGGAGCGGCTGTCGCGGTGCCCGTCGCGGCGGGCGGCGTGGCGAGCGCGTTCGCGCTGGTGTAGGCACCAGTCGCGGCCGCGCCCAGGAGGGCGGCGGCTGCCAGGGCCACGGCAAGGCGCTTGGGGGTGTCGATGCGGGTGTTCATGGCGACGTCCTTTCTTCTTCACGAGGCAATGAGCCGAAGCTCGATGCGACGGAATATCGGGCGGGTCGCTTAGGCCCGCCTTAAGCGCCGCGATCAGCGGGCAGGAAAACGCACCGCCACCCGCAAGCCGCCCAGGCGCGGCGAGGTCCCCAGCGCCAGTTGTGCGCCGTGCAGTTGCGCCACCGAATGCACGATGGCCAGGCCCAGCCCGCTGCCCTGCACCGTCGCCTGCGTCTGGCCGGTGCGATAGAAGCGGTCGAGCACGCGCTCGCGCTCGGCCTCGGGCAGGCCGGCACCGGAGTCGTCCACGCACAGCGTCACGCCCTCGCCGTCGGCCGCGATCTCCACGTCGACCCGGCCGCCCTCGGGCGCGTACTTGACCGCGTTGTCCAGCAGGTTGCGCAGCATGATGCGCAGCGCGTCCGGGTGGCCCTGCACGATGGCGGGCCCGGTCGGCGGTGTGCCCAGCCCCAGGTCGATGTCGCGCGCCTGCGCGGCGGGCACGGCGTCACCGATGGCCGAGCGCGCCAGTTCGAGCAGGTCCACCGGCTGGGCGGGCACGCCCGCGGCGGCATTCGCCTCCTGGCGGGCCAGGGCCAGCAGCTGCTCGACCAGCCGGGTGGCGCGGTCGATGCCGGCGGCCAGCCGCTGCGTGGCGACGGTGCGGGCTTCGCCTTCGGGCGCGCGCTGCAGGCCCTGCACCTGCAGCTTGAGCGCCGCCAGCGGCGAGCGCAGTTCGTGCGCCGCGTCGGCCACGAAGTGCTTCTGCGCCTCGAAGGCATGCTGCAGCCGGCCGAACAGCAGGTTCAGCTCGTGCACCAGCGGGCGCACCTCCTCGGGCAGGTCCGCCTCGCTCAGCGGCGAGAGGTCGTCCGCCTGGCGCGAGGCCACCTGGCCGCGCACCCGCGCCACCGGCGCCAGCGAGGCGCTCACGACCCACCACACCACCAGCATCAGCAGCGGCGCCATGAGCGCCACCGGCGCCACCGTGCGCAGCGCCAGCGCGCCGGCCATGTGGCGGCGCGCCGCCATGTCCTGCGCCACCTGGATCACCAGCCCGCGCGACTGCAGCGAGAACACGCGGTAGGTGGTGCCGCGCGCGCCCACGTCGGAAAAGCCCAGCACCGCCCGCTGCGGCAGCGCCGCCTGCTCCGCGGACTCGAAGATGCGCACGCCGTCGGCGGTCCACACCTGCACCACGAACTCGAAGTTCTGCTCCGTCGGCCCCAGCCCGCTGACCGCCGCGCTCGGCGGCAGGCCGGCGCGCAGCGACAGCGCCATCTGCTGCATGTGGTAGTCGAAGATCTGGTCCGCCTCGTGCAGCACCGTGCGGTAGGTGGCGAAAGCCTGCACGCCGCCGGCCAGCACGATCGCCGCCAGCAGGAACCACAGCAGCCGTGCGCGCAGCGACCTCATTCGCCGCCGCTCCAGCGGACGCGCGTCGCCGGCCCGTGGCCGTCGCCCCTGCATCGAAAGGCCGCGGAGCAAGCCATGCGGGAGCGCCCGCGGAACTGGCTCTGCCAGGCCGCTGGGCGAGCCCCCCTCTGGAGGGGGTTGGCGGAGCGCGAAGCGCGCAGACTGGGGGTCGTCATTCTTTCGGCACCGTGTAGCCGACGCCGCGCACGGTGCGGATCAGGTCGGCGCCCAGCTTGCGGCGCAGGCCGTGCACGTACACCTCCACCGCGTTGCTGCTGATCTCGTCCTTCCAGCCGTAGAGCTTCTCCTCGAGCTGGGCGCGCGAGAGCACGATGCCGGGCCGGGCGATCAGCGGCTCCAGCACCGCCCATTCGCGCGCCGACAGCACCACCGGCCTGCCGTCCACCGCCGCCTCGCGGGTCGCGGGGTTCAGGCTCACGCCGCGGTGCTCGAACACCGGCTCCGCCCCCCCCCCGGGGCGGGGCCCCCGCGGGCGGGGGGGGGGCCGC
>Ga0182792_1002857_pt1 | contig 11712 bp, 12 predicted proteins | sample Passage237B_FD_130497 | JGI IMG/M metagenome (GOLD analysis project Ga0182792, IMG submission 130497) | Cellulose adapted compost microbial communities from Newby Island Compost Facility, Milpitas, CA, USA - Passage2 37B (version 2) (version 2) ...
CACTTCGGCCACGGCCGGCCCCGTTTTGTTGCCTCGAGAACAACAATTCTGCCGGGTCGGCCGTGCGCCTCTCTCCCCTCAGTTGGGAGAAGAACCTTTTTTTACGCCCGGAGATGGGACCCGGTGCGACCACCTGCGCGGCGGGTGGCGCGGTGGCCAGCCATCCAGCCCTCCGGCGCCGCACTTCGCGCCCCTCTGGCACCCGGCTCCGGGTACATCTTCCGCTGGCAAGGGAAGACCGGTGGGCGCGCTCCCTACCGCCTCACCCTGCCCTTCCGCCCCTGCTGCGCCACTTCCCGGCTCTCCATAAACTCGGGGAACACCTCGGCCAACGGCAAGGTGTCGGGCAGGATGTAGAACACCCCGCCGCGCGCGAAGGTGGGTGCCACCACCTGCTCATAGAACGCCGGCGAGACATTGATGCAGCCGTGGGTGACGCGGTTGTCCTCGGGCGTGGGCGAAGCCAGCCGCTCGGGGCGGCGCTCGGAGCGCACGCCGGTGGCGGTGGGGTGGATCGAGACCGCGGACTCGTAATCCACCCACAACACCCGGCCGGCATCGATGGAGGGACCGAAGCCGCCGACGAAACGCCCGGCGGGGGTGGTGCGGTCGCGGCCCGGGATCTCGCGCAGCGCCAGGCCGGCAATGCCCGGCGCGATATGGTCGCCCACCGCCGAGCCGATCAGCCCGGGCGCGGCCCCGCGCAGGCGGCCATCGCCGCCAAACACCAGCACCTGGGCGGCCTGCTTGTCGATGATGGCGAAGGGATAGCCCTCGCTGTCGCGGCTGGCCACCACCCAGCCGGCCAGTTCGATCACGGTATCGGAAACTTCCTGCTCGGCAGGCAGCTCGTCCACCGCCGCCTCGGCTGGCGCTTCAGTGTCCTGCTGGGCGCCCGCCACGGCCGGGAACATGAAGACCGAGGCCAGGACCAGCGGCCCAAGCAGGGCCTGGACTGCACGGATCATGCGTGCACCACTCCTCCGCGGAAAAGCTTCAGGGAAAAAACCGGTGGCCGGACCGGGCCACCGGTCGGGCATCAGCCGCGCGGGGAACGGCGCGGGGGCGCCGCTTCAAGCTGCTGCACGCGCGCCTCGATCTGGTCCAGGCGCTGGTTGGCCCGCTGCGCGGACTGGTTGGCCGATTCGGCGCTCTGCGCCGCACCCTGTACCCGCGTATCGAGCTGGTCGAGGCGGGAATTGATCGTTGCAAACTCTTCCTTGTAGGTCGCGCAGCCGCCAAGACCCACGGCTGCCACCACCGCCACGCCGAGCACACGCACCATCGCCAGGTGTTGCTTGGTCATAACCAGTCCTCCGTTCATGGGGGCCTCGACTATAGCGGTCACATATTCAGGCCCCGTGAACACCTTCAGCTGCGGTTGGCCTACATGGATATGCCGTGAATGACTGGAAATCAGCGCATTTTTGGCGCTCACGTCCAGGCACCACGAGCGCGTGAGCGCGAGTTGCCACGTGCGCGTGGCCCTGGCAAACCGCAAGCACACCCCTCCACCCGGATTCGGGCGCCTGGCGTGTCGCGGGTGGCATTGCAAGCTCTCCTTACTGGATCGGTACGCCGTAGTGACCCGCCAGGCCGCCAGCGCGGGACCATCTCTGCCACCCTGCCGCGCGGCAATCCCGGTGTTGCCCCGCCCCGGCCGCTTACGGAACCCCCTGCCCGCAAGCGCTCGGCACGCCTGCCGGGGCTGTTCCTGCGCCCCGGTTGTTGGCCCAAATCCTTCGACCCATATTGATCGGGCCAACCGGAGCCACGCCATGCCGCGCATCGCCGTACTCGCCTTTGAAGGCATCAGCCTGTTCCATCTCTCGGTGCCCTCACTGGTCTTTGGCCGTGACCGCCGCGATGCCGGGCTGCCGCGCTACGAGGTGCTGCTGTGCGCGCAGCGGCCCGGGCCGGTCGCCACCGTGGACGGCCTGGTCGTGGACATCCCGCACGGACTGGAGGCCATGGAGGGAGCCGACATCATCATCGTCCCCTCCTGGAACGCGCCGGAGCTGCCGGCGCCGGAGGCGGTCACCTCGGCCCTGGTGGCCGCGCATGCGCGCGGCGCCACCATCGTCGGCTTCTGCATCGGCGCCTTCGTGCTGGGCGATGCCGGCCTGCTCGATGGACTGCCCGCCACCACCCACTGGGGCTGGCGCGAATGCTTCGGCCGGCGCTTTCCCAGTTCGCGCTTCCAGCCGGACGTGCTGTACGTGGATACCGGCCGGGTCATCACCTCGGCCGGCACGGTGGCCGCCATCGACTGCTGCCTGCACCTGGTCCGCCGCCGCCATGGCGCCGACGTGGCCAACCGGGTGGCCCGGCGCCTGGTGACGCCGCCGCATCGCGACGGGGGCCAGGCCCAGTACATCGAGCAGCCGGTGCCGGAACGGGTGTCCAACGAGCGCCTGGCCGCGGTGATCGAATGGGCGCGCGGCCACCTGGACCAGCCGCTGTCGATCGACGCCCTGGCCGGGATGGCACTGATGAGCCGGCGCAACTTCACCCGCCGTTTCCGCGAGGCGGTGGGCACTTCGGCCCAGCGCTGGATCGCCAGCGAGCGCCTGCGCCTGGCCCAGCGCCTGCTGGAGACCACCGAGCTGGCCATCGACCAGGTGGCCGAGGCCGCCGGTTTCGGCACCTCGCTGTCCCTGCGCCAGCGCTTTGCCGAGGACGTGGGCATGTCCCCCTCGGCCTACCGCCGCAGCTTCCGCCAGGCCAGCGCCCAGGCGGCCTGAGCCCGCCACGCCCGGGCTGACTGCCGCCAGGCCTGCCGGACATCGCCGCCGGAGCCGCACCGGCCCTGGGCCAGCTGCGCAGCTGCATCGATGCGATGCTGCCGCTCCATTGCCGCGCGCCCGCAGACGGCGGTGGCCCCGCGGGCCACCCGGGCGCGGGAATCGGGCCAGGCGCCCGGCTTTGGCCCGATTCCATCGATCGCTGTCGCACAAGCCACTGCCGGGCCGGCCCCAACGCCGGGAAGATGCCCGTCCCGCCACCCCAGCGAGCACGCCATGATCCCCAACCGTCGCGCCCTGCTCGTCATCGACGTGCAGGACGGATACTGCGCCGGCCCGCAGCCGGCCCCATACACCGGCTGCGGGCCCAGCCTGGCCAACAGCCACCAGAACGGAACGCCGGTGGTGACCACCACGCGCCGGCTCGCGGCCCTGGGCGGCGCGCCGCTGCGGCCACGCGACTCCATCCACCCGGCCCAGGATGCCCGGACCTGGGCGGAGGCGATGGCATGAGCCTCCCCCAGGCCGACGCCCGCCCCGCCCTGGCCGGCACCTACCTGCGCATGCTCGGTGCCACCTCGATCTGGGCGGTGACCTTCCACGTGGGCTACTACGCCTCCCACCACGCCGATCCACTTGGGGTGGCCTTCCTGCGCTTCCTGTTCGCCGGCCTGACCCTGGCCGGCATCGCCCTGCTGCGCGGCCAGTCCCTGCGCATCACCCGGGCGCAGCTGCCCCTGGTCTTCTCCCTGGCCATCCCTGGCGTGGTCGCCTACACCTTGTGCTTCCTGGCCGCGGTGCAGACCATCTCTGGCAGCCGCGCCGCACTGATCAGCGCCGGCAGCCCGGTGGTGGTGGAACTGGCCTCGATCCTGCTGCTGGGCACGGCCGCCAGCGCCATGCGCTGGAGCGGCATCGTGCTGGCGCTGGCCGGTACCGTGGTCGTGCTCACCCGCGGCAACCTGCACGACGTGGTTGGCAGCGTCGGCCGCGGCGAGCTGTACGCGCTGGGCTGCATGCTGGCCTGGTCGGCGCATGTGTTCATGAGCCGCAGGATCAGCCAGGTCGGCCTCAATGCCCTGGTCGCCACCACCTGGTCGGTGCTGATCGGCGCGGGTCTGCTGGTGCTGCCGCTGCTGTTGTCCGGGCAGCCCGGGCGCGTACTGCATTACCCGGCCGGAGTGTGGCTGGCGGTGCTGCACATGGCCTGGCTGGCCACCGCCCTGTCCTTCAACTGGTTTGCCGATGGCGTGCGCGCCGTCGGCCCGACCCGCGCCTCGGTGTTCACCAACCTGGTGCCGGTGGTGGCGGTACTGGTGGGCGTGCTGGCCCTGGGCGAGCGCCTGCACTGGTCCATGGCCGTGGGCGGCGCACTGGCGGTGGGCGGGGTGTGGATGGCCAACCGCAAGCCGGCCGCGACCGCCCGCCACCCGCGCTATGCGCTATCGCGCGGGCGCCGCTCATGTGACGGCAGCGCGTGCTGAAGCAGCAGGACTATCCCGGCCTGTCTGGATTGGACTGTAGAGCACCTAACCGCGGCATGGCGCCGTCCTCGTGCGATGGGCTAGAATGCACGACTCACCGGGCCGCGCCTTGCGCCGCCCACGTCCATGGTGGCCCCGTCGGCCCCTCGCGACGCTAGGTCGAAAACCCCGCCAGGGCCGGAAGGCAGCAACGGTATCGATCGACGCGGGCGCCGAGGCAAGCCGGCGGGGCCGCCACCTTTTTGGGCTGGCCGGAGTAGAAGCGCCAGCCTCCTGGTATCGCGGGGCCGTGGCGACGGCCCACACCATCCGTGTACGGGCAGGCACCGGGGGGCGCGGCAAGCCGGCGGGGCCGCCACCTTTTGGGCTGGCCGGAGTAGAAGCGCCAGCCTCCTGGTATCGCGGGGCCGTGGCGACGGCCCACACCATCCGTGTACGGGCAGGCACCGGGGGGCGCGGCGACGGCCCACACCATCCGTGTACGGGCAGGCACCGGGGGGGCGCGGCTCAGCCGCGCGGGGCGTCCTCCGGATGCAGCCAGCCGGCGCTGCCATCCAGGTAGTGCTCGTGCTTCCAGATCGGCACGTGGGCCTTGACCTCGTCGATCACGTGGCGGCAGGCTGCGAATGCCGCCTCGCGGTGGGCCGCGGTCACCCCCACCCATACCGCCAGCTCGCCTATGGCCAGCTCGCCGGTGCGGTGCACGCAGCACACCCCGCTGATCCGGAAACGCTGCAGCGCCTGCCCGACGATGCGCTGGCCCTCGGCCAGGGCCAGCGGCGCATACGCCTGGTACTGAAGTCCGGAGACCGGGCGGCCGTCGTTGTGGTTGCGCACCCAGCCCTCGAAGCTGACGAAGGCCCCGGCCGTGTCCACCTGCAACTGCTGGCGCAGCGTGGCGATGTCGAAAGCCGCGTCGGCCAGTGCAAAGCGGGCGATCGGCTCCATGTCAGCCTCCGGACACCGGCGGGATGAACACCACCTCGCTGCCCTCGCGCGGCGCATCGCTCCAGCGCGCGAACTCCCCATCCACCGCCACCCGCAGCCGCGCATGCGGCCAGCCCAGGCCATGCCGGGCATCGGCCTCGGCATAAAGCCCGGCCAGGTCGGCGGCTCCGGTGCGCACCCGTTCGCGTTCCACGCCCGCGGCCTCGCGCAGGCTGGCAAAGTACAGCAGCTCCAGTTCCACGCTCATGCCTGCACCCCGAAGTCGCGCTTGCCGCCACGCTTGCCCAGCAGCCTGGCCGGGCCGAGGGTGATGGCGTGGGACAGCGCCTTGCTCATGTCGTACACGGTCAGGGCGGCCACCGTGGCCCCGGTCAGGGCCTCCATCTCCACTCCGGTGCGGGCGCAGGTGCGCACCGTGCACTGGATGCGCAGCTCGCGCTCGCCATGCCAGTCGATGACGATGGCGATCCCGTCCAGCGGCAGGGCATGGCAGAACGGGATCAGCTCATGGGTGCGCTTGGCCGCCAGGGTGCCGGCGATCACCGCGGTTTCCACGATCCCGCCCTTGCCGGTGCGCAGGCCGCTGGCGCGCAACTGCCGCGCCACTTGCACCGGGAAGCGCACCTGGCACTGGGCCACCGCCGCGCGCGCGCTGACCGCCTTGGACGAGACATCGACCATCGCCGGGCGGCCCTGGCCGTCCAGGTGGGTCAGTTGCGCGGGTGCCGCGCGTTTGCTCCTTGCTGCAGCCACCTAGCCTCCGATCAGGTACATCTCGATATGCCGGCGCGGCGCCCCCGGGCGCCCGCGCAGTTCACTGTACCGGTCCTGGCGCCGCGCCCACAGCCCCGCCACTTCCGCGGCCACCGCCTCGGCGCCGTACGCCAGTGCCGGGCGCAGGTCATGGCCCTGGCTGGCGAACAGGCAGGTGTAGAGCCGGCCTTCGGCCGAGACCCGGGCGCGGTGGCAGTCGCCGCAGAACGGCGCGCTGACCGCGCTGACGAAACCGATCTCGCCGCCGCCGTCGGCGAAGGCGTAGCGCTCGGCCACCTCGCCGCGGTAACCGGCCTGCAGCGGGCGCAGCGGCCAGCGCGCATGGATCCGCCGGCGCAGCTCGGCCGAGGGCACGACCCGGTCCGGGGACCAGCGGTTGCAGGTGCCCACGTCCATGAACTCGATGAAGCGCAGCACATGCCCACTGCCACGGAAACGGGCGACCAGGGGCAGGACCTGGTCCTCGTTGAGCCCGCGCTGGACCACGCAGTTGAGCTTGAGCGGCCCGAACCCGGCGCGCCCGGCGGCGGCAATGCCCTCCAGCACCTCGCCCACCTCGCCGCGGCCACCGGACATGGCCCGGAACACGTCCGGGTCCAGCGCATCCAGGCTGACCGTGAGCCGCCCCAACCCGGCCTGGCGCAGGGCTTCGGCCTGGCCGGCCAGCAGCGAACCGTTGGTGGTCAGGGCCAGGTCCTCGATCCCGGGGATCGCGGCCAGGCGCGCCACCAGCCCGGCCAGGCCCTTGCGCAGCAGCGGCTCGCCGCCGGTCAGGCGCAGCTTGCGCAGGCCCAGCGGCAGCAGGCCGCGCACCAGGGTCTCGATCTGGTCGAAGGACAGCCGGCCGGCCGCGTCCAGGCCATGGTCATCGCCCACCCGGTCGGCCGGCATGCAGTAGCCGCAGCGGTAGTTGCAGGCTTCCACCAGCGACAGGCGCAGGTCGTGCAGGCCGCGACCGAGCAGATCGCGCGCCGGCCCGGCCGCGGTGTTCATGGCTGCGCCCGCGGCGCGGTCGGCTCGGCCAGGGCATAGGCCCGGCCGGGTTCGGCCACCGCGTGGCCCCGCGCCCGCAGCGCCTGCGCCTCGCCAGGGGCGGCGTAGTGGTAGAGCAGCATGCGCTGGCGCAGCTCGGCCGGATATTCGCGCTCCAGGTCCTCCACCCCGGTATGGGAAGGATTGCCCTGCAGGGCGCAGTCGTGGGCGACCAGTTCCCCGGCATCGGCGTGGCGGGCCAGCATTTCCGGAATGGGCCGGGTATCCCCGCTCCACACCAGGCTGCCCTGCAGGCGCAGGCCGAAGGCGGTGTCGGGCCAGTGATGGCGCACCGGGAACACCTCCAGGCGCAACCCTTCGTGCCAGAAGGCCTCGCCCACCGGCACCAGCTGGAAGGCGTCCCAGAAGTTGGCCCCGCCCTCGGCCAGCACGTTGGGGTAGTCGGCCACCCGCCGGTGCAGCAGCGGTACCACCGGCGCCGGCACGTACAGCTTCACCTGGCCACGGCGTTGCGGATCGAACCAGGTACCGATGAACAGCCGCTCCAGCCCGGCCACGTGGTCCAGGTGGACATGGGTGATGAAGAGCGCCCGCGGCAGCTCGCCGTAGCAGGCCTGGAACGCGGTCAGGCCCTCGGCGCCGCAGTCGATGGTCAGCCAGGGCCGGCCGTGGTGCTCGATGCTGGCCATGGCCGAGCCCAGCTCCACCGTCGTGGCATTGCCCACCCCGTGCAGGCGCAGGGCCCAGGCCATGCTCAGCAGCCCCGCTTCCAGGCCAGGTCGTAGGCGCGGCGCAGGCGGGCGAAGTCGCGCGCGACCTCGTCCACGCTGCGACCGCCACGCAGCTTGAGCAGCGAACGGTACAGGCGCTTGAGGTTGCCTTCGCGCCAGCCGGTGGCGGGGATGCGCATGCGCCCGCGGTCGAAGTCGATCAGCCAGCCGCGGCCATTGCCGTCGAACAGGATGTTGTGGGCGTTGAGGTCGGCGTGGTCCAGGCCCTCGCGGTGGAAGCGGGCGATCATCCGCCCGGCCTCCTCCCAGGGCGCGCCCTGCCCGGCCACCAGGGCGCGGTCGGCCAGCGAACGCACCCCGTCCAGGCGCTCGAGCAGGATCGCGGCGCGGTAGCGCATGCCCTCGCGCACGTAGGTGGCGGCGATCGGCCGCGGCACCGGCAGGCCGCGCGAGAGCAGCTCGCGCATCAACCGGAACTCGGCGAAGCTGCGGGTGCGCGAGGCGCCGCGCCACAGGTAGCGGTCGCGGGACAGGCGCGCGACCAGGCCGCCGCGCAGGTACTGGCGCAGCACGCAGGCACCGAAGGGCGCGTCCACGAACCAGGCCCCTCCGCGCCCGCCCGAGTCCACCGGGCGCGCGCGCTCGCCCCAGGCCGCGGGCGAGAACAGCTCCGGCCCGGCTTGCCGCAGCCGTTGGCGGTCGAACAGAATGGAGCCGTATCCGCGGCCGGCGCGGTACGGCGTCAGTGCTTCGTTGGCGTCGAACGCGGCCATCGGGCGCGAGTCTAACAACAGAAGACACAAATGCGCCCTTCGATCTGCCTGCTGCGCCTGTCCGCTCTGGGCGACGTCACCCACGTGGTCCCGCTGGTCCGCACCCTGCAGCGTTGCTGGCCCGACGCGCCCCTGCACTGGATCATCGATCCGGCCGGGCGGCGCCTGCTCGAAGGCCTGGAGGGCGTGACCTTCCACACCTACGACAAGCGCAGCGGCCTGGCCGGAATGCGCGCCCTGCGCCGCAGCCTGCCGGCAGAGGGCTTCGACATCCTGCTGCACATGCAGGTGGCCGCACGTGCCAACCTGCTGTCGGCCTTCATCCGCGCCCGCCGCCGGATCGGCTACGACCGCGCGCGCTCCAAGGACCTGCACGGGCTGTTCGTGCGCGAGCGCATCCCCGACCGCCCCGGGATCCACGCCCTGGACGCGATCGGCAGCTTCGCCGAGCCGCTGGGCCTGGTCCAGGACCGGGTGGAGTGGAACCTGCCGGTGCCGGACCAGGCGCGCGAGTGGGCGGCCGGGCAGTGGCCCGACGACGGCACCCCGGTGCTGATGATCTCGCCCTGCTCCAGCCATGCCCGGCGCAACTGGTACCCCGAGCGCTACGCCGCCCTGGCCGACCACGCCATCGGCCGTGGCTGGCGGGTGGTGCTGTGCGGCGGCCGCAGCGAGCTGGAACGCAGCACCGCCGATGCGATCCTGGCGGCCATGCGCGGCCCGGCCTTGGACCTGGTCGGCAAGGACACCCTCAAGCAGCTGCCGGCCCTGCTCGAGCGCGCCGATCTGCTGGTCACCCCCGACTCCGGCCCGATGCACATCGCCAATGCCATGGGCACCAGGGTGCTGGGCCTGCACGCGGCCAGCAACCCGGCGCGCAGCGGCCCCTACTCGGACCGCCGCTACTGCGTGGACCGCTACGACGATGCCGCGCGCAAGTACCTGGGCAAGCCCGCCGCGGCGCTGAAGTGGGGCACCAAGATCGAGCACCAGGGCGTCATGGAACTGGTCACCGTCCAGGACGCGATCGAGGCCTTCGAGCGCTACCGTGCCGACCATCCGGCCTGAATCCGGCGCGGGCCAGCGGAGCCCGCTGCGCGCATGAGCGCCACGCGCGCCCCCGTCCCGGCGGCTGCCCGCCCCCTGCCCGGCGCCGCGGTGCTGGGCCTGTTCGTGGTTTCCGGCTTTGCCGGCCTGGTCTACCAGTCGATGTGGACCCAGTACCTGGGCCTGGTCCTGGGCCACGCGGCCTATGCCCAGAGCCTGGTCCTGGCCCTGTTCATGGGCGGCATGGCCCTGGGTGCGTGGCTGGCCGCGCGCCGGAGCCGGCACTGGACCCGGCTGCTGGCCGGCTATGCCCTGTGCGAAGCCCTGATCGGCCTGCTCGGGCTGGGCTTCCATCCGCTGTTCGAGCGCTACAGCCGCGCCTCCGAATCCATCCTGGCCTGGCTGGGCGAAGGCCCGGCCGCGCAGGCCTGGCCCTGGCTGTCGGCCAGCCTGCTGATCCTGCCGGCCTGCGTACTGCTGGGCGCCACCTTCCCCCTGCTCAGCGCCGGCTGGCTGCGCGCGGCCGGCCCGGCCGGCGACGGCCGCATCCTCGGCGGCCTGTATTTCTCCAACAGCCTGGGCGCGGCCCTGGGCGCGCTGGGCGCGACCTTCCTGCTGCTGCCGCGGCTGGGCATGCCCGGGGCCATGGCCTGCGCCGGCGCGGCCAACCTGGCCGTGGCCGTGGCCGCGGCCTGGCTGTCCTGGCGCGCCGAGCCGCGTCCTGCGGCGGCGGCCGGCCCGGCCACCGCCGCGCCCGGTCCGGCCAATGCGCGCCTGGCGCGCAGCGTGCTGCTGGTGGCCCTGGCCTCCGGCGCCAGTTCCTTTGCCTACGAACTGGGCTGGATCCGCCTGCTCAACCAGGCCCTGGGCACCACCCTGCACAGCTTCGAGCTGATGCTGGCCGCCTTCCTGGCCGGCCTGGCTCTGGGCGGGGCCTGGGTCCAGCGCCGCGGCCACCGCCTGGCCGATCCGCTGGCCGGCGCGGCCCTGGCCCAGGTGGCCATGGGCATTGCCGCGCTGCTGTCGCTGCTGGCTTTCGCCCATGCCTTCGACTGGACCGCCGCCCTGGTCCAGGGCCTGTCGCGCACCGATGGCGGTTACCGGCTCTACCTGCTGGGCAGCGCCGGGATCGCGCTAGTGGTGATGCTGCCGGCGGCGTTCTTCGCCGGCACCACCTTGCCGCTGTTCACCCTGGCCCTGCTGCGCGACGGCGCAGGCGAGGCCGCCATCGGCCGCCTGTACGCAGCCAATACCGTGGGCGCGATTGCCGGCGTGCTGCTGGTCACCCACCTGGCCATCCCCCTGCTGGGGGTGCGCGCCAGCCTGGTGCTGGCGGCGCTGGTGGACATCGCCCTGGGCTTCCGGCTGCTGGCCCTGGGCCGCGAGCTGCCCTCGCCGCGCCGGATCGGGGTGCTGGTCGGCGCCAGCCTGGGCGCGCTGCTGCTGGCCCTGGCCTGGGGCCGCGCCGATCCGCGCGCACAGCTGTCCGGCGCCTTCCGCACCGGCTTTGCCCGCCTGGATCCCTCGCTGGAAGTGCCCTTCCTGCGCGACGGCAAGACAGCCACCATCGGCGTGGTCCGCTCGCGCAGCCAGGGCACGGTGTCGCTGCTGACCAACGGCAAGTCCGACGGCGCCATGGCCCTGGACCTGGCCCGGCCGCCGGGCGGTGACGAGCTGACCATGGTCAGCCTCGGCGCCCTGCCCCTGGCCCTGCATCCGGCGCCGCGCCGGGTCGGGGTGATCGGCTGGGGCCTGGGCCTGTCCACCCATACCCTGCTCGGCAGCCACCGGGTGCAGGAGGTGGAAACGGTGGAGATCGAGCCACTGGTCCACGCCGCCGGGGCGCGGCTGCTGGCGCCGCGGATCGACCGCGCCCTGCACGACCCGCGCTCCAGGGTCCACTTCGACGATGCCCGCCGCTACTACAGCAGCCACCGCCGCCGCTACGACGTGATCGTGTCCGAGCCCTCCAACCCCTGGGTCAGCGGGGTAGCCGGGCTGTTCACCCGCGAGTTCTACCGCTTCCTGCACGACCACCTGGCCGAGGACGGGATCCTGGTGCAGTGGCTGCAGACCTACGAGATCGACGATGCCCAGGCCGGCTCGGTGCTGGCCGCACTGCTGCAGCACTTCCCCGATGCCGCCCTGTACCTGGCCCAGGACAACGACCTGGTGGTGGTCGCCTGCCGCAGCACCTGTCCGGACGCCGATGGCAGCC
>Ga0182792_1002861_pt1 | contig 11702 bp, 10 predicted proteins | sample Passage237B_FD_130497 | JGI IMG/M metagenome (GOLD analysis project Ga0182792, IMG submission 130497) | Cellulose adapted compost microbial communities from Newby Island Compost Facility, Milpitas, CA, USA - Passage2 37B (version 2) (version 2) ...
AAATATTGCTGACATGAAAAAAATGCTGTGGGCTGTTACAGTCCTTATCGCTACCGGTATATTCTCCGCCTCCTGTTCGCGTAAAGTAACCCGCATTGATCCGGGAGAACAGATAGATTTAAGTGGCCGCTGGAACAACACCGATAGTCGCCTGGTGGCCGAGGAAATGACTGCTACCATTCTCCGCGATAAATGGGTAAGCAGTCACCAGGAATCGCACCAGGGCCAGAAACCCGTGGTAATCGTGGGCATGGTAACCAATAAAAGCCATGAGCACATTGATGCAGAAACGTTCATTAAAGATGTGGAGCAATCGTTCATCAAATCCGGCAAAGTGCGACTGGTGCAGGGAGGAAAGAAAAGAGAAGAATTACGCGCCGAAAAAGCCGACCAGCAAACGAATGCCTCTGCTTCCAGTATGAAAAAATTCGGACTGGAGCAGGGCGCAGATTACATCCTGCAAGGCACCATCAATTCTATTGTGGACTCACACAAACGCAAAAAAGTAGTGTATTACCAGATCAACCTCGAGTTGACCAATATTGAAAGCAATGAAGTAGTGTGGATAGGCGATAAGAAGATTGCCAAATATGTAACCAATTAATCGCATCCCGCTACTGCAATAACTGAACAGATTCATTCGCTGCAATGAAAGGAACAGACAGGCTTGCATGCTGTAGCAATGTCCGGGGTTAATCAGCGCTTTACGTACCATGTTACAATTATGGCAACATAGGACAGGGGCATTGGCTGGTTTGTTGCTGATGCTCTTTTTATTTTCCTGCGCAGGATACAATGCCCGCATTGGGAGGTATTATGAGCAGGTAACCCTGCAGCGCTACGAAAAGGCCTATGATATTCTCGACAACAACAAGCTGCTGCGCCTGAAGCGCAACCGCCTGTTGTACCTGCTGGAAAAAGGTAAAATGGCGCACCTGCTGCATCAATACGACAGCAGTAACCGCTACTTCAACGAAGCTGATCTTTTTATTGAAGATGCAAGCGTTTCCGCAAAGGATATTGCGCTGGGCACGCTGCTGAATCCCATGATGCAAACCTACCGCGGAGAGGACTTTGAAAAGTTCATGGTGCATTATTACAAGGCGCTCAATTACCTCTATCTGGGGCAAATGGAAGACGCCCTGGTAGAAGCAAGACGCATCAGCCTGCGGTCTTATGCCCAGTCAGACAAAACCAATGGCAACGAGAACCGCTACTCCGGCGATGCTTTTTCGCTGATGCTGCAGGGGATTATTTATGAAAAAAGCGGCGATGTGAACAATGCATTCATCTCTTACCGTAATGCCGCCGATATTTTTCTCCGCAGTGAAGCGCATCTGTGGTATGGCGTGCCCTTACCGTACCAGTTGCAGCAGGATGTGTTGCGTACCGCCTGGCAGAACGGATTTACGGATGAGCTGCAACGGTATGAACAATTATTTGGCACCACTTATCAGCATGATACGGCTGCAGCGGGGGGAGAACTGGTATTGTTCTGGGAAAATGGCCTGGCGCCCGTAAAGCGCGAACAGAATTTTTTCTTTACGCTCACCAAGGACGGCACCGGCAATTTTGTGTTTGTAGACAATACCGGCTCGTTCAATATTCCCTTTGATTTTGACAACAGCATCAACCGTGATGACATTAAACTGGAAGATCTGCGTTCGTTCCGCGTGGCCTTCCCGAAATATGAAGAACAGCCGGTATGGTTTACCGATGCAATTATTACACTGAACGACCAGCAATACCGCTTCGAAAAAGCAGAAAACATCAATAACCTGGCCTTTGAAACCCTGCGTGAGCGGTTCCTGAAAGAAATGGCGCAGGCTTTGAGCAGGCTGGCCGTGAAAAAGATAGCCGAAGCGGCCGCCCGACCCAAAGAAGAAGCCAGTAATAAAGATGCCAAAGAAGCGCTGGCCTTTGCCATACAGGTATTCAATTTCGCTTCGGAAAAGGCCGATACGCGTAACTGGCAGACCCTGCCGCATACAATTCATTATACCCGCATTCCGCTGCAAAAGGGCGTCAATGAACTGAAAATCAATTTGTCAGGCCGGTCTTCGGAGACCATTAACCTGGTGGTGGAGGGCAATGGCCGCCTGCAGGTGAGGTATATTTGTACGCTGCGTTAATCATTCCGGAGATTGAAAGTCCGGCAGCGGGAGAGGCCAGGCGGCGTTGCAAACCGCAGTCTACCCAACCTGCTTACCGGCCAACCAGCTTGTCACCTGCAGCTCCTTGTTTGTTGAGTCCTTCCAACCATTTTCCCCTGTCTCCCTGCCTGGCCGATTCCCCTTTTCGCACGTTTTCCCTTTCCGCCGCCATACTCCCCCCGAAAATCCCCTTCCCCCCTCTTGCACCCCTATCCCCTTATTGGCCATATAAAGTTTTTTACAAAAAATGGTACTATGTGTTGCATAGTACTTAAAAATCCCCTTATCTTTGTATCGTTAACCGGTTTCCACCAGCAAGTGGCCCGCGCAGACAGGGAAAGTATAGCCATGAAACCCTGCAGCAGGGAATCCGGACTAAATCATTAAAAGCGAGTTATGAACATCGAGAACACACAGAGCCAGATGCGGAAGGGGATACTCGAGTTCTGTATTTTATCCATTATTCGCCGGGGAGAGGCCTACCCCAGCGATATCGTGGAAGAAATGCGGGGCGCTAATCTGCAGATTCTGGAAGGTACCCTCTATCCCCTGTTGACCCGGTTAAAAAATGCCGATATGCTCACCTACCGCTGGGTGGAAAGCAATTCGGGACCTCCCCGCAAATATTTTTCCCTTACCCCCAAAGGCGAGCAATTTTATAAAGAACTGGAAGCCACCTGGAATGAACTGGCCAATGCAGTGAACACGCTCACGAGCAAACAAGGTTCACTGACCGGTTCCATGACCAACGGCGCTTCCGGCGAAAGCGAGCCTCAACCCAAATAAACTTCAACCACACAAAATATATAGTCAATGAAAAAGGTCATCAACATAAATTTTCAGGGCAGGGTGATTCCCATTGAGGAGACTGCTTATGATATACTGAAGGAGTATATCGAAAGTTTGCGAAGATATTTTGCCAATGAGGAAGGGAGGGAAGAAATTATCAACGACATCGAAAGCAGAATAGGTGAATTGTTTGCCGAACGGCTGAAGAAAGGTTCAACCTGTATTACCGATGCCGATGTGAACAATGTGATTGCCGGTATGGGGCGCCCGGAAGAACTGGAGGCCGAAGGCGCTGAAACCACCGGGACTACCGGTCAGCAGCAAACGACATCCGGTTCGCAGTCTGCCTCGGGCGGCGGCGGTACATATACTCCGCCGGGTCGCGGCAGACTTTACCGCAATGCAGACGACAAGATCATTGGCGGCGTAGCCAGCGGTTTGGCCAACTACCTGGGCATTGATCCTGTGATCATGCGGATTGTGTTCGTATTGTTGTTTGGCGCCTTGTTCTGGGTATACATCCTGCTCTGGATCATCGTACCGTCCCAGTCTGTTCAAAGCAACGTCACCAAAAGATTGTACCGCAGTGCAGACGATAAGGTGATCGGCGGCGTGTGCGGTGGTTTGGCCGCTTACTTCAATATCAGCTCCTGGGTGCCGAGACTCATATTTGCCCTGCCATTGGTGATTGGATTGTTATCAGGACCGTTAAACTGGTGGTGGCACGATTGGGACATTTTCTGGGGCCCCAAGATCATTACCAGTTCCCTGGGCAGCACCCTGTTCTTCGTATATATCATACTGTGGATTGCAGTGCCCGTGGCGCATACCTCCGCTGAAAAACTGGAAATGCGGGGGGAGCGGGTAGACGTGAATTCTATTCGCAACACCGTGAAAGAAGATTTGGAGAGTTTTAAATCGAAGGCGCAGAACTGGGGAAACGAAGTAAGACAAACAGCCCAGCAGTTTGGTGAACGCGCCCGTGACTGGGGCCGGTCGGCTTCTGCACAGACAAAAACCTATGCAGACGACGCAGGCGCTGCCGTGCGGCGTGGTGGCAGCGGGTTGGGACATGCCATTGGCGTGTTGTTCAAAGCGTTCTTCCTTTTCATTGGCAGTATGATTGCCCTCGCGCTCTTTGCTGCCTTTATAGGCATATTGTTTGGCGGCTATGCCTTTTTTCCCCTGAAAGATTTTCTGCTGGAAGGCACATGGCAAAACACCCTGGCCTGGCTGACCCTCTTCCTGTTCTTCGGCATCCCGTTGCTGGGCCTCATCACCTGGCTGGTGCGGAGGATCATAGGCGTACAGAGCAGAAACCATTACCTCGGTTTTGTATTTGGCGGCTTGTGGATGATCGGTTTGTTCAGCCTGATCTTCCTGGTAGGAACTCTAGGCAAAGAATTCAAAACACGGTCAGCAGTAAACGAAGAATTGAATATCGGGCCGATAAACACCAACAGGCTGCTGGTAGACGTGAACAATACCGGTACCGAGTATTACGGCAGCGACTGGTTTGGTCTTGACTGGGATGACGACTGGCCGTTTTATGGTATCTCACACGATACCCTGATGCTTACATCCGTGCGCGTGGAGGTGCTCAAAAGTGACGATAACAATTATCATGTGAGTACGGTAAAATACAGTCGCGGCAGCAACCCGCAGCAAGCGCGCAATACAGCGCAGAAAATTCAATTTAACCCTGTCCTGAAAGACAGTGCATTGCTCCTGCCGCGTGCATTTGCCATTTCACGGGATGATAAGTTTCGCAACCAGCAGGTAAGGGTGCGCATTGAAGTGCCGGTGGGGAAAAGAATAATGCTGGACAGAAGCATTTCCCGTTACGACTGGTTCGATATCCGTTACAACCGCAGGGGATTTGATATTGATGTGGATGATCGCTGGGAATACTGGCATTCGCTGCGTACCGGTGTGGAATACATTATGACACCCGATGGCCCCAAAAAAGTTACAGACCTTGACCCGCAGGAACTGGGCCGTGGCAATTATGTGCCGTTGAAAGACCGCGAATCAACCGATACCAGAAGAGGGGATACTGCCACCCGGTACCGTTATCGTCCCGGCCGTACACAGGAATCAGATGATTCCGTAATTTCCAATACCTCCTACAATAGCGAGGCTGCCGGCGAACCGGAAAGTTCCGGTAGTGGTGCATCTGACTATGCAGAAGTTAGCTCGCCCATGACAACGCTGTTAAGACTGTTTCAATAGTTGGTTGAAGTTGGAACAAGGGAGGCCCCTGCGAAAGCGGCGGGCTTCTTCTTTTGGGCGCGGGTTGTATGGCAATTAACCCGTATACCATGCAACCCTGTTAACAATTCGGCCATTCAACTTAAATCTGAAAATCTTTTCCGTTATTTGCGGCCAAAATGAAGTCATGAAAGTTACCCCGTTTACCCAAAAGCATATAGCGCTGGGCGCAAAAATGGCGCCGTTTGCCGGATACAATATGCCTATCTCTTACACTGGCATTAACGATGAGCATGCTACCGTGCGCAAAGTGGCCGGCATCTTTGATGTGAGCCATATGGGCGAGTTTATGCTCAAAGGCGACAAGGCGCTGGACCTCATTCAACGGGTAACTTCCAACGATGCCTCCAAACTCACTGCCGGAAAGGCTCAATACAGCTGTATGCCCAATGAACAGGGCGGCATCATTGACGACCTGCTGGTATACTGCATTGAACCAAACAAGGTGTACATGCTGGTGGTGAATGCATCGAATATTGAGAAAGACTGGAACTGGATTGTAAAGAACAATACGGAGAACGCAGAGCTGCACAATATTTCCGATAAAACCTGTCTGCTGGCCATTCAGGGCCCTGCGGCCACACGCATCCTGCAGCCGCTGACGGATATGGACATCATGAACCTTTCTTATTACACGTTTACGAAAGGAACGTTTGCTGGGGTAGACAATGTGCTGATCAGCGCCACCGGTTATACCGGCGCCGGCGGGGTGGAAATTTATTTTGAAGACAAAGACGGCAACGCTGACAAAATCTGGGACGCCATTATAAGCACCGGCGCTCCGCAGGGACTAAAACCGATTGGCCTGGGCGCGCGTGATACCCTGCGCCTGGAAATGGGTTTCTGTCTCTATGGCAATGATATTGACGACACCACAACGCCCCTGGAAGCGGGACTGGGATGGATCACCAAATTCACCAAAGACTTTACAGCGAGACCCATACTGGAAAAACAGAAAGCTGCCGGCGTAACACGTAAACTGGTCGGTTTTGTAATGGTAGATAAAGGCATTCCACGCCATGGCTATGAGATCAAAGATGCGAACGGAAACAAGATTGGTTACGTGACCAGCGGCACGCAGTCGCCCACCCTGCAGCAGGCCATAGGAATGGGATATGTAGAGGCAGCTTATGCTGCGCCCGATAGCGAAATCTATATTGCCGTGCGCGACAAGCTGCTGAAAGCACAGGTTACAAAATTTCCTTTTGTGAAATAGGCAGACCACTTGTGAAGTAAGGAAGAACCGCAGAGAACCGGGAATATAAAGCTATTGCTACAGCAGGAATCTCAGTTGGTGCTTCTTCACGTGAAGGAAGTTTTCGGTATTTTTTATACTGGCTCATTTCTTGCTGTACCGGGAAGGCATTATCTGTCCGGAATACCTCTAAGAAATACCGAGCCGCTATGCCCACTATACACTTGACCACCTTCATTGCTGCACCGGCCGAAAGGGTCTTTGACCTTGCGCGCAGCATTGACCTGCACAAAAAATCCATGGCCCATAACGGTGAGCAGGCCGTGGCAGGCACTACCACGGGGCTGATCAATCTGCATGAATCGGTGACCTGGAAGGCACGGCACCTGATGAAAACACGCATCTTTCGTTCGCAGATAACAGCCATGGAGCGGCCTTTCTTTTTTACAGATGAAATGAAGCAGGGCGATTTCAAAAAATACAAACATGAGCATCATTTCAAACAGATTGAGAATGGTACGCTCATGATTGACCTGGTGGATTTCGAATCCCCTTATGGCGCATTGGGCCGGCTGGTAAACAGGATGTACCTCACCCGTTATATGCAAAAACTGATTGAACACCGCAATGCCGTGATCAGGGAATATGCAGAAACGAACAAGTGGCAGCAGCTACTCAACAGGTAACGGCTTGCTCATTCAACCATACCGCCAGTTTTAACCATACTGTTGTTATTCCTGCATTATCCATCCGCCAAAAAGAATTACTTTTGCGGTTTATTGAACTATGACGAACAGTAAGCCTACGCTGCATACTTCCTTATCCCCTTCTCTCTTTCATTTGTACGACATCAATAACGCGATCGTTGTGATCATAGATGTGCTGAGAGCAACTTCTACGATTGCTACGGCTTTGTACAATGGCGCGCGCTGTGTAATTCCCGTTGACAGTGTGGCCAAGTGCATTGAGCTGGGCAAGAAAATTGATGCGATTACCGCCGGCGAGCGTGATGGAAAAATTGCAGAGGGACTGGAGTATGGCAATTCACCGTTTGAATATCCCACCGAATTCATATCGGGTAAGACACTGGTGCTTACCACTACCAATGGCACACGCCTGTTGCACATGGCGCTGGAGAGAGGAGCCGGTCATATCATCACGGGTTCGTTTCCCAATTTGTCTTCTGTGTGCGATTACCTGGTTGCGCAACAACAACATGTGGTGCTGGGATGCGCTGCATGGAAAGATCGGGTGAATATGGAGGATATGTTGTTTGCCGGCGCAGTGATTCATCGCGTGCGGTCACATTTCCAGATCAACTGCGATTCTTCTCATATTGCCGAAACGATGTACGCCAAAGCCAAAAAGGACCTGTATGAATTCATGAAGGAGAAAAATGCATCGCATTATCACCGGCTTACCGGCTTTGGACTGGAAAAAGATATCCGGTACTGTCTTACTCCCGATGTTGCCAATGTGCTGCCATTCTATGAAAATGGCAAGCTGGTGGTGCACAACGGCTGATGGCAAACAGGATTTTAACGGCATTTTAATGGAAATGGGCGGCCATAGGGACGCCTGCCGCCTGCTATTGCAGTATCTTTGTGGCACATCTTTTTATTATACCTGTTAGGTTAATCCCCTTCGTTTCATCATAATCCCCTGTTGCTCATGGAATCGTTCTGGAACCAGGTTTATTGGGGCAATACTGTCCGTGCTTTGGTAATTGCTGCCGCAGCCTTGATTGTAGCCACCCTGCTGATACGCGTTATCAAAAACATTGTAGTGGGCCGTATGCAAAAACTGGCCGGTAAAACGGAAAGCCGGTTTGATGATGTGTTGGCGGTAATGGTGAAAAAATTTGTAGTACCCTACGTATCCATCTTTGTGTACTACAGCATCATCCAGCAACTGACGCTGCATCCGAAACTGGACCTGGTACTGGACGGTGCGATGTCGTTTGTGACGATGTTCTTTGCCGTGCGGCTTATCAATCATTTGATGCAGATCACGCTTACGCTCAACATGCGCAGGCGTGGCGAAAGCGAAGAACGCATACGCCAGCTCAGTGGCATGCTGGTTGTAGTAAAAGCATTGGTATGGGTGATTGGCCTGTTAACGCTTGCCCACAATTACGGGTTCGACGTCACTACCCTGCTGGCCAGTCTGGGTGTAGGTGGTATAGCCATTGCATTGGCATCGCAGGCGGTGCTGGGCGATCTGTTCAGTTACCTGGTTATCTTTTTCGACAAGCCTTTCGAGATCGGTGATTTTGTGATACTGAACGATGGCAACCTGGGAACAGTGGAGTATGTAGGGATCAAGACCACCCGCATCAGGAGTTTGTGGGGGGAGCAGCTGATCATCAGCAATACACAGATGACCAGCAATACCATCAAGAATTATAAGCGAATGGAAAGGCGGCGTGTGGTATTCAAAATTGCTGTCGTATATCGCACACCGTACGCCAAACTGCAGCAGATACCGGAGATGCTCAAAGCTATTGTGGGTTCAAGGGAACGGGTAATGTTCGACCGGGCCCATCTCCAGGAATACGGCACTTACAGCATCAATTTTGAAATTGTATACTACGTATTGAGTCCGGACTATAACGTGTATATGGACATCCAGCAGGATATCCTTTTCCGGATCCATGAAGAGTTTTCAAAAAATGGAATTGAGTTTGCCATTCCTTCCCAAACGCTGTGGGTTGCCGGTACGCCGAAGGAGCTGGCGCAACGCAATGGCGAAAACAAGGCAGCAGAAGAAAAAGCTGCTACCAATCGTTGATATTACCGGCCGGACCACAATACGTACCGGTCTGTTGAACCTACCCATGCCGTAGATTGTTACTATACTGATGAGATGTGAGTAATGGAATGGTTGCTATTGCCTGGTGCCACAGCAGGCTATAGGACATAGTGACCGGGAGACTGAAAAAGGACGATGATACTATCTGCCCCTCCGGAAGCCAGGATGCCCGGGACCGTATTTCCTGGTTTTCAAAGCAGGGCATTACATAAAATTTTTGCTTTTTCCAAATTTGGTGTATTATTGCGGTCGGAATAGGGCTGATAAGGCAAAGCCAATTCTCACAAGAAGCTCATCAGTTTATCTCATTCCATTCAATTATACATTCATTTCAAAAGATTTTTTCAACAACAAAATTGGTTGGCCGAGGCGGGCTGATCAAGTATTTTAACTTCTCATAGTTATTTTATGTATGACATACTGCAATTGAACAACATGCTCGTTCCTGAACTGCTGGATATAGCAGAGCAGTTAAAAATTCCTAACGCTAAGAAGCTGGATAAACAAGACCTCGTTTATAAAATTCTCGATAAGCAGGCTGTATTAGCCAGCGCTGTTAAGAATAATTCCGAAGAAAAAGGAAAGAAAAAACGTATTGTGAAAACAAGTACCGCCAATACCACTGAAGAAGCTGATGTAGTGAGCGGTGATGAAAAACCGAAAAAAGAAGTAGTGAAAAAAGACGCTGCAAAAAAGAAATCAGTAGAAAAAGCTGCGCCCAAACGCGGTCGTAAAAAAGCGGCAGAGGAAGAAGTAGTGGCGCCGCCCGTAGTGGAAGAAGAGCCCGCTATCATTCCGGAACCCGAAGAAACGGAAGAGCTGATCCCTGCTGAAACAGGTGTAGCTCCCGAAGTGGCAGCACCCCAGGGGGCAGATGCCCAGCAGAAATCGTATCCGCATCGCCGGGAAACGGTCTTCAATATTGAATTTGATGGCGTGATCATGGCGGAAGGCGTTCTGGAAATGATGCCCGACGGATATGGCTTCCTGCGTTCTTCTGACTACAACTATCTTTCTTCTCCCGACGACATTTATGTATCGCCTTCGCAGATAAAACTGTTTGGATTAAAAACCGGCGATACCGTATATGGAGCCGTTCGTCCTCCCAAGGAAGGTGAAAAATATTTTGCGCTCCTGAAAGTGGAAACCATCAATGGCAAGCAACCGGAAGACGTACGCGACCGCGTGCCTTTTGATTATCTTACGCCATTGTTCCCGTACGAAAAGCTGAACCTGTTTATCAATTCTACCAGCTATAGCACGCGCATCATGGACATCTTTACCCCCATCGGTAAAGGACAACGCGGATTGATCGTTGCCCAGCCGAAGACCGGTAAGACCATGCTGCTGAAAGAAGTGGCCAATGCCATTGCTGCCAATCACCCCGAATGCTACCTCATGGTAGTGCTGGTGGATGAACGTCCGGAGGAGGTTACCGATATGGAGCGCAGCGTAAAAGCAGAAGTGATTGCTTCTACTTTTGACGAGCCTGCAGAAAAGCACGTGAAAGTATCTACCATTGCCTTGCAGAAAGCAAAACGCCTGGTAGAATGCGGTCACGATGTGGTAATCCTGCTCGACTCTATTACGCGCCTGGCCCGTGCACACAACACCGTAGCACCTGCAAGCGGTAAAGTATTGTCGGGTGGTGTGGAAGCAAACGCCATGCAAAAACCGAAGCAATTCTTCGGCGCTGCCCGTAAAATTGAAAATGGCGGATCGCTCACCATACTGGCCACTGCGTTGATTGATACCGGTTCCAAAATGGATGAGGTGATCTTTGAAGAATTTAAAGGTACCGGCAATATGGAATTGCAGCTCGACCGCCGCCTGGCCAACAAGCGCATATTCCCCGCCATTGACCTGGTAGCATCTTCTACCCGCCGCGACGATCTCCTGCTGGAAAAAGATGTGTTGCAACGTATGAACCTGCTTCGTGTATACCTCACCGATATGAATACAGAAGAGGCGATGAGCGAATTGCTCAAACGCATGCGCGGCACTAAAGACAACTACGAGTTCCTGGCCAGCATGAGCCATTAATGAACCCTCAGTTATCATACATCCTCATATTCCTGCGGCTTGCAGGCCTGGCAGCCCTTTGCTGCTTTATATATGCAGTTGCCAGCGGCCGTGGTGTTGGAAGGTTTACTTACTGGACGCTGTATGTGACCGCAGGAAGTTTTGCCCTGGCTGTGATACTGTGGGTAGGGCACTATCTCTGGATTACGTCGTACAGCCAAAAGAAGAAATTAAAGAACGATTCCTGAAAATAAAAAAGCTTGCAACCTGTAAGCCATTTTGCTTGCCGGCAGTTACTGTGTCTCGTGATTAATTGCCACTCCTTTCAACCGCTCGTTGCGCCAGTAGCCAAACAGTTCACGTGCCGCAGTAGTATCATCCAGTTCGTAGAGCCAATAGGTATTGGTGGGCACATGAATTTTCCATACAGCCGCTGTTTTGCTGCCTTCATTTTCATGCGT
>Ga0182792_1002863_pt1 | contig 11692 bp, 7 predicted proteins | sample Passage237B_FD_130497 | JGI IMG/M metagenome (GOLD analysis project Ga0182792, IMG submission 130497) | Cellulose adapted compost microbial communities from Newby Island Compost Facility, Milpitas, CA, USA - Passage2 37B (version 2) (version 2) ...
AATAAGTGGCACAAAGCTCTGTGCATTTTTTCCGCGGCCGATGGTTGTCAGCCCACAGGGATACGCGTAGGTAGTCGGTGTAACCCCCAGCAGTTCCTTGATCTGCCTGCTGGCATCTTCGAGCTCTGCTCTCATGCGTTCGATGGTATAGGTTTCCAGCGCCCGGTCCCGACTCCAGACGAAATTGCCGCTGCAGGGGTGAACTACGGAGTGGTTGCCCATCTCATGACCGTTACGGGCCGCCTTCTGCCAGAGTTCAAGGTCGTTTTTGACATTGGATGGTACCACATAAAAGGTGGCTTTAACCCCGTATTTGTCAAACAGGTCGGTGCCCTGGCGGATGTTGGTTTTCCGAGCATCGTCGAAACTGAGACTGATAGCCATCTTTTTGCCTTCCGGCCAGGGAAACTTCGCAGCATTTTTCTGGGCAAAAGATACCTGCGCAGCTGTTGCCAAAGCCAGGCACAAGGTTAAAAGTTTCTTTTTCATTTTAATGCGTAATTTGAATGCTGAATAAATCCGTTTTCTGTCAGGGTGCCATCATAGGTCCTTCCAGGTAGCTCATTACGGTATTGACAACACTTTTATCCACACCCGGCTTGAAAGGGGTTACCGTAGTTTCATAACCTCCAAAGGGTATTTCTTCGTCGGTCATCAGGTAACCCAGCCAGCCATTGGTGTAGCCATAGTAAAAAGTGTAGGGGAAGGGTGATCTTTCCCTGATTTCATTTGAAACTTCACAGAAAAGTTCGACCGGCGCGCTCCAGATGGCTATATCCCGGTTGATGCGGAGGAAACGGAGGGGGAGGTTGACCATCCACTCACCACTGGGTTTTTTCTGGGTATAATCCTTAATGTCATCGGGCCAGTTGAGACCTTCGCGGCGCGGAGTTTCGATTACGGTACCACCGGGTTTCAGACTAACTTCGGAAGTTGGATGCGTCATTTTGGCGTAGGCCTCGAGTATGCGGTCGCCGAGCAGCGGTTCGAATTCGTTCAGGCGGTCTGGTCCTGCCTGGGTGCTGTAGATCGGTGCGATGTTGCCCGCAGCTCCGTTGATATAGAGCATGGTTGCTCCTGTTTTTTTCTCTACATAGTCGGCCACGATACCCGGCGCATCTCCGCTGATCAGGGTACACTGTCCACCGATGACGGTGCCATGCATAGCGTAGTTGGCGATAATGGCGAGGGGGGAGCCGTCGGCCTTGTCGAGGCGAAGCATGCCTATCCGGCGATCCACCGGCAAATCAGGGTTCAGACCCAGGTAGGTCCGTCCCTGGCTGTCACGGGCTCGGCGGTTGATGTTCGCGTTGGAATGCCCCCAACCGACTGCGAGTTTGGCCGGTTCCAGTTTCCGAATGGCTTCCGTCACGGCTTCTACCAGTTTCTGCTCTGTGTCCGCACTGTATTTCCGGTCCCACTGATGCTCGTAGCGGTTTGCCAGAAAGGCTTCAGCCAGACCCGGAGGGCCCAGTTCGGGGGCGGAATGCGTATGGGTGACTGACCACCAGAAATGCTGACGTGGAATTTTAAGTTCTCTTTCCAGACGTGCCGCGACCCGGTCGTACTCGGATGGGGAGAATTCACAAATGTCGGATGACACCAGGACGAAACGGGTTTTTCCATCGTCCATCGCGGCTACCCGGTGAAAGATACGGTCATGGATGCCGGTAGATTTGCGTGGACCATAACCAAGCAGCTGCTGGGAGTTGTCGGGGGTGATGTCAATTTTCGATACAGCTGCCCTAAAATTCTGGCCGTACAGCTGGGTAGTAAGGAAAAAGACGAAAATAATTAACGGGAATCTCATCGGTATTCAGGTTTAAATCATTGGGGTTGACGCAGGTAAGCCAGGAGGTCGGCCATCTGCTGTTTGTCGATCAATTGGTTGAAGCCGGCCGTCATGACCGACGTGCCCATGGCTGTAAGATCACTGATGTCGGTTCGGGCGATGGTCGTTTCCGAACCACCGTAATTCCTGACCGTAATCGATGTCGGTGTTTCGGAGGCGATCAGGCCCTGGACGGTTTCACCCGATTTTAGTTCTATGTTCCAGATATCGTAGCCGTCGGCAATAGAAAGGTTCGGATTGAGAATGTCGGCCATCACCGATTCGGGTCGGCGGTTACGTATGGTAGCGAGATCAGGTCCGTAAAAGGTGCCATTTTTACCACCGATCTGATGACAGACGGCGCAATGCTGGGCGAAGAGCTGCTGACCCTTGTCCGGATCGCCGGTAAGGGTTAGAGCCTCCTGGTAGTCCTTGATCACCTCCTGCTCGGAACTGTTTTCACCGGAAAGCAGCCGCCGGGCCCAAAGTCTGAGTTCTTCATTTCCATTTGCCATGAGACCTACCTGACGTGGCCAGCTGATGACCGACGGGTCGATCACCTTGTCTTCCAATGCCTGGAGCAGGAGGATAATGCGTGGTTCACTGCCGAGGAAGGTACCTATTGCCTGCTCCCGAAGCCCCGGGGTGAGCGTGGCCCATTTCTCAACCAGAAAAACACTGATCGTGCTATCGGGAATCGAATTGATTGCGCTCAGGGCGGCAGACTGTACCGACACCGGTACGGTGGGCGATATAAGATCCTTGAAGAGGCTCAGATGCCGGTGGATATCCCCCAGCGTTAGTAGCCTGATCGCCTCACTTCTTTTTTCGGGATCAGCATCGTTGTTTCTGGCAACTTCAGTAGCCTGTTCCAGTGCTTTGGTGGTTCTTTCCCCTTCAGGCAGGCCGACGATTCTCAGCAAGTCCACTGCTGCCCGGCGCATAGCCGGTTGGGGGTAATCCATGGCCGCAGTAAGCAGTTGTTCCCGTTCCGTGGCGAGGGCATTGCCGTCCACACCACGGTTTCGAAGACTTTGTGTGATTCCGCGAAGGAGGGCCACGTTCCAATTTTTACTACTGTTCTCACGGGCGAGCGCTTTCCCGATGAGTGATTTCAGCTGCGCAATATCCCCACTCGCTCCCGCCATGAAACTTAGTCTTTCTATCAGCGATGCGTAACCCGGATTGTCCGGATTATATTTCTGAAGTACTTCAGTCAGCAATTGGTCATTTTCGACTGGCAGGGCGGAAAGGGCGGCAATCTGCATCCAGTTATTGTCGAGGTTTTGGAAAAGGAGTTCCTTTCGTGCCTGGATGGCTGCAGGGGTGTTAACAAATCCGAGTGAAGCCAGCACCTGATAGCGAACTTTACCCGAGGGGTCATTTTTAAGCCGGATCAGTTCAGTGGTAATGCGCCCGGTGTCTGCGTTGGGCTGGATCAGGAACAGGTCTTCCGCCATGCGTACGGCATTTTCCCGCACCCCGGCCGAAGGGTTTCGGAGGCCTGCTGTCAGAACATCTGCCGTAAGCGCAGACAGGCCGTGGAGGGTCCAGAGAGCGTGCAGAGAACCGAGTGCATCGTCGGTTTGGAACGCCAGTTTTTCAAGGAGCGGAATGACCGATTTGTCGTTGCGGTCGATCAGCAGCCGCTGGGCATTCTGCCTCCACCAGCTGTTGGGATTCGAGAGATAGGTAATCAGAGTTTCTGAACTTTCATCACCAAGTTTCAGCTTCGACGACCAATCGATGGTCGCCGTACCCTTTGGTGTAATCCGGTAAATTCGGCCCTGGTCGACCCCATTGTACACGGCATCCGATTTGCCTACATCATCGGCCATCCATTCAGGGTGTTCGATGATCTGACGGTAATAATCAAGGACATACAAGGCTCCGTCCGGACCGACGTACATGTTCACCGGGCGGAACCACGCATCGGTTGAGGCGAGGAACTCCTTTTTCTCAAAGAGCCGGCTGGCGGTAAAGGAGGCACCGTTCTCCTTCAGCACATCGGCGTGAACGAGGTTACTCACCGGTTCTGCCACGAAGGTTACGTTTTCGTAGGGGGATGGGAATAGTCCGCCCGTATAGGCAGTGATGCCACAGGCCGACGTAAATACGCCCAGGTCGGTGAGCAGCTGATGCTGGGGGTTTTTCGTAATGGGATACACGTCCGCTGCGTTGCCGTGATCCGAAACTGACTGAATCGTATTCGGGATGAGGAATGCACTGTTCCGGCCTACGTAACGGGCGGAAACTACTTCGTGGTAAATATGGTGTGCGTTGCTTACCAGGAACCGGTTACCCCAGGTATCAAAGGTATGGCCGAACTGGGTCTGACTGGAAAGATTTTCAATCAGTAGCTTTTCGGGCTGAAAACGGACACTGCGGCCAAGGGCATTTTCCGGTAGTCGCGGGCCGTTGGGGTGGGCAGGGAAATGAACTTCACTGCCCCGGTCACTGAAATAGTCGGTATAAACTTTTGCCGTCACCGCCGGTTCATGGCCGAGGTAGATCCAGTTGTCGAGGCCAAGCAGGGGGTTGTTCACATTATGTTGGGGATTCGCAAGAGCGAAACCGGTGAGCATGATTTCTTTTTTATCGGCCTTTCCATCCCCGTCCGTATCTTCAAAATAGACCACATTGGGTGGATCGGTCACCAGGAGTCCCTTCTTCCAGCGCATGATCCCGGTAGGTAGCACCAGATCGTCTGCGAAAATGGTGCTTTTGTCCATCCGCCCGTCACCGTCTGTGTCTTCCAGCAGCTTAACGGCTCCCGAGCCACTTTTGTCGAGCGGATAGCCATGCATTTCCACCACATAGAGCCGGCCAAATTCATCGATCTCCATGTCGACCGGATCGGCAATCAGCGGTTCGGCTGCAATCTGTTCAATCTGGAAACCATCGGCAATTTCGAAGGTCGACATCGCTTCTTCCGGTGAAAGTCCGCGGACGGTATTTTTCTTCTGGCCCGGTTGACAGGCCAGAGCACAAATGCAAAGGGTTACTAGTAAGGGGTTTGACTTCATTATACGAATAAATTATCTGTAGCGGGCAGCTGATTAAGGTTGACGTTTTGATAGTGCATCCAGGTGTTGGCCGACGGCTTTAGTCAGGTCTCCGGCCGCAGCGGGGGAAAAGGGAGATACCGAAGGCTCGTATCCCCCCAGTTTCATTTCTTCTTCCGTACATAAATATCCAAGTGTGCCGTTGGTGATACCGGCGAAAAAGGTGTTCGGGAAGGGAGAATTGTTGCGGATCTCCATGGAAATCTCGCAGAACAGTTCGCAGGGAGCGCTCCAAATGGCAATGTCGTCGTTGATGGTCAGAAAGCTGACGGGCATGCGGACCAGGGCTTCACCCGTACTTGAAACACGCAGATAATCCTTCATGTCGTCGGGCCAGGTGGTAATGCTTTCTTTCCGGGGTGTTTCCAAAATGATTTTGGAAGCTGACAGTTTTACCTCCGTGGTGGTAGCAAGGATCCGCTTATTTGCCGCAAGGATTGGTTCACCCAGCAGTTTCCGGAACTGCCTCAGCGGTCCGTCCTTGATACCGGTGTTATAGCCGGGCACCGAAAACAGCGGTGCGACATTCCCCAGTGCACCATTCACAAACATAAGGGGGGTGCCGGTCTGTTCCTCCACATACCGGGCCACTTCTCCGGGTACATCACCGCTGATGCGGGTATCGGCAATGGCGAGCACCGTGCCATGGATAGGGTAGTTGCAAATCAGGGCAATGGGCTTGCCCTCTACCGTCTCGAGGCGCAGCAAACCGATTTTACGGTCTATGGGCGCATCCGGATTTTCGCCAAGGAAAGTCTTGTTATTGACATCCCTTGCCCGCCGGTTGATATTCGCTCGGGAATAGCCCCAGCCAACCCCCAGTTTAGCCGGTACCAGTTTTTTCCTTGCTTCCGCGACGGCCTCCACCAGTTTGTCTTCCACCAGCTGGGCGTAGGCTTCGTCATATTTGTTTTTATATCGGTCCGCCAGGAAAACGGTAATCACACCGCCTGATCCGACTTCCGGAGCCGAATGTGTATGGGTGGTTGACCACCAGAAGTTTTCCGGTGCGATGTTGAATTCCTTTTTCAGACGGGCTGCCGCTTTTTCGTAGGTGACGGGGGCAATGGTGCCGAGGTCGGTAACGACAAAATAAAATTGCCTCCGGCCGTCGTCCAGCACTACCACTTTATGATGGAGACTGTCCCGTACGCCATCCGACATGCGGGGCCCGTAACCAAGGAGGTTTTTGGGACGGTCGGGTGTGATGTTTTCCCGGGCAAATGCTGCTCTGAAATGCTGGGCGTGACAGTCGATCACTACCAGAAAAACGCAGAGAAAAGTAAAAATGAAGTAAGGTCGGTTTAGCATGGTTACGTATTCATGGGGCTTACCAGCTGTCGGTCCGGAACGGAATGACCGGTAAGCCTGATTTGTCGAACAGGGTTGGTGAAGGAGCATTGGTAAAGGCAAAACGGACGGCAACAGGCCGGGCAATCTGATCAGCCCAGACTTCCAGCTGATTCCGGCCGATGATGCGGGCTTTGGCTGTCACAAACTTCCGGTCGGTACCTGCCACCGTGAGCTCGAGGATTTCACCATTGCGGAACTCCAGCCCCTTTTCGGAGACATCTTTCAGCGTGATGAGCACCCGATTACCTTTGATTTCGAAGCGCTCCAGGGAGGGGCTTTTATAATTTCTGACAGGTTGGGCATAATGTTCAGCGAGGGCATAGTTAGCCAGTCGGGCTCCGACTTCGCGTTTGTAGACTGGGTGAACGTCGTTCAGATCGTCCACCTGGTCCGTCGTGACGACCATCCCGCTTTTGGGAATATCCTGTGCGATTGCCTGCATTTCGCGGACCAGAGCCCCCCGAAGATGGGTGCTATCTCCCTTGTTATTGAAGGGAGCGATCTGGACGTAATAGAAGGGGAACTCGTTTTGTGAGGCCCTGCGCCAGTTTTCGACCATCATGCGTTGCAACTGGGCATAGGTGGACGGATAATGGGCATTCGATTCGCCCTGGTACCAGATGACTCCCGCCATACGGAAATCGAGGGTAGGGTAGACCATGGCATTGAAAATGTAACCAGCATGTAGCGGCCAGTGGTTGCTCGGTGGGATCAGACGGGCCGATTCCCGGGTGTTGGGATACAGGTCCACCAGTTCCGACGGGATCCAGGACTCGATGTAGGAGCCTCCCCATGCCATGTCGATCAAACCGATGGGAACCTGAAGATTCTGGGAAAGTTTTTTGCCAAAAAAATAGCCGACAGCACTGAAATTATACAGGGAAGTCGAGTCGCATACAGCCCAGCTGCCGGGGATGTCTGACTGACGGTCGGGAAGTCCCCGCTTCTGCATTTTGAAGAGGCGAATCTGCGGATTGTGCGCCCGGGGCAGCTCCTCGAGGGCATCCTTTACCCCCCGTTTGGCACTCCATTCCATGTTCGACTGACCTGCGCAGATCCACACTTCTCCAAAAAGTATGTCCCGGATGGTTATGGTTTCCTCCTCAGTCTGTATGGTGATACTGTGCGGACCACCGGCCGAAGGTGTGTCGGTAAAAATATGCCATGCGGCATTGGCGTCACCTTTTACCCTGAACGTCTCCTCTGACCAGGAAAGCCTGATGGTGGCCTGCTCCCAGGGATCTGCCCAGCCCCAGATCTTGATCCGGGTATTTTGCTGAAGTACCATGTGATCGGCAAAAAGAGAGGGCAGTGTGACCTTTGCCCAGGCCGAACCCGAAAGTAATAGTAAGGTTAAGATGCTGATAATCGTGCGTTTCGGCATTCCGTTGCTACTTGTATGGTTTGATAAATTCGAGTAATTCCAGATTCATGGAGGGGTTTCCGCAACTTAGCCCGTGGTCGTCGCTGTCGATTTCAACCAGCTCAGCCTTGCCGCCAGTGCTACGGATTTCCCGACACAATATACGTGATGATTCCACGGTAACGACCCTGTCCCTACTGGCATGCCAAATTTTTACCGGAACCGGATACAGTTTCATTTGTTCTCCATTTTTTGCTATACGGTTCTGTTCTATAGGGTTGCGGCCTGCTGTGGCTTTAAAATCATAGGCTTCACCGGTCGGATCGGAAAAGCAGTATTCTTCGGCCAGCGCTTTGCGGGTCGATTTCAGCCAGGGATTCTTCCAGGCCTGTTCGTACAGATCAAGCACTGGACAGTACATGACATGGGCCAATACCAGGGCACCGTATCGTAATACGAAATTAGTAGAGGAGAGACCCCCCATGGAAAAGCCGGCAACCAGAATTTCCGGATGTACATTGTAATTTTCTACTATATGCTGCCAGGCCTTATAAGCCGATTTTACCACCCGCTCACCTCCCATATTTTCGATGCGTCCTCCCTGAACATCAAACAGTGCGAACCCGTTGTCCAGTAGCAATTGCTGCAGTTCAAACTGATTGAGAAACCAGCTGTTGTGTGTCACGCCACCTCCGGCTCCATGGGCCATATAAATCAGGCGGGTTGGAGTTCCGGTCGCCGCATAACCGGCCGGTAGTTTCAGGATTACGTCATCTTCGAGATCTTCACCGGATGAATTGCAGCCTAACTCACGGGCATGGATGGTAACCTTGAAATAGATCTCATGCATGTCCCCGCCCAAAAGGATCTGATACGAGCAAAGCAGGATCAATGTGACGATATATCTCAATGCCATGGCTTTTCGGTTGTACATCCGTCGTATCGTCCGGGAGCGGGATGGTATTGAAGGAAGTGGGTCGCACCGGGTTCAGAGGTAAAATAGCCCGCCAGTGTCAGTTCCTTGAACATTCGAAAATAATGCACCGGCTCGCCGGTCTTCCGGTTGTTCATGTAATCGATATGCTCCCGGTCGATCCTGGTCAGCAGCATTTCCCGGTCCGTTGCCGAAAGTTGCATAAATCTTTTTCCGAATTCTTTAGTCGACTCCGCCTGGATGCGGGAAAGTCCTTCCAGAAACACCTGCTGATCTTCCGGTGTATAGCAGTCCGCCACGATGACATCCATAAAGCTGCCTACATCGGCCTCCTTTGCGCCCGGGGTATCCGTTGCCGGAAAGATGGTTTCCCCGATCTCGTTGAGAAGATCGATCTGTTCGCGGGTCAGCAGAAGGGTATGGCCTGTTGCCGGAGTGCAGGACGACTGCAGAAAAGCCTGTGCTCCTACCATGGTTCCACCCAGCAGCATACTTACCTGAATTAAAGCTTCCCTTCGGTTCATTGGTTACGCTATCTGATATTTCCTTTTTTCATCTCACATACGGCATAGTCAACTGCCCGGGCTGTAAGAGCCATATAGGTGATCGACGGCCCCGGTATGCAGCTCGAGGAGGCCATCGCCGATCCGTCGGTGATGAACACATTGTGCACTTCATGCATCTGGTTCCACTGGTTAAGTACGGAAGTCCTGGGGTCTTTACCCATGCGGGCCGTGCCGGTCTCGTGGATACAGGACCCTGGAATCTTACCTCGGTCGTAGGTTGTTACGTTTTTAAGGCCGCCCATTTCGAGGATCTCGGCGGCTGAATTCATGGCATCCTCAGCAAGTTTCTTTTCATTTTCCCGAAACTCACAGTCGATGCGCAGTACAGGCATGCCGAATTTGTCCTTTTTCACCGGGTCGAGCGTGACCTTGTTATCGTAGTAGGGTAAATGTTCGCCCCAGGCGGAGATCGACATGGACCATTCTCCAGCTTCGGAGAGTTTCTCCTTCAGTTGGGCGCCCACACCGTCAGCCCAGGAAATACGCCCTCTCCAGGCACCGCCCTGGTAGGTGTATCCGCGGAGGAATTTAGGGGTTAGGGTTTTCGCACTTATGTTTCTGAATCTCGGTATAAATATTCCGGTCGGCCGGCTCCCGAAGGTATACCGGTCCTTAAAGCCCTCAAACGTGCCGGTAGCTCCCATGCCATAAGGCATGTCCATGAGGTTATGGCCTATCTGTCCGCTGCCATTGCCCAGTCCCTCCGGAAAAGCGTCCGATTTGGAATTGAGTAGAATCAGCGTGGTGTTGAGGGTGGAAGCGTTCAGGAAAATGATGCGGGCGTAATATTCAAACACCTCCAATGTCTGTGCATCGATGACCCGCACGCCCGTTGCACGCCGCTGTTCCTTATCGTAAATCACTTCGCTTACTACCGAAAAAGGCCGAAGCGTCATATTTCCGGTGGCTGCTGCTGCCGGAAGGGTAGCCGCATTACTGCTGAAATAGCCTCCATAGGAGCATCCGCTTTCACACTTGTCTCGGTATTGACAAGGACCACGGGTACCGATTTGTTGGGTCAGATTGGCCGTTCTACCATGGATAATGAGACGTTCCCCGTTGAACCCTTTATTAACGCGTTCGGCAACGTATTTTTCTAGGCAGTTCATGGGCATCGGAGGTTGAAAATTCCCATCGGGTAGGTGGGGGAGTCCATCTTTGGAACCGGCCACGCCTACGAAGGATTCCACATAATCGTACCAGGGTGCGATATCCCTATACCTTATCGGCCAGTCGACTCCAAAGCCGTCGCGGGCATTCGCTTCGAAATCGATATCGCTACGCCGGTAGCACTGGCGCCCCCAGATGAGACTTCGGCCCCCGACCTGGTAGCCTCGTGCCCATTCAAAAGGCTTGACCTGCTCGTACGGTTGGTCAAGGTCATTCACAAAGAATTTCCTGGAGCCTTCGTGGAAGTTGTAGACCCCGCTCTGGATGGGACTGTTGCGGATGTCTTCCTGGGTTTTGCGGCCTCGGTGGGGTAGCTCCCAGGGGGCTTTCATATCCTCGTAGTCAGCAATGTGCTTCACGTCGCGCCCCCGTTCCAGGACGAGCGTTTTCAGACCCTTTTCGCAGAGTTCCTTGGCAGCCCAGCCGCCGCTGATGCCGGTTCCGACGACGATTGCGTCATAGGTATTGTTTTTCATCGCCTTCACTACAAATCTATAAAAGCACTCAGTTGGTGAGCCTACCGTTGAGAGATGGGAAAAAATGGCAGTTCCCGGAATGGATGCGGTAAAGAGGGGGTATCCTATCCCCGTGATCAACCGTTTTCAGTAGACATTTTTCGTGGGCCACCTGAAGCCCCTCCCGTTTAATTTATCCAGATCGGGCTCGACCATGCTGCATGGTCCTCTGCCAGTTTGAGGCGGAGATAGTACCACGTAGACGTGCCAGCTTTGTTTACGGTAATATTTGTACTGAAATACTGCATGCCGGGTTCAAAACTCCGCACGGTTTCACCTTCCCTGACCAGGTCGATACGTTCGATTTTTGTAACTCCGGCTGCTTCGATTTTTACGGAGAGTTCACCTCTGGCCCGAATTTCGGACCCCATAGGCGCGTCATTGATGGAAAACTTCAGCCAGGTACGGTGATTGGTGGTGCCGTAAACCCTCCGATTCCACAGTGCCTTGAAAACAGATTCTCTCGTCAGTTCTTCCGCCCATACCCCCATTAATCCGGGTCCGCGGAGGAATTTATAATCTGCCGGTTTTTCCTGCAGATGGTGAAGCGAATCACCGGGACGGCCGTCGTGATCATCCCCCGCCCCGATGAAACCCAGCTTGAAGCCGCGTTTTAAACCATCAATGGCATGGCTCCCAGCTACTTCCTGGTCCTTCCGGCGGTTGGGGGAAAGTCGGTTGAGACCGAACATCATTTCATTGATACCCCCGATCGAATAAATTTCGACTAAACGTTCACATTCGGGATCATGGCCATTGTCCCAGTGTGTGGTATGTCCAAAGCTCGCCGTATGGTTGGCGATAACCAGTGCTCCCTCCGTCCGTGCGATCGCGTAGAGTTTCTGCAGTGTATCCTGATTGGGGTCAGTACATCGGAGGATGGGGCCTTTATCGC
>Ga0182792_1002865_pt1 | contig 11682 bp, 12 predicted proteins | sample Passage237B_FD_130497 | JGI IMG/M metagenome (GOLD analysis project Ga0182792, IMG submission 130497) | Cellulose adapted compost microbial communities from Newby Island Compost Facility, Milpitas, CA, USA - Passage2 37B (version 2) (version 2) ...
CGGGTGGTTTTAGCTGATCGAGCCGATGGCGTTGAAGCGGCGCAGGTCGTAGCGGTAGGGCGCGCAGTTGCCGTGCCAGGCCACCACGTCCAGCGGGCTGTGGTCGATGGCCGCGCGCCACAGGTGGCCCTGGAACTTGGCCACCAGTTCGAACCGGCCCTCCAGGTCCTCGTAGGCGGCCACCGGGGTCTCGAAGTCGCGCGGGTTGGCCAGCCCGTTGGCGCCGATGGGTCCCAGCTCCGGCAGCCGCAGCGGGGCGCCGAAGTTCTCCAGCACGTAGCCGCGCGCGGGGCCGTCGGGCAGCTCGACCCGGAAGCGGACGCCGCGCGGCACCACGGCGACCTGCTGCGGCTCGACCTCCACCACGCCCAGCTCGGTGGCCACGCGCAGGCGCCCCAGCTGCGGCACCAGCAGCAGTTCGCCGTCGGCGTCGTAGAAGTAGCGCCCGTCCATGTCGCGGTTGGCCGCGTACACGTGGATGCCCACGCCGTGCAGCGCCGCGGGCGAGCCGTTGCCGCCCACGGTGTACAGGCCTTCGACGAAATCGGTCGGCGCCTGCGGCAGCGGCAGCGGGTCCCAGCGCAGCTGGTCCGGCGGCACCGGGCCGTCGCCGAAGGCGTTGTGGAACAGCGGCTGCCGGAACGGATGGAAGCCCTCGTGCACCGCCGCCGGCCGGATGCGGTACAGCCAGCTGCGCCGGTTGTGGCCGCGCGGCGCGGTGAAGGCCGTGCCCGACAGCTGCTCGGCGTACAGCCCGTAGGCCACCCGCTGCGGCGAATTCTGGCCGGGCGGGAGGGCGCCCGGCAGGGCCTCGGTGGCGAACTCGTTGCCGAAGCCGGTCATGTAGGCGGCGCGCTCGGTGGCCATGGCGTTCTCCTGTGTGCCTTGCGTTGCGCCTGCCGCGGCGGTCAGAGCACGCCGCGGCGCATCTGGTCGCGTTCGATGCTCTCGAACAGCGCCTGGAAGTTGCCTTCGCCGAAGCCTTCGTTGCCCTTGCGCTGGATGATCTCGAAGAAGATCGGGCCGATGGCGTTCTGGGTGAAGATCTGCAGCAGCTTGCGCGTGCCGGTTTCCGGGTCGGCGTCGATCAGGATGCGGTTGCGGCGCAGGCGCTCCACGTCCTCGCCGTGGCCGGGGATGCGCTGGTCGATGACCTCGAAGTAGGTGTCCGGCGTGTCCAGGAACTCGACCCCGGCCTGGCGCATGCGCTCCACCGTGGCGTAGATGTCCGCGGTGAAGCAGGCGATGTGCTGGATGCCCTCGCCGTGGTACTTCTCCAGGTACTCGTTGATCTGGCTCTTGGGGTCGCTGGACTCGTTGAGCGGGATGCGCACCATGCCGTCCGGCGCGGTCATCGCCTTGGACACCAGGCCGGTCTTGGCGCCCTTGATGTCGAAGTAGCGGATCTCGCGGAAGTTGAACAGGCGCTCGTAGTAGTCGGCCCACTTGGCCAGGTTGCCCGGGTACAGGTTATGTGTCAGGTGGTCGATGAAGGTCAGGCCGAAGCCGGCGGGCTTCATCTGCGCGCCGGGCAGCCACTCGTAGTCCGGGTCGTGGATGGTGCCCGCCTCGTCGTAGCGGTCCACGATGTAGAGCATGCAGCCGCCGATGCCCTTGATGACCGGCGCGGCCACCGCCTTGGTCAGCTGCTCGCGCTCGTCGAAGCCCTCGGCGCCGTTCTTCAACGCCTGGGTGCGCACCCACTCGGCCAGCTTCTTGAAGCGGATCGCGAAGCCGCAGGCGCTGGGGCCGTGCCGCGCCGCGAAGTCGGCGGCGAAGGAATCCGGGTCCTCGTTGACCAGGAAGGTGCAGTCGCCCTGCCGGTAGGTGGTGATGGGCCGCGTGCGGTGCCGGGCCACGGCGGAGAAGCCGAGCTTGCGGAAGTACTCGTGCAGCTGCGCGCCCTCCCCGGGCGGCGCGGCGAACTCGACGAACTCGAAGCCGTCGATGCCCATCGGGTTCTCGAAACGGCTCACGGCCATGCCCGGGTCGGGCGCGGCGGCGGCGGAAAGGACTTGCGGTTGCACGCTCATGATGGCTTCCTGAGCACCCCTGCCGGGGGCGGGTCTGGACAGACCCTCTTTATAGTTACGACTGTAACCACTTGCAAGGTACCCGACCGCAATGACCACCGCCACACAACCCACCAGCCCGGGTCCGGCCGACGGGCCCGCGCGCAGCGACGGCCACGCCCAGCTCGACCTGGAGCACTTCCTGCCCTACCGGCTCAGCGTGCTCTCCAACCGCGTCAGCCAGACCATCGCCGACCTGTACCAGCAGCGTTTCGGCCTGGCGATCACCGAATGGCGGGTGATGGCCGTGCTCGGCCGCTACCCGGACCTGTCGGCCAACGAGGTGGCCGAGCGCACCGCCATGGACAAGGTCGCGGTCAGCCGCGCCGTGGCCCGGCTGCTGGAACGCAACCTGATCAAGCGCGAGATCCACGCCGACGACCGCCGCCGCTCGGTGCTGGCGCTGTCGGAAGTGGGCTATTCGGTCTACGACGAGATCGCGCCGATGGCGCTGGGCTGCGAAGCGCGGCTGGTGGCCACGCTGGACGACCAGGAGCGGGAGATGCTCGACCGGCTGCTGCGCAAGCTCGCCGGCCCGGGGCTGGCGGCGCTGCGCGAAGGCTGAAGCCGTCGCGCCGGGGGGCGCGGCGGCCGGGGAAAAGGGGAAAGGGGAATCAGGGCGTCGCCGGCGGCGGGGCCCAGGCTTCGAGGAAGGCGCGGATGCGGCGGCTGTCGGGACGGCCGTTGCGCAGCAGTGCGCCTCCGTCCTGCGCGTGCAGCACCTGGCCTTCGGCGTCGAGCACCAGCAGGTGCGGCGCCGGGGCGTCGGCACCGCCCGGGTAACCGGCGAGGAAGCCGGCGTTGCCCGGGGCGCTGCGGTCCACCTTCACCCACACGAAGCCGGCGTCGCGCAGGCGCCGCAGCGGCGCCTCGCCCTCGATGCGCTCGTCCAGCGCCGCGCACGCGGCGCAGGCGGCGTCGCCCAGCTCCAGCACGATGCGGCGGCCGCCGCGGGCGGCCTCCACCCTGGCCGTGGCCAGGTCGGCGGTCGGGTCGCGCGCCGGGTCGAACGCCGCGCCCAGCGCGGCGATGGCAGCGATGTCGGCCGCCGCCGGCGTGTTGCCCGAGGCGACCGGCTCGCGCACATCGGCCACCGGCGGACGCTGCGGCGTGGTGTCCACCGGCAGCGGGGGCCCGGCCGTGGCCGGCTCCTCGCCGGCCGTGCAGCCCAGCAGCAGCCCCAGCAGCGGCGCGGCCAGCAACATGCCGCGAGCGCCCGCCGCCATCCTCACTTGACCCCGTGCATCAGCTTCTGGATCAGCGGGGCGACCAGGAACAGCGCCACGCCCGCGCCCAGCAGCGACCAGAAACCGAAGGTGTAGCCGGTCAGCGCCGAGGCCACGGTCATGCCCTCGGTGCCGCTGACGAAGCCGGCGAAGATGCCCGACAGGTTGTTGCCGATGGCGGTGGACAGGAACCAGCCGCCCATCGCCAGGCCGACCAGGCGCACCGGCGCCAGCTTGGTGACCATCGACAGGCCGATCGGCGACAGGAACAGCTCGCCCACGGTCTGGATCACGTACACCGCGAACAGCGTCCAGAACGGGATCTTGCCGGCGTCGCTGACCAGGCTGGACAGCGCGTACATCAGCAGCAGGAAGGCCAGGCCGTTGAACACCAGGCCCAGGCCGAACTTGCGCGGGATCGACGGCTCGATGCCGCGGCGGTCCAGCACGCCCCACAGCAGCGCCACCACCGGCGCCAGCGCCACGATGGCGATGGGGTTGACCGACTGGAACCAGCCCACCGGGAACTCCCAGCCGCCGAAGTCGCGATCGACGATGTTCTGCGCCAGGAAGTTGAAGGAGCTGCCGGCCTGCTCGAAGAACATCCAGAACATGACGTTGAACGCGAAGATGATCAGCATGGCGATCACCCGGTGCGTCTGCACCTTGCCGTTGCGCACGGCCTCCACCAGCAGCATCACGCCCAGGCCGACGAACAGCGCGCCCAGCAGCCAGGCCAGCGCCGCGGCGCCCACCTTGGCCAGCAGCAGGTAGGCCACCGGGATGGCCACGACCGCGCCCAGCGCGACCCAGGCCACCCGCGACAGGCCCTCGGCGCCGGCCGGCGGCAGGCCGATGCCCTGCAGCTGGCGGCGGCCGAACCAGAACCAGAACAGGCTCAGCAGCATGCCCACGCCCGAGGCGGCGAACACCACCTTGTAGTTCTGCTCCATCGGCGTGCCGAACACCTGCTCGGCGAGCCAGCCGGTCAGCAGCGGCGACAGCAGCGCGCCGGCGTTGATGCCCATGTAGAAGATGGTGAAGCCGCGGTCGCGGCGCGAGTCGCCCTGCGCGTAGAGCTGGCCGACCATGGAGGAGATGTTCGGCTTGAACAGGCCGTTGCCCACGATCACCGTGGCCAGGCCGAACAGGAACACCTGCTGGTTGGGCACCATGATCATGAACAGGCCGGCGGCCATGATCACCGCGCCGAGCAGGATCGAGCGCTGGTAGCCGATGACGCGGTCGGCCACGTAGCCGCCGAAGATCGCGCTGGCGTACACCAGCGCCAGGTAGGCGCCGTAGGTGCGGCCGGCGTAGGCCTCGCCCGAGGCGTCGCCGCCGAAGAACTGGGCCACGATGTACAGCGTGAGCGCCCAGCGCATGCCGTAGAAGGCGAAGCGTTCCCAAAACTCGGCCATGAACAGCATCCACAGCGGCCGGGGATGGCCGAGGACCTGGGGGAACTGGGGCAGCACGGGAGAGTGCGGCGGCGGGGCCGCGACCTTGGGCTCGACGACGTCGGCGCTCATGGGAATCCTTGTATCTGAACGGGATTGCGGGGGCGCCAGGCCCCCGGAGTGGGCCGAGAATCCCAGACCCCGGCGCCGGGCGTCAATGCGAACACACGCCCGGGTACGGCCGCCGGCGCGCGCCGGTGGCCGGAAAAACGCCGTGGCAGCGGGCAGTTAGCGCCGCGCCGGCATCGATCCTGCGCGCCACGCCGGGCCCCGCGCCGCGCGGGGTGGGCCCGCGCACGCCGGGGCGTCAGCCGGGACCGATGCTGGTACGCACCTCGAACAGTTCAGGAAAGAAGGTGAGTTCCAGCGCGTCCTTGAGGAAACCCACCCCGCTGGAGCCGCCGGTGCCACGCTTGAAGCCGATGATCCGCATCACCGTGCGCATGTGCCGGAAGCGCCAGGTCTGGAACTGCGTCTCCAGGTCCACCAGGTCCTCGCACAGCGCGTACTCGCGCCAGTAGCGGTCGGTGTCCTCGTAGATGCGCTCGAACACCGGCAGCAGCGCCGGGTCGGAGACGTGGGCCGCGGTCCAGTCGCGCCCCGCTTCCAGGTACTGCGGCGGGATGGCGTGGCCGAAGCGCGCCAGGTAGCGCAGGAACTCCTCGTACAGGCTCGGCGCCTCCAGCTCGCGCCGGAGCGCCGCCTGGCCCTCCGGGTCGTAGGCGAACACCTTGACCATGTCCGCGTTCTTGTTGCCCAGCAGGAACTCCACCGCGCGGTACTGCAGCGACTGGAAGCCCGAGGACGGCCCGAGCAGGTGGCGGAAGCCCATGTATTCCGACGGGGTGAGCGTCTCCAGCACCGACCACTGCTCGGTCAGCTGGCGCAGCACCTGCTTGCCGCGGGCCATGACCTTGCGGCACTGCCACACCTGGTCGGCGCGGAGGAAGGCGCGGGCCGCCTGCAGCTCGTGCATCAGCAGCTTCAGCCACAGCTCGGCCACCTGGTGCTGCACGATGAACAGCATCTCGTCGTGGTGCGGCGGCTGCGACACCGGCTGCTGCGCCGACAGCAGGCGGTCCAGCTGCAGGTAGCCGGCGTAGGTCATCCGGCCCTGCAGGTCGGTGTGGATGCCCGGTTCGAGCGGACGCCGGTTCTTGTCGATGGTCATCGGGGGGCGCGATGGCGGGGGACCGGCTAGGGTACCGCAGCGGGCCGCCCGGCCTCCCGTACTGCCGGGCATGGGGCACGCGCGATGTTAGCGCTGTCAGGCGCCGGCGCCCGCCGCGCGGCCGGCCCGCAAGTCACTGGAATGCAAGGCTTGTTGCGCTGCATAGCAGGAATCCGGCGGCGCGTCCTTAACATGGCACGCTTATCCTTTCGCTTTCCGCGTCGGCAGGCGCACGCAATGACCGCAGTCGCAGAATTCTCGATTCCCCATCTCCAGTACCTCGGCGCGGACGGCAGGCCGGTCCGCGACCATTTCCCCGAGGCCTACCGCAATCCGGCCGCGTTGGTCCCGCTGTTCAAGCAGATGCTGTTCGTGCGCGCCTTCGACGCCAAGGCCGTGGCGCTGCAGCGCACCGGCAAGCTCGGCACCTACGCCTCCTGCCTGGGCCACGAGGCCACCCACGTCGGCATCGGCGCGGCGATGGCCGAGGACGACGTCTACGCCCCCAGCTACCGCGAGTACGGCACCCTGTTCATGCGCGGCGTGCGCGTGCGCGAGGTGCTGCTGTACTGGGGCGGCGACGAGCGCGGCAACGCCTTCCAGGAAGGTCCGGCGCGCCACGACTTCCCGTTCTGCGTGCCGATCTCCACGCAGTGCCTGCACGCGGCCGGCGCGGCGCTGGCGTTCAAGCTGCGCGGCCAGCCCAACGTGGCGGTGGCCACCTGCGGCGACGGCGGCACCTCCAAGTCCGACTTCTACGCCGCGCTGAACTCCGCCGGCGCCTACGGCCTGCCGCTGGTGCTGGCGGTGATCAACAACGGCTGGGCGATCTCGGTGCCGCGTTCGGCGCAGACCGGCGCGCAGACGCTGGCGCAGAAGGGCATCGCCGGCGGCCTGCACTGCATGCAGGTGGACGGCAACGACCTGGTCGCGGTGCTGGAGGCCATGCGCATCGCCACCGCGCGCGCGCGCGCCGGCCAGGGCGGCAGCGTGCTGGAGTTCGTGACCTACCGCCTGGGCGACCACACCACCGCCGACGACGCCCGCCGCTACCGCGACGAGGCCGAGGTCAAGGCCGCCTGGCAGCGCGAACCGGTCGCCCGCCTGCGCGCCTGGCTGGCGGCCAACGGCGCGTGGAGCCAGGCCGAGGAGGACGCCTGGAAGGAAGAATGCGAGCGCCGGATCGCCGCCGAGGTGGACGCCTACCTGGCCACCCCGGTGCAGCCGGTGGAGGCCATGTTCGACTACCTCTACGCCGACCCGCCGCCCGAGCTGCTGGCGCAGCGCGCGGCCGCCATCGCACTGGAGGCGCAGCGCCATGGATGAGAGCCGCAGCCATGCCCAGCCCCACGCGTCCGCGCACGCGGCCGGCGATGCCGCGGCGGCCCAGGCCGCCGGCGGCGGAGGACAGCCCATGACCCAGACCCCGATCACCCTGATCGAGGCCATCACCCAGGCGCTGGCCTGGGAGCTGCGGCACGACCCGTCCGTGCTGGTCCTCGGCGAGGACGTCGGCGTCAACGGCGGCGTGTTCCGCGCCACCGCGGGCCTGCAGCAGGCCTTCGGCCCCGACCGCGTGCTGGACACGCCGCTGGACGAGACCACCATCGCCGGACTGGCGGTGGGGCTGGCCGCGCAGGGCATGAAGCCGGTGGCCGAAGCGCAGTTCGACGGCTTCGTCTACCCGATGCTGGACCACATCGTCTGCCACGCCGCGCGCCTGCGCACCCGCACCCGCGGCCGCCTGCACTGCCCGCTGGTGCTGCGCGTACCGTGGGGCGGTGGCATCCGCGCGCCGGAGCACCACAGCGAGGCCAACGAGGCCATGTTCACCAACGTGCCCGGGCTGCGCGTGGTGATGCCCTCCTCGCCGGCGCGCGCCTACGGCCTGCTGCTGGCCGCCATCCGCGAGCCGGACCCGGTGGTCTACTTCGAGCCCAAGCGCATCTACCGCCAGTACAAGGAAGTGGTGCCCGACGACGGCGAGGCGCTGCCGCTGGACGTGTGCTTCGTGCTGCGCGACGGCACCGACGTCACCCTGGTGGCGTGGGGCGCGCAGGTCAAGGAAGCGCTGGAGGCGGCCGACGCGCTGGCGAAGGACGGCATCAGCGCCGAGGTCATCGACGTGGCCACGCTGCGCCCGCTGGACTTCGACACCATCGCCGAATCGGTCAGCCGCACCGGCCGCTGCGTGATCGTGCAGGAGGCGCCGCGCACGGCGGGATTCGGCGCGGAGATCGCCGCGCGCCTGGCCGAGCACTCGATGTACGACCTGCTCGCGCCGGTGGAGCGCGTGACCGGCTACGACACCCACATCCCGCTGTTCCGGCTGGAGATGAAGTACCTGCCCAGCGTGGCGCGCATCGTCGACGCGGCCCGGCGGGCGGTGGCCCACGGCTGATGGCTCCGCCAGGGGAGCCGCGGGGCACGCGGGGCCGCCGGCCCCGCCGCCGCCCTGCGGGGCCTCCTGCCGCGGCGGCATCGAAACGACCCGAGAGACTGCAATGACCGACACCAAGACCTTCCACCTGCCCGACCTGGGCGAGGGCCTGCCGGACGCCACCATCGTCGAGTGGCACGTGCGCGAGGGCGACACCGTGCGCCTTGACGAGCCGCTGGTCTCGATGGAGACCGCCAAGGCGGTGGTCGAAGTGCCCTCGCCGGTGTCCGGCCGGGTGCTGAAGCTGGCCGGCGGCCCCGGCGAGGTGGTCGCCACCGGCGCCATGCTGGCGGTGTTCCAGCCCGACCCACGCCTGCCGCAGCGCGCCGAGGGCCAGGACACCGGCCACCACCACGGCCCGGCGCCGTCCGCGCCGGCCACCGCCTCCGGCGACGACGGCGGCGAGGTGCCGGTGCAGCCGGCGCCGTCCCCCGCGCGCGGCGGCGATGCCGGCACCGTGGTCGGCGCGATGCAGACCTCCGATGCCGTGCACAGCGAGCGCGCGGTCGCGGTCGGCGGCGTCCGCGCCATGCCGGCCGTGCGCGCGCTGGCGCGCAAGCTGGGCGTGGACCTGGCGCGCGTGCGCGCGAGCGGCCCCGACGGCACCGTGACCCTGGCCGACGTGAAGCAGGCCGCCGCCGCCGGCACCGCCGCGCCGGCGGCCGCGGACACGCAGCCTCCGCCGGCGCCCCCGGCCCAGCGCACCACGCTCTCGGCCGCCGGCCGCCCGGTGCGCACGCGGCCACCGGGCGCGGCCGCCAGCGGCCAGCCCGAACAGCTCAAGGGCGTGCGCCGCAACATGGCCCGCGTGATGGCCGACGCCCACGCCAAGGTGGTGCCGACCACGCTGGTGGACGATGCCGACCTGCACTCGTGGATCGGCCGGCAGGACATCACCGCGCGCCTGGTCCGCGCCATCGTGGCCGCGTGCCGCGCGGTGCCGGCGCTCAACGCCTGGTTCGACGGCGAGGCGCTGAGCCGCACCTTGCACCCCCACGTGGACGTGGGCATCGCCGTGGACACCGAGGACGGGCTGTTCGTGCCCGCGCTGCGCAATGCGGACGTGCTCGACGCGCAGGGCATCCGCGCCGGCATCGACCGCCTGCGCGCGCAGGTGGAGGACCGCAGCATCCCGGCCAGCGAGCTGTCCGGCTACACCATCTCGCTGTCCAACTTCGGCATGTTCGCCGGACGCTACGCCACCCCGGTGGTGGTGCCGCCGTGCGTGGCCATCGTCGGCGCGGGCCGGCTCTCGCACGACGTGGTCGCGGTGATGGGCGGCATCGAGGTACACCGCCGCCTGCCGATCTCGCTGACCTTCGACCACCGCGCCGCCACCGGCGGCGAGGCGGCGCGCTTCCTCAAGGCGCTGCTGGACGACATGGCCCTGCCGCAGTGACCCGCGCGGCCGGCGGCGCGGGCCGTTGCGCCGCGTCCGTCCCGCGCGCGTATCGTGGTGGCCGGTCCCCAACCGGAGCACGCACATGCCGCACCACAGCCGCCTGGCCAACCTGGTCCTGGACTGCCAGGTCCAGGACCTGAAACCCGCCGTCGAGTTCTGGAGCCGGGCGCTGGGCAAGCCCGTGGCCAGCGTCGACCAGGACGGCGACGGCCGCTACGCCGAATTGCGCACCGCCGAGGACGAGCCGGTGATCCTGCTGCAGAAGGTGGAACACGAGTCGCGCGTCCACCTGGACATCGAGGCCGACGACCTGGACGCCGAAGTCCGGCGCCTGGAGGCGCTGGGCGCGCGGCGCGTGGCCTTCGTCAAGCGCTGGTGGGTGATGGAGGCGCCCACCGGGCACCGGTTCTGCGTGGTGCGCCCGCAGCGGGAGCCGATGGGCCCGCACGCCAACACCTGGGAGTGAGCGGCGCCCGCGGTCAGCGGCGGGCGCGGTCCAGCCACACTTCCAGGCCCTGGGCGTTGAGTTCGATGTCCGCTTCCAGCAGCCGCAGCACCGCCGCGTCATCCGGCGGGCAGCCGTGCGCCCGCGCGCGTTCCAGGTAGTAGGCCGACAGCGCGGCCACCAGCGCGTGGTGCCGGTCCGGCCGGCCGTCGCAGGCCTGCGCCAGGGAGACCATGGCGTCGACCTGCTCGTGCAGCTCGGTGGCCAGGCGCGCCACGTCGGCCACGCGGCCGTAGTGGGTCAGGTACATCGCCTCGGGCGCCTCGGCCAGCATCCGGGCGATGGTGGCCTGCATCGCCTGCGGCTCGAACTGCACCGGCGAGGACGTCGGCAGCACGAAGGGGCCGCGCGCGCCGTCCAGCTCGCGGTAGGACAGGCCGAAGGCGTCGCCGGTGAACCAGGCGCGGCTGCGCGCGTCCCACACGCACAGGTGGTGGCGCGCGTGGCCGGGGGCGTCGATGCAGCGCAGCGGGCGGCCGGCCAGCTCGACCACGTGCCCGTCCTCGGCCACCACCACGCGCTCGGCGGGCACCGGCACCAGCCTGCCGTAGTGCCGCGCGAATTCCGCCTCGCCGTAGACGGCCGTGGCGCCGGCGACCAGCCGCGCCGGATCGACCATGTGCGGGGCCGCGCGCGGATGGGCGAGCAGGCGCGCGCCGGGCAGCTGCCGCATCAGCTCGCCGGCACCGCCGGCATGGTCCAGGTGGGCGTGGGTGAGGATCACCCAGTCCACCTGCGCGGGCGCCAGCCCGGCCCGGGCGAGGGCCTGCAGCAGCACCGGCACGCTGCGGTTGGTGCCGCAGTCCACGAACGCGCCGCGGCCGTCCTCCACCACCAGGTACGCCGCGTCGAAGCGCGGGCGCAGGTAGCCGGTGTCGATGGTGTGGATGCCGTGTTCCGGCATGTGCGCCTCCCTGCGGCCGTGCGTCGCGTCCATCGTAGGGGCGCCCGCGCGCGCCGGCGACCCGGCTTTGGTCGTAGCGGCGCGCGGGCCGGTCAGGCCGTCCCGCGCCAGCGGCCGGCCAGCAGGCGCATGCGCACCGGAACCGCCAGCGCCAGCACCGCCAGGAACGCGCCGTAGGCGTACAGCACGGCCAGCACCTGCCGCCAGATCGGCCCGGCGGACGGGTCGGCCGCGCCCTCGGCATAGCCCAGGCGCATCCCCGCGATGCTCAGCAGCAGCGACACCAGCAGCACCGCCGCGTCGAAGCCACGGCGCGCGACCGGCCGCGGGCGGCGCGGGTAGAACCAGTACAGCGCGCCGAGCAGCGCGAACCAAGGCAGGAACAGCAGCAGCGTCAGATAGGCCATCAGGCCTGGTCCTCGGCCAGCAGACGCAGCGCCTCGAGCACCGCGTCCACGCCGGCCACGCCCTCGCCCAGCGTGCCCACGCGCTCGCCCAGCAG
>Ga0182792_1002869_pt1 | contig 11669 bp, 6 predicted proteins | sample Passage237B_FD_130497 | JGI IMG/M metagenome (GOLD analysis project Ga0182792, IMG submission 130497) | Cellulose adapted compost microbial communities from Newby Island Compost Facility, Milpitas, CA, USA - Passage2 37B (version 2) (version 2) ...
AGCATTGTAAATGAATGTGCCTGAAATTTGGAGTTCAGTCCCTAATCGAAAGTTCTTCCAGAAAAAATTTGGGTCATTAAACATAGTGAATGGTGCTGTCAAACTTGTGCATAACGTTTTGCGGCTTTGCGAAGAAGCGGATTTCGAGACACTAAACTGTCAACCCAGCACAAATTTTGATACGAGGTAGAATGTTCAATTAACCACTGAACCCGCTTTTTTGCAAAACCGCTGTTGTAAGCTGGCCTTCTGTCCTCCGTCATTGTCAAGCCTTGTCCAGTATGGGTTTTCGCTGTTTCTGTCCAACTGTTTTTGTGTCGGTTGTGGGAGGCGAAAAAATTAAAACACCGAAGGGAGGGAAGAAAAAAATTGAATTTCTTCTCGGGTGGGGCAGGCACACTCTTTGCCAAGTTTTGGCATGAGTGTCGGCTTGTGCGACTTGGCAATGTGTGTGACTGCTGCGTGGGCATTATGTGTATCGTCCTGAAAAAAGTTGACACTTTTATAGTAAGTTTTTGATTTTACTTTGTTTTTTAATGATGTCCAAAAACACTTTATTTCTTGCTTCTGCATCCTTTATTAATGTCGAAGCACTAATTACAAAAATTGAAATATTAGGTTCGCTGTAAAAGCGATGATAAATTGGACTTTCAAGTGAGAATAAAGGTGTATAGCCATCTGTTCTAAGTCTGTCGGCAAGTTTGTCGTCTATTTCAGTGATTAAAAATGACGATACTTCTTCAATCTTCTCCTTTTCTTTGAAAGCTTTTACATAATCCAATAACTGCTGTATTCCTGCAAATTTCTTTCTGTCAGGTTTAGATGCATAGTCAAACGGCTTAATTTCAACCAAAACAGATTTCAATCGTTCTGGTTTGTTCGGATTATGAGAGAAGAATAGAGATAAGTCGGGTTTATCGTCCAAAATATCTGTATCGTCATTTTCTTCATCAATTCCTTTTAGAACTTCTCTAATCCTTTTATCGCTTGCTGCATAGCTGTATGTGGTATATCTGTCGTCTAATAACCAAAGATTGTTTTTGCCAACAGCATAGTAATCATCATCAGTTCGCATTTCCATGAACAGATTATGGATGATTTGTTCAACTCTTTCTTTTTTATCGATTAATTTCTTTAATCGTTCAATAACCAAAACACGGTCATTGATGTATGAAACCAGTTCGTTATGCGTTAACTCAATAGCTTCATAAAGCTCTGTGTCGGTGTATTCTTCTTTTCCTGCCGTGGCAAGTATTTTTTCTTTAGCTATGTCAAACTTTTTCTTAGCATTATCTATCAGTTTTTTCTTGTCTATGAATCCAGCAATTTCAATATCTGTTTCATCAATGTAGTTGATTAGATATGGTCGCTCTTCATGTATTTCTTTAATCTTTGTCTTGTTTATTTCTTTTGTTTCTGGAATTCCCTCTTTCACCAAGTCTGTTACTGTCTTTTTTAATTCTTCGTTGATTAGGTCCCATGAAAGTGTTGTGAAAGCATCTGTTCGTAGGGGTTTTATGTCAAAGTCGTTTCTTTCGTGGTTAACTCTTGTGTTTAGATAAGTAGATTCAAGCAACAAAAATCCTGAATAACCATAAGGAAAATTTAGTTTCAAGTCTTTTTCGGCAAACTCACAAACAGTTCTATTATTTGCACAGTAGTAAGCATTTAGTTTACCATCTACATTTTCAATTCTATGGTTTAATGTAAATTCAAATTCCTTGCCTTCTCTGTCTTTAACTATGAATTTTCGTTCCTTGAAGTCAGGTATATCGTTTGGCTTAATAAATACTTGGTCGGAAGTGGTTTGGTCAATGAAGCTAATTGTGATTTCAACACCCTTTTTCTTGTAAAAGAATAATGTAGGAATCAGATTAAGCAACACCTTTTCCCTGATTGCTTCCAAATCCATTTCTATTCTTCTGTCAATATGTTTGTCATGGTTTAAGTAGTTTTCGGAAAGGCTATTTAAAGTTACTTCGGTTAAATTTTGCCCTACTTCACTTGGGGTGCTTTTAATATTATCTGTATCGAAATCAAAGTCAAATTTGAAACTCCTTACTTCTTGTGTTGTAGCTAATGAACTTGTGAAATTGGCATATTTGTAAACCTTTAGGAATACAAACCGACCAACACCTTTACAACCCAAATTCTTTTTGTATTCTGTTCTGTATTTGCAAAATGAATCGTAATTGTCGTCATGTAAACCATCACCATTGTCACGAACTGTTATGGTGTGAACCTTTTTCCTTGCGATTTCAGTTTCATTTTCCTTGATAGGATTATCGAATGAGTTTAATATACAATCAATAGAGGTAGCGTTTGCATGAATAGCATTTGTGATAGCCTCAAAAATCACATCATATTGTGAAACACGACTACTGATGTCTTCATCTACAATTCGCTTAATTTCCGCAAACATTTTACTCATAACTTCTTAAAATTTACGTTCGGACTTTAAAGGTTGTCCTGTAGTTGTTATTATTATCTCCTCCCAAAAATCAGCGTTCTTAACGGGGTCTGATTTCTTATAACAATCGTCATACATGCTCTTTAGTGAATCCACTTTACGTTTAATCTCTTGAGATGTCTTCGTTCCATTTTTATATACCCAATAATTAACCATCCCTTTTGAAATTACAGAATCCTTTCCAGGCTCTTTCAAAAGTCGAAAATCATCTTCAAGCTGGATTTCAAATTTATAAGTATCCATGCCATCAGCTGTTTTCAATTCGAACTCAACCTGTTCCCCACGCTTTAAAAATGGCTCGTTTTTTATTTCCTTTATTTGCTCAATTACGCTTAGACAATTTAATAATTCATGTTTATAGAGGGGAACATCATACGAATCATGGCTGGAACAATTCAATATAAATTTTACATGTCCCCTTAATTCCTCAAAAAGTTGGAAATTTAAATCATTTTGCTTTGAAAACTTAACTGCTTCATCTAGTAAGATTGTCAAGGGCTTCACTTGGCCATATTCTCCAAGTCGAAATTTGTCAGGAAGGAAACTTTTCATGATGTTCTCAGCTTCCTTTCTCAGTAAATTTCCAGCTATTTCATACTTTCCATTTTTAATAAAATTCTTCGCTTGCCCTATATAAGATTCAGATTCGAACATTAATGGCTTAGGTATTCCATTTTCCTCGTATTCGTACATCTCAATGTACTTCCAATTCGGTTGATTAAACTTCTTTATTCTATGTCTCAGTAACTCAAAGAAATTGCGGTCATGTGTAAGAATGATTAGTTGATAATCGGTAAACTCCTGAAGAATAATATCCAGTACAATTTCCCGATTACTCATATCCAGACTTATAAGCACATCGTCTAAAATCAGAAATTTTGGAGTATCGGCCGCTACAACACCACTTAGTTTTTGGCCTAGCATGGCTAAACGGATAGATAACGCAATAGCCGTTAATTTCGCTTCATTTAAAAAAGTATGCGGTCGTGAGATTTTTTGTTTATGTTCAGGAATGTGAGCATGATTGAAATGAGCATGTATAAAAACATTGGGAGCAATGGTTTTGTGATTTCTTTTCGTAGTGCTGCCTTCCTCAAAGGCATCATAAGTGCAGTTTTTTATGTCGAAACTAATTGTAAAAGGTTGCTTGAATTTTTGTAAATATTCATTTACAGACTCTACTATAGAATCAAAATAGAACTGAAGTTCTGAATTGAATTTTGTTACCGCTGCGGCAAATGTTTTATAAGGCTGTTCATTCATTTTACCTCTCGGCTGCATTCCGGGTTTAATATAGTCCCACCACTCTTGCGCATTGGCATTTCCCGGCACTCCATCATGTCTAACAAGGTTTTCTCTGAAATTTATAAAGGGAAGTATCTCCTTATCCATGATCGGGAACAAGTCAATTTGCTGTGGGTTTTTAAAATCATGGATTTTTGATAATAACTTGTAATTAATCAACTCACTACCTTGTATAGCTTGAAGTACTAAAGTATCAATTCTAGTTGGTCGTGTATTGACAACAGTATTCGATATTGTTTTTTCACTTATTGACTCATGGTCATCCTCAAAAACAATTTTTATGTAGCTTTCGTCTGCATCGGGAGCAAAGCGATTCCGAAGGTTTTCATCGTGATTGTGCTGAAAATATTTCTGTACCTTTTGTGGAGTGTCCTTAAATACGCTTTGCAAGAAGGTGTACAATGCCCAATACAAGCTGCTTTTACCACTTCCGTTTTCTCCAAAAATCAGAGAATTCTGCCTTTCAAGGTCAATGGTAACTTCTCCGTAGAAGAACTTAAAATGTTTTAGCTTTATCTGCTTAATCCTGTTCATCACTTAGCGGTTTTAATGGGCATGATTAAATCAGCCAGTTTAATGTCCATTAACATGAGGTTGTTGCGGATTTCATTGTCTTTTTCTCGCAGTTTTTGGTATGCATTGTGGATGAATTTGATTGCCTCCGCTTCACTTTTTCCTTCTATACTTTCAAAATCACGTTGCGCATATTTCATAAATTCAATTCCTGTCTTTTTGAAATCTTCTTCAAAATAAAGTTCATAAACTAAGGCATCAATTACTTCTTCAAATAATTGGATTATATGATTATTTGGTGCGAAGTTGTTAATCGAATTTTCATCACCTATTTCTTTTAATTCTAAAATATAATCAACAAGATTGACAAAGGGGAAGTGGTTGATTTTTTCTAATGATGGAACTGGAATTGATTTTATTTCTCCAATCGGTATATGATTGGTTTGATTGTAGAATTTAAAATAATAATTAAAGAGTTTAGAATTAAACAATGCCAGAAGATATTTTAGGGGTATTTTTTCTGATTTAGAAAATATGTAGTTCGTTGTGTGACCACAGAGAACATTTGATAATATAACACCCTTCAATCTTCTTTGAAGACCAGAATTTGAAACCTCCTGGAATACAATTCTATAAAGCTTGTGATGATTGCGATTAGATACATTAATGGGACAATATTCTATTGGTTTGGAAATAAGTGCCCATAACCCAATGTTGTTCCCTCTGACTAAGGGTAAGGAATCCTTAACTTGTTTTTCACTAAAATACTCCTTTTTGGTGCTTACGTTGATTTCTCCTTGAAATCCATAAATGTATTCATCAAAAGTTCTATCACTCTTTCTTATTTTGGATATTGTGGTATTTAACCCTTTGATGAAAAGTTTTTCATCCTTTAATACGTCATCTAATGAAATAGAATATGACTCCTTATGCTTTAGATAATTGAATAAATTGGTTTTCGTCTTTACCTTTTCTGTAACAATTGTTGCGACAGCTTGAGTAACAGATTTAAATACTTTGTCGGATTCTTCATAGTCGATAATTTCTTTTATTGAAGACTCCTTTAAAAGTAATTCTCTTAAAGAGTAACTATCACCGCTAGTAAGATAGTTTGATGGAGTAATGTAACATAAAACACCGTTGTGATTCAGTAAGCTCAAACCTTTCTCAAAAAATAGTTTATAAAGATTGACTTTTCCGCCAATAGTTACTTTATAATTTGATTTGTAAAGTTCGAGTAAGTGATCAGATGCACCTATTACTTTATACGGTGGATTGGCTATAACAATATCAAAATCTTTTATACCATACATCCACGAAGGGTCAAACCAATCTACTTTCTCGTTACTAAATGGATTCCATGAACTGATTAAAAAGGCTCGACTATTAACATCCGCAACACCTGATTTTATTTGTTGCTTAGAAATCTTATCTTGAATACGTTTAAATTCTGCCTTTAATTCATTTTTATGCTCACCGTAGCTTTGCAAGTAGTCTAAACGAATTTGCTTTAGCTGTTCTAAATCATCAAATGAATTGAACAGACCACCAAAATCTTTTTCATCAGGTAATTTCAATAGAGCATCAGCAGTTACAAACTTGAACTCAAGGTTAGGCAAAGGTTCAACTCCTCTGTTGGGTTTTGATTCGTCTATGTTTTCATCTACTATCAATGTGAGGAAGCAACGCAGCTTTGATATTTCAGCTGCAATGGGCTGAATATCCACCCCAAAAAGCGAGTTTTGTATTACACCAATTTTTCGGGCATATTCAACAGTTGTTTGCTCCAGTTTTTCTTTAAGCTGTTTTCTAAGTACGGCATTTTCGATGCGGCTTATCTGTCTGGCTTTCCACCATTTGGCATCAGGGTCAAGTTTCTGCAAAGCCATCACTATTTTTTGCAGCACACCCATTGGGAAAGCTCCAGAGCCACACGCAGGGTCAAGAACCTTTAAACGGTCCAGCGCGTCCAATATTTTTTCAGAATCTGACTTTGAAAAAGAAACTTCGCTATCAATCTTAAAAATAGGTTTAAGTACCTCCTTGTCAATTTGGGTCTGGTTATGAAGGTAGAGCACCAAACTTTCTGTCGCCATGTAGTCCACAATCTCCCTTGGGGTATAAAAACTCCCAGTCGCTTTACGGGCAGTTTCACCACTATCCGGGTCAATTTCGGCTAATAGGTTTTCGAAGATTCTACCCAGCATTTCGGGGTCAACACTTACCTCAATGTCAACTACACTGTTTTCATCAATCGTAAAATTATATTGTTCTAAATTTTCAAAAAACTCTTTGAACCATTCGTCAGGTATTATTAGTGTATTGAGGTGTTCTGAAAATCCTGTTGTTTTATTGGGTTTGTAATAGTCATCAGTTTGTGGCTCAAACAAACCACCATTTAAGAAAGGGATCTGTTCGCAACCATCAGGTAAATTTTTCCACCTTTCATGCATTGGTGTATTCAAGGTTTGAAAAAACAGTTTTTCTAGAATGGAATGGTAATAGTTTGAATTTCTCTTTACTGCTTCACTGCTCAAAAGATGCTCGGGTAAAAGCGAAATGCCTTCATCAGATTTCTTTACTTTCAAGAACCAACAAAATACCGTTCTACCAATTAGCCTTACTGCAAATTCTTGGTAAATCTTCTTAGAAGCATTGTCAGAAGGTTTGCCAATAGGCAAATTCAAAACTCTATCGTAGGTGATGGCTTTAGCTCCTTTACCTTCGGTTGCTCCAACCAGCTGATAAAAGTGTCGTGCAACAATTTTGTAGAACTCCTCATTAAGTGCTTCAACACTAAAGGCCTTTCTAATGTCCTCCAGGTACAGTTTCTTTCCTTTGACACTGAAAAGTCTGTCGGTAGGAGTCTTTGTTTTTTCTCCGTCACCTAACAAATAAGTGTACCGCTTGGGTTCGGTTACTTTCTTTGTAATGTTGCCTTCATCATCAAAAGTTCTTATTTCACTTACAAAACTTAGTCTCCATTTGTCCGCTTGCTCAAAAACGATTAATGCACCATCCACATCGTATTTATAAACGGAACGAAGCAATTCTCTTAATCCGACTTTGTTTCTTTCGAGCCAAACTTCGGGTTTCACTTTTACCAGATACAAACCAATTATTCTATCATCGGCTGTATTAAAGCTGCCCAACTCAAATGCCGATTCTGCTTTTTTATTACTTGCCAAAGGAATTTCAGCAGGTTTTTGCAGAAAGTTTTTTACGCCAAAAACCTCTGCCAATAAATTTTGCCAGTCAGCAAGCACAAACGGCTTAGATAATATGCTTTGTAATCTCTTTTTATCCATTATTCAATAAAAGTTTCTGATAGCACAATTTCAGGTGCAATGTTGGTGTCAATTTCTTCCAGTTTCGTTTCTTCTTCATCACTAGTGAAAGCATCGTATTTCTTTGCCAAGGCAATCAGCAAATTGTCCACTTGTGAAGTAGTGATTTCTCGTTTGCTGAAAAACTTTTGACTTAGCTTTTTCAATTCATTTGCCAAAGGGGTGTACGTTCCGCTTTCAACAATGGGTTGCAAGGTTTGGCAAGTTTCTTTTACAATGGCTTGATGCGTAATAGCTTTGAAGTCACGTAGGAATTTTAAAGCTTGTTTGGTATTTGCATCGGCTTTGTCGGTGGTTGTAATCTTTTCGGTTGTTCCTCCTAAAAAATCTTCTTCAAATGATTTTAAAGCAGCTTGGACATGCCCATAATGATATTCCGGCAACGCAAATGACGGTTCGGAAGATTGTGCTTCAAAAATTTGTGCTGCTTCCAAAAAGGTTATTGGATTTACCTTGTAGTTTTCCCATATTTGATAAAACTCCATTTTGTAAGGAGATTTCAAGAATACCACTGTTGAACCGTGTATGTCTGCTTTTTGAGCATACTTATTATTTCTTCCAGTTCTTGCTTTTAAAGGAAATGCTTTGATACGTTTAAATTCTTTCGGATTTTTGTCTTTGAATTCACGGATAAAACGCAGGTAGTGTAATCGTTTGTCCTCATCGTCTGGCAGTCCTTCTTCGAAGAGCTTAAATTGCTCTAACATTTCTTCATGCGTATATATCTGCGCATCCTCACCAAAAGCAGAATGAAAACCTTGCAACTTAATCAGCGCATTGTTGTAAAGTTTTATTTCTTCATCTCCTTGTTGAGAAGGGTAGAAGTTGTAGTTGTAAATAACACCAGCAACACTTCCAATTCGATTTACACGTCCAATTCGTTGCATAAGTCGTGTTGCATTCCAAGGCGTGTCATAGTTTACAATTACATTGGCTCGATGAAGGTTTACACCTTCTGCCAAAACATCGGTAGTGATGATGATATTGTAATCATTCTTTTTCTCACCAATATAGTTGGCATCAAAGTTTTCCTGTATGGTTTCAAAAATCTTGCTTCGGTTATCGCTCGAAACATTTAAAACTTTTGTATTTAGAAATGCTTCAACTTTTTCAGTCAGGTAATTTGCCGTATCGGTGCTTTCGGTAAATACAACCAATTTACCTGTTGGGTTAATTTGCTGATTCAGCAATTCGTCTTTCAGCGTAATTAAGAAAGCATCCAGTTTTGGGTCTTGTTCAACTTGGCTCCATTCCTTTACCAATTCTTGTAAAAGCAAATGGTCTTTTCGCAAGCCGTCAATAAAATCGCTATCAAAATCATCAGGACTGAAAACATTGTTTTTCGGATTTTCAGCACTCATTTGTAAAATTATTACTTCCAACTCTTCAATGCTGAAACCTTTTTCCATCAGGTCGTTCACACGCAAGTCTGGAGCAATTAATACTTTACCTTTATCAAACATTTCAATCATTCTGCTTGTGGCAGTAGTCAGATTCTTTAATGATGATTTAAAAGCTGTGAAACTGCTTTCCAGTCTTTTCACCATTAATGTTTTCATAATGCCAGCCAATGATTGAGAAACAAGAACGGCTTGCTCGTAATAGTTCTCTCTCAGTTCAGGTTTCAAATACTTGATTGCCTGATAGCGGTAGTATTGGATTTTATCATCGTCTGTCAAGTAGAAAACTGTATGATAAAACAGTTTGCTCAACTTGGCATCAAACTCATAAATTTTTGGCTTGGGTGCAGCTATTTCAGGGAAAACAATTCCTTGTGCCTTTAAATCCTCAATGTATTTCGGATAGTTCTTTAAGTCTCGTCTTGTTCTACGAACCGTTATTTGTGAAATGATTTTTTCACGAATGATTGAATACAGTTCTCTGATGCGTTCAATATTCGGGTCGTCTTGTTGCATTATTTCTCTGAACTCACGAATGATTGGCCCAAAGAAACTCTGCAAGTTGGTTACTGGCAAAGTGCTTCGTCTTGCATCTTGAAATAAAAGCAACTGATAATATAAATCTTGTGGTCTGTTGTTTAGTGGTGTAGCAGAAATCAGAATGACTTTTTTCTTCTTGCCAGGAACCAAGCCTTCTCCATTTCTTGGAGCTTTGCAAATGCGTTGAAGCAATCCAAAGGATTGTGAAGTATGGTTTCTGTATCGGTGAGCTTCATCAACTAAAACCAAATCGTAATCCTCTTTTGCCCAATAGTTCAAATCATCACCGTTTACAATTTTGTCTAAGCGTCCGTTGGTAATGAATTTGGTGTGTCGGTCAATGCCGAAAAGTCTGAAAGTGTTCTTCCAGTTCTTTTCCAATGCTGGCGGAAACACCACCAATATTTTTGTGTTTAATGAGCCATTGGCAATTAAAAACCGTTTGGCAATCATGGCTGCAATAACTGTTTTTCCTAAACCAACTACGTCAGAAAGGAAAAAGCCATTGTGTTCCATCAGCATTTGAAAACCTTGGTTTACGGCATCAATCTGATAAGAAAGTTTTTTATAAGTCTTCGGTAAATCTCCAACTGTGTCAGGGTCATAATCTATGTTTTTACCGAAGTATTCAATTAAGAATTTGATGTAAAGTTCATAAGGCGTGAATGTCTGCCCGATATGTGTTTTCTGTTTGAACTGCTGAATGTCTGCTGGAAGAATTGGAGTTGAGTGTTCCCATAATTCAACAAATTCTTTTTTGGTAAATTGAACATCGTCATAGTCTTTCAGTGCAATATTCAATTCATAGTTTGGTGATTTCTTTATACCAAGTCCTGATTCTGTCAGGTTAGACGAACCCATGATAACCCAACCATCTGAATGCTCGCTGTGATGTTCAGGTAAAAACAAATAGAATTTGGCATGAATAGCTTTTGAATTGTGTGCTCTTACTTCAATTCGTCCGTCAATTAAGTCGTTCACGAATTGCAAAACACCTTTCTCAACTTCTTCTGAATACTTAGCTTCTTTGATGTCTTGAATAAACCATTTCAAAAATTCTTCTTTCGTTTTTTCTTCGTCACCGAAATACAAAAGTCCTTTACGTTGGGCTTCGGCAAACATTTGGTCAACATTGATGCCGACTAAAATTTTTATTTCTTTTAAGTCTTTAAGGTATGGTTGTAAAGCGAAATACCCCGAAGAACGAAAGTAACCAACAACCGCATGAAAGGCATACAAGTCTTTCATGTGTTCGATAATTCCCTTGAACTTATCGAACATGCTTCGTTCGCTGTTATTTGTAAAAAATTTAGATGACATTATCTCTTTTTGCTTTTTATCTGTTTTTCTGCCTCTTTCAGTCCTTCGCTTAAATGTTCCAGACCGCCAAAGTCTTTTGTGATTTTGTCTGCTATGTAAGTTGTCTGCACTTCTTTTAAGTCCAGTTCCAATATTTCTGAAAGCGGTTTTAAATAGTCAGGTGATGCAGGTCGTTCACCACGTTCAACCTTGCTAAGTGTTGATGTGTCAATGTCGAGATAAGCAGCAACTTTCCTCAATGGAAGTTCTATTTCCTCTCTACGCTTTCTGATATAGTCACCAAATGTTATGTTGCTCATTTAGACAAATTGTTTTGGACAGAAGTGTCAAATTTAATACTTTATTTGAAACGGTCACCCAGTGCGTTGGGAAAATTTTGCTCTTTTGGTTTTGCGAAGGGTCGGCTTGTGTGTTGGGCAAAACCAAATGTGCAAAATGTGGGTGGGCAAATTCAATTTTTTTGTGCGGTGGGGTGTTTTAATTTTTTCTTGTGTCGGCTTGTGTGTCGCTAAGTTGGTCTGATGGTCTGTGTCGAGATACAGCGAAATTGTCTGACGAGTTAAGGTCGTCCGGAATGTCTGGTCAAGATGTCAAAGGTCGATTGTTTGGTTGTCTGTTTATGGTGGTTGTGTCGTCTAATAGGCTTGCTTACAACGGACAGGTATTTATGCAGTATGGGCATTATGTGTTACGTCAGCTTGGAACGTCAGCCGAGCAATGATATGAAGATGAGTACTTGCACATAAGCTGATTTATAGTCGTTCAGCCGGGACA
>Ga0182792_1002872_pt1 | contig 11651 bp, 5 predicted proteins | sample Passage237B_FD_130497 | JGI IMG/M metagenome (GOLD analysis project Ga0182792, IMG submission 130497) | Cellulose adapted compost microbial communities from Newby Island Compost Facility, Milpitas, CA, USA - Passage2 37B (version 2) (version 2) ...
ATTGTTGGTCATTTCCTGAAATCCGTGATAGGTATTGAAGGTAATGGTAGGTTTGTCGGACTTACCCGATTTGGTAGTAATGATCACTACCCCGTTGGCAGAACGAGAACCATATACGGATACCGCACTGGCATCTTTCAGAATGTCAATGGTTTCAATGTCATTAACGTCGATGTCATTGAGCGAGCCGTTGTAAATGATGTCATCCACAACGATCAGCGGACTGTTGCTGGCCGAGAGGGAGTTCTGGCCGCGGATGGAGAAGGAAGGCTCCCCCGAAGCCCCGCCCCGGTTTTCGATGTTCACCCCGGGCGCCATACCGGTCAGTGCCTGCATGATGTTCACGTTGGCCTGGTTCTGCTTCTCTTCCAGATTAAGCCGGACGACCGAACCTGTCAGGTCACTTTTCTTCATCACCCCGTATCCGACAACCACCAGCTCATCGAGGGTTTTATTGTCCGAAACGAGCTTAATGTTCAGGACAGACTCATTGCCCACCGGAATTTCCTGTGTCACATACCCCACAAAGGAGAAAACCAGGATCGGGTTGTCCTGCGACATACTGAGACTAAACTTCCCGTCAATATCGGTAGTGGTACCCTGCTGTGTGCCTTTGATCAGAATGCTCACACCGGGCAGTGCTTCGCCGCTTTCATCGGTTACCGTACCTGTAACGGTTCGGTCCACGGCTCTTCCGGCCCACGACGGCAGTCCGGAAAATAACAGCAGTAACGTCCAGGCAAGTAACAGCACATGCCTGACAGGGGTTAATCGGGCTTTACCAAGCCGAAAAGAGTTGTAGTACATAGTAATAAGGAATAATTGTTGAATTGTATGGGTAATAATAGAATTTGCATGAAGTCGGTAGTCGACCGGACGGGGTACTGCGGTTAAGTAGTTTCTATAGTGTCTGTGCTACTGGGATAATCCTGCCACCTGCCACGGAATACTCAAATCAGCGCGTATTTTCATTTTTGGCGCAAAAAAAGCTGCCCGCATCAGGATGCGGGCAGCGAAGAGAAAAGCGGGGAACAGTCAGTCTAATAGCCTTCGTTCTGGGTAATTACGTTGGGATAGGCCTGGTCGATTTCATGTTGCGGAATCGGGAAGCGGCGGTGGGAAGGTTTCGGCGTAAGAGTGACCTCCTGAGCCGTTTGGGTGATGGGGTTGTAGCCCCATTCGACCTTCGACAGTACCTGGATGAACCGGTTGGTTCTGATCAGGTCAAACCAGCGCTGGTTCTCCAGAGCCAGTTCCAGTTGTCTTTCCAGAAGGAGTACGTCCAGGAACTGATCATCGGAAGCAATGTCAGCCAGCGTATAATTGTGCGACGTCCCTTTGAACGCCCGGGTTCTGACCCTGTTCAGTTCGGTCAAAGCCTCTTCCTTGCGACCGAGCCGGTACAATGCTTCTGACTTCAGGAGAACCACGTCGGCATAGCGGATCACCGGAATGTCCAAGCCGGAGGCCGATGCCTGCTGGGCTATGAATTTGCTGATATAGGGTTTCCATTCGAGCGGATCGTTGGTGCCGGGTGAACGCCAGTATTCGGTGATCGTCGCAGCCTTGCGGGTGTCTTCTTCCAGGTACTGTTTGTGCAGGCTCCAGCCAACCAGGGCCACTTCACCTCCTGTAGAGTTGGATATTCCCTCTACGCCGAAATAGGGGAGGAAATCGAGACTGAGACGATGGCCGTTGCTACCGGGCAGATACTTGACTGCGAAGATGGCTTCCTTGTTATCTTCGTTTGACTCTTTCCAAAGATCCGCAAAATTGTCTACCAGTCCATAGCCGTACTGATCCACCTGATTCAGGAAGTTATACGCACTCTGCCAGTCTTCCAGGTAAATGTAAACTTTTCCCAGCAGTGCGGTAGCCGCACCTTTGCTGGCCCGACCGTAAACCGTCCCGCTCTGCACGGGAAGCAGTTCAACGGCTTTCTTGAGATCATCGACTATGAGCTGATAAATCTCGGCCTCCGTGGCACGTGGCATGCTTTTCGACTCTTCTACGGTCAGAGGGCGGTCTACTTTTGGTACGCCACCGAATGAACGGACCAGGTCGAAATAGAACAGGGCCCGCATGAACCTGGCTTCTCCCTCCAATTTTTCCTTTTGGCCAGCGGCATAGTTGCTCGGATTGTCAATCTTGTCCAGGACCATGTTTGCCCGGTAGATGCCGTTATAGGTGGTCTGCCAGAAATTACGGAAGATATCGTTCTGAGCCTGAAAATCCAGTGTATTGACAGCTTCGAGGCCACCAATAAAACGGTAGGCCGACATATACAGATGATCGGTTGGCATTTCGAAAACTGACCAGTCCCGGGGAAGTCTCGATTGCAAACGGTTGTAAACCCCCAGTACCGCGCGGTCCATATCGTCGGCGGTCTTATAGAAATTGGCCTCTGTGAGCGTTGAAATCGGTTCCAGATTTACGACGTCGCAGGATGTCACCCACAAAGACGAACAAATTATCGATATTCTAAGTAGTCCTTTCATTGTTCTGTTTGATTTAAACTAGAAATTGAGGTTCAGACCCAGTGCCCATACCCGGTTGATCGGTTCGGTGCCATCGTTGTGACCGGGCTGGCTGTTGATACCGCTGATACCGGCAGAAGTAAATCCTTCGGGGTTGTAGCCTTTGAAGTCCTTGTGTTTGAAAATCAACGCATTGCTTACGGAGAGATAGAATCGTAACTGGTCTATTTTCAGTTTCTGCGTGATTTTCGAAGGAATGGTATACCCCAGGTTGATATTCCGGATCGCCAGGAAGGAGGCGTTTTCCAGATAGTAGTCACTGTTGCTCACGAATTCGAGTGAAGCCAGGGACGTCGCGGGGTGTTTACCGTCTCCGGGCTCATCGGGTGACCACCACTGGTTTTCGATGGTCGGTATGAGGAACGCCGACACGGTAGGGCCCTGGTAGTACAGGTTTTCCAGGTTCCACATCTTGGCGCCCAGTGACGACTGCATGGCGATGGTCAGGTCGAAGTTCCGGTAAGCGAAATCATTGACCATACCCATGAATACCTTAGGCATGAAATTGCCGAGAATGACGCGGTCGTCGGGAGTAATCTGGCCGTCCTTGTTTACGTCTTCGTAACGGACTGTCCCGATGCGCTGGTTGGGCATGATCGGGTAATTGACCATATCTTCCGGAGTCTGCAGTACCCCTGCCATGCGGTAGGCATAATACGAGAACATGGGTTCGCCCTCTTTCAGAATCCAGCTCATACCTCTGGAATGGGAGTTGAGGACCTGATCGGCTCCTCCACCCAGACTTTTTACATGGTTCTTGTTAAAGGTAAAGTTGAAAGCCGTTTCCCATTTGAACCGGTTGACGAAATTCCGGGTAGTCAGCTCGATTTCGAATCCTCGGTTCACAATGTCACCCACGTTGACAATGGTATTCGTAAAACCGGAAATGGCCGGAATACTTACATTGTAGAGCAGGTTGTTGGTGGCTTTGTTGTAGTAATCGAGGACGAGGTTAATACGGTTGTTGAGCAGACCGAGCTCTATCCCAATGTCATAGCTGGCGGTTTTTTCCCACTGCAGTTCCGAGTTACCGAACGACGAGGGGGCTTTACCCTGGATCAGCTGATCACCGGGTGAATAGACGGCATCGCCAATGGTGCCCAGGTACTGGAAGTCACCGATATTGAAGTTACCCACGGCACCATAGCTGGCTCTCAGTTTCAGCTCGTCGATGCCCCGGACACCCTTGAAGAAAGGTTCCTGGGAAACCCTCCAGGCTACCGAGGCTGACGGGAAATAACCCCAGCGGTTGTCGGGACCGAAACGTGAGCTCCCGTCACTCCGTAGGGATGCTGACAGGAGGTATTTGTCGTCGAAGTTGTAGTTCACCCGGCTGAAATAGGAAGCAAGCCCCCACTGCGATTTACTGGTGTAGCTGCCGGTGGGAGATATGATGGCGTTGTTCAGGGTCCAGATGGTTGGGTTGGCAAAGGTACCTGCCTGAACCGCCAGGGCTGCCGTCCGGGATTGGTTGTGCTGATACGATGCACCGGCAATTACGTTCAGTTCATGCCTGCCAAACTGACGGTAGTAGCTAAGCACGTTTTCGTTGATCCAGTTGAAAACCCGGGAGTCGGATGCCGAGCCTGAGGCCTGGTTGTTGGCGGTTACCTTGGCTTCGGCATAGTTGTCGGTGGTGCTGTAGCTCACATTGAACCCAAAGGAGGTTTTGAAATCCAGACCTTTAAGCAGGTTAAAGCGGGTAAATACCTCACCTACGTTGTTGAATGTATGGGTAAAATTGTGGCTACCCAGCACAGTCGCCAGCGGGTTCACACCACCTGACACTGTCATCCCCCAGTAATCTCTGGGTGTTAGATACCGGCCGTCAGGCTGCAGTTCAGGCGAGAGGAAAGGAGGCATTTTGATCAGGTTCTGAAGGGAACCACCGTAATTACTCCGGCGTATGGTATAGTTCGGACTGATCATGAGACCGGCGTGTACACGGGGGGAAATGTCCAGTCCGACATTGGCCCGAAGCAGGTACTGCTTGTAGCGGGTGGTCATCATGGATCCCTTTTCGTCCATGATATTGGCCGAAACATAGTATTTGGCATCGTTCCGGCTGCCTGAGACCGATACGCTGTAGTTCTGCATGGGAGCCGGTTGCAGCAGGATTTCTTCCCAGTTCCAGTCGCCTTCCGCGATTACCGGGTTAACCCGGTACTGAGCCGGTCTGCGCTCGTCTCCCCAAAGCGGAAGGGATATGTCGCCACCTGCCCAATAGTAGTCCCGGTTGATGTATCGGGCTGTATAGTCGTAGAACTCCTGTCCGCCCGGGATCCATTTATCGCGGCCATGAAGAAGGGGTTGGGAAATACCCACGTAACTGTTCACATTCAGTTTGGGTTTTCCCTGGCTGCCTTTTTTGGTCGTGATGATGATAACCCCGCCTGATCCGCGTGATCCGTAGATTGCGGCCGAAGAAGCATCTTTCAGAACCTCTATGGATTCTACGTCATTCATGTTGATGTTGCTGAAACTTCCGCCCGGAAACCCGTCGATCACAATCAGTGGATCGTTGCTGGCCGATATGGATCCGGGTCCGCGTACGGTGATGGTGGGAGCTGCTCCCGGTAAACTGCGGGTCTGGGCGATATTTACCCCGGCGAGTCGACCTACGAGGGCAGACTCGGCACGGCCTGCTGGCATCTGGTCAAGCTTCCGGTTCTCAACCTTTGAAATGGCCGAAGTAAGCGAGGACTTTCTTTGGGTACCATACCCCACTACAACCAGCTCTTCCAGCGTCTTTTGATCAGGCTGGAGAGTGATTTCAATACGGGAGCGTCCGCCAACGGTGACTTCCTGACTGAGATATCCGACGAAGGAAAAGATCAGCACCGATTCATCAGAAGGTACCACAATTTCGAATGCTCCCGAAAAATCGGTAGTCATACCCCGCTGCGTTCCCTTGATCAGAATATTGACGCCGGGGAGAGGCTCACCTTTTTCGTCGGTAACCTTACCTGTCACCCGGTTTTCCGCCCATGCCTGTTCGCTGAGCGGGGAGTCACCCGGAAAGGAGGGGTCGAACGCCGAGGATCGGTTTCTCCGTAGCAGTATCTGATTTTCGTGTGCTTCAAAGGTAATATTCAGCGGATCGAGCAGCTCATGAAGGACCGAATCGAGGGTCTGGTTTTGAGCCGATACGGAGACCTTTCTTTCGGAGCGGATCAGCTCGGGACTGTACATGAAACTTGCTCCAGACAGTTTACTGATGGTCTTGAGGACCACTTCCATCCGTTTGTTTTCGAGATCCAGTGAAATCCGCTTGTTCAGCATTTCCTGAATCCGCAAAGGACTTGCGAAACTGAAAGTAAAGCACCATAAGGAAAGGGCAATTTGCGCCAGGACGTGTTTCTTTAAAAAACGTACTCGTTTTTGGCCGTTGGAATGTAGGTACATGACATTTACGGTTTTGGTTATTGCTAGGCTGGAAAAGAGATTGACTGATTAGTTTCTGGTCGGTGTGTTTCCGGAGACTGATGGGCTTAAAGGCATGGAGATCCGGAGACGGTAATAGTGTCACTGGAAATCTGGTATTCAGCTTCCAGAATGGTACAGATCCATTGAATCTTTCGGGGTAGGGGTTCATCCCCCAGTTCCGCGGTTAGACTACAGTCTTTGAACCTGGCCGGATCGTAAAGAATGTTCACTCCATAGGCGTCTTCCAGGTCCGAAAATACCCGGGTTACAGGGGTGGATTCGTAGGCAAAAGTGAAGAGCTCAATAGGTAGTCTTGCCAGACTTTCAGAGGTCTGCTCCCAGGTATTCAGTTCATCTCCGCTCAGGTCGAAAACGATTTTTTCGTTGATTTTAAGGAGTTGAAAGCGGTCGTCCGGCAGATTGTTTAGATCGAAGTCGCCCTGCAGTTTGTTCCTGAGTACCGCCACTCGTCCCGATTTTACTTTCACTTCCAGAAAATGGGTACCAGGCTTTGCCTTCATGCGAAAACTGGTTCCGAGCACTTTGGTGACCGTCCCCTGTGCCCGCACATAAAAGGGAACACGCGGGTTTTTGACCACTTCAAAAAAAGCTTCTCCGATCAGCTGTACTTCCCGGCGGTCCTCCAGAAACTGCTCAGGATAGCTAAGTTCACTTTGCGGTTGGAGTATGACTGAACTGCCGTCCGACAGAAGGATATGCCGCGCGTTGGGGGTGTCATTGATAAAGACGCGGGTCTCGCCCGTCTGTTCATACTTACTTTCGGCAACACCTGCCGTTTGTGCTCCTTTTTTTCCGGAAAGCATTAAATAGCCGCCGCCCAGACCCAGTATCAACAGAAAGGAGGCTGCTACGGTCCAGATAACCCGACGGAGCGGTATTTCCGGTTTCCGGGCAACCTCCTGTTCATACGAATGAGCTGTCGAAATCGCTTGCTGAATTTTCTGCTGTATCTGTTCTTCCGAAACGGAAGGAATCTCCCTGTGAAAGGATAAGACTATCCTTTTGGCAGTTTCCAGGGTTTCCCTTTTTACAGCATCGTTGTCTACCCATTTACTCCAGAATTCGTCCATTTCCGGAGATTCACCCATGGCCCAATCCCTGAAACCGGGATGGGACAGTATCTGGTCGAGCAGTTTGAGATAATTTCTGGCCATAGTGCTGGTAAAGGTTATTGCCCGTAGGTAACCCCATTACACCCAGAAATTCCCTTCACTACTCAGTTGAGAGGAAAAATCATAAACAAAAAAGCAGGAAATTGGAAATAAACGAGCTGAAGCTGGTTTCAGGAGTATTTTCCCGGATTTTCAGAAAGGCACGGTGAATGATATTGTTCACCGACTGGGTATTGATCTGCAGAATACCCGCAATTTCACCGGGGGAAAGGTTCTGGTAGTACCGCAGGTACAGGACTTCCTGCTGACGGGGTGTAAGCTGGCTCAGCATGGCTTTCACCCTGCGTTCGAGTAACCGCGACGCTTCGTCTTCGATCAGCCGGTCTTCTGCATTGCTGTGAGTCCGGCCTTCTTCGCCGGCATCGGTATTTTCGCTGAAAATCCTGTATTGCCGGAGTTTCCGGAACAGAATATGCCGGAAGGTTTTCAGCAGGTAGAACCTGACCGAATCGGTAGTCCCAACGACTTTTTGCTTTCGCCAGATCCGGATCATCAGTTCCTGGATACAGTCTTCCACGAAGGGCTGATCGGGGCTGAATTTCAGGCCATAATGAAGCAGGCGACGGTAATGCCTTTGAAAGATTTCGGTAAAGGCATGTTCATCCCCGCCCCTAAACTGTTCCCAGAGGACTTCATCAATAATATGTCGGAATGACTCCCGCAAAGCAACCAGTTGACGTGTATAAGTAGTATTACTTTGCGGACGGCTTAATACTCACCCCTTCAGGGAAATATGAGCCTATTCGATGATGCCGTATCGGGCTCTCGCCTGAGCCTTGGACATACTGTCGAAATGCCACCATTCGGTGGTGTTTACAATGAATCCAGCTTTTTTCATGGCATTCCGTAAAAGTTCCCGGTTTGCAACCTGTTGTTTGGTTAGTTTACCCGATTTAAGCATTTCCTGCTCCAGTCTCGGATAGGCAAGTGGACCGAAGAAGTCAAACGGCGTTCCCATATCCAGTGGTTTTCCGTTTTCGTCTACGACCGTGAGGTCCACCGCACAGCCAAAATTGTGGTTCGATCCTTTAACAGGGTCGGCTACGTATTTGGGTTTGTCCTTTTCCGGAATACCCATTTCATCGAGGGTGTCCCAGAGAATATACTGAATGGAATTCGGACGGACGGCGTCATAGATCAGAAAGCGGTACCGGGGTTTTACCTCTTTCAGAAAGGCATGTGCCCGGGCCAGTTTCTCCGCCGTTTCTTTTTGCAGATAGGCCCGCCGGAGTTCCCCGTATACCTTTTTCTTCATAAAATTGTCCGTAGTGGCATATTTTAGCTCTACCAGTATCGTCGGATCTACCGTCTGGACATCCACCAGACCCCGTTCCACCAGCTTTCTTTCAATTTCCGGCAGCTCGCTAACCTTTTGTGCCTCAGAAAATAGGGGCGTGGTTAACAACCAGCCTGCCAGGAAAAACTTCAAAAATCGCATCTTCATTTGCTCAGGTTTTCCGGGAAATTACTAAGAATTTCAACGAAGTACCCGCGAGAATCCAGGTTTGATCTCAAATTCGTCCCCCGGACCGAGATTCGACAACCAAAGGACCGCATTCTTCTCCACTGGCAAGCGGGTGGGTCCGGTTAGCTGAATTCTGTCTCCATTAACCCTCGTCACGGTGGATAGGGGCTGGTAATCGGAGTTCATCAGCGTAACGCCGGGATACTGATGCTGAAAGGTCAGACTGGTATTGGTACGGATTTCATTTTCCTTAGCATCCACCACCTGCAGCCGGGCGACCAGCAGATCATCTGTCACCCGCAATGTAAGGCCCGATCCACCCGATTGCTGGATGTGAACGGGATGAACGGTCGTACGATGGGCATTCGTAAAATGAGCGATTTTTACCTGGTCATTTGTCCCTTTGTGATTTCCGGTGTTTAACCGAACGATTACCTCTTTTTTGTCGATATCAAGTTTTTCAACGGTTCCTTTGATACTTTGTGACCTGAATTTCTGCTTGCCGACGTGCAGATAGGACCCTCCGCTGAAGAATACCCTCACCAGTTTGCCCCTTCGGTCGACGGTAACCACGGCACTGGCCGCATCCGTTTCAAGGCCGATACTTTTCAGTTTCTTGACGGTGCCGGTCGAATCATGCAGGACGATATCCAGCAGGTCACCGCGCTGTACCTTAACCACCTGGCCATGGCCTTCGTCGGGCTTGCTCAGTTCTGCGCGTTCGACCAGAGGGTGATCCCCTTTGTAAGGCTCGAAAACACTAACAAATGTGCTTTTCAAGGGTTCGGCATTTTTGGATACCCGGCGTGCGATCAGATATTTCAGCAGGTGTTTTTTTGCCCGGGGAAGATCGTAGGCATCGGCAAGGAATAGTTCGTCCACCTCCGGGGTAAGGGTATGCAGACGCAGTCTTGCCGTAGAATCGTGCAGATGATGGTACTCGATCAGCCCGCTGCCCTGCGTTTTCCGCTGCACATTGAAAAGATGCTGAAAACCGGAACCACCGTAGGATACATACCCTCTTTTGGACCCGTTGGCTTTCAGGTTCGGATCATCGTAAAGTTCTTCCAGGGCAACATTTTCTCCGGCCAGGGTACCTTTTGCGGGTTTTGTCCATTCATCCTGGGCAAAAAGAACTTTACCGGGAGGGCCGTGGAGGGAGTAATCGTGCTGTGTCCCTCCGGCTACGTCGAAAAAGTCGACTACATAGCTTTGTTCATCGTCCGCATCGACCAGGAAAACTTTCCGTCGGTAGGTGGTAGCCTGCGCATAGGCGGGAGACGAAAAGTCAGCGACCCGTGCAAAGTCGCCTTCATAGAAATCATGGAGCATTCCCGGAAGATTCTGCCTTTGCTTTTTCGCATCCACGACCACGGTGTTATGCGAAATCGTATTCTGTGACCAGGTGTATACGGGGGCTACGTAGGCGTTCATGGCATCAGGATAGCCTAGATCAGGCATCATTTTCTGTCCGTTGGCGAACAGTTCTATATTCAGGAAGTCCCAGTGGTAATGCGAGTAATGCATCCCATAGGTAAAGGCCAGGGCGGTTTTGTCAGGCTTGTTGTTCAGGATACCCAGGCCGTAACCGGCAAAAAGCCGGGATTCGGTGGGTCGGGTGGCCCGGCCGCCAGGGAGAGGATCAACGGGTGGAAGAGCCTCTCTGAACAGCGATTCGAAGGTGCTGAAACTGCTTTCACCACCTTTCCCGATCCATTCCAGATAGCGCTTGTCCTTGAATTGTCCGTAGCCGATCTGGTAAGTATCCGTAAATCGTGCAATGAGTCCTCCGGTAGCTGAACCCCCGTCACCCCAGTCAGGTGTATACTGGCCAATGGCGACAATATCGATGGGAGCGCTTAGAAGATTCCGGAAGCGGGGATTCTGAAATATGTTCTGACCACCGCGGTTGAGTACTTCTCCGATTTCAACCAGTTTACTCAGCCAGTGCGAATTATAACCGGGCGACTCAAGGGGCATCCCATCCCGGAAAACCTGATTGTAAAGGGCATAGTTCAACCCATTATGAGCCATTTGCCGCGACGGCATGTCGGTCATTTTACGGATGGCCTGTTCTCTGTTGGCATGTTGTCTGACCAGGTGCAGGTAAAGCATGGCATTCTGGTGCATCCCGAAATTCCCGGCGATCCGGCCGTCCTGGATGGCGTCCAGTCCCTCCTCGAGGACATTGGCTTCGATCAAAGCTCGGATCTCCTCACTGCTTTTCTTGCTGTACTGCTGCAGAGAACGGTTTTTGTCAAAATAATCCCAAACATAGTCATAGGCTTCCGCTATTTGGTGGATCAACGAAGTCTCCCAGATACGGTTGAGGATCTTACCCGAATAGCGGTTGCCTTTCATTTTCTCCATCAGACCGTAACGCGACTGATTTTCGTGATCCATAGAGGGGTAAACCTGAGCCAGCCGATAAAGCATAAACGTAGCCCTTTCGGCGTAACGGGGGTCTTTTGTCAACAGATAGGCCCGCGAGAGGGACAATAAGCCGGGAATGGTATGACGCATCCACATCCACTGGGTCGCATGAGCCACAAACCAGTACCGGTCACCTTCGGGAGAAACCCAACCGAAGCCGTCATCGGCGTACTTGCCCTTGGGTTTTTCCTTCATACCCCCGAAATAGTATGCCTTGAAGTCATTGGACGGATACACTTCCCCGTCGATCGGACATTTCACCTGGAAGGGATGTTTGGGATCAATAATCCAGGGATAGGTGCCCCCGACCTTAAAGATCGAGTCTCCGTGCACCGGACAGCCTTTGGCGCACAGGTCAAAGCCCCGGGGTACCCGTGCGTCGGGCATCAGGGCCAGTATTTCCTCGTTACTGAAGGTTAGCCAGTAATCGGCGTTTTTAAGGATGTCCCTACGGATTTTATCCGCCGTGGAATATTTTTCTATGTTTTTCCGGGCTATTTCAAGCTCTGCATCCGAGTACAGACTACGGGATGACTTGAGCGGGAAAGCGGGTTTTCGGTCCGGTACCTCCCTGAACGGAGGAATATTCAGCCCATC
>Ga0182792_1002873_pt1 | contig 11650 bp, 7 predicted proteins | sample Passage237B_FD_130497 | JGI IMG/M metagenome (GOLD analysis project Ga0182792, IMG submission 130497) | Cellulose adapted compost microbial communities from Newby Island Compost Facility, Milpitas, CA, USA - Passage2 37B (version 2) (version 2) ...
CCGCCCGGGCGGCTCCCCCCCCCCCCCCCTCGGCCCGGCCCGCCCCGCCCGATCCCGCCCCGCCCGACCCCCGTCCACCTGTCCCGACCGGAGAACCCGCCCATGCCCGTCCCCATCACCCTCGACGTCGCCGCCCGCGCCCCCAAGGGCGCGCTCGGGGCCCTCGCCGTGCGGGCCGGCTCGCTCGGCGACGACGCCCCCGGCCTCGACGTCGCCCTCGCCGAGCTGGCCGGCTTCACCGGCAAGCCGGGCCAGACCCTCGTCACCGCCCTGCGGGGCAAGACCCGGCTCCTCGTGGGGGTGGGCGACGAGCCGACCCCGGCCGCGCTCCGCAAGGCCGGTGCCGCCGCGGCCCGGGCGGCGCGCACCGTCGAGGTGCTCGCGCTCGACGCGCTCGGCGCGGTGCCGGCGAAGCAGGCGGCGGAGGCGGCCGGCGCCCTGGCCGAGGGCCTCGCGCTCGGCAGCTACGGCTTCGCCGACTACAAGGAGCCGGCCGAGGACACCCGCCTCGAACGCGTCGTCCTCGTCGCCGCGGACGGTGACGCGAAGCGGGCCGGCGCGATCGCGGCCGCGGTCGAGGCGGCCGTGCGCCGGGGCCACGCCGTGGGCCTCGCCCGCGACCTCGTCAACACCCCCGGCGGCGACCTCACCCCGACCGCCTTCGCCGAGGTGGCCGAGGACCTCGCGGCCGAGCACGGCCTGGAGATCGAGGTGTGGGACCGGGACCGGATCGTGACCGAGCTGTGCGGCGGCCTCGCCGGGGTCGCCCGCGGGTCCGCGCAGGAGCCCCGGCTGGTGCGCCTGACCCACCGGCCCGCCGGCAAGCGCAAGCCCCGGGCCCGCCTAGCCCTCGTCGGCAAGGGCGTCACCTTCGACGCCGGTGGCCTCTCGATCAAGACGGCCACCGGCATGGAGGGCATGAAGACCGACATGGCCGGCGCCGCCGCCGTGCTCGCCGCCATGACGCTCGTGCCCTCGGTGGCGCCCCGCCTGGAGGTCACCGCCTACCTGCCGCTCACCGATAACATGCTCGGTGGCGACGCCACCCGGGTGGGCGACGTGCTGCGCATCCGCAACGGCACGAGCGTCGAGGTGCTCAACACCGACGCCGAGGGCCGCCTGATCCTCGCCGACGCGCTGTCGCTCGCCGCCGAGGCCGAGCCCGACGCCATCGTCGACCTCGCGACCCTCACCGGCGCCTGCATGGTGGCGCTCGGCGTCCGCACCGCGGGCCTCATGGGCAACGACGAGGACCTCGTGGAGCGGGTGCTGCGGGCCGGGGAGCGGGCCGGCGAGGCGCTGTGGGCGCTGCCGCTGCCCGACCACCTGCGCGCCACGCTCGACAGCGAGATCGCGGACCTCCGCAACATCGGCACCGGCCCCTACGGCGGCGCGCTGCTGGCCGGGACCTTCCTGCGCGAGTTCGTGGGCGACGTCGCCTGGGCCCACCTCGACATCGCCGGCCCCGCCTCGACCGGCACCGCCTACGACGAGCACCCCAAGGGCGCCACGGGCTTCGGCGTCCGCACGCTCGCCCGCCTGCTGGCCGACTGGGCCTGACGGCCCGGACCGCTCGGCCGGCTCGCCGTCCGCTCGCCGGTCCCGCCGCGGCCACCGGGTGGGCGGGGGAGCGGTCCCACCCGGTGACCGGGTCCGGCGCACCCCGGCCGGCGAGGCCCGGCCGAGGTGCGGGAGCTAGGCCGCGTCCCCGGCCGGGTCGAACACCTGGCGGCGGGCGCGCTCGGCCAGCGCCCGGGCGCGGGGCGTCCGGGCGGTCGAGGCGCCCGGCCCGCCGGGGCCGGGTCCGGGATCGGGATCGGGGGAGGGGTCGTCGCCGGCCGGGTCGGGCTTGGCCCGCCGGGCGTGGTCGCGGGCCCAGCGGACCGACTCGGCGGCGAGGGCCGGGTGGACGTGCCAGCGGTGGAGCTGGTGCTCGATCTCCTCGTCGGGCTCGCCGAGCACCGCCAGGCTGAGCGCGAGGCGCCGGGCTCGGGTGCGCTGCTGGTCGAGGTCGGGCCGGCGTTCGGCGGCGGCCAGCCAGGCGTCGTGCGCGTCGCGCAGCGGCGGGGACAGGCGGCCCACCTGGGGGCGGGTGAGCGGGGCGAGGCGGCGGCGCACCTGGAGGGTGCGGCTGTCCTCGGTGCGGCACACCTTGAACTGGACGGCGCGGTCGATCGCCCGGAGGAAAGGGCCGTTGCGGCCCACCCGGCTGCCGAGCCCGAGCGCCTGGGCGGTGTCGAGCAGCGGCAGCTCGAAGCCGTCGGGCGACTCGTCCAGCCCGGCGGCGAGGTGGCGCAGCAGCAGGTAGGTGGACGGCCCGAGGATCGGCAGCCAGAACCGCTCCACGTAGGTGGAGCGGGGGTCGTGGCCGAGCAGGTCGACCACGGCGTCGGGCCAGGGGACGATCGTCAGGGCATCGGTGGGCAGGGAGAGGTCGAGGGGACGGTGGGACACGGGAGGGTCCTCCGGGGCGAGCCGGCTCGGGGCCGGGGAGCAGATGATCCGGAAGGCGTTTCATGCACTTTCATGCATTTTCGACTCACCGTCAAGGGGTGTGTCGAGGGCCCGGGCCCGGGCGGCGGGCGGCACGGGCGGCGCCGGCGAACGGGCGGGAACATCCGGCCTTGGTCGATTGTTGACCCCACCGGTAGCCTTTTAGCGTCGTCCCCACGACGCGCCGATCGCCACAGAGGAACCCGCCATGGCCAGCTTCCGAGACCTGCTTGCATCCACCAAGGCCCAGATCCGCGAGGTCACCGCGGCCGAGGCCGACCGGCTCCGCAAGGAGCCCGGCGCCGTCACCCTCGACGTCCGCGAGCCCGACGAGTACGACCAGGGCGCGCTGCCCGGCGCGCTCCACATCCCCCGCGGCACCCTCGAGACCACCATCGAGATGAAGGTGCCCGACCACGACGCCAAGCTCGTGGTCTACTGCGCCGGCGGCACCCGCTCGGCCTTCGCCGCCAAGACGCTGGAGGAGCTGGGCTACACCGACGTCGTCTCGGTGATCGGCGGCTTCAACGGCTGGAAGGACGAGGGCCTGGAGTGGAAGGTCCCCGCCACCCTCACGCCCGACCAGCGCAACCGCTACAAGCGCCACCTCCTGCTGCCCGAGGTGGGCGAGGTCGGCCAGCAGAAGCTGCTCGACGCCAGGGTCCTCCTGCTCGGCGCCGGCGGCCTCGGCTCGCCCGCCGCGCTCTACCTGGCGGCCGCGGGCGTCGGCACCCTCGGCATCATCGACATGGACGTGGTGGACGAGTCCAACCTCCAGCGCCAGATCCTCCACAACATGGACCGCATCGGCGAGCGCAAGGTCGACTCGGCCAAGAAGACGCTCACCGCCATCAACCCCGACGTCGACGTCGTCACCTACGACGTGCGCCTGGGTGCCGACAACGTGATGGACATCATCGCCGGCTACGACGTGATCGTGGACGGCCTGGACAACTTCCCGGCCCGCTTCCTCATCAACGACGCCTCGGTGAAGCTCGGCATCCCGGTGGTCCACGGCTCGATCTTCCGCTTCGAGGGCATGCTCACCGTCTTCGACCCGAAGAACGGCCCGACCTACCGCGACATGGTCCCCGAGCCGCCGCCCGCCGAGCTGGCGCCGTCGTGCTCGGAGGCCGGCGTGCTCGGCGTGCTGCCCGGCATCATCGGCACGCTCCAGGCCATCGAGGCCATCAAGCTGCTGCTCGGCCTCGGTGACCCGCTCGTCGGCCGCCTGCTCTCCTACGACTCCCTGGAGCAGTCGTTCCGGGAGTACAAGGTGCGGGTCGACCCGACCAACGAGATCACCTACGAGAACCGCGACCGCATCCGGATCGCGGAGCTGGACGGCCTCTGCGCCCCGGCCCCTCTCGCCCCACCCGAGTCCTGAGCCGGCCCCGCCCTGGCGGCCGGGGAGACCCCACCAGACGTGACGCGGCGCCCGGGCCCAGCGGCCCGGGCGCCGGCGCGTCGGGCCTCAGGGGCGAGCCGGTGCTCCCGCGCGTGGTGGCCGGTAGCGAGGTGGTGGTTGGGACCGAGCGCCCGCCGGCGGGGGTGGCCCGGTCGATCAGCCGACGGTGAGCCGGAGCGGGCGGCGAACGGCTCGCCGCCGACCCGCACGAGCTGCACCGTCACCGCGACCGGCCCCGGGGGCACGGCAACGAGCGCCAGGTCCACGGGACCCGGAAGATGACGATCGTGTTGTGCGTGTTCCAGTTCGGTGACAGGGCTGGTGTGGCTGCGGTGGTGCCGTTATCTTCTCGGCGCACTGCGCGGGAGGTCGCGCGGGGGAGAGGATCAGGCGTTGTGAACAGTCGTCGTCTGCGCGCGCGTGTCGTCGCGGTGTTGGTCGTGGCCGTCGGTGTGGTTGCCGGGGATCTGGCGTTGTTGCCGGCCTCGGTGGAGGCTCGTGAGGCCCGGGAGCAGGCTGCGGGGCCCGAGTTGTCGCTGGTGCCGGGCCAGCCCGGTGATCCGTCGGAGCTGGCGGGTCTTGGTTCGGCGGTGCAGCCGGGTGCCGAGGTCGAGACGGCGGTCGGGAACCCGGCGGGGTGGCCGGATCCGGGGGCGGAGCGTCCGAGCGGCTGGGTGTCGCCGTTGGCCGAGGGGTTCGTGGAGGGCGAGTCGGTCGAGGTGGAGGAGCTGACCTCGGCGCAGCGTCGGGTGTTCGAGAACCCGGATGGCACGATGACCGAGGAGCTGTCGGTGGAGCCGGTGCGCTTCCGCGATGGCGGTGAGTGGGTCGATCTGGACCTGGAACTGGTCGATGCCCGCGGTGAGGCGGGGTTCGAGCCGGTGGCCGCGCCTGAGGGGTTCGCGGTGGCGGCGACGGCGGATGCGGAGGCGGTGGTGACGGCGCCGACCGATGCCGGCGTGGTCGGGTTGGCCCAGCCGGGTGCGGCGGCGGTGGAGGGTGACCTGGAGCGCTCCGCGATCGGTGCGGTCGCCTCGGCGGGGGTGGCGGATCAGGTGCGCTTCGTGGATGCGGTCGAGGGTGACTCGGACCTCGTGGTGCGGGTGCTGCCGACGGGTTTCGAGTCGTCGGTGGTGGTGCCGGACGGGGAGTCGGGGCGGGCGTCCTTCGAGCAGGTGCTGGTGGTGCCCGACGGGGTGACGGCCCGTGACGGCGGAGCCGGGGTGGAGTTGGTGGATGCCGAAGGGGTCGTGGTCGGCTCGTACGGGTCGGGGGTGGCCTTCGATTCGGCGCAGCATCCGGCGGAGGCGGAGGTCGTGACGAGCCTGGTCGGCCAGGAGGGGCCGGCGGTGACGGTGGCGGTGTCGGTCGATCCGGTGTGGCTCGCCGACGCGGCTCGGGTGTTCCCGGTGACGATCGATCCGGTGTTCAGCCAGTCGACCTCGGCGTCGGGCGCGTTGGACACCTACGTGCAGTCGAACATCACGAGCACGCCGCAGAACAACTCGACCGAGCTGAAGATCGGGCGCGCGTACGGGACGAGCTACGTACGTCGGGCGCTGTTGAAGTGGAACCTGTCGTCGATCATCGGTGGCAACCGCTCGGTGGTGTCGGCGGAGCTGTCGCTGGCGGTGACCTACTCGCCGTCGTGCACGGGACGGGCGCTGTCGGTGTCGCCGTTGGCGGCTGCGTTCAACGCGTCGACGCTGTGGTCGAACCAGCCGGCGCGGGATGCCCAGACGGTGAACACGGCGGCGTTCGCCGCGGGGTACAACTCGTCGTGTCCGGCGCAGATCGCGACGGTGGACGTGGCCCCGATCGTGTCTCGGTGGGTGTCGGGCGAGATCCCGAACCACGGCATCCGGCTGTGGGCGAACGAGTCCGATGACCTCGCGGGCAAGACGGTGGCGTCGGCGGAGACGTTCCTGCCGCCGACGCTGACGGTGACCTACAGCCGGCCGGTGAGCGTGGACGGTCAGCCGTCGTCGCCGTCGGACGGGGTCTTCGTGCAGGAGCCACCGGTGTTGACGACCTCGGCGGGGACCGATCCCGACGGGGATGCGCTGCGGTACTGGTGGGTGGTGTCGACCGAGCCGAACGCCGAGGGCGACGTGGTGGCGTCGTCGGGGTGGCAGGCGCCGAACCAGTTGTCCTGGACGCCTCCGGCGAACGTGCTGGTGCCGGGCCAGACCTACCACTGGGCGGTGGCGACCTGGGACGGCTACACGTGGCCGAACGGGTTCTCGGCATCGCGGAGCTTCACCTACGACCTGCGGGTGGGCCGGTCGGATCTGTGGCCCTTCGACGAGGCGGGACCGGCAGCGGTGAACCTCACGAACGGGAACCTGGTGGTCGCGGCGTCCTCGCCGTCGATGCCGGCCCTGGGCGGTGACATGGGGTGAACTTCACCTTCGACTCGACGGCGCCGTCGACCGCGGGGTTGACCGGTGAGTACTACGGGTGGATCGAGTCGGGGACGAAGATGCCGCCGGCCGGTCACCAGCCGACGTACGTGCGCCGGGACCTGGTGCCGTCGTTCAAGTGGTCGGGGTCGCCGGCGAAGCCGATCGCCGCGGACAACTTCTACGTTCGCTGGACGGGCTTCCTGCGGGTGCCGACGACGGGCGCCTACAAGTTGGGTGGTCCGTGCGGTTCCGCGGGTACGGGCGGGGTGCGCTACAAGCTGAACACGACGGCGATGTCGAGTTGGGTGCTGTGCTCGGCTGCGGCGTCGACGGCCTGGACCGGTGGCGTGTCGCTGGCGGCGGGCCAGGTGGTGCCGATCCAGGCGGAGCTGTACAACCAGGCCGGCCCGGCCGTCTTCTCGCTGAAGGTGCAGGGGCCGGGCATCACCGGAGAGGCGGACGTGCCGCCGTCGTGGCTGGTGACCGAGCCCGGCCGCGCGCTGCCGGCCGGTTGGAGCCTGTCGGCGGACCTGGAGGGGGCGGCGTCCTACAGCCGGGCAGTGGTGTCGGGCACGGTGGCGACGGTGACCGACGTCGCGGGTGCGAGTCACGTGTACCGGCTCGTGGGCGGGGTCTGGCAACCCCCGACGGGCGAGCACGGGGTGCTGTCGGTGACCGACGGCGCGGTCACGCTCCTCGACGAGGACGGCCAGTCGTACGTGTTCTCGAAGGCGGGCGGCCTGGTCGAGGTGCGCTCGGCGATCGATGCGAAGCGACCTGCGGCACCGATCCAGGTGTACTCGGGCGATGCTCAGCACCGGACCCGCCTCGCGGCGATCGTGGATCCGGTGACCGCGACCTCGTCGGATCCGTTGACGGGGCGGCGGGTGCGCCTGCACTACGAGGGCGACAGCCAGTGCCCGGCCACGCCGCCGTCGGGGCTCGCGAAGCCCGCGGCCGGCTCTCGGCTGCTCTGCAAGATCGACTACGGCGACTTCGGTGCCGGTGAGACCTTGCTCTGGTACACGCCGGGTTCGACGGTGTGGGACCAGCAGCTCGCTCGCATCACCGACCCGGGTGATGACTCGCCGGGGTCGAAGGCCCCGCCGGAGGTGACCGACTTCGCCTACGACGGCTCAGGCCGCATCGTCAAGGTCCGGGACCCGCTCGCCGCGGACGCGGTCGCCGCCGGGGTGCGTCCCGACACCGATGCCACGCGCTGGCTGATCGCCTACGACGGCAAGGGCCGGGTCTCGTCGGTGACCTCACCGGAGCCCCAGCCGGGCGAGGCCTGCGAGGTCCGCTCCTACACCTACACGTCATCGACGCTCACCGAGGTGTCGGTCGCCGGGCTGTCGTCGGTGACCGGCAAGGCCCGCCAGGTCACCTTCGACGATCGCGGCCGCACGACGATCGAGACCGACCAGGCCGGCCGCAAGACCTACCAGGTCTGGGACGGCGAGAACCGGGTGGTGTCGAGCCGCAACGACGCGACCGGCCTCAAGTCCACGACCGAGTACGACCAGATGGGCAACCCCGTCGCCGAGTGGGGCCCCGCCCCGGCGACCTGGTGGCCGAGCCCCGATGCACCGGGCGCTCCGAGTGCGGCGCACCAGCCGGCGACGCCGGTGACGCGCACCGCGTATGACGAGGGGATCGGCACGCTCGCCGCGACCTGGTGGGACAACCCGACCTTCACCGGTGCGCCGGCGGGCTACTCGACCGGGATCAGCCCGTCCACGACGTCGCTGGCCATGAACTGGGGCACGGGTGGTCCGGCCGAGCTGGGTAGTGGTGACCAGGACTTCTCCGGCCGCCTGACCGGCTACCTCCGCTTCGACAACACCAACCCGTACGAGTTCCGCTTCATCTCGCTGCGGGGCACGGTGTCGATGATCGTGGACGGCCAGGCGGTCATCGATCGCAAGTCCGGTGTCAACGGAGGTGCCGCATCCGGTACCTACACGCCGACCTCGACGGGTTGGAAGCCGGTGCAGATCGACTTCGCGGACGACCAGGGCGTCTCCCCGACCGTCATCAGCCACTGGTGGCGCCAGGGGAGCGACCCGTGGGTCCGCGTCCCGCCGACGAACATGGCGCCCGGCTATGGACTCGCCACGTCGGTCACCGCTGCCGACGGTACCGTCACCACCACCAGCTACACCGACACCGCCACCGACCTCGGGCCGGAGGACGGCCTCGCCACCGAGACGGTCCAGGACGCCGGGGTCGGCAAGCTGAACCTCACCGAGACCACCACCTACGAGTCCGCATCCGGCTACCGGCGGCCGGTCGTGCAGACCTTGCCCGCGGGGGAGTCCTCGGCGACCACCAAGACCTACTACGACGGCGCCGAGACCGTCGACAACCCCTGCACCACCGCGACCGACGCCGCCCCGCAGGGCGGCCAGGTGCGCTACGACCGTGACGCGGACCCCGCCGGCAGCGGCGGCACCGGCGGGCTCACCCGCGAGACCGTCTACGACGGCGAGGGACGAGTCGCCGCCTCCCGCATCGGCACCGAGGCGTGGACCTGCACCACCTACGACGCGCGTGGCCGCGCCACCACCGTCGTCGCTCCAGCGGTCGGCGGCCTGGAGGGTCGGGTCACCGAGACCGACTGGGCGGTCGGGGACAACCCGCTGGCCACCTCGGCCACCGACACCACCGGCACGGCCGGCGATCCTCGGACGGTCACCACCGTCGTGGACCTGCTGGGTCGCACCCGCCAGTACCAGGACGCGTGGGGCAACGTGACCGTCACCGACTACGACCAGATCGGTCGCGTCGGCGAGGTGACGTCGCCGGCCGGCACCCAGACCTTCACCTACGACGCGGCCGGCAACGAGGGTCCGACGGTGATCGACTCGGTCACCCTCGCCACCCCGCACTACGACGCCGCTGGCCGCCTCTCCTGGGTCGACTACGCCAACGGCATCACGTCCGATCCGGTCACCTACGACGACCTCGGCCGGGAGACCACCGCGGTGTGGCGGCGATCGAGCGACAACACCGTCCTGCACAGCGAGACCGTCGGCTACGACCTCCTGGGTCGCATCGTCACGGTCGTCACCGACGGCAACGACCCCAACCCGAGCGGCCCCGAGTACACCTACGACGGTGCCGGCCGGCTCGTGGACGCCCACACCACCGTCCGTGACGGCGCCGGGGCCATCTCGAACCTGCACACCACCTACAGCTTCGGGCCGGCAACGGGGTGCACGAACACCGCGGCAGGGCTGAACACCAACCGGACCAGCCAGACCGTCGGCTCGACCACCACGATCTACTGCTACGACGCCGCAGACCGGCTGCTGTCGACCACCGAGGCCGGCGTCGGTGCCGTCACCTACGACGATCACGGCAACACCACCGGTATCTGGGGCGAGACCCGCACCTACGACAGCACCGACCGCCACCTCGCCACCACCAAGGGCACGACCTCGGTGAGCTACGAGCGCGATGCCACCGGTCGCATCATCGCCCGCACCACCAGCGCAGCGGGCTCGCCCGCCACGACCGAGCACTACGGCTTCACCGGCGACTCCGACAGCCCCGACCTGGTCCTGGATGACACCGATCAGCTCGTGGAGACCACCCTTGGCCTGGTCGGCGGTGCCCTGTGGGTCGACAACGCCACCGCCGGCGTCACCTGGAGCTTCCCCAACCTCCGCGGCGACATCGTGACGGTCACCGACGACACGGGAGCGCAGGTGGGTGTCACCGCCACCTACGGCCCTTACGGCGAGGCGAGCAACGAGCCGACCAACACCACCGGCCTCGCCTACGGCTACCTCGGCCAGCACCAACGCCCCACCGAGACCACCGCCGGCCTCGCGACCACCGTCGAGATGGGTGCCCGCCAATACGACCCGGTCCTCGGCCGCTTCCTCCAAGTCGACCCCGTAGAAGGCGGCTCAGCCAACAACTACGACTACGTCTCAGGCGATCCCATCAACTACCTGGATCTGACTGGCCTCTGCCCTGGCATCTTCTGCTTGGTCAGCTTCGGGTCATGGAAGAGAGATAACAAGGGTTTGGGATGGCTTGGTTTGGCTGCGGCTTGCCCGACTGCGGTGGGTGTCTGTATTACTGTCAACGCCTACCGTCGATCCGTTTGGCAAACATACTGGAAGTATGACCGTCGTGCGAAACGACTAAAGATGCATAAGAGAACGCTGACTCAGTGGAAAGTCACGAAGACCTTTTGCCCAGGAGCAGGTATATTCTCCCTGAGGCATGGCTGTAAGACTCTTACCTATACTTTGCCATATTAGTGTGACGGAATAAGGAAGTGGTTGCTGATGTTTGGGCAAAAGGTGAAGAGAGCGGGCGTGGTCGTGGTGGGAATGGTTGTGTTGTTACTTATTAGCTATTATCAGAGGTATCATTTGTCGCCAAAGTGGGATATTATTGCAATTATTGCAGGCGCCGGTGTGGCGGTTGGGGTCGTTGTTGCCTATAGGAGCTTTCCGGACTAATTGCTAGCTTTCAGTTGAAAACCTCTATACCTGAAATCAATAGGAAGGCCATCGGCGTTCTGACCTCTATTTACCTCCTGATGGGTCTCATGGGACATTCCGGAGATTTCGTGATAGTGGGGTTTCTACTAGGGGTTGCTTGGCTTCTGCTGAGGTACGGTTCCGGCAGGCGGTCATAGTTAGCTGCATGGGCTGTATGGTGACCGCGGTTGGAGCAGAGGTTGTCGGCGGACCTTCGTGAGCAGGTTGGGGCGGAGATCGTGGAGGGCATGATCGATCCAGGCCCTGGCTGACCGTGACGATCAGGCATCGATACCTGCATGATCAGCCCGCCCACGTCGAAGCCTTCCCTGGGCCCGACGTTTGCACGCGGCTCTAGCCCAGGGTCAGGGCCAGGGGTTCGCCGAAGACGCCGGTGCCCTCCCGCACGAGTTGCGGGCGCAGCTCGACGGGGCCTTCCGGTGCCCGGTCGAGTGGGATCTCGAACGGCATGCGGACCTCGACCTCGGAGGCCGGCGTGCTGCCCGGCATCATCGGCACGCTCAGGCCATCGAGGCCAGACGGCGGGTGGCCCGGTCGATCAGCCGACGGTGAGCCGGAGCGGGCGGCCGAACGGCTCCCCGCCCACCCCCCCCAGCCGCACCGGCCCCCCCACCGGGGCCCGCGGCGGGGCGCCCCGCCCCCAGGCCCCCGGCACCCCGCGGGGCCCGGGGCCGCTCGGGGGGGGCGGGGGAGCGGGCCCCCGGGGTCCCGGGGGCCGTGGCGCGCGGCGCCACGCCTCGGGGCCCCGTCGGGGTGAGGGTGCAGCTCGTGCGGGTCGGCGGCGAGCCGTTCGCCGCCCGCTCCGGCTCACCGTCGGCTGA
>Ga0182792_1002874_pt1 | contig 11649 bp, 11 predicted proteins | sample Passage237B_FD_130497 | JGI IMG/M metagenome (GOLD analysis project Ga0182792, IMG submission 130497) | Cellulose adapted compost microbial communities from Newby Island Compost Facility, Milpitas, CA, USA - Passage2 37B (version 2) (version 2) ...
ATCAGCATCAGGGCCGCCGCCCCTCCCGCGTGGGCGTGGCGGGCGATGGCCGTGACTTCGCGAATGTCGCCGCCGAGCCCGCCGACGATCACGGGCCGCTCGCCGGCATTGGCATCCAGGACCGCGTCAATGGTCGCCCGCTGCTCGTCGAGCGACATCGACAGCGGCTCGCCCGTGCCGCCCAGGGCACAGAATCCGGCGATGCCTGCACCGATCTGATGCCGCACCGATTGCTTCATCGCACGAACGTCGACCCGGCCTTCCGAATCGAACGCGGTAACGAGAGCCGTGATGATGCCACTAAATCTGTCCATTTTCTCCTCAAAGATCCAAGATCCAATTCAATCGAAAACAGCGATCCGCTTAGCGGACCTGCTGCGCCGGTCCGCTCACATCAGAGATCGAAGGCGAGCCGGGCCCATCTCGCGCTACTCCCCGTCATCGCTGGCGAAACGCGCGCCCGAGCGCCGCGACGCGAGGATGAACCCGACTGCGGCAAGCGCCACGACGAGTAGGGCTATGACGACCGGGCGTGTCAGGATTTCCAGTCCCCGGCCGTTGAACATCTCCAGCGACTGGATGAGGCTGCGCTCCATCAGCGGCCCGACCACCAGCGCCAGGATCAGCGGCGCCACCGGGAAATCCAGCTTCTTGAACACGTAGCCGCACACGCCGGAGACAAGCAGGATCGCGACGCCGAACAGGCTGTTTGCTTCGGCATAACAGCCGATCAGCATGAACACGACGATCATGCAGGCCATTATGTCCTGCGGCACCTTCAGGATCGCGATCCATACCCGCATGAACGGGATGTTCCATAGCAGCAGTATGACGTTGCCGATGAAGAAGCTGGTGATCACCGCCCAGACGACATCCGGGTGGTCGCGGAACAGCAGCGGACCCGGAATGAGGCCGTGCGCCAGGAACGCGCCCAGGATGACGGCGATCGTCGGCGTCGTCGGGATTCCGAGGCTGAGCAGCGGAATGAGCGCCGCCGTGGCATGCGCGTTGTTCGCCGTCTCGGGGCCCGCCACGCCCTCGACCGCGCCCTTTCCGAATTCCTGCGGGGTCTTCGACAGTGCGCGCTCCGACGCATAGGACAGGAACGCCGAAACGCTGGGCATCATGCCGGGGACGAGCCCGAGCAGCGAGCCGAGCACGGTCCCGCGAACGGCTGGAAATACGGAACGCCTCAGGTCCGAACGAGTCGGGAGCACGCTCTCGACCCTGCTGATATTCCTGAGCGCCAGCCGGTTCTCGATCGAGATCAATATGTCGGCCAATCCGAACAGGCCCATCACCACGGGCACGAAGGAGAGCCCGTCGAAGAGTTCCGACATGCCGAAGGTGAACCGCGGAAATCCCTCCGTCGGGTCGAGGCCGATCGTGCCCAGCAGCAGGCCCAGGATTCCCATGATCATCGCCTTGATCATGGAATCGCCGGCGAGCGCGAGCAGCAGCGAAAGCGCGAACACCATCAGCGCAAACTGTTCCGGCGGCCCGAGCTTCAGTCCGACGCGGGTGAGAAACGGCGCCGCCACGATCAGGCAGATGGTGGCGACGACACCGCCCATCACGGATCCCAGCGCGGCAATCGTGAGCGCGGACCCCGCCCTGCCCTGTTTTGCCATCGGATGGCCGTCGAGGCAGGTGACCGCGCTGCTGGCCTCGCCGGGCACGTTCAGCAGGACGCTGGTGATCGTTCCACCGAACTGGCTCCCGTAATAGATGGCGGCCAGCATGATGATGGCCCCGGTCGGACTGAGGCCGAACGTCAGCGGCAGCAGCAGCGCCGTCGCGGCGGCGGGGCCGAGGCCAGGCAGGACCCCGACGAGCATGCCGACGATGGTGCCGGCGACCGCGAAAAGCAGGTTGGTGCCCGTGAACGCGACGGACGCGCCCAGCACGAGGTTGGATATCGTGTCCATCAGAAGAGGCTCAGCCTTGCGAGGAAATCCAGCCGGCTGACCGGCAGGCTGACTTCCATGACCTTCGTGAACAGGACGTCGCTGCCGACGCTGCCGCACAGGGCGACCAGCCCGGCGACGGCGATCGACCTGTTGCCCAGGCTCTTCACGAGGACCAGCAGGATCACGAACACCGTTGCCGTGTAGCCGAGCCAGCGCGACGCGATGAGGAAGAACAGCACGGCTCCCGTCACCCACAGGACCCGCCGCAGCGACCAGACCGACATCCGGAACGGCGAGCCCGGCCTGACTGCCGGCACAGGCTCGCGCAATGTGGTGACCGCAAGCGCCACCGAAAAGCCGCCCAACAGCACCGACAGCCAGAACGGGAAGAAACCGGGACCTGGTCCGAGCTCCGATTGCAGGCCCATCGATGCGGCCGAAACGCCTATCCAGACGGCCAGCAGCAGGAGTATCGCCGACGACGCAAGTTGCTCTCGTCTCATCAGCACCGGTCCCTGTCCAGAACACACCATGGCGGGCTTGCCGCGGGCTCCCCTACCGTGAAGTCCGCGGCCCGTCCGGTTTTTGCTCGTCATTCGTCGGCGAGGATTTCGCCGACCACCTCGTCGGTGTTCTTCCACAACGCTTCGCTGTCCTTGCCGTCCAGGTAATAGCGATCCGACCCGAGCTGGTTCACGATCTTGTCGCCGACCTCGTCGAGCGCGATCACCTTGCGAAAGGCCTCTTCCAGGATGGCCAGCCTCTCCGGGTCGGTCCCCTTCCTGGCGGAGATGGTGCGCGTCGAGTAGGTGACGACATCGTAGCCGAGCGACCGCATCGTCGGCACGCCCTCGAGGACCTGGCTTTCCTGCTCGGCCATAATGCCCAGCGGGCGCACGTCACCCGACTTGTACAGGCTGATGTAGTTGGAAGGCGTCGAGGACACGGCATCGACATGGCCGCCCAGCAGCGCCGCGAATGCGGGTGCGGCACCGTCGAAGAACACCGGCGCGAGCTTCACTCCGGCCGCCTTCTCGAACAGGAGCGCCTCGATATGCGCATTCACATATCTCCCGCCGATACCGATGCGGATTTCGCCGCGGTTCTCCTTCGCCGCGGCGACGAGATCGGCGAGCGTTTGGTATTTGCTGTCCTTGGCAACGACGATCGAGCCCCCCTCGCTCAGCATCGTCGCCACAGGCGCGAAGTCGTCCCGGCTGTACGGGGCATTCCGGTTGGATCGCAAATAGGTGAGGTTGGTCGAGGGCAGGCTGGTGGCGCACAAAGTGTAGCCGTCGGCAGGCTCGTTCAGGCATCGCACGAGGCCGGTCTGCGAGCCTCCGCCCGGAATGTTTTCCACGCCCACGGGCACGCCGAGCTCCTTTTCCAGATAGGGCAGCAGTAGCCGCATGCTGATGTCGGCGGTGCCGCCCGCCGACCACGGCACCACGATGTTGATCTGCTTGCCCTCGGCCGGGAACTTCTCGGACTGCGCCTGGGCGAAGCCGGCGGTCATCGCGACCGCAGCGGCAGCGGCGAACAATGCGTATTTGACGTGTCTCATTCCAATTCCTCCCATTTTCACAACAAAGAGAAATGCTCCTCCGGCATATCGGTGACGAACATGCAGCCTGGCGCGTGCGTGATCATGATCGGCGCCTTGACGTTGGCGGCCATTTCCCAGACCGTGGCGACGCAGGCCCAGAACACCGGCACCTCCCCCTCGCGGATGGCGATGCGCCCGCCCACGTCGGGCGACGTCAGGTCGGCGATCCCCAGCCCTTCCGGCGATCCGATGTGTATCGGCGCGCCATGGCAATTCGGGAACCGCCCGGTCACCTGGACGGCCCTGGCCACCTGCTGCGGCATCATCGGCCGCATGCTCACCAGCATCTTGGAGGCGAACGGCCCCGCGCCGACGCAATCGACGTTGGTGCGATAGATGGTCGGGCCGCTCGCATCCTCATACTGGCGATAGGCAAGCCCGTTGGCGATGAAGACCCGGTCGAACGTCAGGCTACAGCCGAGCAGGACGCAGACGAGATCGTCCCTCCAGCGGTCGACGACGTTCGTGGGCTCGTCGACCAGTCTGCCATCCTCGAAGACCCGGTATCGCGGTATGTCCGTTCTGAGGTCTGCGCCCGGTGCCGATTGCACGGGCGTCCACTTGCCGGTGTCGACGATCTCCACGACCGACAGGATTTTCGGATTGCGCTGGCAAAAGACCAGGAAATCGTACGCATAGGAGGCGGGCAGCGCCACGAATCCGCACTGCCCGTAGCCCATCGAGAAGCCACGGGTGGGCCGCGACCACTCTTCATCCCTGAACAATTGCCGCGCCTGCGCGGGCGCGAGCGCTGCATGGCCGGACTTCACCTGCATATCCATGCTTCGTTTCCCCGTATTTCTGGCTAGGCCACGAAGATTTCCTGGTTCAGCACCGTCAGCAGCTCGTTTCCGTCGTCCGTGATCAGGATCGACTCGCTGCATCCGGCACCGTAGGTGTCGGCAACCCGGAGCACCGGCGGTATGTGAAAGGCCATTCCCGGCTCGAGCACCGTCGTATCGTCCTTCTTGAGGGCGATGATCTCGGCCTCCATCCAGGTCGGGTAAAAGCCGATGCCGATCGAGTATCCGGCCCGCTTGCCCGCATCGAAGCCGTGGTCCGACAGCGTCCGGCTGTATGCGCGCTCGACGTCGCCGGCGAGCGCACCGGGCTTCGCGACGGCAATCGAGGCGCCGAGAGCGGCCACGCACGCATCATGCGTCCGCTTCACGTCGTCCGAAGGCTTGCCGATCGACACCGTCCGCAGTTGCGGCGCGCAATAGCGGTTGTAGCAGCCGCTCATTTCCAGGATCATCGCATCGCCGGCGCGCAGGACCCTGCGCTGAAAAGTCGTGTGTGGAATGCCCGATCGGGGACCGGAGTTCACGGTGGGTTCCCGCGCCTGGTATTCCCCGCCGGCCCGGTACATCGCCGACACCGCGGCGGCCGCCACGTCGTTTTCGGTCCGGCCGGCACGCGCCTCCCCGGCCGCGGCAACCATGCCCTTCACGGTGATGTCGGCGGCCTTGCGAATGAATTCGATCTCCGCAGGGCTCTTCTTCCGCCTCAGCTCTTCGACGACGCCCGCGGCATCCACGAAGGTGGCGCCGGGCAGGCCGCCGGTGAGCTTCCGATGCGTGTGGACCGAGAGATAGGACGAGGTCTGGTCGATCCCGACGACCCCCTTGGAGAAGCCCCTCTCCCTGATCGCCGCGACGGTCACGTCCGCCGGATCCTCGTGGTCGCTCCATATGGAAAAATCGTCGAGCCAGCTGTATTTCTGCGCTCCCAGAAGCTCCAGCCTGCGCAGGATCAGATAAGGATCACCGGAATTCGGCACGACAAGACAATGGTAGTTGGCGATGCCTGTCGTCTGATGGCCGGTCAGATAGAATATATTCTGGATGGAATGGACGAGGAGCATGTCCACTCCACGAGCCTTCAATATGGATTGGACGCGGGAGACCCGGTCCCGATATTCCGCTAGCGAAAAGATGAGTTCTTTTTCCATGACAAACCCGATCAGCGAAACCAATTTTGGATCCACGATCCATAATCCATGTGCAATCGACGGTGTCAACCGGTCTTTTGCGGACGTCCCACGCCGAATGGCCACGTGCCGTCCCGAAGAGGCTGCCGGCCGGCCCTCGGCGGGGGCCGCGCCGAACCGGTCGGGATAGCGCCGCCGTCGCATCGGGATGGCCGTTCCTGGTCCCTCGACGGCGGCGTCAGAAGAACAGGCTGAAGGCGAATCGCACGCACACGGTGATGAGGAAAAGCCCGAACGCGACCTCCAGCCTGCGCTTCGAAAGCCTGTGTGCGAGCCGGGCTCCGACGGGCGCCAGCCAGGTGCTGGTCGGAATGAACAGGACGAGCCCGAGCAGCGAGACATATCCCAGGGCCAGCGGCGGCTGCAGGATCACCAGTTCGGGAAACTCGGCCATGCGCGGCCAGCCGGCGTAGACGTAGCCGATCGCGCCTGGAATCGAGATGAGCACGCCGAGCCCGGAGGATGTCGCGACCGCCTGATGAATGGGTCGGTTGTAGAAGGTCATGAACAGGTTGGAGAGCTGCCCGCCGCCAATGCCCATCAGCGCCGACAGCACGCCGATCACCCCACCGTACACGACCATCAGAGACTTGCGTGGCATTTCGGTCCCGAAGCGCCAGCTATCCTTCCCGAACAGCAGCCTCACGGCGGAAACGCCCGCCACAAGCACGAACACGGCCTTGAAGAGGTCGGCGGGAGCATAGCGCGCCAGCACGCTTCCCAGGACCACGCCGACGACGACCGGCACCGCCCACACCTTCAGGATCGACATGTCCACCGCGCCCTTCGCCCGGTGTGCGTTGAAGGAGCGGATGGATGTGGGGATGATGACAGCAAGCGAGGTGCCGACACAGAGCGGCATGCGGACCTCCTCCGGCACATCGAGCAGCCTGAACAGCTCATAGAGAATGGGGACGGCAACCGCGCCGCCGCCGACGCCGAACACGCCGGCCAGCAGTCCCGTGATCGCGCCCGCCGCAAGCAGAGCGGCCGCGATCAATGCGAGTTCGAACGTCGAAGCACCAAGCAGTTCCAAGGCCACCCACCTCCGTTTCCGATGAAGATCGTCGCAACGCCGACACTGCATTCGCCCGCCATTCCGCGCCGGGCAGGACAGCCCCGGCCATTCAGGCCGAGCGGATCAGGCTGCCATCGACGCGGATCCGCGCGCCGGTCACGTAGGAGGCGCGCTCGCTCGCCAGAAATGCCACGACGTCCGCAAGCTCCTCCGGTCGCCCGTAGCGGCCGGCCGGGATGGTGCGGATCGAGGCCGCCCGCACCTGCTCGACCTCCATGCCCTGCCGCTGCGCGGCGGCGGCGTCGAGCTGGTCGACCCGGCCGGTGTGGATGCGTCCGGGCACCACGACGTTGACGGTGACCCCGTCGGCGGCGAGTTCCGAGGCAAGTGTCTTTGACCAGCCGGCCAGCGCCATTCTCAGCGAATTGGAGAGCGCGAGCCGCGGGATCGGCGCCTCGATCCCCGACGAGGTCAGCGTGACGATGCGGCCCCATTTGCGCTCGACCATGGCAGGGATCAGCGCCTGGCTCAGATGGATGACATTGCCGACCATGCTCTCGAACGAGGCGATCCACTGGTCCACGGCGACGGATCGTGCCTCGCCCGGCGCCGGCCCGCCCGAATTGTTGACCAGTATGTCGACGCCGCCCTCGGCGGCCAGTTGGCCGATCAGTTCATCGACCGAGCCCCGGTCATTCAGATCGAGCCGAACGCCGCGTATCCCGCCAACCGACCCGGCGGCAAGGCGCGTTCCCAGCTCCTCGATCGGCGCCGTCCTGCGCGCCGCGCCGACGACCTGCACGCCTTCGCCAGCCAGCGCGATAGCGATCGCGGCCCCCAGCCCCTGGCTCGCACCCAGCACCAGCGCGCGTTTCCCGCGAATTCCAAGATCCATCCTATCTGCCCTTCCTTTTTGCCGCCGCCCGGCGCGCACGTGGCCGGTGCGCACGAGCGCCTCGTCGAGGCTCAGCCCCCGAGGTCACGTTCCCGCCCATGCCATTCGGGGATCAGAGCCTGGCCCGGGCGTCCACCCGGCCGATGCGCGCCAAAAGGTAGTCCACCTCCTCCGTCGCGGTGGCGCTCAGCGGGGCGAAAGGCGCGCGCATCGCGGCTGTCGCGATCAGGCCCCGCCGCTGCAGCACCCGCTTTCGGGCCGCAAGGCCGATCCCCGGCTGCTGCTCGTAGCGCAGCATCGGCAGATGCGCATCGAACAGGTCGTGCGCCTCGTCGCGCCGGCCGGCCGCCGCAAGGCCCAGCATCTCGACCAGCATGTCGGGGAACGGATAGCCGGTCATCGCACCGTCGGCGCCCCGCTCGGGCTCGAAATCGAGGAACAGCCCGTTGTTGCCGCACAGGATCGACACATGGCGCATTTCCTTCGCGCTCTCCCAGGCCCGCAGTCGGGAGATCTTTTCCAGGCCCGGCCAGTCCTCGTGCTTGAGCATGACGCAACTGGGGTTGTCAGCGACGATGCGGCGGATGACGCCGGGGGCCATCACGACGGACGTGTTGAGCGGATAGTCCTGGATGCAGAACGGGACGTCCTCGCCGATCGCCTGGACGGCCTGTGTGTAATAGCCGACGATCTGATCGTCGGTGCGCAGCGTGTGCGGCGGCGCGATCATGACGCCGGCCGCGCCGGCATCCATGGCCATTCGGGCAAGCGCGCGCATCGCGGCAAAGCCCGGAGAGGACACGCCCACCACCACCGGCAGGGACGGCGCGCGGCGGATGAACCGCGCCGCCACTTCGCGGGCCTCGGCGGCATCCAGCTTCGGCGCCTCTCCCAGCACGCCGAGCACCGTCATGCCGGCGCAGCCGCATCCCACATAGAAATCGACCAGTCGATCGATGGAATCGAAATCGATGCGCCCGTCATCGAGGAAGGGCGTGGGGGCGATCGGAAACATTCCCCGGGATTGAGCCGACAGTTTCACTTGTTTCATCTCCTTCGAGCGACGGCGGGCTTCCGGGCCGGAGCGGCCGGAACCCTATGATTTTCCGGACAGGCCGCGGATGAGGGCTTCGATGTGGGCGGGATCGACCGCGATGGCGACCGCGCCGAGCAGGCACAGGACCGTTGCCACCAGCATCCTCGCGTCGAACACCTCCGCCTCGCGGTTGAACATGCCCGCGAGGCCGAACCGCATGACGATCGACGTGCGCTGTAACGGCACGATCACGGAGGCGGGCGCTATGGCAAGCGCCATGTAGACGAACAGTTGCGAGACGGCGACCGTAATGCCCGACAGCGCGTACCAGCCCAGGGACCTCCTGTTCGCCGGCATGCCGGCGAAGCTCGCCCGTGAGCAGGCAAGCGCCGACACCACGACCAGCGTCGCGGCGGAATAGGCGATCGTCGCGGCGATCAGCCCGCTCAGGGCGCCGGTGGCTTCACGCAATCCGTAGCTGATCAGGATCGGGCTCAGGCCGAACGCGATCGCCGACAGGCCCGCGAACGTGTAGCCGCTCCTAAGATCCGGGACGAACCCCTGCGATCCGCCGGCGGCCGCCCGGCCACCCGCCTGCCTGATGATGATGAGCGGGCTGAGCAGAACGATCGCGATCCCGAACATCTGCAGGGGCGTGGGCAATTCGCCCAGAACCCCGACGGCCAGCAGCAGCGTGACGACGACGCTGGTCTGCTGCACCGGCGCAACCAGGTTTGCACCGATCGCCTGAATCGCCCGGTAGTGGCAGTACCGCCCGGCGACGAAGTGGACGATCCCGGCCAGCGAGGCGAACGACACGAGATGGAAGCTCGCGTCCAGCGGCCAGATCGCCCCTGTCGCCAGCAGCGCCAGCCAGCCGACCACAGCCCCCAGGGGCACGGTGACCGCCATCGCCTGGGCAACGGTGCCCTTCATGACGCCGCGCCGCAGCATGGTGGTGCTCGCGGCGAAGCTCAGTGCGGAGAAGAGAGCCAGATAGGCAGCGAATAACAACGCGGTTCCTGCTACGGGTCGGAGCGATCGATGGCGCAGACCAGGTCTGGCCCGGTGACGAGAGGATCGCCGACCCGGCAAACCCGGCCGCTCGCGCAGAAAAGCCCGCTATGGCGCGCCGCCGTCGCGTACGATCGGCGCGGCGGGATCGCCGGCAGCTCCAGGCCGGGCGCGGCGCATCCCGGCTTGATACGGCTCGTCAATGCACCTTCCGGCACGGCGCCGCCTCAGTACCCGACGGCATAGCATTCGCGCCGGGGGTCGCCCGCGCCTGCCAGCGTGCCGTTCTTCTGGTCGATGTGGATGGCCACGGCCCCGCCCATGAGGTCGGTCCAGGGCGCGACCACCTCCAGGTCGTGACCCAGCGCGCGGAGCTGGTCGATCGTCGCCTCGGGGAAGCGGCTTTCGATCGCCACCTTGAGTCCCTCGAGGCTGCGCCATCGCGGCGCTTCGATCATCCGTTGGACGTCGAAGCCATGGTCGATGAAGTTCGTGATCATCTGAAGGTTGGACTGGGTCTGCCCGTAATCGCCGGGCGTGCTCACGACCAGCACCGGCTTGCCGTCCTTCAGAACCATCGGACAGTGAAGCGTGTGGGCAGTGCGCTTGCCGGGCGCAGGCGCGTTGACGTGGCCCGGCGCGGCGGAAAACCCGAACATCCGATTATTGAGCACGAAGCCGGTGCCCGGCGCCATCCAGCACGAGCCGAACTCGTTGAAGACGCTCTGGATCCACGATACGACGTTGCCGGCCTTGTCGGCCACTGCCAGGCAGATCGTGTGCCCGAGCCGCGAATCGACGGAGCCCGGCTCGTAGAGCGCCGCCTTCGTTCTGGATATCGCCTTGCCGCGCGTCTCCACATAGGTCGGCGACAGATAGGACGCCGGATGCACCGTCGTGAATTTCGGGTCGGTCAGGTAGGCTTCCAGATCGGCAAACGACGCCTTCTTCGCCTCGAGCAGGAGATGCTGCCATTCGGGGCTCTCCCAGGAGCCGGCCGTAGGGGCCACCTGTTGCAGCAGCGCAAGCTGGGCCAGAAGGGCGGCGCCCAGGGTCGGCGGCGGCGGCACGGCGACCTGATAACCGCGATAGTCGATCGTCAGCGGATCCTCGAACGGCGATTCGTAGCCGGCGAAGTCCTCGCGGTCCAGAATCCCGCCCTCCGCCGCGAGGGCGGTTACGATGCGATCGGCCAGGGCCCCCGTGTAGAAGGTGCCGGCGCCCTCCTTCGCGATCGTCTCCAGGCTGTCGGCAAGGTCCGGAAGCCGCAGCTTCTCCCCCGCCACCGGCCATCTGCCATCGCGTTGATAGCATTCCACCGAGGCCCTGTTCTTCAGCAGAAGGTGCTCCTTGCGGCGGAAAGCGCCCGCCACGCGCGCCGACAGCGCGAAACCTTCGCGCGCATGGCGGATCGCCGGCTCCAACATACTGGCAAGGCTGCGTGAACCGTGGCGGTTCAGGGCGTCTTCCCAACCGCGCACGATCCCGGGCACGGTGGGCGCCAGCGGCCCGCTCGCCGGAATTGCGTCGCGAAAACGCTCGGCATGGGCGGCACGGCCGGCGCGGCCGCTGCCGACGAGCGTGTCGAGCTTGCCTGTCGAAGCGTCGTAGTAGGTGTAGAACACGTCGCCGCCGACGCCGCTTGCGGCCGGATCGAGCACGCTCAGCACCGCGGAGGCGGCCACGGCCGCGTCCATCGCGTTTCCGCCGTCCTCCAGGACCCGAATCGCGGCGAGGCTGGCGAGCGGCTGGCCGCTGCTCGCCATGCCGTTGGCCGCGTAGACGACCGGGCGGGACAGATGGGCGTCGAAAGACATGTCGTTGAACTCCTCGATCTTTCAGTTGGACGGGCTGGACGCCATTCGGCATCCTGACTGACAAATCTGTCGTACCTGCCTCCGGCCCGGACCATTCAGGCCCGGCGCCGGCAGCCGGGTCGGCATCCCGGCGGCACTGCCGTCGATCCTGCCGGCGCGCCGCATGGCCGACACGGCCGCGGCGGCAACGTCGTCTTCGGCCACTCCGGGGCGGATCGCCTCGGCCGCCGCCTCGACGCCTGGGCTCGTTGTCGCGGCGGCCTGCCGGCCGCGCCCGATCCCGGCCGGGCTCTCGACGCGGCGCACGTCCTCGACCTCGACATTCTTGAACGACAGTCCCGTCAGTCCGGACTGGATCCGCTC
>Ga0182792_1002875_pt1 | contig 11649 bp, 8 predicted proteins | sample Passage237B_FD_130497 | JGI IMG/M metagenome (GOLD analysis project Ga0182792, IMG submission 130497) | Cellulose adapted compost microbial communities from Newby Island Compost Facility, Milpitas, CA, USA - Passage2 37B (version 2) (version 2) ...
GAAACTGGTAGCCATTGCTGCGCTCATCGCATTTCCGGTGGCATGGTATGCCATGAGCAACTGGCTGCAGGATTTTGCTTATCGTACCAATATTGCCTGGTGGATCTTCCCGCTGGCAGGCATCATCGCGGCAATCGTGGCATTGTTTACCATCTGTTTCCAGGCAATCAAGGCGGCTTTGGCCAACCCGGTAAAATCATTAAGGAGCGAATAGTCAATTAAAACAATACGAATGATACGTAACTATTTCAAAATTGCATTGCGGAACCTGTGGAAGCACAAGGCGTTTTCGCTGATCAATATATTGGGACTGACGGTGGGATTAACAGCAGGGTTCCTGATCTTCTCCTATGTATTTTTTGAAAGAAGTTACGACACCTTCCATAGCAAGGCTGATCGCATTTACAGGGTGGTGGCCAACGTTAAAACGCCCACAGAACTGATTGAAGGCGACCGGCCGGCCTTTGCAGTGGGGCCACACATAAAACAAGACTTTGCTGAAATAGAACACGCAGTACGTGTGATTACCGGCGAAACGCTGCTGATAAGAAAAGGCGACAAGAAATTTGTAGAAGCAGAAACCATGTATGCCGATACTGCCTTTTTCAACATGTTCGATTTCCCGCTGACCAGGGGAGATCGCAATACCGCATTGGCTGCGCCTTATTCCGTTGTGCTGAGTGAATCGGCTGCAAAGAAATATTTCGGTAGCGAAGATCCTATGGGACAAACTTTGTTGATTACCGAACAGGCTTTTCCTGCGCGCGTTACCGGCATAATGAAAGACATTCCCGAAAATTCACAAATCAACGGCGACCTGGTCATATCTATGACCACGTTTACACAAGATTGGCTAAAAGGCGCAGATGATTTCTGGGGTAGTTATTGGCCACTTACTTACATACAGTTGCAGCCGGGTGCAGATGCAAAGCACCTGGAAAAACAATTGCCTGCATTCCTGGAGAAACATGCAGGAACAGAAATGAAGAAATCGCAAATGTATGCCACCCTGTTCCTGGAGCCGCTGAAAGACGTATACCTGCGTTCCTCCCGCGGAGGACCCATAGACGGTAATATCAACAACGTCAATATTTTTTCTATTGTAGCCATCTTCATCCTGGTGATTGCCTGCATCAATTTTGTTAATCTTACTACTGCCCGTTCATCAGAGCGCGCCAGGGAAGTCGGTATCCGCAAAGTGGTGGGTGCATTGAAGAGACAGTTGACCGGTCAGTTCATCGGCGAATCGCTGGTGCTATGTTTCATTGCCTGTGTACTCACCGTGTTGCTGGCAGCCCTGCTCACACCGTCCTTTAACCAGTTAGCAGGAAAGACGGTCATTGAAACGGTGTTTGCTGCGCCCGGCCGGTTGCTGCTGCTGTTTGCCTGTGCATTGGGCATCGGTCTGCTTGCCGGCATATATCCCGCATTGATACTTTCGTCTTTCAGGCCCGTTTCCGTTTTGAAAGGACGTTTTGCCACAGGCCGGCGCGGTATTGCTTTGCGAAAAGCGCTGGTGGTAACACAGTTCACCATTTCCATTGCTTTGATCATTGGCACCATCGTAGTATATCGTCAGATGAGTTTTATGCGCAATAAAGAACTGGGCTTCAAAAAAGACCAGATGCTGGTGATAAATGCGGGAGACAACAAAAACAGAGAAGCCTTTGCCCAGGCTGTTGCCGGTATGCCGGCCGTGCGCTCCGTAGCCACTTCCAACAGTGTACCGGGTGGAAGTAACCCCAACGCCTATACTGTAATTGAAAACCGGAACGGAGATAAGCAGGTAGCCAATCTTGATCTGTATTTCGTGGATTTTGACTATATCCCCCACTACCAGATACAAATGGTAGCCGGACGGCCCTTCTCACGCGAGTTTCTCACAGATTCTACACAATCCATGATCTTGAACGAAGCTGCAGTTAAAATGTTCGGTTATACCACCCCGGAAGATGCCATTGGAAAGCGCTTTGAACAATGGGGGCGCGAAGGAAAGATCATTGGCGTGATGAAGGATTTTCATTTTCGTTCGCTGCAACTACCCATCAAACCGCTTTCGATGCGCATAGAACAGACGCGTTGCAACCTGGTATCGGTAAATGTGAGCACCACTAACCTGCCCGCTACGATTGCCGCCATCGAGCAAAAATGGAATGAACTGATCCCTTCTGCGCCGTTCAGCTATACCTTCCTCGACGAATTCTTCAACCGCCAGTACCGCGATGAAGTACGCTTTGGCAAACTGTTTCTCAATTTCGCCATACTGGCCATTTTTATCAGTTGCCTGGGATTACTGGGACTGGCTTCGTACAGCGCCCTGCAGCGTACGCGCGAGATCGGTATTCGTAAAGTAATGGGTGCATCAGTGACCAGCATACTGCACCTGTTATCAAGAGATTTTCTCAAACTGGTGCTGATCGCCTTTTTCGTAGCAGCGCCGGTTGCCTGGTATTTCATGCATCAATGGCTCGAAGACTTCGCTTACCGCACAGCCATTGCCTGGTGGATCTTTGCGTTGGCCGGCGTGCTGGCGCTGCTGATTGCCTTGTTTACCATCAGTTTCATGGCACTCCGGGCAGCAGTGGCCAATCCGGTGAAAAGTCTGCGAAGTGAATAAAAGCATTTTACCAATAAAATAATGGACTGCTGATTGGCTGTTTACCGTCAGTTTTCAGGCCATCAAAGCTGCAAGGCATAACCCGGTTAAAAGTCTGAGAATGGAATAGACTCCCTGCATACGAACCGCAACCGGGTCATAATACCCGTGCTGCAACCATGACCAACTACCCGCCGCCTGTACCAAAACCGTACACCCTTTTGTAGCGATAACGAACAAATTCGTAGACCGCAAAAAATAAACTGTTGATTTTCAGCTTTTACATTTACGGTACGCTTTATGGTAAAACTGATACCAACACCAAAGCTGTTTACCACACATGTTGAGAACCTATATTAAAATAGCCTGGCGCCAGTTGCAGAAAAACAAATTGTTTGGTCTGGTAAATATTGCCGGACTGGCCATTGGTCTCACAGTTTCGCTGATGCTGTTCCTGTATGTACGGCACGAAACTTCCTTTGACCGGTATCATACCAATGCGCCCGCCATTTACCGGTTGGTATTGAATGCCAACCTCGGTGAAAGTACCGAACGATGGGCCGGCAGTCCGAACATAGCAGGTCCTATTTTCAAAAAAGAAATAAGCGGCGTGGAAGAACAGGCCCGCTGGCTGCGGCATAATTTCGGCCAGTCGGCCAATGTATTGTTTGGCGACAAGAAATTCTTCGAAAAGAATCTCTACTGGGCCGATTCCTCTTTCACCCGTTTATTTGATATTCCTTTTGTATACGGCAGTCCGCACGACGCATTGACCCAACCCGGCACCATCATCATCAGCCAGTCCATTGCACAAAAGTATTTTGGCAATGAAAACCCCATGGGCAAAGTGCTCCGGATAGACAACCAGACCAATTGTTCCATCACGGGCGTATACAGGGATTTTCCAGCTAATTCCACGCTGGACGCCGATCTCATCGGGTCGTTCTATACCATGGAATGGATGAACAGGAACCAGGGTTGGAGCAATGCCAGTTTTGAAACCTATCTCCTGCTGAACAAATATGTGGATATCCCTAAAACGGAAGCTGCCATCCAGTCCGTCCTGGATAAGCATCTTCCCAAAGAACAACAATGGTTCAGCTTTAGCCTGCAGCCCTTCACGGATATTCATTTGCACAGTGCCGGTATCAGCGCTTATACGTCCCGTCCGGGCGACTGGAAGCAGGTGAAGATCCTCGGCCTGCTGGCGCTGGCCATCCTCCTGATTGCGTGCATCAATTATATGAACCTGGCCACTGCCCGTTCGCAGAACCGTTTCCGCGAGACCGGCATCAGCAAAACCATGGGCGCCTCCATACAAAGCCTTATGGCGCGTTATTACCTGGAGACCGCCCTGTATGTCATTATTGCCGTATTGCTCAGTCTCCTGTTGCTGGTAGCCGGCATGCCGCTGTTCAACGCACTGACCAATCTGCAATTTTCGGTAAGTGATCTTGCAGACCCGGTGATCATGGCTGCCATAGCCGGCATCACGGTGATCATTACCCTGCTTTCCGGAAGTTATCCCGCCATTTACCTCTCGCGATTCAGTCCTAAAAACCTGTTTCACCAGACGTTTACCAAACATACACTGGCGGGTCGCCTGCGGCAGGCGCTGGTGGTGGTGCAATTTTCAGCTTCGGTAGTATTGATCATTGCCACCTTGCTTTTTTATCGCCAGTTGGAATTTATCCGCAATAAACAATTAGGTTTTCAACCTGACCAGGTGGTAGCCATCACTACTTCTGCTGCAGAAAATGCAGATCAATTGAACGGTTTACTGAACGATGCCCGCAGTCTTGCCGGCGTAGAGGCTGTCTGCCGTGCACAGACATTTCCCGGCAATGAAGGCAGCGGCCGCAGCCTCAGAAGGCCTGGTGATGAGGAACTTTCCCTGCCACTCACTACCTGCAGGGCCACCGATGGCATTATTGAAACGCTCAGCCTGCGACTGCTGGCGGGTAAATCGCTGCCGGCGGTAAAAGCGCCCGGCGACACCACCGTGCAGGTGGTGCTGAATAAAAAAGCGGTTGAGTATCTGGGTTATACACCGGAAGAAGCCATAGGTAAGAAAGTAGATGCCAACCTGGGAGACAATGCATACATCATTGGTGTAATAGATGACTTTCATTCCCGCAACCTGCACCAGCCGCTGGAGGCCTATGCTTTTCACAATGCCCAGACAGAAGGCCGGAATTATATGCTGGTAAAATTCAGCAGCGGAAATCTCAGGAACAGCATACAACAGTTGGAATCGCTTTACCGGAAGCATGTGCCCAATGGCGCTTTTGAATGTACCTTCCTTGACCAGTATATTCAATCGCTCTATACAGCCGACCAGCTGATGGCGAAGATTGTATTGCTTTTTTCGGGATTAGCCATCTTTATTGCCTGTCTGGGATTGTTTGGACTGGCCGCTTTCATTGCAGAACAAAAAACAAAAGAAATCGGTATCCGGAAAGTGCTCGGCGCTTCGGCAGCGAATATTGTGTTACTGCTGTCGGCCAATTTCGTGAAACTGGTATGTATAGCCATTGCTATTGCCGTTCCATTGGGTTGGTGGATGATGAACCGCTGGCTGGAGAATTTTGCCTACCGCATTACCATAGGATGGTCTGTATTTGCAGTTACTGCCGTTGCCGTAATTGGCGTAGCGCTGCTGACGGTGGCGGCGCATGCCGTAAAAGCAGCGGTAAGCAATCCTGTGCGGTCCCTGCGATCGGAATAAGAAATGGTTGAATGACCGCCGGGCCATTCAACCATTTTTCGCGTGCTGCCGTTAATGTTCTTCATACTCCACCACCAGCTTCGGTCGCTTTGTGCTGTCTGTACTGCGGCTGCCGCCAAATACAATGCTGCGGTAGTCTTGCTCCTGCTGCATTTCGAGACAGAAGCCATAGTTCTCGCCGTTGGCTACCATATCGCGCACCAGTTTGGTTACGTCAATATCGGCCACATCAAAGTTCCACTGGCTGGTGGAGGCCGGCAAGGCTACTTTGTTCAGATCAGTAGCGCCTGGTTTGTTGCTCCAGGTAATGGTGGTTTCATCCCAGTTGCCGGTGACCCTTTTGAGCCATGTTTCGTTGGTGCCAAAGGAGTTGTACGGAGAGCCGGGATAGAACGAGTTGCCCTGCGGAGGATGTACGGCGCTGGACACGCCATACAATGTAAGGCTGGCAGAAATGATTTTTGCGTCCTGCGGAATGGAAGATACCTCCTCAAACTTGAAGTAAGTACGTTCGATACCCGGTAGGCCCCAGTAAGTCCAGGCACTGGGCGCCAGGCTACCACGCACTCGCGGCCGTCTTCAGGACCGGGTTGCGTTACCAGGGTTTTCTTTTGATGGTGGCCTGTTGCATGCAATACACAGTGGCACCTGCCAGCCCTTCCCGCACCGAATATTGTGTATAACCATATTGCTAACCCCGTAGTGTAACCGAACATGAGATAAGCAGAATGGTAAGCGGCAGTTTTCGCATATGCCTCAAAAATAAAGATTACGGGGTAACTCCCGGGAGCGCATGATTGTTAATTGTTGTATGACCTGCTATTTGCAGCCGGGGCCAGGGACAATGTCATCAAAACAGGATTGTGCGGTACAACCATGGGCGCCTGTCCGAAAAACGCGCTTTCACCGGGTGTATCAAAACCGTACACTTCCTGTATCAAAAACGAACCACTTCGTATGTTAACGTCTATTAACACTTTGATACCCATACCGTTGCATTCTGGCATGTGATTAAGAGAACAAGGGCAGTCAATAACTTTGGCCCTGCTGAAAGGAAGGTAACCCTGTATCGTAAAAGGAAGTTAATGATCAATTATGTTTAAGAATTTTTTCATCACCGCCTTCAGAAATTTTCGCCGCAACAAGATTTTTACGGTCATCAATATTGCCGGGTTGTCCATCGGTATCAGTGCGGCATTGGTGATCTGGCTCATCGTATCGCACGAACTGAGTTATGAAAAATTTCATAAAGACGGCGACCGGATCTACCGCGTGGTAACAGATATGAAATTCCCGGATTTTAATTTCACCAACGGCGGTATACCGGGACCTTTGCCTGCGGTGATGAAACGGGAAATTCCGGGCATTGAAGCATCCATCCATTTCTGGATGGAGAATACAGTAAAAACCGCGATTCCCGGTGAGGAAGGAATGGCAAAGGAATTTCGCAGGCAGGAAAAAATTATGTTTGCCGGTGAAGAGTATTTTTCTTTCATTCCCTATAAATGGCTGGCAGGCGCGCCTGCCGGAGCGCTGAGTGGTCCCAACAAGGTAGTGCTCACCGAAAGCCGGGCGCAAATGTATTTTCCCGGGGTGGCTCCTGCCGGCATCATCGGTCGCGTAATCATTTACAAGGATTCATTACAGGCCAAAGTAACCGGCGTGGTGAAAGACCTGGACGCAACCACCGATTTTCAATTCAAGGAATTTGTTTCGCTGCCGACGCTGCTTCCGGAATTAATCCATAATGGTTTTGAGGAATGGGGCAGCGTGAATTCCGCTTCACAATGCTTTATCAGGCTCAAACCCGGCATTGATCCGAAGCAGGTGGAAAGGACGCTGGCAGACCTCCGCGAAAAGCATGCAAAAAATGCCTATCTCAAAACAATTCACTACCTGCAGCCTTTGCACGACATGCACTTCTCCAAAGATTTCAATACGCTGCTGGTGAGTCCGGCGCATAAACCTACTTTGTATGGGTTGCTGGCGGTGGCTGCATTTCTGTTGTTTTTGGGATGTATCAATTTCATTAATCTAACTACCGCCCAGGCAGCGCAACGGGCCAAAGAGATTGGTATCCGGAAAACGATCGGCGGTTCCAGACGGCAACTGATTGTACAGTTTTTGAGCGAAACAGTGTTGCTCACAGCCATTGCAGGAGTGGTTTCACTGGCCATTGCACCCGCCATACTGAAAATATTCGCTGAATTTATTCCGGAAAACCTGCAGTTCAACCTGGCAAAACAACCACAGGTGATCGTATTTATGCTGGTATTGATTGCCGTGGTGGGATTACTGGCGGGCCTCTACCCTGCTATGGTATTGAGCGGCTACAAACCGGTATTGGTGCTTAAGAACAATCGCGGCGGCAGCGGTGGCAGCAGAAGGGTGATCATACGTAAAATGCTTACCGTATCGCAGTTTGTCATTGCGCAGTTTTTTGTGATTGCTACGCTGGTAGTTGGTAAACAGATTCGTTTTGCATTGAACAAAGACCTCGGCTATCAGAAAGAAGCCATACTGAATTTTTCGGTGGGCAGCAAACAGGAAGCTTTTCGCGAAAAACTGGCCGCTATTCCGGGTATTCAATTGATAAGCCTGGGCGGAACCCCACCGGCTTCGCAAAGCAGCGGCTTCTCTACCATGAAGTATGTGAAGGACGGTAAAGAAATTGAAACCACCGTAGAAATTAAACAGGCGGACACCAACTACTTCCGGCTGTACAACATGAAACTGCTGGCAGGCAGAAATCTGCAACCGAGTGATACGGTAAAAGAATATGTTGTGAATGAAGCGTACGCACGCTTTCTTGGCTTCAGCAACCCTGCAGATATTGTGGGTACTACAATTGGTACGGATAGAAAAATACCGGTAGTAGGACTGCTGGCGGATTTTCATACCAAATCGGTACATCAGGCCATCAAGCCGCTGGCATATACCTGTCAGCAACAAGTGCATCGCAATTTTCATATCCTGCTGGCGCCCAAAGGAGCCAATACGGACCACTGGAAACAAACCATCGCCAACATGGAGAAGGCCTGGAGGGAATTCTACCCCAAAGAACCATTTGAATATGCCTGGTTTGATGAAAGCATTGCCCAATTCTATAAGAAAGAACAAAGAACGGCGGCGCTGCTGCAATGGTCGGCAGGGCTTACCGTAATCATCAGTTGCCTGGGTTTGCTGGGACTGGTGATCTATACCACACATCAGCGTACGAAAGAAATTGGTGTAAGAAAAGTGCTCGGCGCCAGCGTGATGCAGATAGTAGCTTTGTTATCGAAAGATTTTATGTGGCTGGTGCTGCTGGCATTCATTATTGCAGCGCCGCTTGCCTGGTGGGCAATGAATAACTGGCTGGAAGATTTTGCATACCGTACCACTATCGGCTGGACAACCTTTGTCATCAGTGGAGCAGCCATGCTGATGGCGGCGCTGATTACGCTGAGTATACGTACTATCCGTTCTGCGTCGGCCAACCCGGTTGGCTCGTTGCGGAGTGAATAACGTAGGTTTGCGACTTGCATTTTTACAATAATACTTAAGAAATAATGCTGGAACTAAGACACATTTCGAAATGGTATAACGTAGGGGGAAAACCGACTTTTATTCTGAAGGACATTCATCTCCGTATTGAGTCCGGGGAATTCGTATCCATCATGGGACCTTCCGGATCGGGTAAATCAACGCTGCTGCATATTTTAGGTATGCTGGACGATGCATCCGAAGGAGAATACTATTTCATGGACCAGCCAGTGCATACGCTGAAAGAAAAACAGCGTTCACATCTGTACAAGCAACACATCGGGTTTGTGTTCCAGGCTTATCACCTGATTGATGAACTGACCGTGTATGAAAATATCGAAACGCCGTTGATTTACCAGAACGTGAAATCATCAGAACGCAAAGCACTGGTGGCCGACATCCTGGACCGCTTCCAGATAGTAGGTAAGAAAGATCTCTTTCCGGCCCAATTATCCGGCGGTCAGCAACAGCTGGTGGGCATTGCGCGCGCGCTCATCGCCAAACCACAATTGTTACTGGCTGATGAACCTACCGGCAATCTCAACTCCAAACAGGGCGAAGAGATCATGAATTTGTTTACCACCCTGAACAAGGAAGGCGTAACCATCATCCAGGTTACACACTCGGAAAAAAATGCTGCTTATGGCTCCCGCATCATTCACCTGCTGGATGGCCGCATTGAAAAGGAACAATCATAGCAGCATACCTTCAACTCAATATAAAACGCATATCATGAAGTGTAGAAAAGTGCTGTTGTTAGCAGTGTTTGTAACAATGATTGGGTTTGCCTGCCATGCGCAAACCGGAGCACGCCTGTACAGTCTGCGTCAGTGTGTGGAAACAGGCATTGCCAACAACCTTACGGTCAATCGCAGCAGGCTGAACATGGAGCGCAGCGAAGTGTACATGAAGCAGTCGCGTGGCAATATGCTGCCCACTTTACAGGGCAGTGTTGATCATAACCTGAATTCAGGTCGCAGTATTGACCTGCTCACCAATGATTATGTGAACCAGGAATATACTTCAGCCGTATATGGTCTGCAAACAGGCGTAACGCTGTTCAACGGACTGCGGCTGCTCAACACCTTGCGCAGCGACCAGTATGCCTACGAAGCAGGCAAAATGGAATGGCAACAGCAGAAAGACAATCTCACGCTGGATATTATCCTCGCATACCTGCAGATACTCACCAGCCAGGACCAGTTGGAACTGGCGCGTATCCAGACGGAGCAAACGCGCAAGCAGGTAGAGCGACTGGAAATACTCAACAACCAGGGCGCCATCATGCCTTCTGATCTGAGTGATATGAAAGGGCAGCTGGCCAATAATATCCTGTCGGAAATCAATACGGCCAATGCACTGCAAACCGCCAGGCTGAACCTGGCGCAACTGATGAACATTCCGTACGACAGCAGCTTCCAGGTGGAACGCCTTACCGTGGAGCAATTTGACCTGCAATATGCCGCTACGCCGGATAGTATTTTTGCCATAGCCAATGAACAACTGGCCGTAGTACGGGCCACCGAACTGCGCCGGAAAAGCGCGGAAAAAACAGTGGCGGCTGCAAAGGGCAATTACTTTCCGATCATTGGTATCGGCGCAAACGTCTTTACCAATTTTTCCAGTACCGGTCGTGATTCTTCCAATGCCAAGATTCCATACTACGATCAATTGTCCAATAACTACCGCACCACGGTAGGCATCGGCATCACCATACCCATATTGAATGGTTTACGGACCCGCAACCAGGTTGCGCTGGCAAAGATTGACCTGAAAGAAGCGGAAATAACGGAAACAAGCACACGAACCCAGCTGAAGCAGGCTATTGAACGGGATTATATGAATATGGTGGCCGCGCGCAAGCGTTATCAGGCGCTGGTAGAACAGGTAGACGCGCTGACCGAATCGTTCCGCGCCGCCGAAGCGCGGTTCAATGCAGGCGTTGGCAATAGCATTGATTACCTTACGGCCCGTAACCGGCTGGACCTGGCGAATATCAGTCTCATACAGGCACGGTATGATTATGTGCTGCGCACGAAAATATTGGATTATTACCAGGGAAGGGCGCTGTGGTAAAAATGAAGGCCTTATTCTTTCTTTTTTATTCCTTAGATTTGCTTTGTCCTCAAGCGGAAGTAGCTCAGTTGGTAGAGCATCAGCTTCCCAAGCTGAGGGTCGCGAGTTCGAGCCTCGTCTTCCGCTCTCTTTTCTTATAATGTTTTGTTGCGCTTACTCCCGCTGCTTTTACACAGTCAATGTTGTTTTATTATAGCCGGTTGAAAATGAAATACTAAAACCTGCAAATAAAATAAAGGTCACCCGGTGTGAGGATTGAATGCGATAAGTCCATAAATTTATCATGTACCAATTAAACCTTATCACTATGCTATCTGCTACGATCGCTCCCCGTTTTTATTGTCATTCCCCCAGCCCGCGAACCATTCTTTATGTAATGCCCCTGTGCTCATCACCTGTTTTTTTATCATTATCACATAACCAAAACCCATCATTATGAAAAAGCTCAAAGTAACATTGATGGCACTTGCCATTCTCCTGGGAGTGGGCGGCGCTGTTGCCTCAACAAAAGCATTACCCGATTGCGCAGACATGCCGCAATTTTATTACACCAGTTCCGGATTCTATCCTGCCGGCATTGAAGGGTATGATTACGTTTGCTCCTGGGACCATTTCTCCAGTTGCACTTACTATTACGATCCTCACTCCAAGGGATACAGGACCTGTAAATACGGGCGTATTCTTTGGATAAGGTAAGAAAGGAAGAGCAAAGCATAAGGAAGGA
>Ga0182792_1002879_pt1 | contig 11635 bp, 10 predicted proteins | sample Passage237B_FD_130497 | JGI IMG/M metagenome (GOLD analysis project Ga0182792, IMG submission 130497) | Cellulose adapted compost microbial communities from Newby Island Compost Facility, Milpitas, CA, USA - Passage2 37B (version 2) (version 2) ...
ATCCACTCGATGGGGCCGTGGTGGAACGACTTCATGTACTGGACTTACTGGATGTACCGTACTGACAGTGCGACCAACCACATCCAGTTCTCCAACGAGACGCTCGACAAGAACGTGCTGGCGGCCCTGCTGATCCCGCAGGAGAACGAGACCGACTACATGGTGCTGCAGAACGAGGTCCTCGAGATCCTCAACGGCGAGCACATGGCGGCCCCACTGTTCCAGGTGAACTGGAATGCGGCCTTCTCCAGCCAGGTCTGCAACATCAACAAGTTCCCGTGGGGCACGGTGGGCTTCTCCTGGCTCAGGTCCTGCACCTGACCTCTGTCCACTCCTGAACTGGCCGCACCGAATCCTCGGTGCGGCTCCCAACGGAGCAGCCGATGCGCCTTCCGCCCTTCTTGACCTATGTCCTGCGCCGCCTGGTGATCAGCACCATCGTACTGTTCGGGGTGACTATCGTCGCCTTCTCGATGGCCTACCTGCTGCCCTCCGATCCGGTAACCAGCCGGTATCCCGACATCACGCCCGAACAGCGGGCGGAGATGCGGGCCCAGATGGGGCTCGACCAGCCCATGATCGTGCAGTACCTGCGCTACATGGAGTCGGTGTTCGCGGGTGAGTTCGGCCGCTCCTTCGGTACTGGCAACGCCGTTGCCGCCGACCTTGCGCTGCGCATACCGGCGACGCTCGAACTGGCCGTCTACGGCATTCTGTTCGGCGTGTTGGTGGGACTGCCGCTGGGCATCCTGGCGGCGGTATATCGGGGGAAATTCGTCGACAGCGTCGTTCGCGTCGTCAACCTCGCAGTGGAATCCGTGCCGGCCTTCTGGCTCGGCGTCATTCTCGTCTTCACCCTGTATTTCCAGTTGCGGGTCGTACCATCGCCGATCGGCAGGTTATCGCCGATCTTTACGGCGCCGCCGACCTTTACCGGTTTCTTCACCATCGATGCGCTGATTGCCGGCCGCTTCGATGTCGCCCTCGCGGCGCTGCGGCAGCTGATGCTGCCCGCCTTCATCCTCGGCCTCGGCATCGTGTCTCCTATCGTCCGCATCACCCGGGCCGCCCTGGGGGAGAGCCTGCAGGAGGACTACATCACCTTCGGCCGGGCGCTTGGGCTCAGGTCGCGCCAGCTGGTGCTCGGCGACGCCCTCCGTGGGGCGCTGGTGCCGATCGTCACGACGCTCGGCTTCATCATTGGCAACGTGCTGGCTGGCGCCGCCGTAGTCGAGACGGTGTTCGCCTGGCCGGGTCTCGGTCGCTACGCTGTGACCGCGATCACTACCTCGGACATGGCGCCGGTCTCCACCTGCATTCTGCTTATCGCCTCTTGCGTGGCGATTGCGAACCTCCTGGTCGACCTATCCTATGCCCTCATCGATCCGCGGATCCGTCATGAATATGCACGGTGATCCCACGACCATGACCCTCACTCGACCTGCGGCTCCGGCCGTGACCACGCCGGCCGCGGCAACACCGACCCGCTGGCACCGCGTCTACCATGGGCTGTTCGGAGGCGACCTGCTGGGGTTGCTTGGCCTGGTGTTGCTTGCAGTGCTGCTCGGCATCGCCCTGTTCGGCCCGATGCTGGTTACGCATGACCCGCTGTTGACGACGCCGAAAGTGCTGCTGCCACCCTCTTCCGAGCACTGGCTGGGCACTGATCATTTCGGCCGCGACGTGTTCTCGCGCACGATGACGTCGCTGAGGACGGACTTCATGGTCGCCGGTCTGGGGGTCAGCGGTGCCATCCTGCTCGGCGCCTTCATCGGGCTCATCTGCGGCTACTATGGCGGCTGGTTTGATGACCTGGTGATGCGCTTCGTCGACATCATCCAGTCGTTCCCGCTGCTGCTGATCGCCATGGTGCTGATCCTGGTGATCGGGCCGGGCGTGGAGAGCATTATCCTCGTAACGATGCTGATCAACATCCCGACCTATGCCCGCCTGATCCGCGGCGAGGCGATGCGCAAGAAAACGCTCGAATATATCGATGCGGCGCGTTGTTCAGGGGCGACGGAGAGCTCGATCATTTTTCGGCACCTGATGCCGAACACGCTGGGCCCGATCGTGATCCAGGGCAGCCTGAACCTCGCGGCCGCCGTGAGCAATGTTGCGGCGCTGTCCTTCCTTGGAGTGGGTATCCGGCCGCCAGTGCCCGACCTCGGCGTCATGGTGGCTGAAGGCACCAACTACCTGGCGCAGGGCGCCTGGTGGATGAGCGTCTGCCCCGGCCTCGTGCTGGCAGCCACGATCTTCAGCCTGAACCTGATGGGTGACTGGCTCGAAGGCCGGCTCGATCCGCGCCGACAGGAGATTTGAGATGACGTCTGCTATATTCAAGATCGACGACCTGGCGATCGACAGCGTGCGGGGTGGGGTGCGCCAGCGCATCGTTGACGGCGTGTCGCTATGGGTGGCGCCGGGCGAGCTCTACGGGCTGGTAGGCGAAAGCGGTTCCGGCAAGTCGATTTCGATGATGGCGGGCGTGGGCCTGCTGGGGCAGGGGCTCGAGATTGCCTCTGGCACGGTGGCCTTCAGCGGTACCGGGCACGCGGCCGCGGACCAGCGGCGGCTGCGCGGCAACCTCGCGCGCGGGGTGTCGCTGCTGTTCCAGAACGCCAAGGGTGCGTTGAACCCGTACATGCGCATAGGTCGGCAGGTGGAGCGTGCGCTGCGCCGCTCGCGCCGCGATGTTGACGTGAAGGCGGAGCTGACCGAGTTGTTCCGGGTGGTTGGCCTCAATTACGGGGATCTCGGCGACAAGTATCCGCACCAGATCAGCGGTGGACAGGCGCAGCGTCTCGCCATGGCCTGCGCGCTGGCGACCAATCCGCGACTGCTCATCGCCGATGAGCCGACCACCGCGCTCGACGTCACCACCGAGCGGGAGATGCTGCGCTTCCTCGCGCTCATCTGCGCCGAACGCGAAATGGCGATCGTGCTGATTGCCCATAACCTTTCGCTAGTGTCCGAGTATTGCCGGCGGCTGTCGATTATGCATGCGGGCCAGGTGGTGGAGGCCGGTTCGCTGGCCAGCATCTTCGCCCAGCCACTGCATCCCTACACGCAGGGGCTGATCGCCGCCGTTCCCGATGTGGACGAGCCGCGTGAAGTGGTGCCGCTCGCCGGCAGTGTCTGGGGCGGGCCGCGCAACGTGGCGCGCTGCCGTTTCTCGCATCGCTGCGCTCTGGCGCGGCCCAAATGTAATGCCGGTCGGCCGCCCGCCATCGAGCGGGAAGGGCGAACCGTCAGCTGCGTGCTCTATGAGGAGGTGCCCGCATGAGCGCGCCAGTACTTTCGGTCCGCAAGCTGACCAAACTTTACGCCGACCCCAGTCGGCCCGAGGCAATGAGCGTCGGGGTGCGCGGTGTGTCGCTCGAGGTCGAGCGCGGCGAAGTCGTGGGGCTGATCGGCGAGAGCGGTTGCGGCAAGACCACGCTGGGTCGCTGCGTCGTTGGCCTTACCCGGCCCGACGATGGAGACATCGTCGTCAACGACACGGTGTTCACGAAGCTCGCGGGGCCGCAGCTGCGCAAGTTCCGCAAGAACGTGCAGGTGGTGTTCCAGAAGCCCGAAACCAGTCTCAACCCGCGCATGACAGTGTTCGCCTTCGTGCGTGAGGCGATGCGCAACTTCAACACGGCGAAGCGCGGAAAGGAACGCGAGTCCATGCTCGAGCTGGCCGAACTGGTCGGGCTGCGGGCGGAAGCGCTCGACCGCTACCCGCACCAGCTGTCGGGTGGCGAGCGGCAGCGTGTCGCCATCATGCGCTCGCTTGCCTGCCAGCCCGAGCTGATCGTGCTAGACGAGCCGACCTCGGCGCTCGACGTATCTGTGCAGGCGCAGGTACTGCAGACCCTTAAGGACCTGCAGTCGCGCGTCGGCACCTCCATGCTGTTCATCAGCCACGACGTTGCGGTGGTGCGCTACGTGTGCTCACGCGTGCTGGTCATGTACCTAGGTACCATCGTCGAGGAGGGGCCGGCCGATATCGTGCTGAGTCGGCCTGCCCACCCGTATACCCAGGCGTTGCTGGCGGCCGCGCCGCGCATCAAGCCACGCGAAGAGGCGGCACCATCGCTGCGCGGCGAGCTGGTGCTGAGCGCCGTCAAGCCGGGCGAATGCCCGGTGCGGGCCCGTTGCCCCCTCGCGCATGGGCGCTGCCACGCGATGCCTCCGGTCGCCCAACTGCCCAACGGCCAGAAAGCCACCTGCTGGCTCGCGGCCGATGCCGCCAACAGCCACACAAATCAGGAACCCCTCGAGAAGATCCAATGACCACGACCGAAAGCTTCTATGATCGCTCCATGGAACTGCCTGCCGAACTGCTGGTGGGTGCCATCGACAGCCACGTCCACGCAGGCCCGGTGCTGCGCTCGAACCCTGGCCACCAGGATCCGTTCGAGGTGGCGATCGAGGCCCGCGAGGCCGGAATGCGCGCCATCGTCTACTACGACGTGTTCGGCTGGGCCTCTGGCACGGCCTGGATGGTCAACCGGCACGTGCCGGGCATCAAGACCTTCGGCGGCTACCTGATGAATTCCTGCCATGGCGGCCTCAACCCCCGCTCGGTGCGCACCGCGCTCTACATGGAGGAGGGGTGCCGGATGATCAGCTTCGGCTCGCATTGCACCTATTTCCAGGCCAGCCAGGAATCGACCCTGATCGACGGCAAGTTGGTGCCGTTCAAGGATGCGTACCCGGAATTCGCCGAGCAGGAACTGTCGCGCGCCGTGCGGATTCCCACCGAGGGGCCGATCTCGGATGATCTCGCCGAGATCCTGCAGATGGTCGCTGACCATCCCGACGTCTACCTCAACACCGGTCACGTCTCCGGGCCCGAGGTAATGCGCATTCTCGAGTTGGCCGAGGAGTTCAAAATCCAAAAAGTGCTGATTGCGCATCCGGCGCGGCAGCAGCTGTCGATCGAGCAACAAAAGGACGCGGCGCGTCGCGGCTTCTTCCTCGAAGCGTGCTTGGTCGACTGGCTCTACCCGGACGCGCCGCGCACCCACTACTACGTAGAAAAGAAGTACATGGACCGTTCGGGCGACGTACCGCGCCTGCGTAACCCGGTGTCGAAGTGGATGGGTGATCTGCGCGAGATAGGGCCGGAGTACTTCGTGCTCGGGACGGACTACGGCATCCGTGCCGCACCTTCGGCCGTGCAGGGCATGCGGACGATGATCACCACGCTGCTCGACTTTGAATTCACCCCCGACGAAATCCGCACCATGACCGCGCACAACCCGGCGCGGCTCATCGGTCTCGATCCGCTGTAAGGGGTGAGCAACATGGCAACTTACGAGCCCTTTTACAATCGCACCATGGAGCTACCCGAAGAGCTCCTGGTCGGGGCAATCGACAGCCACGTGCATGCCGGACCGGTACTGCGCTCCAACCCCGGCCATTTCGACCCCATCCAGGTGGCCGAGATGGCGCGGGACGCCGGGATGCGGACCATTCTCTATTACGACGTGTTCGGCTGGGCCTCGGGCACCGCGGTGATGGGGAACCGCTTCGTCAAGGACTTCCGCACCTTCGGTGGCTTCCTGATGAACTCGTCGCATGACGGGATGAACCCGCGCGCCGTGCGGACCGCCCTGAACCTCGGCGATGGCTGCCGGATGATCAGTTTCGGTTCGCATTGCACCTATCATTCCGCCTCGACGGAATCGACTTTCATCGATGGGAAGCTGGTGCCGTTTAAGGACGTGATACCGGGCTTTGCCGAAAAGGAATTGTCCCGTGCCGTGCGGATTCCGCTCGAGGGGCCGGTGCCGGATGCGCTGAAGGAAATCCTCGACATGGTGGCCGAGCGGCCAGAGGTTTACCTCAACACCGGCCACGTCTCCGGTCCCGAGGTGCTACGCATTGTCGAACTGGCGCAGGCGGCCGGGATCAGGAAGATCCTTGTCGCCCACCCGGCCCGTCGCCTGCTGACTGTCGAGGAGCAGAAGAGCCTCGCCGCCAAGGGCGTGTTCCTCGAGGCCTGCGCGGTCGACTATGGCGCCCCGTCGATGCCGCATACCCACTACTATGTGGAGCGGGAGCTGATGGACATGGGGTCGCTTGTGCATGGGCGTGCCATGAGCTGGATGCAGGGCATCCGCGATGTCGGACCGGACAACTTCGTACTCGCTACCGACTATGGCGTCCGCGTGCTGCCATCGCCCATCGAGGGGATGCGCATGATGATCTCGATGCTGCTCTATTTCGGCTTCTCGGTCGAGGAAATCCAAACGATGACGTCCATCAATCCCGCACGTCTGATCGGACTCGATGAATGACAATCGCCGACCTCTACGTCCGCAACGCTACTGTAGTTACGGACGGGCGCGAGTTTGCCGGCGGGGTCATAGTGTCGGCCGGTCGCGTGCGCGAATTGGTGGCCGGCAACCCAGAGGTGGCGGCGCGCGAGATTATCGATGCCACCGGTTGTGTCGCGCTGCCGGGCTTGGTGGATGCACATGTGCATTTCTCCGAGCCGGGCCGCGAACACTGGGAGGGCTTCGAGACGGGCAGCAAGGCCGCGGCGGCCGGTGGTATCACCACCTTCGTGGAGATGCCGCTCAACGCCCATCCGCCGACCGTCGATGCTGAGGCGCTAGCGCTGAAGCAGCAGGCGGCGCGGGTCAGCCATGTCGACTACGCGCTATGGGGCGGGCTGGTTGACGACAACCTCGCCCATCTCAGTGATCTCCAGGCCGGTGGTGTGGTTGGATACAAGGCCTTCATGATCAGCGTGACAGATTTCCCGCGGTCGGACAGCCGCATCCTACGTGAGGGCATGGGGCAGATCGCCCGTTTCGGCTCCGTGCTGGCCGTGCATGCCGAGGACGAGGCGATGACGCTCAGGCTCACCGAGGAACTGCGGGCGAAGGGACGTACGGATCGCTTGGCCTGGGGCGAGGCGCGCCCGATCGCAGCCGAAATTGCCGCCATCGACGAGGCCATTGCGCTGGCCGAGGCGACCGGCGTTCGACTTCATATCGTCCACATTTCCAGCCCCGCCGGGGCGGACCGGGTAACGGCAGCGAAGGCGAGGGGACTCTCGGTAACAGCGGAGACGTGTCCGCATTACCTTTGGTTCGACGAAACCGATCTGGTGCGGCTCGGACCTGTGGCCAACGGCGCGCCGCCTCTTCGGGCGGCCAGCGAAAAGGCAGGGATGCGGGCACGGGTACTTGGCGGCGAACTTGACGTGATCGGCTCGGATCACTCGCCCTGCCTGTGGGAAGAGAAGGTCGCGGGCGAAGACGATATCTTCGTCGCTTGGGGCGGTATCTCCGGCCTGCAGTCAACGCTGCCGGTGCTGTTCACCGAAGGGGTGCATAAGCGCGGTCTGAAGCTGAGCGAACTGGTGCGGATGACCTCGTCGGACCCGGCCCGACTCTTCGGCTTCGACTACTGTAAGGGCAGCCTTGCCCCGGGAGCGGACGCCGACATCGTTCTGGTCGATCCGAGCGCCGAGACCACGCTTACGGCCGACCAGATTTACTACCGAAATGCCCACAGCGCGTACCTCGGTGCCCAATTTATAGGCGCTGTGCAAAAAACGATCAGCCGGGGGTTGACTGTGTTCGATGGTCAGCGAATTATCGGACCTGCGGGACATGGGGGGCGGCTCGACGGTGCGAGGTTTCGCACTGCAGATTCCTCCTTGTTGCAAGTGTCTCGGGCGTAGTGAATGGGCTTATCAGCGGAGGACACTATCGTTGAGGGAGCAACGTCCGCCGCCCGCCCGCTCTATCGAGACGATCACGACGGCACCAACGCACTTCGCCTTCAGCACGTAGTTGCACGGGATCTCGAAGGGGCTGAACGGGGCCGGCTGATCGCTCGACTTGACCGTGCCATGGAAGTCACCGGCGCCCATTGGGCAGCTTTGTTGCTGGCGGGGGAGCGCGGCGCGCAGGTCTTCGCCTCGGGCGAAATCCCGCCATTCATCCATCGCCAGCTCGGTGAGCTGAAGCTGCGCGGCGTCTCTGATACGACGCTGCCGGCCTACATGGTCAGCCGGGCCGCTAGCCAGGGCTTTGCGATAGAATGCGCCATGCTGACCGGCCGCGACCTGCAGAGCGGGATGGTGGTTCTCGGCTTGCCACTGGCGGAGCGTCCGTCGCGCCGTCGTGGTAGCCTTCTTCGCTTGGTGGCGGACGACCTTAGCGGGTTGCTCGACAGCGTGGCGCTGGCGGGGCAGATCGAGCACATCAAGAGCCACCTGTCGCTGGTGCATCGCCTCGGCCAGCAGGTGACTTCGATCCACGACCGCGCCGAACTTTTCGAGGAAATCACCCGGCTAATTCAGTACTCTCTCGGCTACGAACACATCCAGTTGCTTCTGGCCGATGAGTCCGGCGGCTCGATCGAACTGGTGCATGCCAGCGGCCCGTTCGCCCCACGCCTGCTGCAGGCCGGGTTCCGCGAGGCCATCGGCCGCGGCATAATTGGCCGCGTGGCCCAGACCGGCCGGCTGCGCATGTCGGCGGACGTGGTCAACGACAGCCAGTTCATCTCGCATGCATTGCTGCCGAACACCGCTTCGGAACTGGCCCTGCCGCTTCGGCTGGGACAGCGGGTCATCGGAGTGCTCGACATCCAGAGCGACCACCGTGACGCGTTCCGCCGCGACGACGTGATTTTGCTGCAGACCATTGCCGACCAGATCGCCCCGGCCATCGAACAGAACCGGCTGTTCGCGGCGGAGCGGCAGCAGCGTGAGCTGGCGGACACGCTGGCCGACGTGTCGCGGATCATCTCCTCCAGCCTCGATCCGAGCCACGTGCTCGAGGCGGTGCTGCACGAGCTGGCGCGGGTGGTGCCGCATCGCGGCTGCCGCGTCACGTTGAAGGGTGACGACGGGATGATGCGGGTCGTAGCCGCCAAGGGCTATCCCGATATCGACCTTGTGCGCCAAGTCGTGTTCGAGCCGGACGCCGCGCCGCTAAGCGCGCCGGTGCTGTACCAGCACCACACGCTGATTATCAGCGATGTCACGAAGGAAGCCGACTGGGTCTGGCAGCCGGGTACCGACCAGGTACGGGCCTGGTGCAGCGCGCCGCTGGTATCTGGCAACGAGTGCATCGGCTGGCTCTGTGTCGATTGGCCGGAGCCGAACTTCTATACCGTCGACCACGGCCGCAGCGTGAGGGCATTTGCCGATCAGGCGGTTGTCGCGATCGGCAATGCTCGGCTGTTCGCCCGGGCCAAGGAGCTCAGCGAGGAACTCGAGCAGAAGGTTGCCGACCGCACCTTGCAACTCAGCGAGGCCCGCGACGAAATCGAGCGCAAGGCGCACGAACTGCAGGCGCTGCTGCGGCGTCTGGTCAATGTGCAGGAGGAGGAGCGGCGGCGCATCGCGTATGACCTCCATGACAGCGTCGCCCAGTCGATCCTGGCTTCGACCTACGAGCTTCAGGCTGTGCGTCGCCGGGTGGTGGACAACCAGGATCTCGATCAGCGGCTGATCCAGTGCCAGCGGCTGCTCGACGTGACTATGCGGGACATGAAGCAGATCATCTATGCGCTGCGCCCCACCGTGCTGGACGAGCTCGGGCTGATCCCCGCGCTCGAGAACTATCTCGGCTCGCTGCCGGGTAGCGTTTCGCTGTCGACGGGCATCCAGGTGGAGGGCAAGCCCATGCCGCTGGGGCCTGATTGTGACCTCGCGGTCTATCGCATCGTGCAGGAGGCTTGCCAGAACGCAATGCGGCACGCTGGGGCCAGCACGCTGGAGCTCAACCTGCGATTTTCCGACGCGTGGCTCGAAGTTTCGATTCGGGACGACGGCTGCGGCTTCACCCCCGATACGACTGAGCGGGGGCTCGGCCTCGTTGGCATCCGCGAGAGGGCAAGCGCGGTCGGCGGGCATGTCAGCATCGAAAGCCATCCCGGTCGCGGGACGTGCATTGTCATTGGAGTTCCAGGTGCGAACGTCACGCATTAGGGTCATGATCGTCGATGACCACGAGATCTTCCGCCGGGGGGTGAAGAGCCTGCTGGAAGGCGAGGAGGACATGCTCGTGGTGGCAGAGGCTGGTAACGCCTCCGACGCCCAGGACGAAATCGCCCGGCACAAGCCGGACGTGGTCACCATCGACATCCGGCTGGGCACGATGGATGGCATTCAGCTTGCGAGCATCGTCAAGTCGCGTCCAAACCCGCCGCGCTGCATCATCCTGTCGACCTATGACGATCGGCAATACCTGGTGGGGGCGCTCGAGGCGGGCGCGGACGCCTACCTGCTCAAGACCAATTCGTACGAGACGCTGGCACATGCCATCCGCGCTATCCACGCCGGGGAGCGCATGCTTTCACCGGAGCTGATCCCGGCGATGATGGAGGAATACAAGCGCGTTGCTGCCCAGCAGATTCAGCGCGACAGCGGACTTACGCCGCAGGAGGTGCGGATGCTGCGATTGCTCGCAGCCGGTGGTCGTTCGCAGGATATCGCCAACGAACTAGCGATGACTGAGATTACGGTGAAGCGGAAGATTCAGGAAATCACAACGAAACTAAGTGCAACCAACCGAGTGCAAGCCGTCGCGGAGGCCATCAGACGGGGGGTGATCTAACGGGAGCCGCTTCTGGCAAAATGGACCGGCTGCTGATCGCAAGTGAGTTCGTGGGTGGGAAAGCGGAACTCGCTGATATTATCCTGGCCTGTTTGATCGGTATGTGGGCCGTGGGTTTGATGGGGTGCCCGATTGCGGGGTTGATACAACTTCATCGACAGTCTTGAGTCCCACTACCTGAAGGATGACCAACGTGACGCTTGGAGATCGTCAGGAGTGACGTCATGGGTTACTCTGGGCGTCAGGATTCGTGGCGCCGCATGGAGGTCGCATGTCTATGATGGCCGCCGGGAACGTGCATCGGGCACGCGCGCCTGAAAGTCGCTGGCCTCGAACGAACAGTCGCATTGCCTAACGTAAACCCTGTGGTTCGATGTGATGGCTCGACCGGACCGCGCAGCCTTACTTGGGGCGGCCGACAATCACCACATCGGGTGAACACTTGGGACAGCCGCTACCTTACCTCTTACCAGACTTCTTGCCGAGGCCAATCCGCTTTGCCAGTTCTGAGCGTGCAGCCGAATAGTTTGGGGCTGCCATCGGATAGTTCGAGGGTAGACCCCACTTGGAACGATACTCTTCGGGAGTAAGTCCACGGGTAGCGAGATGGCGCTTCAAGCTTCTGTACCGCTTGCCGTCTTCGAAGCTAATCAGATGGTCCGGTGTGATACTTTTCTTGACAGCGGCCGGTGACGCTAGAGACTTCGGCAGTTCTGATGCGGCTCGAGTAGACGGGTCGGTAAGCTCAGACAGCGCTCCAAAGACGGTTGCCAGCAATTCGGTGAGGGCAGCGGGAGAAACCGCATTGTTGGTGACATAGGCCGACACGATATCGGCGCTCAACTCGACCAGATCAATACCCTGTTCCTCTGCCACCTGACGTCCCCCCATCCAGTGACTTTTGACATTATGAAGAAAAGATACACTTGGTCAATGCATGGCTGCAGGCACTAACACAGGCATGAATTACTATTGGGCGCTGCGTGCTCGCAGAAGCCAGCGCCGCAGTTCTCCGACAATGGTCAATATCGTCGGCCAGAGCAGCGTACTTA
>Ga0182792_1002889_pt1 | contig 11623 bp, 10 predicted proteins | sample Passage237B_FD_130497 | JGI IMG/M metagenome (GOLD analysis project Ga0182792, IMG submission 130497) | Cellulose adapted compost microbial communities from Newby Island Compost Facility, Milpitas, CA, USA - Passage2 37B (version 2) (version 2) ...
CAATCGTCTCCACAACCAACATCCAAAACACAAATGCCTCCGATCAAACCGGACGCACTTTGATGACCCCACGTTAAGGGGTCCCGTTTGGACGAAAATTACCCCTCAACTGGGGTCCTCATTCCATGAAAAATTACATTCCAGCTTCAAGCCGCAGGCGCTGCGCCTCCGGCAACGGACCCGCGCGGCCCCGTGGTGACTGTCGCCGCCGACAGGGCTATGTCTGGCTGCACGCCGAGCCTACAAAGCCGTGCGCAAACTTCACGGAGCGGTCCGCTCGCGTCGATCGCGGCGCTTCCTGGCCGCGGTCACGCCATCGCCGACATCAGCCGAAAATCGAAATCCCCATAGACTTCGACTGTGCCCCGCGGGTTCCTGCATGGGAGGCTTTCGTACGCCTCACGGCACCCGAAACCCTTCACAATAGCAGTCGTATGGGCAACTGTGCTCAACTACCAAAAGCGGCCATCCTTCAAGCGAGTATTTGATACTAGTTCCGGACATCCCACGCTGGAGGAACTAGGAATTGGCCCCGTCGCCATTCTTCCACGATCGAGGCTTCGAACCAATCGTCCGCGAGGTGGGCGTGATCGAGCACGATCAGTTGCAGACCGTCGATCTCCTGGCATGCCCGATGCATCAATTCGAACAGCGCTTGAACCGCATGCCGATCCTTATCGTCAAGCGGGTCGAGCCGCCCTTCCTGGTCTCGCTCGGCGGGATAATGTGCTTGGGACGGCTGGTCGAGGATCAGGGTCGCAGGCACCGGGCGCTCACGTTTGCGGAACCACCAGTGAAGCGCTAGATAGGTGAGAACATGATAGCCGACCCAATTCTCGCCGCTGCCCATGCGGTTGAGCGGGATGGGGCCGTCGAGCGTGTCAGCAACCACCGTGAGTTTCTTGAGGTCGAGGCGCAGTTCGCTGCCGCTATGCTCCAGATCCAGCAATTCGGCGAAACGCGACATCTGCTTGCTGATGATGTTGAGATAAGTGTCGAGCCGCTGCGCCACATCGTCGGCGTTGACCGCCGCCTCGAGCGTCTCCACACGCCGTTTCGCTGCCTCAATCAACGGCGCGAGATCGGGCTCGTTGTCGCCGGGCCGGACCGCGTCAAGAAAGGCACTGATCCTGCCAACCACGCGCGCCCGATCGACAAGTAGATCCTGTTGAGCTTTTGCGCGTGCATCGTCTGCGATCAAACGGGATAGCGCGTTTTGTGCCTCCACAAGATCGCGTTCGAGTTCCCCGCGGCGCTGCTCAAGCCCTTCAATGTGACGCTGGAGATGGGGCTGCTCGACCTCGACAGCGGCGAGCTGATCACTTACCGCCCGTAGCGCGTCAGCAATCTGCTCAGTTGCCGGCGTCGGGACCGCGAGATCGGATTCGCAAAGCGGACACTGATGTCCGTCCGCTTCGATTTTGAAAAGGCCGATCGAGCTCAGCCGAGCACGCTGCTCGTGGCCCTCGCGCGAATAGGCGCTCTGCTCCGACAGCATCAGCCGCGAGGCCCGAATCTCTTCGTTCACGCGTTCCAGCCCGCTCCGCAGCGTCGCCTGTTCGCCGCGCAGCCGGTTGATGGATTCGCCGAAGTCTGGCAGCGCCGAGGTCGTAGTGAGATCGGTGCGGGCCGCGCGATCGAGAACTTCCAGCGCAATATCGGTCTCAACCGGTTCATATTCCGGAACAATCAGACCCACACGCTTGCCGTCGGTTACCAGCCTGCGGATACGGCCGATGTCGACATTGCGCTGCTCGTGCTGACGTTGGGCACGCAGCTCCAACTCGCGCAACGCGTCCCGAGCCGTGTCGAGTTCATGCTGCCGCAAGAAGTGCTGCTCGTCGACCGCACCGATGAAATAGGGAATAGTGTCCTTGATCGCCTGCGGGATGAATTGGTCGCCCTGGCGATGGAAAAGACGGTCGCGGTTGTCGATTTCGTCCTGCTTCTGGAAACACAGGAACAGCGCGTGGCGGATCGTTGCCTGGAGCGGCAGTCGTGTCCCGTTCTGCGGGCGATGCTCGTTCTCCGAGATGCCGACGAAGCGCGACAGGAGCGAGATCAACTCGGCCTCGACCATATTGCGGGCAAGTTCGTCGAAGGCGGGCGGGGCATCAAACCGGCCGCGCCGGACATAGATCTCGCCGCCCGTGTCGGTGCCCGGACCGGGATTGCGGCGCGCGACGAACAGCTCGTCCTCTCCGTTCAGCAGGCGCACGGCGAACCAGGATACACTGCGCCGGATGACGCCCTCCGCGACATTGCAGCTGCTGCGACCGAGGCAATAATCGATGATGTCGATGATCGCTGATTTTCCGGTCTTTGAATCGCCAGTGATGATGTTGAGACAGCCGCTCTTGAACGTGAGTTCGCGCTGCTCCCCGCTATGCGAGTAGAGGACAATCGCGCCGATGCTCATGCTCATGGTTTCACGCCCCAAGCGGCCATGATTGTCGAAGTCGTCCCCGCCTTGGCCAGCCATCGGCCGAGCATTCGGGCGGTATTCACGCAGTCGCGCGCGTCCTCCGTAATACGGTCTTCGAACTTTTTACCGACGGAAAGCGGCCTTGCTCCTAGGACAACGCCACCATCGTCGGCGAACGCAAGCGCCGTCCGGTGAAGGGCGAATCGAAGCGCCTCCTGGACGACCGGACGCAGTGATCGAGCGCGTTCGGCAAATCCCACGAGCACCTCCGGATTGCGTTCGCGCCACGAATAGAGCGACGTGAGGGTTGTACTCGGCAGCACCCGCCTTGTCTTGCCGTGCAACGAGAGGGGCAGGACGCAGAACAGCAGAGCATAAGGACAGGCACTGCCCTTCGCCTTCTGAAATTCCTTCACGAATTCGCTCAGGACGACCGCGCAGAAGGCTGGATTGAAGAGGTTCGCCTCCTCTCGCGGCCGCTGGTCCCAAACTGGTAGGCTCATGCGGCGTTGCCCTTAGCTGGCACGCCGAACATCGTGCCGTGATCGGGATGCCAGCCGACCGTCACGCCGTCCGCGAGGATTTGGTAGGAGCCCGAGCACAACCATTGTTCATGGCGGTTGCGAAACGGGAGCTGCGTACGGCTGGCCCAATGAAACAGGTCGCGCCCGAACGCCTTCTTGTCGTCATCGCTGACAGGCTTTCCGCTACTTTCGCGCGCCAATCGCTCGCGCGTCCACCGCTCGACAAGATCGGCATCATAGCGTGCGGCTTCCCCATCGAGCAGCGCGTTCTCGCGTGCCCAGGTCGACCGTTGCGCGGTGGCTCGATAGTAGTCCAGCTTCGCCAACTCGACCGATTCCTCGGCGACATCGACGCACCGCATTTGCTTGACGAAGATGCGGTTATCCGACGCGGAAAGGTCTTCTACCGATACTGTGAGCGCATCGTGACTGATGAGAAGTTCGCTTGTGCGAAATGCGCTGGCGATCTCCTCGATCTTGGCGCGCAGGGCGAGCAGCGAAATCGCTGGTGCCTCCGGGTTGCTGAGGCAGGTCACCACCTGCGCGAACCACCAGCCTTCGAGATGATCGACGAGGTGGGTGACCTTGCCGCTGGGTGCCGCGAAGATCAGCAGGTCCTCGATCTCAGAGCGTGCATCGGTGATGCTCGGCGCGTTGTCGTGAACCCGGATCGCGGCGATGAGATTGCGCTGGTCTTGCTCCGAAAGCGCGAGAAAGGCTTTTCGGCCGGCGGCCGATTCTTGGTTGGTGGAGTTGTTTGCGGCAGTGCAAAGGAGCGTCAGTGCCTTCTCCTCGGCATCCGCAGAAGGTCGTGGGAAACGGAGCAGCTCCGCGGCAGATTCCACCGCCGCCTGCGCGGTGGTAATGATCGTAAAACGGCGCTCGAACGGCAGGTTGAGATTATTCGATGTCTGCTCGCACCAAATGCGCAGGGTTTTCCAAAGATCGACGCTCAAGTCGGTCAGGCTAGCGGGGTCGACGTGATGCTTGAGCTGCAGTTGCTCCGACGCGGTGCCATTCTCGTCGAAAGCCACGTCGTCGAACCGCTCTATCGAAACCGAGAGGCCAGGCTGCGATTTCGTTTCGACGATCGCAAGCAGCAGCGCCTCGCGGCACTGATAGAGATAGCCGAGCATAGACCCGGCCGCGTTGAACTTCGAGACGATTGTCGCACCTTCCCCCGTTGGTGCCATGAAGCGCTTCCCCCGCCTCATAAGCAAAGATGAGCGAAGGCTATTTTTTCAGTGATGCGCTGTAAAGCACCCAAAGTATCAGATCCCACCGTAAAATTGCCGTAGGGTAGCAAGAGGCTTCCTTTGCTCCACCTACGAAGCAGATAGCACCGGCGCGAATTACTTTATTCAAAGCGCCATCGGCTTAGTGGCTGGTTGACATACTGATCAGTAGGGTGAGGTCGGCTTACACCGTTGTCAGCGCGAAAGCTGCCGGACAGCTAACGGCCCCATTGCCGGCAGGCAAACTTTGCCTGATGGGGCGAAGCTGGATCGGCAGCTATCCGCCTGTGGCACCTGATGAGGACTGTCCGCTTACGGCCCCCTGACTGCCGCGTAACTCAGCACGTGAGGTGTCCAAGACAATCAGACAGAATTGTCAGGGAGCGCCCGCGCAGGACTGGTCAAACGCGAGCGCCCCTGTTCTTGCTAGGTCGCTTCAAGCACCATGTTGAGCGGTGTCTGAGCGGCCCGGCGGACTGTCTTGAAACCACCCGAGAGGATCACCTCGGTCAATCTCTTTTCTCCGGCCTGCGCGCCCAAAGCCAGTCCCGTCTCCTGCGCCAGCGAGGTCGGAACGCAGATCATCGTTGACGCCGAATAGTAAAGCCGTCCCACAGGGTTGATGTTTTCCTCCAGCATGTCGCCGGCCACTGGCTCGACGATCATCCACGTCCCGTGTTGATTGAGAGCTCTGCGGATCCGTGAGGCTGCCGCCTTGGGATCGCCCATGTCGTGCAGGCAATCGAAACAGGTGATTAGATCGAAGCCACCTCCAGCGAAGTCCTGTGCCCGACCGACCTGGAAATCGACATTCGTCACGCCGTGCGCAAGCGCGTGGGCAGTGGCGGCAGCGACGGAAGCTTCGTGGAAATCAATTCCGGTGAACTGGGACTTTGGAAAGGCCTGCGCCATCAGGATCGTGGACAGTCCATGGCCACATCCAACGTCGGCGACCTTAGCTCCTGTCGTCAGCTTCTCGACGACGCCGTCGAGCGCAGGCAGCCAATCCTGCACGAGGGCGTTCACATAGCCTGGTCGGAACAGCCGCGCCACGGCGCAGAACATGCACTCGCCCTGCTCCCCCCAGGCTACGCCGCGTCCCGTCTTGAACGCCGCCTGGACCTTCGGCTGGTTTTCAACCATAGCGGCAGCGGTATCAAATGCGCCGATCAGGTTCACCGGGCTGTCCGGCTCCGCGAAAATGAACGACTGTTCGGGCGTCAGCGAAAACCGTCCCTGCTCGTAAGTCACGTAACCTGAAGCCGCTTGGGCCGACAGCCATTCCCGCACGTAGCGGGGCGCGCATCCTGCTGCTTCAGCAAGGTTGTCGGCGCTCACGGGCCCGAGCCGCTTCAGGGTTTCAAATAGGCCGAGAGCGTCCCCGATCCGGACAAGCGGCACGCTGACTGCACCCCCAAGATCGCCGAGAATTCGGCCGACCAGGTCGTTAAGCGTCGTTTCGTTGAGTTGGGTCATGTCGGTTTCTCCCTTGCTCGGCGCGGCGCCGTGCCGCTCCTTCGTGGGAGGATGGGCCTCGCAGTGGCAGCGGGGATGAGCCGGATGTCCCGCCCGGAAACGGAAATCGGGTCATTCAGAGGGCAAATGTCCCACTCCGCACACGATTACGGCACAAGCAGCGGGATGTTCCTGGTCACCCTGACAGCGTCAGCACGATCGCCTGGGCGCGGTTCTGAACTCCAAGCTTGCCGAAGATCACCGACAACTGGTTGCGAATGGTCTTCTCGCTTTTACCCAAGCGGACGGCGACCGTGCGGTTGTCGAGCCCTTCCGCCACCAGGTTCAGTATGGCGGACTCAGCAGCCGTCAGGCCGGCGTCGCGGATCGCGCGGGGCTGTTGGGGTTTATCCTGCCCGAGGAAGGCGGCGAGCTCGCCATGGAACACGGACCACGCCGGCTCATCCGGCAAGAGCACATGATTCGTGCTTTCGAGCGGCACGAAGCGCGCTCCCGGGATCGCAGCTGCCAGCTTGCAGCCTTCGTCGAACGATACACGCATGTCGCCGCGGCTATGCGCGATCAATGTCGGAACGCGGAGCTGCGAAAGACGATCCGAAACGTCGATCCTCTACATCTCCCATAGAAGCCGCGCAGCCACATCCGGTGTCGCCGTCACCTTCTCGAGATCGCCCCACCAACGATGTTGTTCGAGTGTCCCGTCGGGTATGAACAGGTTGGTGAAGAACTGACAAAAGGCCGGGTTGTCGCGTCCCCAGCCGATGCGAATGAAGTTGACAAGCGTTTCTGCCTCCAGCCGCTCCGCCTCGGTCTGAGCCCGCACCCGCATACCTTGGCTGTAGGCGTTCAAGAGCACCAGATGCGATACCCGTTCCGGATGCCTCAGCGCATATCCGATGGCGAGCGCCCCACCCTGCGAAAGACCCAGGAGTACGAAGCGTGGTTCCTCCACTGACGCAGCCACCGCCTCAAGATCCGCGTCCCATGCGTCGACAGACAAATCGGCTACATGCCGATCCGACAAACCACAGCCGCGGGGGTCGTAGCGAACAAATCGATTACGGATCGAAAGCGCCTGAAGCCACGGCCGCCAAATGGGGCTTTCGAGATCGTAGTCCACGTGGCTCAACCAATGCGCGGCCCTCAGGATCACCTGTCCCCTCCCGCACGACGCGACCGCGATGCGGGCCCCGTCTGCAGAGGTGCAGAACCGAATACTCTGGCTGAGTTTCATCGCCGGATGATACCGCAGCGGATGATCATTCGACAGATCGATCTCGCAAGCGGGAAGAACCGGCATCGGATCAACGGACCAACGCTGAAGGCCTCGTCTTGTCATATGGATCGCCACTGGCCGCGCCTGCGGCCTGACGATCCTCTGGTCCGTCGGTTCGGTTTCCCGGCGAGGCGCATACTAGGCCTTCGCACGCGGCGCTCAGCAAGAGAATGTCCATAGGGCTGCAGCGCCGAGGAGCATCCCGCCAACGATGATGAACACGGTGTCCCCGGACCGTCATTGCGGGGCGCTAGCAACAGTGCGCCGAGGCTCCGCACCCAGCCCTCTCGCTTCCATGGCGATGGCTGAGCGGTTTGCCCGGCGGATCGCGTAAGCCAGCATAGGCACCACGAGAGATGCCACCTCCATGGGACCGGGAAAGCGGCGGGGCGCGCGTCCTCGCCGCATCGCTCTGGCAATCCTTATCTGGTGCGCCTGGGCGGCAAGGTCCGGCATGAGGTGGAACGACGAGAAGAGCGCATAGGCGATGCGGGGTGAGAGCCGCCAGTTGACCATCATGGCCTTGATGAAGGACGCAGGGTCGGTGGTGAGAGCAAACAGGGCCGAAACCATCCCGCAGGCAAGCGCCCGCAGGAAAAGCACGAGGCCGGCCGAAACCGCTTCCCCGCCGAACGGCGCTTCAGCGGCCATCTGCAGCGCGTAGCCGCCTTCCTGGCGGAAGAGTACTGACGAGGTGAAGAAGCCAAACCCGAATAGCGCGAACGGGACCATGAGGGCGAGCACGAGGAGCGGCGGCTGCCTGTCGAGCAGGATCAGGGCTCCCGTCGCCACGCCGATTGCAAGGAGCTGGAAGATGGCGTCGAAGATAAGGATCGAGGCCGCCAGCCAGAGAACGCAGATCACCAGCTTCGCCAGCGGATGGATCTCCTTCAGCATGCGGCTCGGCGGTCCAGCCAGCGCAGCAGCGGCATAAGGGCAGGTTCCTCGAGGCCGGATGCGGCGAGCAGGTCGGGATCGCGCATAAGCTCCGTCGTCGGCCCATCAGCGAGTATCCGGCCATCTCCGACGATGACCGCCCGCCCGCACGTCCGCAGAGCGAAATCCACGTCGTGGGTGATGACGGCCACTCCATGGCCTTCCTTGGCGAGGTCCACAATCCGGGCCGCCAGCTCCGACATGCCGGATGCATCGAGCCCTGCGGTAGGTTCGTCGAGCACGAGCAATGGCCAGTCGCCGCCTGTAGTGAGGGAGGCGAGCGCCAGCCGTCGCTTCTGGCCCTGCGAAAGCTCGTACGGATGTCGGCTTTCGAACCCTGAGAGGCTCCAGGCCTCCAGCTGCGCAGACAGCTGCATTTCCCCGTCACCGTTGCGCGCGAGCGCCGCCAGCAGTTCGTCCCGGACGCTGCCTTCGAGAAGCTGGTTCTCCGGGTTCTGGAAGGAGACGGCGCCACTCGGACCCGATCGCGTTCCCTTTTTCAGCCGCAGCAGCCCCGCGAGGCTGGCTCCGAGCGTCGACTTGCCCGCCCCGTTCCTACCGAGGAGCGCCACCGTTTCACCCCTCCGGATTGCAAGCGAGACATCGGAGAGCACCACGGAGCCGAACAAAGGCGCGCAGTCGACATTGTGGAGCTCTGCGGCCATTTCAGCTGTGGCTTGACCATGTGCCGCAGGGGCCGCATGGCGCGCCGCGAAGGCACAGGCGACATCGGTCGCTATCCCTATTCGCTCGTGTGGCACACTATCCAGGCCGGCAAGGATTTCGTGCATGTCTAGCGGAGGCTCCTCGAGCAGAATTCCGGCGCGTGCGAGCTCGGCATCGAGTTCCGCCGCAAGCGGCCGCCATATGCCGAGCTCAGCGAGCTTGTCTGCGTGGGACCGGAAGAAGGTACGCGGCTCTCCACCATCGAGAACGGAGCCGTCGGCATCGATGAGCGCGACCCGGTCGATCACGTCGAGAAGGCGGTCCAGCCGATGGTCGACGACGATGACCGTCTGCGCTGCCTGCTCCACAAGCAGGCCGCGGAGCCGTGTGGCGGCTTCCGGCGCAAGATGCGCTGTCGGCTCGTCGACCACCAGGAGGCGAGCCTGCTGGGCCATTACTGCGACCAGCGCCACCATCTGCTTTTCCCCGCCCGAGAGCGCCATGGTCCGGCGTTTGCCGAAGTTTGTAGGGAATCCCGTCCTGCCAAGTGCGTCACTGACGCGTGCTTCGATTTCACCGGCGGAAAGACCCTTGTTTTCGAGTGCGAACGCCACCTCGTCATCCACCGTCATGCCACAGAGAGTTTCCTCAGGGTTCTGGAAGAGCTGGGCGACATCGCTCGCCCATTTCGCGGGCGAGCGGCTTCCCGCTTCCTGGCCGAAGACTGCTACCGATCCTGTGACCTCGGCGAGGAGCGATCGCGGGATCAAGCCGGTCAAGGTGCGAAGCAGGGTCGACTTGCCCGAGCCCGAGGCTCCCAGCAGAAGCAGGCGCTCGCCCGGGATGGCCTCCAACGTCACGGGACCCACCGCGAGGCGCCGCTCATAGGGGAAGCGGACCGATAGCTCCCGCCAAGCTACCGCAGGCGCAGAGCATTCAAGCACGGAATGCCCGGTAATCCCGGTCGATCCGGAGCCCGGAGAGCACTCCCGTGCGGTAGAGCGCTCTTGTGACCAGGTAACCTGCCAGGCCGCCGAGCAGGGCGCCGCTCAGGCAGCGCAGGAGGAACATCAGGATTACCACGCCCGGGGCCAGGCCGCCGTAATCGAAGCGGATCCATGTGTAGGCAAACGAGAAAACCGACGCCCCTACGCCCGCGGCCATTAGGATAGGCAGGCGGTAGTCGCGCCACCGCGTGGCGGCGAAGACCGCTTCAGCCCCCGCGCCCTGCACGATTCCGGTCACGATGAGCAGGAGACCCGCGGGGCTTCCGAGAAGGACCTGCACCATGCCGGCGAGAACCTCCGAAAGGAGTGCCGCTCCAGGCTTGCGTATTACTGCGGCGGCAATGATCGAAACAATGAACCAGAAGCCCATTACCACATCCATCGTAACCGGGCCGAAGATGGCTTGTAAGATGAGCCATACCTGCACCCAGGCGAGGTAGAGCACTCCGAACACAGCGCCGAGGGCGGCGACGATGAGGATTTCGCGCAGAGTCCAGCTGCTGGCTTGCTGATTCATGGGAGATTTCTCCGTCGGAAAAGCGTAGGGAAAGCTTCGATCGGTGACGAAAGTCAGGCAGCCGTCGGGCTGTTTGCCGAAACCGCCACGTCGAGCGCCACATGGCCTTCGGGCGAGCCAAAGCGCAGGAAGGCCTCGCTGAGCGTGGCGAAGACCGGGCCCGCATCTCCGCGAAGCTTGGTGCAGAAGTTCTTCGATCGGTCGAAGACGCCCGAGGCCTTGAGGAACTCTATGCAGCCGTAAATCTCGTCCATGTGATGCCCCGCCCCGAGCGGATAGAGCGAGAACTGAGCGACCACGGTCTGCCCGACTGGAGCTGCTTGCTCGACCGCCTGCCTTGCCGCGTGCACCCTATCGGCAAGGGGGCCCTGCGAGCCTGCGGAGACTGGGGTGCAAATCGGATCGTCGGGCTCTCCTGGACAGCCTCGAGACACCGTCGCGGAAAGCACGCAATGCCGTCCGCTTCGGGTAGCCGCCACGAAGAGGTCGCGCATGGCTGGGAAGAGCCGATCCGGCGGACCGACCATGAGCGTTGATATGTCGTCGGTCTCGATGCGGAAGTCCGACCTGTAGGGATCGAGCGCCTTAATCGCGTCCAGGATGATGCCCGCGAAGTCGTCGGACATCGGATAAAGGGATACTTGCGCGCCGGAAAACATCGTTGCCTCGCTCCGCTGGCATTACCCAGATCAGCTTGAGGGTCCGGAGGCTTGGCGCCTCGCATCTCAGCCCCGGCAATACGGAGCACCCCTGTCGAATGCCGGAACCCTATCACCGCAAAAGCGGGCAGGCAAGGAAGCGGATCGTCTCACTTGGAGCGCCGCGGCGAAAGATATCTCCTCGGAATACAAGGTGGATCTTCTTCCCATCGGGATCGCGTAGATATCCGGCGATACAGCATGTGGTCCGGCACCGATCTATCTCAAGCTGATCTGGCCAAGGAACCGACGCCACGCAGAGAAGCAGGAATGTCGTTGTATTGAGCGCTTCATCCGCGACTCATCAATCTGTGATACGCCGCGCCGCGAAAGTCAGCCGAAGGGTTGCTTCCTGAATTCTCAGACCAAAACCGGCCGGTCCACTTCCGGCGATGGCGTCCCACCGCGTTCTCTAATCGCCTCTGTCAACGGGCTCCTTTCTCCTCGCTGGTAGCGCTTGCCGGGCTCAAGGTTCTCTCCGGGGTCGATCACAAGGATCGCCGCATGTTTGCGTTGGAACGGGCGGGTCGAAGTGGTGTTCGCGGTTCCTCAGGACCGCATGCGTGGGAGCGACCTCATCCGCGCAGCGTCCCGGCAGGACGCATCTCGGGAACTGGGCTTCGAGGGGGTGTCGAGAGCTCCTCCTCAGGCTGCGGCAGTGCCGTAGCGGAACGGCTCGTTCGTCTTCCACATTGCGTGGAGGATGACGGCAAGCTTGCGCGCCACGGCGACCTTCGCCTGGCGCGGCGCGCAAAGCCGCCTACCTTCTTCCCGAACATGATGCCGAAAGTCTTCAGAAGCCCCCGGATCTCGTTCTCAATCTTGCTCCTGACGCCGACGAGAAGGTCGCGTGCTGACAGCAA
>Ga0182792_1002890_pt1 | contig 11622 bp, 7 predicted proteins | sample Passage237B_FD_130497 | JGI IMG/M metagenome (GOLD analysis project Ga0182792, IMG submission 130497) | Cellulose adapted compost microbial communities from Newby Island Compost Facility, Milpitas, CA, USA - Passage2 37B (version 2) (version 2) ...
CGCTCGGGTACGAAACCCCAATACGACATCGCCGTCTCCAACGATACGTAACTGGGGCCGTGGAGATGATTGGCGATGAGGAAAAGCCCGGGAATAGGAAGGTCGGTACGTGGTCCGGGTACATACAGGCCACGCTTGACATACTGAAGCTCATCTTCTCGCACTAATGCACTGATCTTGTCGTTGGGTCTCTTGTATTCTTTCAGTAGATGCAGGACCGTTTGGCGGGACAAGGGGGCGTCGGTATACTTCTTGAGCAGGCGTTCAAAATCCATTATTGTAAAATATAAACACAATAATCGGTTTTTTTTCGATTATTTGCAAATTATTTTACAACAATAATGAGATTTATCATTTGACTGAAGATACGATAACCGGCAATCTAAATCTTAAATAGATGTTGCTTTTTTGTATTTTTGTGCCGCAGGACAAATCTTGTGTTGTTCTTGGTATGGCTTTTGCTGAACCGGAAAAGTGTTGGCGGATATCGATGGAACAAATGACCGTTAAAAGTTTTTTGTAGCTACTACCTACTTCGTCATATAGCGCCAAAGGTTATTTAAGATTTAATATGGTGAAGAAAATAGTACAAAATCTGCTTGTCATTTGTTCAGTATGGATGTTGACAGGCTGTTTTGATGTTGTAGAAGAGGTGGATATTAACTCCAACGGATCCGGAAGAATAAAAGCAACGGTAAATCTGAGCAAGAGCAAAACGAAAGTAGCCTCATTGATGAAGCTGGACAAGGTGGACGGTATAAAGATACCCTCCAAAACCGAAATCCAAAAGGAAGCCGATGCCATCGTTCGGCTCTTAAAACAGACCTCAGGTATCAGCGATGCAGAGAGGTTTTCAAAGCGGCCTAGTATAAAAATTTCACGCATCTTTTCGGGCATCGCTTCGATTTCTTTCCTCACCAATTGGTTTTCATAACTGTAGTCTTCCCGCTCAGCTTCCTGAAAACTATAGTGCCAATATTCTTCTTGCTCATTCAAGGGGATAAGTATGGGCAAACGGTCACGTTGGGCATAGAAATCGTATATTTTGTGTCGCAACATGCCCTGCAAATAGGCTTCAATATTGGTTTTTATCTTCCAATACCCCCTATTTTTCCAAATCAAATAAAAAACTTCCTGTGTAATATCGCTAGCATCTTCTTCTCGGGGCAGCTTCTGAAGAGCTATATGATATATTTTTTTCCAATGCTGCTCAAATAGCTTTTTGAAAGCTATTGGGTCGGCATCATTGATGGCCTGTACGATATCCAAATCTCCCCCTGTCCATGAAACGCGTAATTAGACTTTGCGTGTATTAATCATAAGTGCCGAGTTTTTATTTTTTCAACTTTCTTGTCTAAAAATAAAGTCTACAAATATAGTAGATTATTTTTTATCCCGACTTAATTTCAGAAACATTTTTGCCTTTGGCTGTGAAAACATGATCGTGACAGGTTTGTTTTTGACACTGTATAGCATACCGTTTGCCTTTCAAACATTGGTTGGTCATGCAGATTAGACATAAAGCATCCTGAAATTCTGATATTTTTTAGTTATATTCTAGCATCAAGTATAGCGAAAATATCCGATTAATGGAAACAGCTATTATCTAAGACAAGCAAAACGCCTGTGAGTCGGCTTCAAAATCGGGGCACTATATCAAAGTCTTACCATGAGGCCTGCATCAATCCGTGATCAACTGAGCTAATGCATGGATGTGAGGATCAGCCATCGTTAGTTCGCTTTTGAACTCTGTTCTTTTTTCTGCTGCTCGCTTTCCACAGATTTTCCAGGACTGTATCCGATCGATGCAAGGGATCCACCCTAAATATTTCATCACACTTGCGTCGCGGTTGTATACCATATGAAAAGCCTGCCCGGTATCTTCAAATGCATAACTGTTTTCAAACTGTGCGGCCGTGCTTAGTCCAATCAGATCCTCTTTTCGCGCCTGGTGAAATACATAAAATATCTTTTGCGGAAGATAGGCACTGAGATGTGGCGACATCCTAAGTGTCAAGATCAGGTTCGGCACGGCTTCTTCCCGAACTTCTTTTTTTGGTATCAATTCAAAGCTGTCGTCATAATCATACGCCACAACGGTATCCTGTTGCAAGACGCCCCCCTGTTTCCACTGTATATCCATGTAACCTCCATAATACTGCTTGAGGGTATCGATAGGAATATTATAGTTGCTGAGCGTATGTCTATATTTTTCAAAAAGCGGTTTTAAGTCTGCATGGCAATAAAAATTCAGTACATTCCCTACCGGAAGTACCCTCGCCTGCGGTTTGTCAGTTAGATGGATCAAATCCAACGCTATATCGGCGGTAGAGATGATCTTACCCTGTCCAAAATCAGCGGTTGCTGTATTTTTGTTCCATCGATCATAATAGACGATATCAGCTTTCTCTTTTCCAAAATCAAAACCTTCCATCTCTTTGATGGGTTTCATCATCTTTGACCGGTAGTGCCACATATCTCTAAGCCGTTCGATCTTATCCAGTCTGTCCAAGTTGACAGCCATCAGCACCTCCTTATCATTGCCTACAAAAGAAAATCTCTTGTTTTCAGAGCTGACATACCAGTAACCTTTATCATGGGCAAAAGCCGATGAATCTATCCCAAGGTGATACTGCAAAGAGACTTTCAGCACCTGTTCGTCCCTGACCTGGAGCATGGCATAAAATGTCAATGTATCGCTTTCCGTAGAAAAAAAATATAGATTTGCAGGAATAACTACCGCCTCATCTAGCCTCATGGAAGCTCCCGGCCGCGCAGGAGTCTTTCCTTCCTGGCGATAATATCCGGGATGGGTGATTGCATTCCTCGCTATGTCCCATAAAATTCGGTCTACCGCTATTTTGACAATAGACTGGCTCTGACCGTGGACAAGTACATTCCGCGAACGTACTTCTCTGATTTGCAAAAACAGATAAAAGCCTATCGCAATGACCGCAATAAGCCCAACGACAAGAAAAAATACCCTTTTTGCAATTTTCATCTATCTTATTTTTTTAAAGACCATCGGCTGAGAACATCAAACAAAAATGCCAACGCATTGCCTTTTGTATTTGGAAAATCAATCGCTACCTCACCGCTTAATTTATTGCCTTTCACACCGGACGACAACAGGTAAAAATCTCCATATTGTGCCATACCCTTAATGGTTTCATCCAAAGACTTTTGTACAGGAATATCCAATTCTTCCAATAGCGTAGGCACTTGTCTTGTATTGAAAAGTAGACTCAATCTATTCCTTTTGGCCAATGCTATATAGGGTGTATGACCTTTGGGCCTCAACCTATTGGAACGGATACTCTGAAGTTTTTCAAGATCATTACCGACAAAGACCATATCATCTTTGATCAAAAAGAATACATTGATACCAGATTTGCTCTTTTCCTTCAATTCGTAGACCCCATCATGGTCTATGATACCTTTCTCCTGTATACCAACCTCAGCAAGTTTATGAAAAATACGGGTATCATCCGAAGAAAACATCCATAGAAATTGAGGGATAGTCTCTGTCTTGGTTTTTTCGACCTGCTTATAGTTATAATTATCATCGTATTCGTAGTCTTTATATGTTACCTCCACTTTGGTAACTCCGTTGAGCACAAACAGGTTATCTCCTTTAAATACTTTTGCGATGGCTTTTTCGTCCAAAGCTACATCGAACAATATTGCTACCAGACTTATAGCATGCTCGTATCTAGGCATAAAAGATCCATAATATTTTTTTAAAATCTTTGGAAAATACTTGATATAGGCTTCTGTATTTAGATTGAACGAGAAAAATCCCAAAGCATCTTTATCCAGATAAGCGTAAAATTTGGGGTTCAGCTTTTTATTATAGATGGCTTTATAGTACGTAGTCATGTCTTTGTCCAGCGTAGCGGCTCCCGTAAACTTCAACTTATTACCCTGTACGATCACGCTAGCATCCACTCCTTCGATGCCATAGTCCAGCTTAGGCTGGATACCAAAGGCATCTCTCCAGATATCTTCGGGGTAGAAATGGCTATAGAATGAGGCTATATCACGCACATGGATTTGTGCCAGGGTATTGGAATTCAGCTTACCGAGTTGCCTTGTATCAAAAGAGCCATGGCCTCCCGTTATCACCATACCCATTTCAACATCTATCCATTGTCCGACCACCTCTCTTTTTACGGAGTCATTGTGACGATACATAGTGTCGTACCGCTTGTAATAATCATCCGAATACTGTTCTTGTGCCAATACCGAATCTACATATCGATAATCATCCGGCACCTCTATTGCAGCGGCCGGCGGCGCAGCGACAACTACAGGTGGATAAAGTGTGTCGGTCACCACAGCCGGAGGAGGCAATAAGGTTGCATCGACTACAGCCTCTATAGAATCCACAATAGCGCTAGCCTCCGTATCAAAAGCATAAGCCTCCCAAGTGGTCGCCACCGAATCCATGATCGGTGCAGATTGGTCATACTCATGATTGTCCGAAATCAAGCCATACCGATCTTTCACGTCTTGTTTTTTAAAATAACGATCTATGGCTATCCCTCCCATGACATACAAGGTATGCTGATCCCAGCTCATCCGTAAAGAGCGGTCGGTAGAATAGACCGTAGGCAATCCATTTTCTTGATAGATCTTTTTATGTTTAGGGACCAAGGATTCGAACTGTTCCTTGTTTGATAAAGGGATCAGCGCTCCAAAATATTGTATACTATCCGTTCCCTTCACATACGCATACGCTTTGGTGTTCCAGTCTATTCCCAGATCCTGCATCTTTTGGATGGGAGCCTTTCCTTTATCATTGATCTTATCAAAAAGGCCTAACCGGATCAAGGTCAGGTTCAGATCCTCCATTTTCAAATGATCAAAAACGGCCTTGGTGTTGAATGTAATGACCACTTTAGCATCTTGGGGAATTTTGCGCAGGAGATTTTGCGCATTCAAGGTAAACGAACCGAATAGGAAAATAAACAGGAGGTTGATTTTGTTCAGAGACATATAGTATGATTAAGCTGGTATATGATATTATTTGCTCAGTGTGATCCGATTGGATAGATTTACCTTTCCATTGATCAGATCTGTCGCCCGGACCTTGAGCATCACGGCTTTTTTGTTGGGAGATATTTTGGCATTCGCATGTTGCTGACGAGCTACATGATCCTGGAATCTATAAATACTCGTAAAATGGGCTTGGTTAAAAGATTCTTGATTATCCGTTTTTAGTTTTGCGAACTCTTTTTTTACCTCTGCATTATAGGTATAGTTTCTGCCAAATACTCTGGCAGCAGGATCGTAAGAATAGCTGGAATAGGTAGAAAGCTCAACCTTAAAATGTGCCGAAAGGATCTTAGAGAAAGCATTGAGTGCTTTGACATCGTTAAAACTACAGGATAAAGTCGCAATATAATTGTCAAAATCCAGCGATGACTGTACATCTGCAGCCCAAATTTCCGAAAAACTCGGCATATCCGTCCAAACCGTACGAAACCAGATTTCAGCCGCTCTCAAACGCTTAGGGAAATGTGATCTATCAATTGCTTTAGACAGGCACAATCATTATTTTTACCTTGTCAATACAATATCGAATACTGTTTGATCAGATTGACAAAAAGACCAAACGTAGGATAGAAAAAACAGGGAAGCAGTAGCTTAAAATGAATATCTTACTTATGAAAGCTTAACCCATTGCGGCAAACCATCGTCAAGATTCTCGTTATCATGGGTTGATACTCCGGTTTTTTAATTCTGCAAAAATGATAAAATATTTATGATATATAGGTTAGTTGATCGTTCCTTATGCCTCATGATGATGATAGTGGGGCTATTATTGGCACACGCCTGCGGCGACATGCATACCCCAGCTCCATCATACGCCGCTGATACTTTACGGATCAGAGAATTGAACACTTCAGCTATGGCCAAGCTATATGCCGATCCCGATTCGATGCTTATACTCAGTAGCGCAGCCTTAGCGTTGAGCGACTCATTGTCTTATGAACGGGGGAGGTTTCAGTCCCTTTTTAATACTGGGCTCGCTTATAGGGCATTGGGCAAATATCAGCAATCGGTTGACCAGTTAGCCTTAGCACAGGAGGTTGCCCGGACATGGAGAGATACGCTCTTGCAGACCCGCGTATTGAGCGTATCGGCACAGGTGTACGTAGATCTTGGTGATCATGAGAATGCACTGGAACGCGCAACGCATGGACTATTATTGGCACAGCAGGCCAGATTACGGTCACAGGAAGCCTACCTGCTGAGTATTGTAGGGATGATATATGGGCTCCGCGAAAAAGATCACGATAAAGCACTAGATTATTATGGTAAGAGCCTATCCATATATCAAGATCTGGGAGACTCGACTATGATGCCTTTTGTGCTGGATAATATGGCCCATGTCTATTTGTATAAAGGAGATATAGGTCTTGCCGAAGAAAACTATACAAAGGCGTATCATCTGGCGCAGGATCTGAAACAGCCCAAAGCCATATTGACCGCTTTACAGTCATTGTCACATTTTTATACAAGGACCGATCAATTGGATAAAGCGCTTGGCCATCTCCTACAGGCGAGAGATATGCTGCAACACATGCCCGGTGACCGCACCCAATACCTTTTTATGCTATATCAGCTTACGGATTTGTATCAAAGTAAGGGCGATGCTGATCTGGCCTTGAGCTATGGGAGAGAAGCCATGGAAATCGCTGAAAGGGAACAACGTCTGTGGCACATGATCCGTATTGCCGGTAAGCTGGCAGAGGTTTATGAGATCAAAAAGGATTATAGAAACGCTTATCTTCTGAGCGAAAAAGCCAGAATTTCTCAAGATAGCCTGTATAAGAAGGATAAGGAGGATAACATCGTCCGTATAGAAGAACGGTACAAATACCAAAAAGAGCAGGATCAGGTCAAGGCCGAGCATCAGCTGCAACTGCAACGTAAGCAGTCCTATCTCTATATGTTTATCCTGATCAGTATAGCATTACTACTTATATTACTGGTGGTGATGTGGTTTCTTCGCCAACGAAATGTGTTGAACAGCAAACTCCACGAAGCCAACGAATGTATCGAGAAGCAGAATGATAAACTGATGGAGGAGGCACAGTTCAAAACACATCTGATATCTTTGATCACACATGATGTGCGAGCTCCGATCAGCAATCTCAACATGATAATCAATGTTTTGAATCATGGAAATAGTTCCGGGAACTGGACAGAAAAGTCGCTTAAAGGATGTCGCCAGGAACTGGACAAGGTAAAGTATTTTATGGAGGACTTCTTACGATGGGCCGTTTTCCAGTCCGAAGGTGCCAGAATCCATAAATCCTATTTTGATCTTGGCGATGTTATCCGATCGGTCGTCTCGCTATATGATCCGCAGGCCCATGAAAAAGATATAACCATAACGGAGTTTGTTGATGAGGATGTTGAAGTATACGGCATTAAGGAGGCGATTGCCACAGTTGTCAGGAACTTAGTCGGCAATGCGATCAAATTTACAGAAGCTGGCGGAACAGTAGTAGTCAAGGCAGCAAAACAATACGATGCCACGGAGCCGACGATAATCATCTCTGTGGAAGACAGTGGTATAGGCATGTCTGAAGATGTACAGCACAGCCTGTTTGCTCCAGCATCCCAGACAGATCGGTCGGGTAGAAGAGGGCTTGGACTTTTTCTTTGTAATTATTTCCTGTCGCTGCATGACAGTACGCTCCACGTGAGCAGTCGGCTCGGCATAGGTACAGTCTTTTCGTTCAGCCTCATACAACCATTGGATGAATCCATCGCACAGGAAGACAGATACGCAGACGAGGAAAACTAAATCGCCTTATTTTTTTACTAGTCATTTTATCAACCAATGTTACAGAAAATTGTTGACCAGATGTATTGTTTTGTTAATGGGCAGACAATTTATCACTGATTTTTGCTTTCAAAAAAGAGAGGCCGACACTCCTGCCGGCCTCGATTGAAACAAAAATACCCGGTTCTAGGGGTATGTCGTGACTACCTTGCTGATCTGCCAGGTGTCGTCATGGCAGCAGAGCGTGATATAATCTACGCGGGTGAAATTGTCAAACTCCATAATGACTTTGGCCATACAGGTTCTGCTCGTCTCGTCCAGGATACGGTAAGATGTCTTGCAGTCATAGTGAAGATTTTTTGTCTTTTTAAGGAAAGCCAGGTATTGTCTTCGGTTGGATTTCTTGTCGTTCTCCACGTTATAGTGTTCGAAGTCTTTGGTAAGCGACAGCTTGTGGTTTTCGAAGTTTCCCATACTCACGGCCGCCAAGTAATTGGTGATGACCAGGGAAGAAGGAGACGTGTTTTTGGTGTCGTCGATAGTCCCTGCAAATGAACGAAAAGAACCTAGAGAAACAAGAGCAATGACGAGGGTAGTGATGATAGTTTTCATGATGTGTTTTTTATGTTGTTAACTAAATTTTATTGTTTCGTTTAATGTATGACCAAAGGTAGACAGGCATTCATTTCCTCGCCATACCGATTAGGTGGATAGGGGAGGGTATTCGACAAAACCGGTTTTTTTGTCGGTGAAAATTTTTACCGATATATCTTCTTTTTGATCACCTACATATCCTCAAGACGACGGACAATGCCGGAGGGTTGCACAGGGAAAAAGCAGGGCATCGGCAGCAAGCTAAGATACAAGCCTGGCAAAGCCATCGTCGGTAGGAGCAAAAAAATACCTACTGATATTTGAGTAGAGACGAATCCGTGTATAAAAAAGAGGAAATAGATTTTTTTTGTTTGTCGTTAACTTTTAGCCAATAATCAGAGTATATTTTTTTTACTATATATGTATATATATGTCTGTTTTATAAAATTTTATACTATGTAAAATAAATACAAAGTTATAGCATAATAACCTATTTTTAACTACTGTTCAAAGTGTGTTTTGTTTATAGTTTTGATTATCAATTATTTATGATTTTTTATTTTATATTTAAATTATGTTAAATGTTTAATATTCAACTATATAAATAATATAAAATAATTATTTCATTTATGTATGTAGAAAACAAGTTTACATGTCTTTGTCCTACATCTCGATTGCCTTGATCTTAATTAAGCTTTTCCCAAAATCATTACTATCTTTACACTATTATTTTATATTATGAAGTCAACAAAAAACAATCCCTATAAAGAAGTTCTAACGAAGCTGATCCTTGGCGTTTTTGAAAAATCGAGCAATCAGCTTTTCAATTACAAGCAGGTCGCCTCGAAGCTGAACCTGTCCGATACGGACTCCAAAGTAGCCATCGCCGATATCCTTCACGAAGGTGTCGAGAGCGGTGTCTTTTCTCAACCCGAAAGGGGCAAATTCAAGCTTCGCCAACTCAATGTGTATATCACCGGAAAGGTGGATATGACAGCCGACGGTTCTGCCTATATCGTGCCTGATGATGAGCTCGAAGATGATATCTATATCGCGCCCCGAAAACTAAGGCAGGCACTCCACGGAGATATGGTCAAAGTGCATGTCTACGAACGCAAAAAGAAAAGCCGAAAAAGGGAGGGAGAGGTCGTCGAAATCCTGCAACGTGCCAAGACAGATTTTACAGGCACGATAGATATTTCCAAAGGCTATGCCTTCTTTCTTGCAGATGACCGGAAGATGCTGCACGACATCTTTGTCCCGTTAGACCATCTGAATGGTGCGCAAGACGGAGAGAAAGTCGTCGTGAGCATTACCGATTGGCCGGCGAATGCAAAGAACCCTGTCGGAAAGGTAAAAAGCATTCTCGGCAAGAAAGGAGAGAACGATACGGAGATGAATGCCATCCTGGCGGACTTTGGGTTTCCGCTCAGCTTTCCAAAAGCAGTCGAGGAAGCTGCCAATGCCATTTCGGAAGGTATCACAAAGGAGGAGATCGCCAAGCGACGGGATTTTAGAGATACATTGACCTTTACGATAGACCCGGTGGATGCCAAGGACTTTGACGATGCGATTTCGTTCAAGACATTGGAAAACAGGCATTACGAGATCGGCGTGCATATTGCCGATGTGTCGCACTACGTGACGCCCGACAGCATTCTGGACAAGGAGGCTTTCGAGCGGGGTACGTCCGTGTACCTGGTGGACCGTGTCATACCGATGTTGCCTGAGCGCCTGTCCAATGATCTCTGTTCCCTTCGGCCTAGAGAGGACAAGCTGTGCTTCTCGGCCGTATTCGAGATGGACGACAAGGCCAATGTCCACGATCAGTGGTTTGGCAGGACCATTATCCATTCCGACAGGCGGTTTACCTACGAAGAGGCGCAGGAGATCATCGAAACGAAGTCCGGCGATTATGCAGACGAGATACGGAAGCTCAACGAGCTGGCACAGATACTGAAAGAACGCCGTTTCAAAGCAGGAGCGATCAGTTTTGAGACTGAGGAAGTAAAATTCCGGTTGGACGAGAATGGGAAACCATTGGGCGTATACGCCAAGGTACGTAAGGATGCGCACAAGCTCATCGAAGATTTTATGCTGCTCGCCAACCGCCGTGTAGCCGAATTCATCGGCAAGCAGGGCCGTGGCAAAAACAAACTGGGCTTTGTCTACCGTTTTCACGATGTGCCCAATCCGGAGACCTTGACCAACTTTTCCCAGTTTGCTTCACGTTTCGGGCATCGGCTGACGATCAAGTCCGATAAGGAAACGGCCAAATCCCTCAATGCACTGATGACAAAGATCGAGGGCAGTAGAGAGCAGAACCTATTGACCACCCTGGCCGTGCGTTCGATGGCCAAGGCCATATACACCACCAAGCATTCTTCCCATTATGGATTGGCGTTCGACTATTATACACACTTTACCTCGCCTATACGGCGGTATCCGGACGTGATGGTGCACCGGCTGTTACAGTTTTATCTCGAAGGAGGTGCCAAGGTCAATATCGAGCATTACGAAAAGATGGCCGAACACGCTTCGCAGATGGAGAAGAAAGCCGCTGAAGCCGAACGTGCTTCGATCAAATATAAACAAGCCGAATTCCTGCAGGATCAGATCGGCGTGAAATACACAGGCCTGGTGTCCGGAGTGACCGAATGGGGGATGTATGTGGAGATCGCCGAAAACAAATGTGAGGGTATGGTCCGTCTGCGGGATATCACCGACGACTTCTACACGCTGGATGAAAAGAACTTTGCCATTATCGGCCAGCGCAAAAAGAAAGTCTACCAGCTCGGTGATGAGGTGCAGATCAAGGTCAAGAAAGTCGATCTGGAAAAAAGGCAGATTGATTTTACGCTGTTAAGCTGAGTTGAAATAATGAAACCCTTGAAGCCCAACTGACGCTGGCGCACGAATCCCTTCGTGTGCCTCAACAATAAGCACACGAAAGGATTCGTGCGCTAACAAGGGGGCAGATTGATTTTACTTTATTAGGTTAGGGGGCATAGGCTATTCCTATCGAGATTAAGGCCGTGTAGGGGCGAAGAATCTTTTGCCCTCTACTACGCCTCTTCAAACAACCCTTCCTCGAATTATTTTTCACATTTTATTTTTTACTTTTTACTTTTCTTCCTACCTTTGTCTCTCGTGAAAAAAGCCATTTTTGAAACGATCCCCACAGACATTGTCATCAATGCAAAATTGATAAATCATATAAATTGATA
>Ga0182792_1002891_pt1 | contig 11622 bp, 9 predicted proteins | sample Passage237B_FD_130497 | JGI IMG/M metagenome (GOLD analysis project Ga0182792, IMG submission 130497) | Cellulose adapted compost microbial communities from Newby Island Compost Facility, Milpitas, CA, USA - Passage2 37B (version 2) (version 2) ...
TAAACGCGTCTTCCACGTTGCGATATCCCGCTTGGTTCGATGATAAAGAACGCATTGTGGAATTGGAGGGGGAGGCGTATTTCGCTGTTAGTGAACAGTGGTCGGTGGCCGGTGACCGGTCTTTGTGTGAAAAAATCCCTTTTCTCGTGAAAACAAAAGCGCAGATTGTCGAAGTACTCGGCACGGAGTTCAACATCTCGGCCTACCCCGATGACCCCGAAACCAAAACCACCCTCGTCGAAGGAAAGGTAAACGTGTCGGTGAAAGGTAGCACGCCGGACAGACCACCGACCACCGACCACCGACCACCCATCACGCTCAAACCCGGAGAACAGAGCATCAGCCGCGGCGCGATCATTGAAACCAAATCCGTTGACGTGCAGCAATACACCGCGTGGAAGAACGGCGATTTCCGGTTCAGCGCCACGCCACTGGAGGAAGTGCTGCGCCAACTGGAGCGCTGGTACGATATCGATGCGGACCTCGATGAGGTGCCCGACCGGAAAATCCACGGCGTGATCAGCCGGAGCAGGAACCTGTCGGCCATCCTGCTAACCATCGAAAAGACCAGTGGAATAACATTCAAAATCGAAGGAAGGAGGTTGCGTATCGAGCAGTAAACAAGACTTTTCATGTGTTTGCAACAGCAAAAAGCCGGAGGTGTTCGCGCATCTCCGGCCAATGCTGGTCAAAGAAAATCAACAAGGCAGTCAATAAATTTTTAACCAACACCACAAAAATATGAATTATCAATCCCATTCCAAGGGATTGGCTAACGATATTACCCTGTCGTTTCCCACCCCGTTTGGAAGGCAACATTTCAGGTTACTCATAGCCATGAAACTTACCCTATTGCTTATCCTGCTGTTCAGCCTGCGTGTCACTGCAGACATTCACGCGCAGACCATCACGCTCTCGTTAAAAAATGCGCCGCTTAGCCGTGTATTGGAAGAGGTCAGAAAACAAAGCGACTATGACTTTGTGTATGATGATGCCTTCCTCAAACGAGCAAATCCCGTGTCTGTGAGCATGCGCAATGCCACGATGGAGCAAACCCTGAACCGCATCTTCGCAAGGCAACCTTTTATTTACGAAATCTATGACCACATTATTACCATCCAGCCCAAACCGTTGGCCAGCGAATCGGCTGCCGCTGATATGCCCGATCCAACACTCATCCTCGCCTACCCCGAAGTGCGGGGCCGGGTGGTGGATAGCTTGGGCAATCCGCTGGTGGGTGCGACCGTGCGGGTGTTGAATGCCGAAGGCAAGCGCACGACGTTGCAGACGACTACCGACCGGGATGGGTATTTTCTGCTGCGGAATGTACCAGAGGACGGACAATTGGAGGTTACTTACGTGGGGCATGCGACAACCAGTCTTAAACCAGCGGCAGATATCGGCATAGTGGTACTCAAAGCCGTGCAAAGCGAGCTGGAGGAAGTGGAAGTGATGGTGAATACGGGGTACCAAACGTTGCCGAGGGAACGGGCGACGGGAAGTTTCGTGCAAATTGATAACGATTTATTCAACCAACAAACTGGGTCAAATGTGTTGGAGCGCTTGGAAGCGATTACCAGTGGGTTGATGGTAGACCGGCACGCAACAACTACTAGTGGAAATGGTATACGGATTCGTGGGTTGAGTACGATCAGTGGTCCGAAGGACGTCCTGGTCATTGTGGACAATTTTCCGTACGAAGGGGATATTAACAATATCAATCCCAACGATGTAGAAAGTGTCACCGTACTGCGCGATGCCGCAGCTGCATCCATTTGGGGTGCCCGGGCCGGCAATGGGGTCATTGTCATCACGACGAAGAGGGGGAAGGCGAATCTCCCGATATCGGTAGAGAGCAATAACGTCGTGACCATTGGTGCAATACCTGACCTATACGGTCTCCAAGAACACATGAATTCTTCCGATTTTGTCGCGGTCGAGGAGATGCTCTATCAAAAAGGATATTACAACAGTAAGTTCACCTCGCCAACACAGGCAGTCATCTCTCCGGTGGTGGAGCTGCTGCGAGAAAGGGAAACCGCTTCGGCGGAACGTATCGCACAAATCGACCGGGAGATCAAGTTTTATCGGAATCATGATGTAAGGGATGATTACCTCACCTACATGTATCAGCGATCTATCAATCAACAGTACCACCTTGGGCTTCGCGGGGGAAGCAAGAAGATGGTCTGGTCTTCTTCTGCTGGATATGACCACAATTCCAGTGTGCTATCGGCAAAGGATTCCAGGATCAACCTACGTTTACACCAGGAATACCGACCGGTAAATAACCTGACATTGACAGCCGCCATCACTTACACGCAAAGGCAGCAACGCTCGGGTAAGCCAGGCTATGGGGAAATCACGACCAACTCCAACTTCATCCTGCCCTATACGCCGCTGGCTGATGATCACGGGAATGCCATTGCCTTTCCAAAAGGACTGCGTATCCCTTTTGTAGAATCACTGGATGGCGGCAATTTCCTTGACTGGCGCTATTACCCCATGGAGGATTACAAGCATGACGTAAACAAACGTAGCTACCAGGACGTGTTTTTAAACACAGGCGTAAACTATGCAATTGTCCCAGGCATCCAATTAGACGTCAAATACAATTACCAACGGCAAGAGACCTCCACGGAAGACCTCAAAGACGAGAAGAGCTTTTACGCGCGCGATATGACAAACAAATATTCGCAAGTTGCACCAAACGGCAATATCACCTATCTGGTTCCAAAGGGTGGCGTATTAAATCTGTCGAATCGTACATTGCAATCACATAACATCAGGGGACAATTCAATATTTCCTACGACTGGGGGCCGCACCAGATAGTTGCACTGGCGGGAGGTGAAGCCCGATCCGCACACATCAAAACCAAACAATTCCGTTATTGGGGCTACAACGGCACGATTATGACGGTCGGCAATGTGGATTACACACAGCCGCATCCGCAGTATCCTAGCGGCGGCACAAGTTTTATACCGAATAACGACGGCGTATCGGAACGGACGACGAATTTTGTATCGGCATTCGCCAACGCCTCCTACAGCTTCAGGAAGCGATATATCCTATCCGGCAGTGTACGTAGAGATGCCTCCAATCTATTTGGATTAGCAACCAACGACCAGTGGAATCCCTTCTGGTCTACAGGAATCAGCTGGAACGTAAGCGACGAGCCATTCTATCGTTTTGGAACAATCCCGTCGTTGAAACTGCGGGCCACCTATGGCTTCAGCGGAAACATCAATCCCGCTATGGTGGCCGTGACAACGATGACCTATTTTTCGAATCTGACCTATACCACCCAGATGCGAAGTGCGCGGTTCAACAATTTCTACAACCCCGAGCTGAGGTGGGAAACCATCAAGACATTGAATTTGGCCGCAGACTTCAAGCTTAAGGGCGATCGAATTTCGGGAACGATAGAATACTTCCACAAGCAAGGAAAGAATCTGTTCGGAGAAGCCCAGTTGGATTACACCGCGGGAATTGGCAGCTCCATTACCAAGAATGTCGCAAGCATGAAGGCCAACGGGGTGGATATTACGCTTAACAGCCTCAATATAGACCGTACGTTCAAGTGGTCCAGTGTGCTTAATTTCAGCTACGCAGCAGAGAAAATCACCGATTTTTTTGTGCGAAACATGAGCGCAAGCAATTTCGTTACGTTTTATAACGGGGCAAATAAGGTAACGGGCATGTCTGGAAAGCCCGTGCATGCAATGTTTGGATACCGATGGGCCGGCTTAAATCCGGAAAACGGAAACCCCCGGGGATATTTTGACGGGGAAATAACCGAAGACTACCGAAAGTTGACAGGTTCGGACAGTCAGGTGTCCGACTTAACCTATTTTGGATCAGCACTTCCCACCACATACGGTACATTTCTCAACTCATTCTCCTATAAAGGCCTTACCCTTGACGTGAGCGTCATACTAAAATTGGGATATTATTTCAGACGCCCGTCACTTTCCTATTCTGCCCTGTATGCCAGTTGGAGCGGCCATGTAGAATATAGCGAGCGTTGGCAAAAGCCTGGAGACGAAGCCAAGACCGATGTGCCGTCGTTGGTTTACCCGGCTAATAGCAACCGGGACAGGTTCTACCAGTATTCTGAAGCTACGGTGCTCAAGGGAGACCATATCCGTCTTCAATACGTTAACCTGGCTTATGCATTGGCGCCGCAATGGATCAGCCGTTGGGGCATTCAAGGGGCACAGGTGTTTCTGAACCTGAGCAACCTGGGTATTATATGGAAGGCCAATGAAGAAGGCATCGATCCGGATTACATTCGAAGTCTGTATCAAACCGGTAATCCGCGTCGCGTATCCTTAGGACTGAAATTCAAATTCTAAATCACGGATCTATGAAAGTAAAATATCATCATCAACAGCTATTGATAGCCACAATAACCGCGCTCGTTTTCCTATCGGGTTGCGAAAAATTGCTGAACGAGCCGTCTGATAAGAGCTTGGCAGTTCCGTCTTCGCTGGAAGACTTGCAGGCATTGCTTGAAAACCCGGATAAGTCCTCTGCAGGGTTTCCCGCAGCAGGGGAAGAGTCTGCCGATGATTACTATTTAACGGACGAGGATTACCAGGCGTTATATACGGTATGGGATCAACGGCGATACATTTGGGCTGATGATGACCTGTTTGCACAAGGCGGATCCGGAAACCCCTGGTACTCGGGCTATTTTGCGATATATGGGCCTAACGCGGTGCTTGATTTTCTTCCAAATATCGAAGGATCAGAAACCGAGACCGGAAAATACATCAAGGGGCAGGCACTTTTCTGGCGCGCATTCCATTACTATGAGATGGCCCAAGTCTGGACCCTGCCTTATGATGCCGCTACGGCCAGCAAGGAGCTTGGACTTCCATTGCGTTTAGATCCCGATTTCAACAAACCTTCCATAAGAAGCTCCCTGGCCGAGACGTACGAGCAGATTTTAGAAGATCTGAAGGCTGCTGTTCCCCTGCTAACGACACGGCCCATTCACTCAGTAAGAGCCTCAAGACAAGGTGCATATGGTGTGCTCGCCCGCGTTTTTTTAGCCATGCGAGACTATGATAATGCAGGGAAGTACGCGGATTCGTGCCTTCAGATACATTCCGAACTGTTAGATTTCAATACATTGGACGCGTCTGACCGGGCCCCGATAAAAGCGTACAACCACGAAACGATTACAGCTGCCAACAGCTTTGGAGACTTGCTCTATGCAGCTATTGCAAAGGTCAATCCGCAGGTGTACGCGCTATATCAGGAGGGAGATCTCCGCAAGCAGGTGTTTTTTGAAACGAACCCCGATGGCACGCACCGGTTTAAAGGCAATTTTATGGAGTATGGTGTATTCAACGGCATCGCTACGGGAGAGATGCTGCTGATCAGGGCAGAGTGCTATGCACGCGCAGGGAAGGTGTCCTCCGCTTTGGAAGACCTCAATACCCTGTTAAGATCGCGTTGGGACAAGGACACCCCATTCGTTCCCTACGTTGCCAGCACAGCGGAGGATGCAAAAAAACTGGTTTTGACCGAGCGGCGGCGGGAACTGATCATGCGAGGATTAAGGTGGTCGGATATTCGTCGTCTCAATCTGGAAGGAGCAGGTATCACACAAACAAGGACGGCTAACGGCAAAGTTCATACGTTACTTCCGAACGACCCTCGTTATGCATTGGCGCTTCCGGAGGATGTCATAGAGCGGTCCGGTATGGTTCAAAATAGAAGGTAAATTATTATGAAGCGAAACGTTAAAAAAATAGCGATGAAGTTGATCACGCATTTAGCCGTTTATTGTGTGTGCTGGTTGCACGTCAGCGTTGCATATGCGCAAGTAATCGAAGGTTTCTTCGACGGAGAGGTCAGCAGCGAAACGATCTATTTGCAGTATTACCAAGACATCGAATCGTTGTATGGAATGGTCGTTCGCGAAGATTCAGCGAAGATAGAGCAGGGATGTTTTAAATTTGAGCTTGAACTCGATTCGGATGAACCTCGATTTGGCATGCTCGTTCAAAAAGTATGGAACCCTGACAAAAAACGACATACAACAGTTTCTTCGCGTGAATTAATCCTTGCGAAAGATTCGATTTCAATATACACGAATGCCTCATTAGAAGATATGCGGGTGTTCCATTCGCGTGTAAACTATGACTATGCCTTGTTTAAAGAGTGGGTTGGGCAAGTGGATGAAGCCTACTTCAACATGCGGGATGAATATATACGTAAAGATATGGAAAGCGTGCCTGAAAAGGTGAGGTCGACAGCTGAATTTCAACGGTTTTCCCGTCTGCGTACAGCAGCCTTATCGCGAGAGCGGAAGCGCGTGTATCGTGAATTTGCTGAGGCATATCCGGATTCATGGATTAGCTTGCACGCGCTCTTCACCATTGCAAGGTTCTCGATCACAGACGCTGTTGATTTGCGGCCGCTATACGAAGCGCTCGCGCCAACGGTCAGGCTTTCCAAAAAAGGAGATGAGTTAGGCACCTTCCTAAGTCAGCGGCAGCGCTTGTCCATAGGTATGGAAGCCCCTGCTTTTTCGCTGCCCGATACTTCGGGCCGAATGATTAGTCTCACTGACTTTCGGGGCAAATATGTATTGGTCGAAATGACAGCTTCATGGTGCGGAGCATGCCGACGCGAAGCACCGCACCTCAAAAATGCTTTTGTCGAGTTCCATAACAAAGGGTTTGATATACTGAGCGTTTCTTTTGATGACAACAAACGGGGAGACGGAAGGGAGCGTTGGATGCGCGCCATCCGCGAAGATGGGACTGAAGCGTTTAAGCATGTAAGCGACCTGAAAGGATCGAAGGAGTCTCCCATAGCTACATTATACCACGTGACCTTCATTCCACAGAACTTCTTGATTGATCCGGATGGAAAGATTGTGGCCGTGAACCTTGTAGGACCGGAATTACGGGATGAGCTTCTTAGACGGATGTAAGATAAGTTTTTTCAGCTTTTTTCCCAACAACCAACGGCGGCGTGCAGGCACCAGCGCCCGGTCGCGGATACCCGGTCAGCGCGGGTGGTCATCATATCACCACAGTCCACCTGACCCCAATAAATTTAAAAAAAGGCCAACTGAACGTAGTTTGGCTTTTTATTTTTATGGTCGTTAAATCAAGCTTAACTGAATGTTTCCTTTTCTTTAATTAATCTTTCCATACTACACATGAAATTTCTGATCGATGCGCTTGCCGCGCTGCGGTATCCTAAAGCTTTGATAAACCAACGTTTGCTGCCGCTTTTCCATCCGATGGACGTGGCGGAAACGCAAACGGTGGTGAAGGCCGGCGACATCCCTGACAAACTATTCCTCATCCGCGAGGGGATGGGCCGCCTGTACAGTAAAAAGCAGGCGAAGGGCTCCCGGAAGGTGCCGGAAACCACGCGACTGGTAGCCGGGCCGGGAGACTGGCTCACCGTGCCGGATGCGTTTGTCAGCCAGTCGCCCTCGCCCGACCAAATCGACCTCATGGGCGAGAGCAAGGTGTTTTACATCGACTACGACGACTACAGGAATCTATGCCTCACCGATCATGCGTTCACACAAGCTATGCAAAAGCTGTGGACGGGGATGATCCGCAAGGGCTTCGAGCGTGAAGACGTGCTGAAAATCACCAACCCCATGGAGCGCCGTATCGACTGGCTGATTAGCAAGTATGGGCAAATCGAACGCTACGTCCCCAATCGGTCGTCTTGGGCATCGTTGTTGGGTATCTCCGCCTCCACGGTGAAGCGCTATTTCGCCAAGCGGAAACTATAGCCGCCATGCGTAGGCCGTATCTCAACGCGGCATCTTTTTCTGGTTTGCGAGGTTATTTTGGTTGTAATCCGCATTGGATATTTCTTTGGATAATCGTAATTTTGCGTTATGGAACGGTTCATCATACAAGTGCCAAACAGAAAGATCTCGCAGGTCAGGCGATTTTTGGCAGACTTGAATATTCGAATCAACCCATTGTCCAACGAGCATGCACCCCGTGAACAAGCAACAAAAGATGCTGTCTCCGATGATATAAGTGGGTTGACTGCGGTAGGGTTCGATGCATGGGCGGTTGATTGGAAAGACGACGCGGATGAAAATAAAGTCTGGGAAGCGTTTTATAGGAATCAGCGACGTGTATCGACAAGGTGATATCATATTAGTCAGGTACCCCTTGGCAGATAAGCCCAACAACCAATGAGACTTCCAACCAACTCGATAGGGATATCCTGATTGCTCAGATTACGACAAACATCAGGGGCGATGTATTTTCGTTTCCTTTGGAAGATGGGTACCTGTCGTTGGCGATGCCCCAACGATGTGAAGTCAGATGCAATAAAATTACTACAATCAGGGTATGGGATAAGCTGATTGTCGACAAAATCAGTGATATGAAGCCTGCGGCGTTGAGAAAAGTGATAGCGTTGGTCAAGAAGGTATTTTAAGGTCCCGTTTTAGTCCACCTGACCCATATTTTTTTCATAAAGGGCCACCTGACCATAGGTTTGCTTTTACTTTTGTGAGTAATCAGACTTAACTGCTTATCGCTAATCCGTTTAACTAATCCTTGCTCCTACACATGCTTGCTTGGATTGATACAATTGCCGCATTGGGATACCCAGTAATAGCTAACCGAGATGACTAGGCTGCACTTCCTCGCCGCGATGCTGCTGTTCCTGCTGGCCATCCCCGTCGGCCTGTGGTTCTTGCTCTATGACAACCCCTATCCGTTCGATCGGTTGAAGCGGATGTGGGGTTTCTGGACTTCATGGGCGTCCAGTACGGGCTGTACGTTCCTGGCGATGGGCGGCGTTGCCTACCTGACCGCTCAGCTGCACCGTAGGTGGCCTTGGAAAGGGACATGGTCCACTCGGTTAGTGCTGCAACTGGGGTTGGGAGTGGCGTTGCCCTTGGCGCTCGTGTTGGCTTGGAACGCCGTGTTTTTCGTCGAGCGGAAGGCCGTGTTCCAATTGGAAGCCTACTACGATGCGGAGTTCAGGTTGGCAGCTATCCTGTTGGTGGTTTTCAACGGGATTTGCGCTGTGGCGCTGGAGTTATGGGGGCGGTTGCCGGGGCGGATGGTCGGCGGCGGTGATGCCGTTGGAGCTGAAGGGCAGGATATGGGCAAGGATGCCCGCGGGGAGCCCCTGCCTCCGATAGACATCGCGTATTTGACGGCCAACTGCGCCTATATCGAAGTGTCTGGGCGTACTTGTGTGGTGTATCGCCTGGACGGCGGCAAGGAACTGTACACCGTTACACTGGATGCGATGGAGCGTTTGCTCCGCGGCCCCCATTTCTGCCGGATTTTCCGCAATCGCATCATCAATCGAAAGGCCATCCGCGATTGGGAGTTTATCGCACGCAAACGCAAATGCAGGGTGCTGCTGCACGGGCCTTATCAAGACGTGGCACTGGTAGTAGGGCAGCATTACCAAAAGCAGTTTTTGGCGTGGATCGGTGGGCCATAAGGCTAAGCCGGGTGGTATGCGCAGCATACTACACTATGGAAACCATAACCCAATCAGTTACCTTAATCATTGAATTGCATATCGATATAACCGACGACAATGTCCATATCAACGCGAACGTTCCGGTGAACGGCAGTCTCCAAAGCGCGCAAAGTCCGGAGGCTACAGGGGATTTCTTGTTCGATGGGCCGGATGCGATGACCGTCAAGGAGGCGGCAGATTTGCTCAACAGTTCCCGCGGCACGGTGGATAACATGCGAAAGGAAGGCAAACTGACCTCGTACAATAAAGGGCGGCATGTACGGCTGGACCGACGTGAGGTGGAGGAGGCGAGGAAGTGGTGGTCGGTGAGAAAAGGGAAAGTGTGAGGGGAGAAAAAGGATGCTGCAAGGCATCTGGATCCACGTCGCTCCGCTAGCGTCTCCTAGGTTGCCTTTGCAGCATCCTCCTTCCTTTAACTAAATTATCGCCGCTTGCGGTGGAAGATACGCTGCAGGAGCAGTGTCACCAGGAAGCTCACGACGGCACCGAGGGCGGCAAGGGCCGCGGTTTTCAGCAGGTCGTGTACACCGGACTGGCCGACAATGCTGAGCAGTGTGCCGCTGCCGGTACCGATGCCCAATCGGAGATCATCTTTCATCCATGCCTCCTTCCTCGCTGTCATCCAGCGGCGGTTCGCGCTGCCGGTCCACGGCATCAAGTAGGCCGATGGCCAACGCGACATATTGCGCGATTTGTACCACCCTGCCCGGCAGTTTCACCGGTGCGGCTAGGATGACGCGGCTTGCCGCGGCAAGTGCGGTTTTGATTTTTCTGTACATCTTTTTTGTTGTTTTTCTGTTTTTTCCTTTTCAATTCTACTTTCACCGGTTTTACGCCTGCTGCGGGGCCCAACCTTGGGAACCCTAGGCGGCGACGGAGGTCCCAGCTGGTGAGCGGCAGGCGAAAACCTCCCCCTTTCCCAATTCCTCCCCCTCATTGGTTTTCGCCTGCTGCGGAGCCCAGCCTTGGAAATCCTAGCGCAGCGACGGAGGTCCCAGCTGGTGAGCGGCAGGCGAAAACCTTCCTATCTCCAACCACACTTCCTCTCCAGCCTCCAGCACCGGATACACCGCATCCTTGATGCGTTCCAGCGCGATGCGGCTGTGCAGGCCTTTTCCGGGGGCAGTGTGCTTGGTCACCGGGGCGATGCACCCCCGCAGTTCGCGCAGGGCATCGTTTGCCGCGTGGATGAGGATGGCAGATCGCCCCGGCACGTCGGCGATGCCAAGCTGGTCGCCCTGTGTAGGGAACTCGTGGCGGTACAGCCGGTATCGCCCTTCGGGGATGCAGCTCACCTGCCGTTGGTTATCGCGCCAAGGGAGCTCGATGGTATGGCACAACGGCCGGTCGCCGAGGTACAGCGTGCCGTTGGTTCCACCGGGATGATATTCACGCTTCAGCACGAGCGTGAGGTGCCCGGCCCCGCCAACCGGGCGGGACACGGGCCATGGGATGGCTCTGTTCATCGATGATTATGGATTAGCGGACGATGCGGGACACGGTATGGCTCCAGTCGCTCACGCCCTTGCCGTTGCGGGAGCGCACGCGGACATGGTACCGCACGCCCTCTTCGAGGCCCGCGATTACGGTATCGCGGGTATTCGTGGTGCTTTGGATAGGACCCCACACCGGTGTACCCGTGCCGTCCTGGTCGTGGCCTACGGTATATTCGTACTCCCAGGCGTTGGCGATGGGCTCGTGGATGAGCTGCAGTTCGCCGCTTTGGTCGCCGTCTTGCAGACGCACCAGCAGGGGCGTATGCGGACGCTTGAGCGCCTGCGGCTGGATGACCAGCACGAAGCCGGAGCTCGTCAGCTTGTGCGTGTCGCCCCCGGACTCGGTGTTTACGTAGAAGGCCAATTGGCGCATGGCCTCGAGCAGCGCCGCGCGGGCATTGTTCTTGGCCGTGATGGCCAGCTTGCCGCCGTTTTCGATGGCCGCCTGCAGCTTCACCCGGAAGTCATCCGCCAAAGCGGTGTAGTCTTCCAGCACAATCGGGGGAGTAGGGAATGCGGCATTGTCAGCCATGAAGGTAGCGACCCGGCCCGCCAAGGTTGCCAAGGCGTTGTCGCTCCATTTGTTGTAGTTGATGTATACGCGAGGTTGTCTCA
>Ga0182792_1002896_pt1 | contig 11591 bp, 10 predicted proteins | sample Passage237B_FD_130497 | JGI IMG/M metagenome (GOLD analysis project Ga0182792, IMG submission 130497) | Cellulose adapted compost microbial communities from Newby Island Compost Facility, Milpitas, CA, USA - Passage2 37B (version 2) (version 2) ...
CGTCCGCAGCGTGTTGCCGTAACGATCAGTCCGCTCGCAGTATTTCGGCACGATCTCGGAACGCAGGACCTCGTCGCCACGCCGGTATTCCACCGCCTGCGGCGAATCCCAATGGAGGAACTGCTGCTCCTGGATGTCCTCATAGCGGTCGATCCGCTTGCCGCCCAGCCGCAGGACCTCGTCGCCACTCCGCAGACCGGCCTGGGCGGCCGGACCACCGGCCTGCACGGCCACCGTCGTGGGCGTGTAGGGTTCGCCTGCGACATAGAACACGGCCGTCAGCAGGACGAAGGCAAACAGAAGATTGGCCAAGGGGCCGCCCAGGACGACTGCCGCCCGGGCATACAGCGGCTGGCTGAAGAAGGCGCGGCGACGCTCCTCCGGAGAAAGCTGCTGGCCCGAAGGCAGGGCGCTGCTGGCGTCATTGTCGCCGAGGAACTTGACGTACCCGCCCAGAGGGACGGCCGATATCTTCCAGCGCGTGCCGTTACGGTCTGTCCAGCCAAGGAGTTCCGGCCCAAAGCCTATGGAGAAAACTTCGGCATGGATGCCGAACCGCCGCCCCACCCAGTAATGGCCGTATTCGTGAATGAACACGAGCAGTGTCAGGACCAGAACGAAGTATGGCAGGTAGGTCGTGAACAACTGCATGGTTCAGTACACCACAAAACGCCTTTTACTTCAAATGCTTAGCTGCCGGCTCTCGCAAGCTTCCGCGGCCCGCCGCCGCGCTTCCAGATCAGCCGCCTGCACTTCCTGCAACGCGCTCACCGGCGCCGACAGCTTTTCCCAGCCCGCCAACACGCCTTCCACAACGCGCGCGATGTCGAGAAAGCCGATCCGCCGCGCCAGGAAGGCCGAGACAGCCGCTTCGTTGGCGGCGTTCAGCACGATGGGCGCGAATCCGCCGGTCACCAGCGCGTCGCGAGCGAGACGTAGAGCGGGAAAACGGCCAGAATCAGGCCGCTCGAATGTCAGCGCCGGCATGCTGCCGAAGTCCAGACGGCTTGCCGGGCCGTCGATTCGCGACGGCCAGCCGAGCGCATGAGCGATGGGTACCCTCATGTCCGCCGTGCCGAGCTGAGCCAGCACAGACCCGTCCCGGTATTCCACCATGGAATGGATGATGGATTGCGGGTGGACGACGATCTCCAGGTTCTCCGGCGGCAAGCCGAACAACAGATGGGCCTCGATGAGTTCCAGCCCCTTGTTCATCATCGTCGCGGAATCGATGGAGATCTTGTGGCCCATGTCCCAATTGGGATGCGCCAGCGCCTGCTCCCGGGTGGCCTCCGCCATCTCCGCAAGCGACCAATTGCGGAAAGGCCCCCCCGAAGCCGTGAGAATAAGCCGCTCGATGGCGTTCCGCTGCCCCGGGTCGAACACCTGAAAGATCGCGTTATGCTCGGAGTCCACAGGCAGCAACGCTCCGCCGGTCTCCTGCACGGTACTGGTCAACAGCCGTCCCGCACACACCAGAGCTTCCTTGTTGGCCAAGGCGATCATGGCTCCCCGCCGCGCCGCGGCCAGGGTCGGCGCCAGACCGGCAAACCCCACGATCGCGGCCATGACCCATTCGACGGGACGAGAGGCCGCCTCGCAGGCGGCCTCGGCGCCGGCCGCGACCTCGACCGATGTTCCCGCCAGGGCATCCTTCAGGGCGCGGTAGCGGGTCGGCTCGGCAACGACGGCAAGACGCGCACCCAGGCGGCGCGCCTGGTCCGCCAGCAGCTCGACCGACGATCCTGCGACCAGAGCATCGACCTGATAGCACTCGGGGTTGCGCGAGATCAGGTCGACCGTGCTCTGGCCGACCGAGCCGGTCGAGCCCAGGATCGTCACGTTCCGCGGCTGCTCGGCCGACGGCGCCAGCCACCTCATGCCCATGGCCAATCCCCTCCGGCGAGCAGCCTCACCGCCGCGACAGCGACAAGCGCGGCCAGCAGGCCATCAATGCGATCCAGCAGGCCTCCATGGCCCGGGATCAAAGTCCCGCTATCCTTCACGCCGGCATGCCTCTTGGCTGCGGACTCGAGAAGATCACCGATCTGTCCGACGACCGCGAGGCCTGCGCCGATCATCGCAAAGCCGACAATCTCGGTGCTTCCCGTAAGATAGCCGACCGTGGCGCTCGCAGCAGCCGACCACACCATGCCGCCGATCAATCCGGCCCAGGTCTTGCCGGGGCTGATCCGGGGCGCGAGCCTGGCACCGCCGAACCAGCGACCGACGACGTAGGCTCCGATGTCCGTCGCCCAGATGCAGGCGATGATCCAGATCACCGTGTCGCGACCGTGCGCAGGCTGGTGACGCATCCATAGCAGGCCGACCAAGGCCGCCAAGGTATAGGTGAGCGCCAGCAGGCATGCCAGGGGGCGACCACGCGTCAGCCTCAGCCATTCGGAGACGACGAGCGGCGCGGCCAGGGCGACAACGAGATCGATCCAGGGAAACCCATACCAGATCGCAGCGAAGACCAGCGGCCCCAGGACCGCGGCGGAAGCGATCCGCGGCAGCAGGCCGCGAAACTTGCCGGCGGCCCGTGCCGACATGTCACCTGCCGATGCCGCCATACCGCCGCTCTCGCCGCCGAAATTCGGCAATCGCCTGCTCCAGGTGTTCCCGACCGAAATCGGGCCACAGGGTATCGACGAAAACCAGCTCGGAATAGGCGCATTGCCACAACAGGAAATTGGAGATGCGTTGCTCGCCGCTGGTTCGGATCAGCATGTCGGGATCGGGCAGCCCCGCCGTCAGGAGCTCACGTTCGAAGCGCTTCTCGTCAATGGCCTCCGGCAGCAGCTCGCCGCCGGCGACAAGGGTCGCCAAGCGGCGCGCCGCCTGCACGATCTCGTCCCGCGATCCGTAGTTGATGCAGATATTGACCTGGATGCGGGTATTGCTCCTGGTCCTCATCTCCGCCTGGGTGATGTCCCGAACGATGTCCGACGCGAGGCCCTCCCGCCTGCCGATCACCCGCAGGCGCGCACCGTTGCGATGCAACTCTTCGAGCTCGTTGCGCAGATAGTGACGCAACAGGCCCATCAGGTCGTTCACCTCGTCGACCGGACGTGCCCAGTTCTCGGTCGAAAACGCGAACAACGTCAGAACGGGAATACCGAGCTCGCCGGCACCGCGCACGACGCGCCGCACGGCATCCGCTCCCCGGCGATGCCCCGCCGCGCGCGGCAAGCCGCGCGCCTTCGCCCATCGGCCGTTGCCATCCATGATGATGGCCACATGATGGGGGCTTGGCGTGGAATCCGGCGTTGCGGGCAGCGACGCTGTCGGCATCAGACGGTCTTGATCTCCTTTTCCTTGTGGGCAAGCGTATCGTCCACCAGCTTGACGTAGCGGTCGGTGAGCTTCTGCACATCGTCGGCCTGCTGACGATGCTCGTCCTGCGAGATCTCGTGGTCCTTCTCAGCCTTCTTGAGCGCCTCCATGCCGTCGCGGCGGACGTTGCGTACAGCGACGCGCCCTTGCTCGGCATACTTGTGCGCTAGCTTCGCGAGCTCCGCGCGGCGTTCGCTGGTGAGTTCGGGGATCGGCACACGGATCATCTGGCCGTCGGGTGCCGGATTGAGGCCCAGTCCCGCCTCGCGGATCGCCTTGGCGGTCGAGACAACCAGTCCCTTGTCCCAGACGTTGACGGTCAGCAGCCGCGGCTCCGGCGCGCTCACGGTTCCGACCTGGTTGAGTGGCATCCGCTGGCCGTAGGCCTCGACCATGACCGGATCGAGAAGATTCACGGAAGCCCGGCCGGTACGAAGGCCGGCGAACTCCTTCCGAAGCGCATCCACGGCGCCCTGCATACGCTTCTCGAGTTCTTTCAGATCGGCGGTCATCTTCAGCCCCCGTCCTTTATGATGGTGAATGTCCCTTCCCCGCGCATCGCGGCAGCGAACGCGCCGGGCTTGTGAATGTCGAACACGATGATGGGGATACTGTTTTCGCGAGCCAGCGATATGGCCGAAGCGTCCATCACCTGGAGGTCCCTCGACAATACGTCCATGTAGTTCAGCGAGTCATAGCGCTGGGCGTCCTTGTCCTTCTTGGGATCGGACGAATAGACCCCGTCGACCTGCGTGCCCTTGAGCATCGCGTCGACCCCCATTTCGGCGGCGCGCAAGGCGGCGGCCGTATCCGTCGTGAAGAAAGGGTTGCCGGTGCCCGCCGCGAAGATCACCACCCGTCCCTTCTCCATGTGCCGCGCCGCGCGGCGCCGGATGTAGGGTTCGCAAACCGTCGTCATGGGAATGGCGGACTGGACCCGCGTCTGCAGGCCCTGCCGCTCCATGGCGCTCTGCATGGCCAGGGAATTGATGACCGTGGCAAGCATCCCCATGTAGTCGCCGCTGGCCCGGTCCATGCCCGATGCGGCAGCGGAGACCCCGCGGAAGATGTTGCCGCCACCGATCACGAGGCACACCTGCACGCCCATATCGTGAACAGCCTTCACCTCCTGCGCGACCATCGTGACCATCGCAGGATCAAGACCGTATTCCCGACTCCCCATCAACCCCTCGCCAGAGAGTTTCAACAGCACGCGGCGATAATGGGGAGCCGATGGCATCAGGTGCCTCTGACGATGGTTTCTTGGGCGCGCGGCTCCAGTGTCCGCGCGCCAGTGGATGTGGCCCGGTTTCTACTACTTCTTGAGCTGGGCGGCCACCTCTGCCGCGAAATCCTCGGCCTTCTTCTCGATTCCCTCGCCCAGGGCGAAGCGCAGGAAGCCCGCGAGGCGAACCGGGGCGCCGACCTGCTTGGCGGCATCATCGACGACCTTGGACACCTTGGTCTTGCCGTCGATCACGAAGGCCTGCTCGAGCAGGACCACCTCCTGGTGGAACTTACGCAGGCCGCCCTCGACCATCTTCGCGACGATGTCGGCGCCCTTGCCGCTCTGCCCCGCCTTCTCGGCCAGCACGGCGCGCTCGCGTTCGATGGCTGCCGGATCAAGCTCGGCCACCGTCAGGGACTGCGGATTGGCCGATGCGACATGCATGGCGAGCTGCTTGGCCAGGGCCTCCAGCTTGGCCTTGTCGCCGGTGGACTCGAGGGCCACCAGCACGCCGATCTTGCCCAGGTCCGGCGCGACCTTGTTGTGCATGTAGCTGGCGACCACACCATCGGAAACCGACAGGACGGCGGCCCGGCGCAGGGACATGTTCTCGCCGATGGTGGCGATCAGGTGGGTAAGCTCGCCCTGCACGTCGCGTCCCGTCCCGGGAAAGGGAGCTGCCGCGACCTTGGCGAGGTCTCCGCCGCTGGTGAGCGCAATCCGCGCCGCCTCGGACACGAACTTCTGGAACAACTCGTTCCGGCCGACGAAGTCCGTCTCGGCGTTGACCTCGATCAGGGCGCCGTGCGTACCTTCGGCAAGCACGGCCACCAGGCCTTCGGCTGCCACGCGGCCCGCTTTCTTCGCCGCTGCCGACAGGCCCTTGGTGCGCAGCCAGTCGACGGCCTTCTCGAGATCGCCCTGAGTCTCCGTCAGCGCCTTCTTGCAATCCATCATGCCTGCGCCGCTCTTCTCGCGCAGTTCCTTGACCAGGGAAGCGGTGATCTCAGCCATATGCCACTCCGTCTCTCAAACAACAGTGCCGGGGCGCAGGGTCTGCCCGCGCGACCGGAGCACGGACCGCCAGACCCGCGTCATGAGCACGGGCGGACCACCAGGTCCGCCCTCCGCATGAAAAGACGCGCCGCGGCGGCAGCGCGCCCCGAGCCAAAAGCTACTCTGCCGGCGACGCCTCGGCCGGCGCCTCTTCGGCCTCCACCGCAGGAACCTCTTCGGTCAGCGGCTCGCCGAGTTCGCCGATATCGCCGCCCGACGCCGCGATCTCGGCCCGGATGCCGTCCAGCACCGCAGCCGACATCAGATCGCAATAGAGCGACACCGCCCGGATGGCATCGTCGTTGCCGGGAATCGGATAGTCGATGCCGTCGGGATCCGAATTGGAATCGAGCACCGCCACGATCGGAATGCCGCGCTTGCGCGCTTCCTGGACAGCGATCGCCTCCTTGTTCGTGTCGATGATGAACAGCATGTCCGGCGTGCCGCCCATCTCCTTGATGCCGCCCAGCGACCGCTCCAGCTTGTCGCGTTCCCGGGTGAGGTCGAGCTGTTCCTTCTTGGTCAGGCCGACGACATCCCCCTTCAACCGTTCGTCCAGCTCGCGCAGGCGCTTGATCGAGGCGGAAATGGTCTGCCAGTTGGTGATCATGCCGCCCAGCCAGCGATGGTTCACATAGTACTGGCCACAGCGCTTGGCGGCATCGGCGATGCGCTCCGCCGCCGCCGCCTTCGTGCCGACGAACAGCACGCGCCCGCCGTTGGAGACGACCCGGCGGACTTCCAGCAGCGCCTGCTCCAGCAACGGCACGGACTTGGTGAGGTCGATGATATGAACCCCGTTGCGCACCCCGAACAGGTACGGCTTCATCTTGGGGTTCCAGCGCCGGGTGTGATGCCCGAAATGGACACCCGCTTCCAGCAATTGACGCATCGTGAAGGTCGGCATCGTCATGCCATTTCTCCTTTTCCGGTTAGGCCTCCGCGGGCGTCGTCCTCCTGCGCCAAAGGCTTCGGAGGACACCGGAGCGAGCGGCGGGATATCTCCCCGCCGACCGCAAACCCGCGTGCGAAGTGTGCGTGGTTCTAGAGACTTGCGGATTGGATTGCAAGCACAATGAAATCAAGCGGTTAGGGCGGGAGGCTTCAGGCGAGAAGCCGGGCGATCTCGCGCGCCAATTCCAGGAGGGACAGGGGCGCCGAGCCCTCCGCCTTGTTGTTCGCCGTGATCCAGACCTTCTGCCCGGCCCCGAAGGCCCTGGCGGCCATCCGGGCAAGCACCATCCGGGTCTCCGGATCCTCGTCGACTAGGCGGTCGAAGGGTTCGTAGCGCTGCCTGGCGGCCTGGTAGAGGAACCCGCGATGCAGATTCCAGCGCACGACCAGAGGCCCCGGCCCCTCGGCATCGAGCACGTCCAGCGCCACCTCCTGCCGCTCGGCCTCGGGCATGCGATCGTGGAGCCCGACGCAGTAACGAACGCCGGCGGCGGCCAGCATCTTCATCAGCCGCGGCGTCAGCAGCTCCGCATTGCGCAGCTCCAACGCATATAATGGCCGGTGCCGCCCCAGTTCGCGCGGCAAGGCGGCGAAAAACGAGGCCAGACGCTCGATCAGCGTCGCCGCCTCTTCCACCAGTCCGCGCGGCAGCGGCGAAACCTGGAACACGAGCGGCCCGGCCTTCTCGCCCAGCCCCTCCAGACAGGGCACGATGAACTCCCGTGTGGCAATCGCAGCGTCGAGAAAGTGAGGATTGGCCACCCTGCCTCTCCCGTCCTCGTCGCGCATCACGGCGTCGCAGACCAGGGCCGGCGCCTTGACGACAAAACTGAAGTGCTCCGGAACCTGCCGGGCATAGGCTTGGTACTGGACCGCATTGATCGGCGCATAGAACGTGCGATCCAGGCTGACGGTGCGCAGCAGGGGAATTTGCGCGTAGGCGGCAAGTCCCTGCCGGCTGAGCGCGATCTGCGGATGAAGTCCTTCGTAGACAAGGCCGCGCCAGCCCGGGAAGAACCAGGAGGAGGTGCCGAGACGGATGCCGGCCGGCAGGGCCGGGGTTTCCAGCAGCGGGGAATCCCAGGCCGGCCTCACCTCGCCGGCCGCGGGGCGCCGACCGGACGGCGGCGCCGGTTGCTCGAACAGGCCCGGCTGCCGGTTCAAATCTCCTCCACCTGCGCCACGCCCGGCAAGGCGCCGATGGCATCGCGCAGGCCAGTGGCGATGCCGTAGCTGCCGGGCAGCGTGACCTCGACCTCGGCTTCGTCGGGCATCGGCACGACCAATGTCACCCTGCCCTTGCCGCGCTTGCCTTCGAGATTGCGGCGCAGGGCTTCGAGCGCGGCCGGGTCGGAGATGATGATACGCAAGCCGGCGGCGGCGTTGGCGACCGCTTCCTCCAGCTTCTCCACGGTCTGCGCCGTCAACTTCACCTGCTCCCCATCGAGGCGGCCGTCTGCCGACACGAGGACCGCCTGACCCGCCTCGAGGAGGTTGCGCTTGCTGCTCAGCAACTCGCTGAAGACGGTCAGCTCGAAGGCGCCGGACTGGTCCGAGCACTGCACGAAGGCGAAGCGATTGCCCTTGGCCGAGGTCCGCTCCTGGCGGTCGATCACCGTTCCGGCGAGCTTGATGCGGCCGGGTGCGCCCCTCGCCAGCAACGCCGGGAGATCTGCCGCGCGCGTCACGCGCAGCCGCTCGAGGCTGCGCTCGTAGGATGCCAGAGGGTGCGACGACAGGTAGAAGCCGATCGCCGAGAACTCGTTCTGCAGCCGCTCCATCGGCGACCAGTCGGGGACCTTGGGAAGCTGCGGCCGACGCTGGGCCGTATCGTCGCCGAACAGGCTGTTCTGGTTGCTGCCACGCGCCTCGTGCGTCGCCTGCGAATGGCGTGTCAGAGCCTCGACCGCGCCGAACGTCTGGGCGCGGTTCTTGTTCAACGAGTCGAAGGCACCGGCCTTGATCAGGCTTTCCAGCAGGCGCTTGTTGATCACGCGCTGATCGAGCCGTTCCGCCAGGTCGAAAACGTCCCTGAAAGGACCTCCGGTGGCGCGCTCCTCCGTCAGCCGGTTCATGGCGTCGCGGCCCACACCCTTGATGGCCGCCAGCGCATAGCGCACGCCGAGCTTGCCGTCGGGCAGCTTCTCGACGGCGAACTCGGCCATCGACCTGTTGACGTCGGGCGGCAGCAGCAGGATCTGCAGCCGCTCCAGTTCGCGGCGGAAATTGCCGATCTTGTCGGCATTGCCCATGTCCAGCGTCATCGACGCTGCGAAGAACTCGACCGGATGGTTCGCCTTCAGATAGGCCGTCTGGTAGCAGACCAGCGCGTAGGCAGCGGCGTGACTCTTGTTGAAGCCGTAGCCGGCGAACTTGTCGACCTGGTCGAAGATCGACGATGCCTGGCCTTCGGGAACGCCGTTCTTCTTCGCGCCCTCGATGAACAGGGCGCGCTGGGCATCCATCTCCGCCTGGATCTTCTTGCCCATGGCGCGCCGCAGCAGGTCGGCGCCGCCCAGCGTATAGCCGGACAGCACCTGGGCGATCTGCATGACCTGCTCCTGGTAGATCATGATGCCATAGGTCTCCTTCAGGATCCCCTCGAGCATCGGATGCAGGTAGTCGGGCTGCTCCTCGCCTTGCTTGCGCTTGATGTAGCTCGGGATGTTCTCCATCGGACCGGGGCGATAGAGCGCCACCAGGGCGATGATGTCCTCGAAGCGGTCGGGCTTGAGCTTGCGCAGGACGTCGCGCATGCCGCTGCCCTCGATCTGGAACACGCCCAGGCTGTCGCCGCGAGCCAGCAGCTCGAACGTACGGCGATCGTCCAGCGGCAGCTTTGCGATGTCGATCCTGTCCCGGCCGATAAGATCGCAGGCCTTCTCGATCACGGTCAGCGTCTTCAGGCCCAGGAAATCGAACTTCACCAGGCCTGCCGGCTCCACCCATTTCATGTTGAACTGCGTGGCCGGTAGCGATTCCTTGTCGTCAGTATCGCGGAACAGCGGCACCAGCTCGTCGAGCGGGCGGTCGCCGATCACCACGCCGGCGGCGTGCGTGGAGGCGTTGCGGAACAGGCCCTCGAGCTGCAGCGCCAGGTCGATCAGCCGCTTGATCTCCTCGTCGGCGGCGTATTGCTCCTTCAGGAGCTGCTCGCTCTCCAGCGCCTGGGCCAGCGTGACGGGCTTGGCCGGATTGTTCGGCACGAGCTTGCAGATGCGGTCGACCTGGCCGTAGGGCATGCCCAGCACGCGGCCGACATCGCGCAGCACCGCCCTCGCCTGCAGCTTGCCGAAAGTGATGATCGCGGCCACGCGGTCGTGCCCGTACTCGTCCCGCACGTAGCGGATCACGCGGTCGCGCTTGTCCTGGCAGAAGTCGATATCGAAGTCCGGCATCGACACGCGTTCGGGATTGAGGAAGCGCTCGAACAGCAGCCCCCAGCGCAGCGGATCGAGATCGGTGATCTTCAGCGACCAGGCGACCAGCGAACCGGCGCCAGAGCCACGACCGGGTCCGACGGGCACGTCATGGTCCTTCGCCCACTGGATGAAGTCGGCGACGATCAGGAAGTAGCCGGGAAAGCCCATGCGCCCGATCATGTCGAGCTCGTAGGTCAACCGCTCCTGGTACTTCTCGAAGGCGATGTCAGCCGCCAGACGGCCAGTGTCCCTTAGCTCGGCCAGGCCGCGTTCCGCCATCTCCCTCAGGGCGTCCGTCTCGGCCCGGCCGGCCAGCTTGGTGTAGCGCGGCAGGATGGGCTTGCGCGGCGCCGGCATGTAGGCGCAACGGCGGGCAACCACGAGCGTGTTGTCGCAAGCCTCCGGCAGGTCGGCGAAGACCTCGCGCATCTGCTGCGCCGACTTGAAATAGTGCTCGGGCGTGAGGCGCCGACGGTTGGGATCCTCGATGTGCGCGCCCTGTTCGATGCAGAGCAGCACGTCGTGCGCCTCGTACATCTCGGCTTTCGGGAAATGCACGTCGTTGGTGGCGACGAGCGGCAGGCTCCGGCTGTAGGCAAGATCGAGCAGGGGCTCTTCGATGCGGCGTTCGATCTCCTCGCCATGGCGCTGCAGCTCGACGTACAGCCGCCCGTCGAACAGCGCCTGCAGACGTTCGACGAGGTGCGCTGCCGCGGGCCCCTGCCCGGCCGCCAGGAGCCGGCCCAGCCCGCTCGCCGGATAGCCGACCAGCGCCAGCAATCCCTCCGTGTTGCCATCCAGCTCCGCCAGCGGCAATGCCGTCTGGGAGCCGGTCTTGAATTCGAGATGGGCGCGGCTGACCAGCCGCATCAGATTCAGGTAGCCGCGCTCGTTCTGCACGAGCAGCGTGAGCCAGTCCGCCGGGATCGTCTTGCCCGGCGCCGCATTGGCCGTAGCCGTACCATCCTCGCGTCGAATACCCAGCTCGCAGCCGACGACCGGCTGCACGCCTGCCTTGGCGGCGTACTGCGAAAACTCGAGCGCGCCGAACAGGTTGTTCCTGTCGGTGACGCCGACGGCGGGCATGTCGTTGGCCTTGGCGAGGGCGACGACCTTGTCGACCTTGTTCGCGCCTTCCGTGAGCGAATAGGCGGACCGGACCTTGAGATGGACGAAATCAGCGATGGGCACGCTTCACTATCGCGCCGCGATCTTGTGGAAAGCGAGGCGAAATGCCCCCAGGGCGGCCGTGACCGCGTCGGTCGCAATACCGGCGGCATCAGACCGACAGCACGCCATCCTTCAGGCTGACCGTCCGGTCCATGCGGGACGCCAGTTCCGGATTGTGCGTGGCGACCAAGGCCGCCATCCCCGTCTCGCGGACCATGGTCAGGAGCTGCTGGAAAACCGTCTCCGCCGTCGTCGAATCCAGATTTCCGGTGGGCTCGTCGGCCAGCAGCACGCGCGGCGCATTGGCCACGGCTCGTGCGAGCGCGACCCGCCGCTGGTCGCCCCCCGCCAGCCCGCCCGGCCGGCTGTCTGTGCGTGGGCGAATTCTCTCATAGGTCGCTCACTTCATGGGCGGGCCCCCCCCC
>Ga0182792_1002897_pt1 | contig 11591 bp, 13 predicted proteins | sample Passage237B_FD_130497 | JGI IMG/M metagenome (GOLD analysis project Ga0182792, IMG submission 130497) | Cellulose adapted compost microbial communities from Newby Island Compost Facility, Milpitas, CA, USA - Passage2 37B (version 2) (version 2) ...
CAAGCTCGGCGACGGCGCCGACCGACCCGACACGGCCCCGGCGTCGACTGGGCCCGCCCCGCCCCAGGAACCTGAATCTGACGAGCCCTCCACCGAAGTCGTCACCTACGCCGAATCACCAACCCAGCTGACCCGCACCGAAGTGATGGAGACGCGTCAGATGCGGCCCGAAGGAGACGACTCCGAACCGAACACCCCAGATGAGGACACCGAGGCCGAGGGTGGGTCCGCGATGGTCGGCAAGGTCATCGTGTCATTCGCGATCGGTCTGAGCGCGGTGATCGTGTTCTGCATGCTCTTCGTCTTCTCGGCCGGTGTCACGGCCCTGTTCGGCGGGGTGCCGATGGCCGCCCTGGTGATCATCCTCGGAGGCGGCATGGTCTTCGCCGGGGTGCGTGGCCGCCGCCAGCTCTCGCTCTGGCTGCTGACCGCCGCGATCGCCGTGACCCTGCCGATGGCCGCCGTCTCGATCGCTGACCTCAGGGTCGAGGGCAGCTACGGCGACATCAACGAAACGCCGCTCACCATGGTCGACATCCCCGATGACGGGTTCAAGATGGCGGCCGGCGACATGACCATCGACCTGCGCAAGTTCGACTTCGACCGGCAGCGCGAGTTGCAGCTGCCGGTCGAGAGCGGCATGGGACTGACCTCGATCGTCGTACCCGACAACGTGTGTGTGACCGGCAAAGTCCAGGGCAAAGCCGGGGTGATCTCCTTCAGAGGCAAGGAGTCGAACGGCATCGACGTTTCCCAGTCGACCGCTCTGCGTACAACCGAAAACGGTCCGGGCAAGTTCGCCCATCCCGAGGTTCAGCTCGACGCCGAGTTCAAACTCGGCGCTTTCGAAGTCGTGGATGGCACCCAGTGGAAACGGTTCGGCAACGGGGGCAGCTTCAGTGAGCACGAAGGCGACTCTGACGCCGCGCAGCGCTCCGCTCGTGAGCGAGCGACCGCCGCCTGCTCCGAGGTTCAAGCTCCCGCAAGCGAGCGGAGGAGTTCCTGAACGAAGCACCCGACAAGCGGCTTCAACGGGACCGCGAAGGCGGGATCATTGCCGGAGTCTGCTCCGGCATCGCGCTGCGCCTGGACGTTGACCCGACCCTCGTCCGGGCCATCACCGTAGTCCTGAACGTGGTCAGCGGCGGGATCGCGGCAATCGGATACATCCTGCTCTGGGTCGCCCTCCCGGTCGCCGGTGAAGGCCCGGCCATCCGGCGCTGGAAGCCGAGGCAGGGCAGCCGGAGCCGGCTCCGCGAGCCGGGATCGGCCCGCCAGTTCAAGGGATCCTGGGCGGTCGGGGCCGGGGCCGGCTTCGTCACGCTCGGCCTGCTTTTCATCTTCCGGGAGACCGGGGTCGGGTGGTCGGACGCGCTGGTCTGGCCCCTGGTCATCGCCGCCGCCGGCGCCGCCTTGATCTGGCGACAGTTCAGCCAGTCAGCGGCCGAACGCGCCGAAGAGGCTGCCGCTGCCGGCGAAGGCGTGGCCGGGAAGCCCACCCGCCGCTCACTGCTCGGTCCCTTCCGGGGCGGCGTCGGGATCGCCCTGCTGCTCGGTGGTGCCGTGCTTTTCCTTTACATCAACGGAGCCCTCAGCGCCGGCGGCGACGTCGCTCTCGCCGGCCTGGTGGCGGTGATCGTGATCGGTCTGGTCGCCGCCCCGATCTGGATCCGCTCCGCCCGCGAGCTCAGCACCGAAAGGGCCGAGCGGATCCGCTCCGAGGAGCGGGCCGAAGTCGCCGCGCACCTCCATGACTCGGTCCTCCAGACGCTGGCCCTGATCCAGAAGAATCCGGATGACAGCCGCCGCATCTCCACCCTCGCCCGCTCCCAGGAGCGCGAGCTGCGCGAATGGCTCTCCGGCAAAACGGAGACCGACCGGGCCGATTCTCTGGCTGAAGCGCTGAAAGTGGTCGCGGCCGAGGTCGAGGAGCGCCATCAGGTGCCGATCGATGCCGTGACGGTCGGTGATCGGCCGCTGGACGAGAACGCGGTCGCCCTGGTCGCCGCAAGCCGGGAAGCGATGACCAACGCGGCCCGCCACGCCGGCGCGGCCGGCCCGGTCCGCCTCTACGCCGAGATCAACCCGGACCGGAGTCTGGTCTTCGTCCACGACCGCGGCCCGGGCTTTGACCCGGAAGTGGTGCCGGCCGACCGGCGCGGTGTGCGGGACTCGATCCTCGGCCGGATGGAAGCGCACGGCGGCCGGGCCGAGATCCGCTCGATCCCGGGTGAAGGAACCGAAGTCGAACTGGTATTGGAGTCGAAATGACCGAGCTGGAAAACACGGGAGAGCGAGTCCGGGTCGCGATCGTCGACGACCACGCGATCTTCCGGGCCGGGGTGCGCTCCGAACTCATTGCCGGTGTCGAAGTGGTCGGCGAGGCGGATGGCGTCTCCGAAGCGGTCTTGCTGATCGCGCGCACCACTCCCGACGTCGTCCTGCTCGACGTCCACATGCCCGAAGGGGGTGGTGTCGAAGTGATCCGACGGATCGCCGGCACCGAGGATCCTCCCCGCTTTCTCGCGCTCTCGGTCTCTGATGATCCCGAGGACGTGGTCTCGGTGATCCGGGCCGGCGCCCGCGGATACGTGACCAAGACGATCTCGGGCCCCGACCTGATCGACGCGATCGAGCGGGTCCATCAGGGCGACGCGGTCTTCTCGCCCCAGTTGGCCGGCTTCGTGCTCGATGCCTTTGCCGGTGCCACCGCTGACGAGCGGGACGACGAGCTCGACCTCCTCACCCCGCGTGAGCAGGAGGTGCTCCGCCTGATCGCTCGCGGCTACATGTACAAGGAGATCGCCCGCCGGCTCGGCATCTCGATCAAGACGGTCGAAGCCCACACCAGCTCGACCCTCCGCAAGCTGCAGCTCTCGACCCGCCACGAACTCGCCCGTTGGGCGACAGAACGAAACCTGCTCGACTGACCCGAGGATGAAGTGGGAAAGCTCACTCCTGGGCGCTACGAATTAGCCCGAGCAGCCGGTCCACGTCCTCCGGCTGCGTGTCCCACGAGCAGACCAGGCGGATAACTCCGGCCTCTCCCGCCTCGAACAGCAGTGGCGAATGCGGAACGGTGGCTTCGACCAGCCGGCGGGCCGGCCCGATCGGCATCGAGACGAAGACGATGTTCGCCTCGACCGCCTGGGCGAGGTCGACCCCATCGGTCCATTCGATGCCATCCGCCAGGAGACGGGCCATCGAGTTCGAGTGGTCGGCGATCTCTTGCCAGAGGCCGCCTTCGAGCTGCGCGTTCAGCTGAGCCGAGACGAAGCGCATCTTCGAGGCGAGCTGAAGCGAACCCTTCCGCAGAACTTCGAATCCGCGGGCCAGTTCCGGGTCGCCGAAGACGACCGCTTCGCCGAAGAGGGCTCCGTTCTTGTTGGCCCCGAGACTCAGCACGTCGGCCCCGGCGCCGAGACTGGCCTCGCGTAAGGAGAGTCCCTGGGCGGCAGCCGCGTTGGCCAGTCGGGCGCCATCGACGTGGAGCAGCATCTCGTGCTGGTGGGCGAATTCGGCGAGGGCCCCGATCTCTTCCGGGGTGTAGACGGTGCCGACCTCGGTCGCCTGGGCGACCGAGACGACCACCGGCCAGGCAGCGTGGGGAACGTCCGCCGGATCAGCGAGCCGGGTCTCGGCCAGCTCGGGGGTCAGCTTGCCGTCGGCGGTGTCGACGATCAGCAGCTTGAGCCCCCCGATCGCCTCGGGCGCGGCGGTCTCGTCGATGTGGATGTGGGCGGTCGATGCGCAGATCACCGCCTGATGGGGTCGCGCCATCGCCCTGAGCGCCGCCACGTTTGTCCCGGTTCCGTTCAGCATCGGGAACCCGACCGCCTGCTCACCGAACTCGGCCCGGATCAGCTCGCCGAAGCGAGCGGTCTCGGGATCGGCCCCGTAGGGGTTGGCGTGCCCCTGGTTCGCCCGGACGATCGCCTCCAGCATCGCCGGGTGGCCTCCCGAGCAGTTGTCGGAAGCAAATCCACGTGAGGGCTGATCGGTCATGGCCAGAAGTATGCCGGGATGCGGCCGGCCGGATGGTCGGCCCTGAACCGGGAACCGGCCCATCGCTTTACGGTCCGACCCATTCCGAGCCGGGTCAATAAACTGTTCGGCTCAGCCGGGGGAGTGCCCGAGTGGTTAAAGGGGACTGGCTGTAAACCAGTTGGCTCTGCCTACACAGGTTCGAATCCTGTCTCCCCCATTTCAAAGCGGCCGCCCCAGGGCGGCCGTCTTTATTGGCGCGATCAGCTAGCTTCGCGAAGGCCCTGGGCCTCGGGCAAGGACTTGATCTTCCTCAGGGTCGAGGTTTCGATCTGCCGCACCCTTTCGCGAGTGACGCCGAACGCCTCGCCGCACTCTTCGAGGGTGCGAGGGTTCATCCCACCGAGGCCGTAACGCATGATCAGCACCTCGCGTTCGCGCTCGGGCAGGCTGTTCAGCACCCGCCGCACACCTTCGCTGCGGAGGTTGAGCGAGGCCTCATCGAAGGGCTCCATCTGGTTCTCGTCGCGGACCAGATCGACCAGCTCGGTCTCTTCACCTTCGCCGACCGGCTTCTCCAGCGAGACCGGGGTCTGGGAAACCCGCCACACGTCACGGACCTCCTGCACCGACCAGTCGAGCTCGGCCGCGATTTCCTGCGCCTCGGGCTCGCGGCCCAGATCCTGGACCAGCTGCCGCTCCACGAAATGGACCCGGTTGAGCTTCTCGACCATGTGCACGGGGATGCGGATCGAACGGGACTTGTCGGCGACCGCGCGGGTCACCGCCTGGCGGATCCACCAGGTCGCATAGGTCGAGAACTTGTAGCCGCGGCGGTAATCGAACTTCTCTACCGCCCGGATCAGTCCCAGCGATCCCTCCTGGATCAGGTCGAGGAAGCTGAGACCTCGCCCGAGATATCCCTTGGCGATCGAGACGACGAGTCGCAGGTTCGCCTCGACCATCTGGCGCTTCGCCTCCATGTCGCCGCGCTCGATCCGCTTCGCCAGCTCGACTTCCTGCTGCGCGGTGAGCAGCTCGACCTGACCGATCGAGCGGAGGTAGAGCCGCAGCGAATCGAGGTTGGCATCGGAACCGGCCTCGCCGGCAGCAACCGACGCGGCCGGGTTGGCCGCGGGCGGAATCGGTTCCGGGTCGATCGTCTCGGATTCGCCGAGCTCACTCTCTCCGGTCAGGTCGGTGGAGCGTCCGTCCTCCTCGCCCCCGCGCAGCTCGGACTCTTCCCGGCTGATCAGATCGATGCCCTGCTCGGTCAGCCAGGAGTTCAGCTCCTCGACCTGCCCGCGGTTGATATCGAGCTCGGAAACCGCCTCGGCCACCGCGTCGAACGTGAGATATCCGCGCTCCCGGCCGGAAGCGGCCAATGACTTCAACTCGTCGGTTTCGAACTCCATCAACTACCCCCAATAATGGATTCCCACCTTTGGAAACCCTGAGTTCGTGCGCGGTTGCGGAATTATACGGAGTGTTGCTAACCGGCCAACCCGGCGGGTTACTAGGCTGCAAGTAGGAACATGAATCCCGAAATCGCGCTTTCTCCCAATGCCATTGACGTCCAGGCCTCACAGCCCTCCACCAGGGTGAGCCTTTCCCGGGTCGGTGTGACCGGTGTCGAAAAGGTCATCAGCCTCGGTGAGGACGGCCACTATCACGCCGAGCTCGAGTGTTACGTCGATCTCGCGCCGGACCAGGCGGGGGTTCACATGTCCCGCTTCGAGGAGAACGTCTCGGAGGCGATCGAGGAAGTGGTCGTCTCCCAGTCGATGCGGGCCGAGCAGCTTGCCGCCCGGATCGCCGAGCTGGTTCGGGTCAAGCAGAAGGGCCTGCGGGCGGAGGTTTCGATCACCGCCCGATACGCCGAGAAGATGCCGGCTCCGGTCTCGGGAATCGAGAACCAGGAGATCTACACCCTGCTCGGCACCGCGGTCGCCTCGGAGGAGATCACCCGAACCGTCACCGGGGTCCAGGCCCAGGGCATGACCGCCTGCCCCTGCGCTCAGGAGATGGTCGCCGACCTGGCCCGTGGCCGTCTCTCAGAGAGGGGGTATAACGACGACCAGGTCGAGGAGATCATCTCGACGGTGCCGATCGCAACCCACAACCAGCGCGGCATCGGCACGCTCTGGATCGGCTGCACCCAGGCTTCCTCGACCGACCTCGACGCCCGGGACATGCTGCGTCTCGTCGAGAGCTCGATGAGCTCGGAGATCTACGAGCTGATGAAGCGGCCCGACGAGATGTCCGTCGTGGTCAAGGCCCACAGCAACCCCCGCTTCGTCGAGGATTGCGTGCGGGAGATGATCCGCCAGGTCGTCGAGACTTACCCGAACCTCTCCGAGACCGCCTTCGTCATGGCCCGGCAGGAAAACCTCGAGACGATCCACCGCCACAACGTGGTCGCCGAACGCTTCGGTCTCGTCTCCGACATGCGCCGCGAGATCGCCGGCGAGAACCCGAGCCGCCGCCACCTCACGATGAAGGAGTGGCTGGAGCTCCCGGCCGAGTAGTCCGCCGGATAAGCAGCACCCGACCCGGGCGGGCTAGGCCGGGTCGCGGTGGGCCTTTTCCTTGGCCCGTTGTTCCTCGATCCGCCTGCGGAGGCCGAAGAAGTAGTCGAGCCCGCTGATCACCGTTGCCGCGAGGGCGAGGTAGACCAGGATGTCGGCCCAGAGCGGGGCCGGGTTGAAGATGATCAGGGCGAAGACCGCCGCGATCTGCAGCACGGTCTTGACCTTGCCCATCCAGCTGGCCGCGATCACGACACCGCGGTCGGCGGCGATCGAACGCAGGCCGGTGATCGCGAACTCTCGGGCGATGATCACCATCGCCACCCAGGCGGGCAGGCGATTGAGCGAGACCAGCGAGATCAGGGCCGCGGTGATCAGCAGCTTGTCGGCCAGCGGGTCCATCAGCTTGCCGAACGTGGTGATCGAGTCCCGTGAGCGAGCGATGTAACCGTCGAGCCCGTCGGTGAGGGCGGCCAGAGCGAAGACGATCGCGGCCAGCATGTCGCCGTTCGGGGTGCCGTCGAGCAGCGCGACCACAACCACCGGCACCGCCAGGATGCGGAGCAGAGTCAGGACGTTGGGGAGATTGAGCGGTACCAAAGGGCCGGCCCCGCCGCCTGGCGTCAGACCTTGGTCTCGGTCTTTTCGTCGATCTCGGACTTGGGCTTCTCGCTGTCGTCGCTGCCGCCGCTCAACGATTCGCGAAAATTGCGCACGCCTTGGCCGACCGACTTGGCGGCAGCCGGAATCCGCTTCGGACCGAAGATGATCACGACGATCACCAGCACGATGATCAGCTCGAGCGGACCTATGTTCGGCAGGAAGCCCATTTCCACCTCCTAGTGTACGGACCCGTGAGCGGATCAGATCAAATAGGGCGGTTGGCCTCCCTCGAAGAGCGAGTGACCAAATGCAGGCTTTGCCCCAGGCTGGTCGCCTGGCGGGAGGCGGTCGCCGCCGATCCGCCACGGCGCTTCCGGGGCGAGAGCTACTGGGCCAGGCCGATCCCTGGCTTCGGTGACCCGCGGGCACGAATCCTCGTCCACGGGCTTGCCCCGGCCGCGAACGGCGGCAATCGCACCGGGCGCGCCTTCACCGGCGACCGCTCCGGTGACTGGCTCTTCGCGGCGATCCACCGGGCCGGGCTCTCCAACCAGGCCGAGAGCGTTAGCCGCGACGATGGTCTCGAGCTTTTCGACACGTTCATCAATGCGGCGGTCCGCTGCGCACCACCGGAGAACCGGCCGACCCCGGCTGAACGCGACAACTGTGCTCCGTGGCTGGAAAGCGAGCTCGAGCTGCTCGACCAGGTGCGGGTCGTGATCGCGTTGGGCGGGTTCGCCTGGGATTCGATGTTGCGGACCGTCCGCCAGCTGGGTGGCGAGGTGCCGCGGCCGAAGCCGAAGTTCGGGCACGGCGCCGAAACTCTGCTCCGAGCCCCGACCGCGGGCTGGTCGGGTCCGGCCGCGTGGCTGATGCTGGGCAGCTTCCATCCCAGCCCGCTCAACACCTCGACCAAAAAGCTGAGCGCGGACATGCTCGACGACATTTTTCGCCGGGCCCGGGAACTCGCTGAACTCGCACCCCCACCACGCGCCGACGGCGCCTCTACTTGACGCGGGGCCGTGGCCTGCGAGAATGCCCACATGGTCGGGAGAGGCAAGGGAGATTCCGCCACAAGGCGGAAGGGTCGCGTGGCGATCATCGGTGCCGCAGTCGCCGGCATCTGCCTATTCCTGGTCGCCCCGGTGATCGGCGACGGCTTGAACAGCCATCCCGCGCCTGCACCGCAGATCATCGCGGCGACCCATCCCGCCACTTCGCTCCAGGTCGCAGGGGCGCGTGGCCTGGCCGATTCTTCGGCGTCCGTGGCGAAGAAGAAAATGAAGAAGAAGCGGAAGCCGCGAACGGTCGTGCGGCGGGTCACCATCTCTTCCCGGATCACCGACCAGGAGATCCTGACCGAGGAAGGCAAGGGCACCTTCATCGGCATCAAGTGCCCGACCGGCTCGAAGGCGATCTCCGGTGGCGTTCTCAGCAAGTACATCAACCTGCTGGTTTCGTCTTCGGCGCCGAATCAGCCGTTGACCAAGAAGTACACGCCGAACATCTGGTGGCTGACCGTGGTCAACGTGAACGTGGACGGCAACGGCGGCACCCTGCCCTGGCAGGGCGTGGTCAACTGCATGGCACCGGTGCGGCTCGGCAGCAACAACAGCTGACCCCGCCGGCCGAGGCCGAGGCCGGAGTCGTATTACTCGCTCTCGTAGCGGGAGATGCGTTCGCGTTGGAAGGGATCGAACCGCAGCAGGATCAGCCAGAGGACCGGGGTCCAGGCGCCGATCAGCAGGGCGAGCGGTGCGGTGGCCAGGAAAACACCCGCCATGTACCAGCTTGACTTGAGTGAGCTCTCGAGATCCCAGCCGTAGTCGGGGTCGCCCAGCCGGTGCTTGAGGATCGTCCTGATCATCAGCGCCTGGGCCGCCGCGACGAGGGCAAGGTTGAGGATGTAGAAGACCGCGCTCAGGGTCACCTCGGTGCCGTACTCCCCGATCAGCTGGGTCGAGAAGGGAAGCAGCACGATGCCGCCGAGATAGAGCATGGTCAGGCCGATCAGAAGCGAGTCGTACTCCTTGACCATCCGCATCAGCCGGTGGTGGTTGATCCAGAAAATCCCGATCACGATGAAGCTGATCACGAAGGCAATGAAGTCGGGCAGCATGTCGTCGAGCTCGTTCAGGAACCCGCTGTTCGAGGTCAGTCCTTGTGGCACCTCGATCTGCAGCACCAGCAATGTGATCGCGATCGCGAAAACACCGTCGGTGAAGGCGAGGATCCGCGAAAGGTCCCGCCCCCGCTCGAGGCTCGGGAGTTTCTTTCCCTTTTCACCGGAATCTGGCACCGCGAGCATCCTGCCATCCCCACCGGACGAACCCATCCGCCCCTCTCCACCTACAATGCCCCTCCAGCGCCGACGTAGCTCAGTTGGTAGAGCACTTCACTCGTAATGAAGGGGTCAGCGGTTCGATTCCGCTCGTCGGCTTGGTTGGGGTTCCCTTTTGGGGAGCCATTCTCTCGAATTCCAGGATCTACCCGACGCGGGTCATTTCCTGCCGGGGTCAACGCGGGGGTCAACAGGAGGGTCGAGTCCGGGGGTATTGATTCCTCCCCCGAGCACCCGAGAATTGGTCTGGGCGCTGGTCTAGTGACGCTCTCACCAAGAAGACAAGGTCCATCAGCCGGGACTCCTCTTAGTCGGCACCCAATAGCAAACGGGGCTTGGTTCACGGGACCCGGAAGCTCAATTGACCGCATTAGCAATGCGAGACGTTTCTCCGTCAAGTTGGGGATACGCTGTGTTCATGACCGAGGGCAAGAAGGACGCGAAAAAGAGTCTCGCCGAGAAGCTAGTTGAAGGACGAAAACAATCAGGGACCGGCAAGGACGCCCGGAGCGACCTAGAAGCTCTTGTAAGAAAGCGCCAGCAAGAACAGTGGGATCCAGAAGCTTCAGAAGAAGTCACGCGAGAAACCAAAGAGTGGCTCAGCCGGAAATGGCCGAAATCTGAATGTCCCGTCTGCGGAGAGACGAACTGGGCTGTCGGTGAGCTTGTCCAGACACCTCTCGTTCATAAGGCAGGGAGGATCTACAAGTTTGTTCCCGTCTCTTGTGTGAACTGCGGCAATACACAGTTCTTCAACCCAGAGTTCTTCGATAGCGAAAAGGACTCTGAAAAGTGACCGCCACGAACCAGGGCCACAGTTTTGGGGCTCCACCCCCTGTTCCCATCGCAGAGCCAAAGCTGGAGACGATGACCGAACTCTCAAGGCTCCGGAAGAACGAGTTGGAGAGCCTTAGCGACCGGCTCGGAAAGATTCCGAAGATGCCGTGGTCTCGCGTATGGGGTGGACTAGCCGGAATCACCTTGGGTAGCGCCATCGGCGGGGGAATAGCCGGAGTCCAGCTGCTCGGGGATACGGACTTTGATCCAACCCTCTATTGGGTGATTGTGATCGCGACCTGCGTCATTGGCCTCGTCTGCGCAGGCGCTGCCTTTACGACGCACGATGAGCGGTCAGATTCAATCGTGAACATCAAGGACGAACTTGACCTCATCCTTGAGCGATATGCCGACGATTCAGTCAGTGAATAGCTTTCTATGCCCCACATCTCCCGAGGAAAGTGGCTCCTCGGGAGAGTCATCGGGACGGCCTTTGGAAGCAGGAAAGTTACCTGCGCAACCCCGCAAGATCCTGCCGCGGGGTCGCTCGACCGACTAGGAGCAGCGTGTGCTCGGGCTGTAGTACTCGTGGGGCTTGCCCAAGTTGATCGAGAGCCCGTAGCGATACTTCTTCACCCTGGCATTGCCGTTGCAGAGATCCCCACCTCGGTCAGTAAAGAGGTAACTGCAACTGGCTCGCTTGCGATTCAGAAGCCGACAAGTGGCTGAAGCCCAGTCGCCCCCATACCGAGCTTTGAGGCGCTTCTCCACCGCCCGCTCAGCTTGCCCCTTGGACAGTCTTGCCGCGCTCGCCTCCGACACGCCGAAGGCTCCAAGCACCGCGATCGCTGTGACCAGAACCACGATCTTTCTCGACAGCCGATACACCCTCATTCCCATCGACATCTTTGCTCCCATTCCGCTCTCCTTGCTTAGTTCCAGCTGGACAAAAGCGATCCAAAGTCGAACCGCCCAAGAATTCATGCTAACTGACTAGCAAGAATATGGCGCACGATGACTTGATCGCCCGCCCTGAACGCCAAGCGCCGGAAGCCCAAGCTCGTCTGACTGTCTTCGCCGACGAGTACGCCAAACGCAGCGCCGAAATCGAAGCAGCCGAAGAAGCACTTCGGACAGAACGCGACGATGCCGTCAGGGCCGCCTATCGGGACGGCCTACCAATGGCAACCATCGCCACAACCCTCGGCATCTCACATCAGCGCGTCAGTCAGATCGTCAGGAGCTAGAAAAGCCGCTGCGCCGATCCAAGACGGCGATCAGAGCGTCCGCCTGGAACGGGCCGCCGATTCTCACGCGTCTCGTTCGCAGCAAACCCTCTTCAGGTTGATGCGCTAGCC
>Ga0182792_1002900_pt1 | contig 11582 bp, 9 predicted proteins | sample Passage237B_FD_130497 | JGI IMG/M metagenome (GOLD analysis project Ga0182792, IMG submission 130497) | Cellulose adapted compost microbial communities from Newby Island Compost Facility, Milpitas, CA, USA - Passage2 37B (version 2) (version 2) ...
TTCGCGGCTTACCCAGCGTGAACGCGAGGTGGCGCAACTCGTGCGCGACGGTTTGAGCAACACCGAGATTGCCGCGCATCTGCATAAAAGCGTCGGCACGGTGAAGAATCAGCTGCAGTCGATCTTCACGAAGTTGGAGATCCGCTCGCGCGCGATGTTGATCTCGCTGCTGCGATAAATGTAGGGCGGGGTTTTCGAACCCCGCCTTAAAGAAAACACGCTGCTGCCGATGTGGCAGCATTTGGAGGAATGAGTGGCCCGTTTGTCCGCGAGTTCAATTAGTGAATCACTGCACTTGTTTCCGCGTCGCCTTACGATGCAGGCACAAAAAAGACGGAGCCCACGGGCTCCGTCTTTGAAAACAACACTTCTGAACTTTGATTAGAACGGGACCACCAACGAGAATTCGTAAGTGCGGCCCATGACCCACTGGCTGTGAAGGCCACCGTTGTAGCCATAAACCGTGTCGGAGAACGGGGGTTCTTCATCGAGAACATTGCCGATACCCAGACCAAGGCGCACGCCTTGGCCGTAGTCGCGCCAAATGCCCTTCTTGAACCGGTAGGAGAAGTAGAGATCAAACTTGTCCACGGATTTGATGGCATGGGTGGCGAGCATATTGCCGGCGTTGTTGGAGCCGAAGCCATCGAGATAGTTGTAGAACAAGTTGGCGCTCACGTTGTCCTTGCGCCAGTTGATCGACAGCTGATGGCGCCATGAAGGCGGCGCGGCCGTGTCCTCCCCGAGGTCGAGGGCGGGCTGGCCTGGAGCGAGCTGCGTGCTGCTTTCCAAGTTTTTGGTCGAGGTGAGGCTGAGGCGCCAGATGCCGGCCTCCTTCCAAGGCAGCTCGTAGTTTACGACGTAGTCCATGCTGCGATTAACGACTTTGCCGAAGGGCACGAAGGTGCGGTTGACGGCAGTTACACGACCGGGTTGGCCGAGCGCGATGTCATTGGCATCGGCCGGGGCACGTTCGATGCGGTCAGCAAAGAGAGACTCATTAAGCAACATGGTGTTGGCACTGAGCTGCTGCAGGGTGTCGGCCTGTTCGGTGTCGTAATAATTGACTTGGAAGGAGAGACCAGGGAGCTGTTCCGGCTCGAACACCAATCCATGAAAGACGGTGTGCGAAGTCTCGGGGTCGGCGCTGGGGTTGGAACCACTGGTCACTGCAACACCGGTGGTGCTGGCCGGGGTGCGGCGAGGATCGGTGACGGTTGCAGTGGATGTCGTCGGCGCAATCAAGTGCTCGGTGAGGCCCGGCGGACGGTAACCCTCGGAATAACCCGAGCGGAAGAGCAACGATTTGCTCGGAGCCCACGAAAGACCGACCTTGGGCACGACAACCGGATCGGCTGTCTCGTAGTCGGCATAACGGGCGGCGACAGTCAGATCGAGACGATGCAGTCCGGTGGTGCGGTTGGGTTTACCGAAGATCGGGACAAGGAATTCGGTAAACACACCGTAATTGTCGCCTTCGGCAGCAACATTGGTGGTGGTTTCAATCAAACCGCTGAAACCGGTGCTGTAGCGGACGGAGTCGCCGGTGATTTCACTGCGTTGGAAATCCGCGCCCCAGGCCATTTTGAGTTCGCCGCCGGGCAGGGAGAAGAGATCGCCGTCGGCGCGGAAGTCCCAGAGCAGCCCCTTGGAGCTCGAGTTGCGATAGGGATAAAGGGCGAGGGATTCATAGACCGCCGTCTGGTTATAGCCGGCGGCCCGGGCATCGACGAAGGGATTGAGCGTGCCGTTGGCGAGCACGGCGGTGATGCCGGCGGCGTTGAAGTCGCGGGTGGTCTCGTTGTGTTTCTGCCGGTCGATGCTGACGGCGCTTTCCCAATGCCAGGTGTCGCCGAACATGCCGCGCAAGCCGGCGTGGGCGCGATGGCTCTTGGTTTTGACCGACTGGGTGATCGAACCGAATTCGTAATGGATCATGCCCACGAGCACATCCTGATCGAAGGGATTGAGCGCGGCCGGAACGATGGTGGCGACGTTGCCGAAGCCGGACGAGGCGGCGGCGGACGAGACCGGCGGCTGGGTGTTGGCGAGCGCCTTGTTTTCGCTGTAGGTGTAGCCGCCGAACGCGCTCAGGCGGTCGGTGAAATCATAGGTGAGGCTGGTGTTCAGGCTGATGCGTTCGGCCTCGGGAATAAGGTCGAGAAAGTCGGACGTATTGCCGTAGCGAATGTAGGTGCCGCCGTTGGTGCGGCCGGGGCCGACGGCGGTGAAATCGTTGATCGTGACCGGTCCGGTGGTGCCGGGATTGACCGTGGCGAAACGCGTCTGGTTGCCACCCGCTTCGGTGATGTAGTTCAAGGTGCCGGTGCGGGCCTGCACCACGGCGGGGTAGCCCCAGATGATGCGCAGGTCGCGACCGTAAATGGGCGTGCCGTCGGCGTTGTAGCCGGCGATGACGGCGCTGTGATCCTGATTGCGGGAGAAGGCGCGCTGGGAGGCCTTGAGGTCGGAACGGTCGAAATAACTGATGCCGACGGTGCCGCGGAGTTTGCCTGAGGAGAAGCCGCTGATCAGCGAGGTGGCGCGCTCGCGACCGCCGCCGTGTTCGGCTCCTTTGTAGGACAGGGAGAGTTCGTTGCCGACCCAGTCCTTCTTGAGCACGATGTTGATGACACCCGCGATGGCGTCGGCTCCGTAAATGGCCGAAGCGCCATCGGTGATGAGTTCGATGCGCTCAATCATGCCGAGCGGAATGGTGTTGAGATCGACGAAGCCCTGGCCGGTGTCGGTCGAGCGGTTGCCCGCGCCGGATTGCGCCACGCGGCGGCCGTCGATCAGCACCAAGGTCGAGCCGGCGCCGAGCCCGCGCAGGCTGACGCCGGAGACGCCGGTTTGCCCGGGGGGCGCGTCGGCGGCACCGAGAATGTAGTTAAAAAATGGGAACGAGCTTTCCGTGCGCTGACCGAACTCGGGATTGAGTTCGTTCGGCGCGCTGGCCCGGCCGGCGGCGACGCCGGAGTAGGCTTGCGGGAGTTGGTTGATGAAGTCGGCCACCGTGTTGGCTCCGGTGGTGCGGATATAATCCGCGTCGTAGGAGCTGACGGGAGACGGTCCTTCAAAGTCGCTCCGGCGTATATGGGTGCCGAGCACCTCGACGGATTCGAGTTTGATCAGTTTCATTTCCTTGGAGTCGTCCTCCTCGGATTCAACGGTTTCCTCGGCGGCGGAGGAGGCCGGTTTGGCGGCGGGGGTCTCGCTGGTTTGCGCGGTGGCACTGGCGACGACAAATCCGAGCGAGAGCAGGAAGGCCCGGAAATGGCTGGCGGTTAGGTTGGCTGGATTCATGTGCTTTGGTGTTTGCGCGGGATCAACCGCGACAGGTGATTTCAACAATGAACTGGCGGGGCCGCATCCTAATGAGTTGAGGCCGCGACGACCATAGGTCGAAAGTAACATCCCTGTAACAGGAGGGAATTCCGATTCATTTTATGACAGATGCCGTGACGGCGGCGGTTGAGCTTTGCGCGGGCCAGCCACAACGTTTGCCTCAATTCCCCTCATGAAAAAAACCTCCCGCCCCTTGGTTCACCGCGAAGTGCGCTGCGGTGCCGTCACCGTGCTTTACGTGCGCGACGAGGCGTCGGGCAAACTCGGCCTCTGGCTGGTCCCGGCAAAATTGCGCCGCAAGGTGGCGGCGCGGCGCGGTTATTTTTCCGGCGTGGAGATCGATGGCATCGGTCCGCTCGTCGGTGATGCGCCGGGGCTGCCGGCGTGGACGGTTGATTCGCTCATGCAGGCCAAGGCGCGCGGCGACGGCGAGCCGGCGGGATTTTCGCAAGGCCGCACGCTGCGCAACAGCCCCACGGTGGACAAGCTGCGCTTCGCGTCGCAGCGCGTGCGCCGCGCCCGCGGCGGCGTGCAGGTGCGCACGACCTTCCAGCACGCCGATCTCGGCTGGCGCGCGCATCACGACCTGTCGTGGGAGAAAAACGCCTCGTGGCTCGAAAGCCGCGTGACGGTGGAAAACACCTCGGCCGCGCCGGTCACGTTGGAGCAGCTCGCGAGTTTTTCGCTCGGCGGCATCACCTGTTTCGCGGCGGACGACGCGCCGGGCCGGTTGCAACTGCATCGCTTTCGCAGCGCATGGAGCAGCGAGGGCCGGTTGGAAACCAACGCGTTTGAGGACCTCATGCTTGAGCCGTCGTGGTCGGGCTACGGCGTGCGCTGCGAACGGTTCGGCGCGATCGGCGGGCTGCCGACGAACGGGTTTTTCCCGTGCGCGGCGATTGAGGACACGGTCGCGGGCGTGACCTGGGGCGCGCAGCTCGTGCATCCCGGCTCGTGGCAGTTGGAGGCCTACCGGCGCAACGATCTCGCGGCGTTCTCCGGCGGCCTGGCGGATCGCGATTTCGGGCACTGGTGCAAAACCTTGCAGCCCGGCGAGACGTTTGCCTCGCCCGCGGCGTGGATCGCGTGCGTGCAAGGCGGGGTTGAGGAGTGTTGCGCCGCGCTGACCGCCGCGCAGGCCGCGCCGTTGAAACACCTGCCGAAGAGCGAGCGCGACCTGCCGGTGCTGTTCAACGAATGGACGACGAGCTGGGGCAACCCAAATCACGACAACATGACCGCGCTGGCCGAATCGTTGCGTGGCAGCGGCATCAAGTATCTCGTGATGGACTCCGGCTGGTATAAACCCGCGGGCGGCACGTGGGACAGCGCGCAGGGCGAATGGATTCCCAACGCTACGATGTATCCGCAGGGCTTGCGCGCCACGGCCGATGCGATTCGCACGTGCGGATTAGTGCCCGGCATTTGGTTTGAAATGGAAGTCGTCGGTTCGGCCTCGCCGTTGTTTCACCGACCTGAATTGCTGCTGCATCGCGACGGTCAGCCGATCACGGCAGGTCCGCGCCGCTTTCTTGATCTGCGCAAACCGGAAGTCATCGAACATCTCGCCGAGCGCGTTATCGGCACGCTCAAGGCCGGCAACTTCGGCTACATCAAAGTCGATTATAACGAGAACATCGGCATCGGCGCCGACGGTGCGGAGTCGCCCGGTGAGGCGCTGCGTCAACATCTCGCCGGCGTGGTTTCGTTTTTCAAACGCCTGCGGGCCGAGATCCCCAATCTGATCATCGAGAACTGCTCTTCGGGCGGGCATCGCCTTGAGCCGACAATGATGGGGCTGACGGCGATGAGCAGTTTTTCCGACGCGCACGAATGTCCGGAGATCCCGATCATCGCGGCCAACCTGCATCGCCTGATGCAACCGGCGCAAAGCCAGGTCTGGGCGGTGCTCCGTCATTTCGCGGATCTGCGCCGCACGCTGTATCTGCTCGCCGGTGGTTTTCTCGGCCGCCTCTGCTTGTCGGGTGATTTCGCGACATTGCGTCCGGATCAACGCGCCCTCGTGGCCGAAGCCATCGCCCTCTACGAACGAGCCGTGCCGATCATTCGTGCGGGTCGTTCGTATCGGTATGGGCCCGAGGTTTGCGCCTACCGCCACGCCGAAGGCTGGCAGGCCGTCGTGCGCGTGGGTGAAACCGGCAAACAGGCGTTGGTCGTCGCGCACACCTTTGCGAAACCCGGGGTCGCGACGATCAAAGTCCCGTTGCCGAAAGGCAAATGGCTCCTAGTTGGTTCCCTCGCCGAAAAGTCATCCGCGCTCAAACTCACCGCCGGCGAATTGCGCTGGAAACCGAAGGGCGAATGGGCCGCGGCGGTGGCGCTGTTGGAGCGCTGACCGGAACTTACTAGCCAACGAGTGATGCAGAGAAATTATACTTGCCTAAGTGTATTAGTTAATTAATGCACTAAGACGCAATTGAGATGCCTCCGCTGCTCGTCATCAATTCTCACAATGGTGTGCCCGCCTACCGGCAGATCATGGATCAGATCAAACTCCAGATTGATTCAGGGGTGTTGATGGTGGGAGACGAGATGGCCTCGACGCGGGCGTTGGCGGCTGAGTTGCAACTCAACCCAATGACGGTGAGCAAGGCCTACGCGCTATTGGAGAGGGATGGCGTTTTGGAGCGGCGGCGAGGCCAGACCTTGGTCGTGCGTCAGCGATCCACTCATGAAGTGGATGAAAGCCGTTTGACTCATCTTCGTCAGCGTTTGCGCGAAGCCGCCGACATGGCGTCGCAATTGGGCGTCAGCCGCACCGAGGCGATGCGACTTTTTCGTGAAATGCTTAATCCCCCGAAATCATGAACTCACACCCCGACTCTCCACTTGTTTTCCAAGCAACCAATCTTGCCAAACACTACGATGCGCACGTCGCGTTGGCCGGGGTAACCCTGTCGCTCGGGCACGGTGGTATCGTGGGTTTGATCGGTCGCAACGGCGCCGGGAAAAGCACGCTGCTCAACGTGATGGCCGGACTGACGTTACCGACATCGGGAGAATGTTACACCTTGGGGACGCGCACAGACCTGCTCGATAGCCCGGAATTGACGCGACTCGGTTTCGTCATGCAGGAACCGCGGTTTGTCGAGTGGATGACGGTGGAGCTGCATTTGGAATTCACGGCATCATTTTATCCGTCGTGGGATCGTGATCTGCAGGGGCGATTGGTCGCGATGCTAGACGTGCCGGTGAAACGGCGGCTGGGAGAGCTGAGCACTGGCGACCGGCAAAAAGTCGCCATTTTGTTAGGCATGTGTCATCGGCCCGCGTTGCTGTTGCTGGACGAGCCGATGAGTTCGCTGGATCCGATTGCTCGCAGCCGGATGTTGGAATTGTTGCTGGAACTCATGGGTGATGACGAATGCACGGTCGTCATTTCCTCGCACTTGTTGAATGACATAGAAAAGGTTGCGAACCGGATCATCGCGCTCGATGCCGGCCGCGTTGTCTTGGATGAAGGATATGACGAATTGTTGGAGAGCTATGCCGAATGGGTAGTGACGGCGAAGGACGGTCAATCGCTGTCACCGTTCACCGAACCGTGTATTCTGCGGCAGCAGACAAGTGGTCGCATCGCGCGACTGACGGTGTGTTTGGCGGATGCGCCCGAAGTTGAATCGTTTGCTACCGCGCACAACGTGCTGGTGCAAACGCGTCCTTTAAACTTGGAGGAGATTTACGCCCTATTGCTCAGGGGGCAGGAGGTCGTGGCATGACTTGGCGACTGTATTTGAAATTTCTGCGCCCGCTGCGCTCGCTGATTGCGGTGACGCTCTACGCGTTGATGGCGTGGGCGTTGGCTGAGATGTGGTGGCGCGACTCACGCGGCGAGGCTGTGCTCCCCACTTTGGTTGTGGCGTTGCCCTTGATTGGCGGGCTGTTTGCCGCCGGTGCCGCGCACGAACCGATGCACCAGCGATTTGCTATGCTTCTGCCTGGGCTGCGTCGTTCGATGCAGGCGAAGACAACGATTATCGTGATAATCATGACGGTGGCCGTAACGTGGCTGACTTTCCGACTGTGGCCCGAGATTCCTGTAGGGGCCAGCTTTGGTCTGATTGTCGCGGCGATGGCGGCGCCCTGTTTAGGGCAACATCGGCATCCCGGTAACAAGTGGGAACTGCTGCTGCTTGTGTTGCTATGGGCGCTGACGGTCGGGATTGGCGGCACGCGGTTGAGTGCTGCCATGAATACGGTGCCGTGGCTGTGGCTGGTGAGTGGCGTAGGCGCGGCAGGTGCATTCTTTGCATTGGGATTTTCGACGGAGGTTTGCCGGCTTCGCGCGGGCACGCGGTTTCTCGCTCCGCAAACGATGTTTTTCAATCTCTCGATAATGCGTGACTTGATTTTGGAGCGACAAATGGCGGCCAAACAGAAAACCTCTCGGTGTGATGAGATGTGGAGAATAGCTCAAGCGAGGCGCCGGAGAGTTACAACCTGGGACTGGGTGGCCGCTATGCGCTTTGGTCAGGTGGGCAACGCGCGACAGATCCCGATGTGGAAAGCAATGTTGAGAATGGTGCTAGCCTGTATTGTAGGCTTAGCTGTTATTCTATTTATAGGTGGAAAAGTGCAGGGCGGGCCTAATATTAGCATTCTATTCATTGTGATTTATTATAACGGGCTAATGCAGATGGGGCAGATTGCATCGCCGATGGTTTTCCCGGTTTCGCGATCCCGATTGGCGAGTTTGGTCTTCTGGCGTCAGTTGGAGCTCATGGTGTTCATTTTGTGTCTGCCCCTTTTGGCGATAGCTGCGACCTCATGGGGCGTATATGCTGTGGCCGGTGTCGGAAAATGGTTCATAACGCCCCAGTCCATCATGGGTGTGGGTTTGCTATCGGCGCCGTTCTTCCCATTGCTTATGGCTTGTGGTGCGCTGCTTCGAAAATCACATCGTGTCACAAGTGCGCTCATCGTGGGACTGGGAACGATCATGCTAGTTTCAGCCCATTCGTTTTTGCAGTCATGGGTGCTGAGCGTGCCGGGTGTTTTGACCCTTGGATCATTGACCACACTGGGTCTCATTCTGCTCAGGTGGCAGTTGAGTGTGTGGTGGGGACGAGTGGACTTGTCTGATCCGACGACATATTCAAGTGCGTCTCCTCGGAGAATTCTTATGGAAACAGTCGGCAATAGAGGGGCGACTCTACTAAATTAATTACACGCTCATGATCCATTATCTGCTTCCATTATTAAGTTTCCTTTTGTCGGTGGTCATCGGTTGCACCTTGATCAGCCGGACAGGACATTCATGGTGGCTGGGGTTGTTGATGCTCGTGCCGTTGGCGAACCTTGGGCTCTTGGTTTTTCTGCTGATCCGGGCTTGGCCGGTGGAAGATGAGTTGTCGGAGCGGAGATTGGCTGCGGGCGCAGGAATGGAGGAGGATGCCAAGCGAGTGATGAACTTGGCCGGGAGGCGGGCGCGACAGGGTCGAAAGCCCGATGCGGAACGTCTGTATCACTTGATTGAGCAGCAGTTCGCTGGTTCGGTCATGGCACGGGACGCTGCGATTGCCCGCGGGCAACTCGGGGGTGCAGCATGATTTCGCTGAAACACAAGTTGATAGCCCTGATTGCCGGTCTGTTGTGGTCGAGCCTGTCGCTTTCGGCGGCGGCGTTTGATCATGAAATCATGCCGCAGAAAGACGACAACTTCGACAAGGCGGCGTTTCGATTGTGGATCGATGATCATATCGAACAGGTGAATGGCATCGTTTGCGTGGCATTGGGCATCAATGGCGACAGCCGGCCCGAGGTGGATGAGTCAGTTTGGCGGGATTTTGCCCGCAAGCACCGGCTCGGAATTGTCGGGGTTTTTCTTCGCAGTCCGAATAATGCGATAATCCAATATGCTCGGGCGGAGCGAGGTAGTGGTGCGGCGTTGATTGCCTCGTTGGCTGCGCTGGCGGAAAAGTCCGGTCATCCAGAAGTCGCGACCGTGCCACTGTTGATGTGGGGGCATTCGGCGGGCGGCATGTTCAACTTTGGCTTTGCCAATTACGCTCCCGAGCGCGTGCTGGCGTTTACGGCCATCAAAGGCGGCTATTATGATACCCCGGTTACGGATGGAGGACGGCGGGTGCCGGGGCTGTTTATTGTGGGAGAGAAGGACCGCGATTATCGTATTTTAACCGCCAACACCCGGGTGTTTGACAATCGCCGCGAAGGCGCGCGCTGGTGTCTGGCGGTCGAGGCCAATGTCGGTCACGGCATCAGCAAGGCGAATGAGATCATCATTCCGTTCTTCGAGGCCGTGCTGGAGTCGGGTTTTGATACCACACAGCGCCCGGAGGGGTTTGGCGTGGATCTCGAAAAGATGAAAATCATCCCGGCGGGAAAACCGGAACGCTCGGTCAAGTATTCGATCTGGATGCCGACGGAGGAATTCGGTCCGGTTTGGCGGGCGTTTATTGCGAAGCCAGCCAAAGGGTGATCTGACAAGGCTCCAAGAGCGTGCACAAACGTGTCTTGTTATCACGCCAGATATGGGTTTAATCTTCGGTCATGAAAGCCTTATTCGTGGTCATCGTGCTTGTTGGAGGGGGATTGCTGACGGGATGCAACACAACGAGTAACGACAGTGCCGGATCGGCGTATTCCGCCCGGGATCTCGCGGTGGCGACTGAAGAGCGGGCCCAGCAGATTTATAAAAATGGGCAGGCTGCCAACATGGATGAAGCGCGGAGCAAGGCGTATGCGGACGTTAGCGCGGGTTGGGTTAGGGCGCACCGCAAAGCACAGCGTAATGCATCCGAAGCGCAGATGACCAAGGAGCTTACCCGCATGGGGTATTGAGCACTTCTGTGGTATTTATCGCGAAGCCGAAAAAATGAATCGCCTGCGAGCAGGCTCCTACAACTTGCGGGCCGGGCCGAATTCGTAAGTCAGCGTCCAGCTGCGGTCGTTGCCGGGGGCGAGATCGGTGGCCATGTAAGGTTCGATCGACCACGTGTTGCTGTTGCCCCAGATCGGACAGAAGTCGGGCACGAAATCCGTGGAGAAAACGATTTCGCTAAGCGTGGGGTGCGAAAGCACGGCGCGGAGTGGCGTGGCGGGATCGACTTTAAGCTGTTCGAAATGGCCGTCGTCGCGGTGCAGGAAGCGGCGCTTGAAAGTGATGCGATGCTGATCGTCGAGTTCGTAGCCGATATTTGCATCCATGCCCCAGGTTTTGGGCAGGCCGCAGGTGATCAGGCGGTCGTCGAGCGCAAAGAAAGGATGCGCGAACCAGTGCAACGGCAGCGGACGTTCGCCGATGTTCGCGAGACGCGTGGACGAGGTGAGTGTGCGACCGGAGAGCGCGACGCGGCGCGTAAGCTGGCAGGCGTAGCCATTGCCGCTTTGTTCGGTGCAGAACTCGATCGCGCCGTGGCTCGTGGTGATCGACCACGGACATGGCTCCAACACATCAAGCACGCCAGCCATGTTCAGGGCGACATCGCCGATGCCGATGATGAAGCCGCGGCGATTTTCAATGATGAGCGGACGCCCCGTGCCGAATTCGGCGTGGCGAAACGCTTCGGGCAGGCCTTGGCCGTTGAAAGGAATCGGTTTGGTGAGCGGCCATTCCGGACCGGTCACAAGTGGTCCGGTCTTCGTATCGGTGACTTGCCAGATGTAACCACCCCAGCAATAGCGCGTGCCGAGCCTTTGACGATCAACCGGATCGGCTGGGTCGATAATCGCGACCTCCAGAGCGGCATTGCGAAGTGAAAGCATCGAAAGGACTTTCCCGAAAGGGCGAAACCCCGGTTGCGGCCAGAGTTACGGTGTGCAGCACCGCGCGGTTATTTGACGCGACGGATGCGGATACTCGTGTTCTTGCCATCAACCTCGAGCGAGAAGTGGCCGCCGGGGCGGGGGAGAATGCGGACCGTCTTACCCTTGAGTTCGTAGGTGATCGGTTCGGTGCCTTCCCAAATTTGGCCGTTGTCGAGTTTGAAGCTGTTGCCGCCGACCCAGCCCGTGACGGTGGCCGTCATCACCGGTTCGTTTTTCCAATCTTGCTGAAGATCGATTTCCGGCAGACCGAAGCGGGCGAGAATGCTGCGGCGCTCTTCTTTGGCGGCCGCTTTGCGGATGCTGTCGGATTGTTTGGCGATCTCAGTCTTTACCGTGCCTTCAAAGTGCTTGGTGATGGCCTGATTCAACACCGCGATTTCGGCGGGGCTCAGTTTGTCGAGGCCGGCGTTGCGAAATTCTTCCAA
>Ga0182792_1002906_pt1 | contig 11568 bp, 11 predicted proteins | sample Passage237B_FD_130497 | JGI IMG/M metagenome (GOLD analysis project Ga0182792, IMG submission 130497) | Cellulose adapted compost microbial communities from Newby Island Compost Facility, Milpitas, CA, USA - Passage2 37B (version 2) (version 2) ...
AAGCAAACCCAGCACCTGGCCCGTCTTGATCTTCTGTCCCCGCTTCACCCGGACGCTGCGGGTGGCGAGATGGGCGTAGAAGGCGTAGCGGCCGTGCCCGATGTCCACCACCACGTAGTTGCCACCAGCCATCTGGATGGTCGCGCCCGGGGGCAAGGCGCCGGGGACCTGTTCGGGCATGTTCCGCCGCACCCCGACCACCCGTCCCGGCGCGGCCGCGCGAACCGGGGCCCAGTAGTAGCCGTAGCTGAAAAGGTCGTTCAACGGCCCGGTGAAGAGCCGGTCCTGCGCGTTCAGCTGCACGAAGTCGATCGCGAAACGCTCCGGCACCCGGACCGTGCCGTCGATCGCCAGCGTCGCGCCGCGGTGTGCGTTCATCGTGCAGCAACCGTTCACGGCAACCCATTTCGCGCCTCGGAGGGGCGGCGTCAGCACGACGGGTCGCTGGCGGGACACCCTGCTCGAGACGCCGATGAAGGTCTGCCGGATCAGTTCGGATGAGTTCTCCGGATCGGCCCAAGCGAGACTGATCGCGTGGCTGATCGCCTTGGGTGGCTTGCGGGCCATGCTGTACGAGGCGTCGATGAAGATCATCGCGCTTCCGCCGGGGCCGAGCGTGGTCCCGCCCGCGCCAGAATTGATCCGGGTTCGCTCCTCGAGCCGGCTGCCGGTGAAGGGGAGGCCGAGCCGATTGCCCTGCGCTCGTGGCGCGACCTTGCGGATCTCGACATCCATCCCCGACTGGTTGACCGCTTGGATCTCGTAGACCATGTGGCGGCGGTTGTCGGCCCCTCGGACCGGATCAGGCCGGTTCAGGATCTGGAAGTCGACCGGCGAGAGCGCCGCGTCGGCATCCGGGCGAATCGCCGAAGCCGGCGACGCTCCTACCACCAGGCCGATCAGAACTCCGCAGAACAGAAACAGACGAAACAGCGACCCCCGCGTATTCATGTCGTCAGCCTACTGACCCTGCCCAACGCCATCGCGGCCCGGGTCCGATGCCAACGAGATTCCATTTTTCGCCGTATATGGGCGAAAAATGGAGTCTCGCCGATTGTTGGCGGCGCCCGGGGTCGGGTTGCTCGCGGCGCCCGGGGGTCAGGTTGCTCGCGGCGCCCGGGGTCAGGTTGCTCGCGGCGCCCCCGGGTCGGGTTGCTAGCGGCGCCGGCGGATCAGGTTGGTGCGGCTTAGCCCTCCGGCAACGGGGAGGCTGTACAGATCACCGTCGTTGGCCATCCAGAGCGGTCCGTCGAAGCGCTTGGGCGCGTCGGCGAGGAAGACCTCCTCCAAACCCTTGAGCGGCAGCGGCGGCACGATATGGGTGATCGCCAAAGCCCGCGCTCCCGCCTTCTGGGCGGCGTCAGCGGCTTGGGGCGCGGTCGCGTGGTAGTCGGTCACATCGGCGAGGATCTTGCCGCGCGCCTGGTGGCCGGCCTCGGTCTGGGCCTGCGCGACCATCAGCAGCAGCTTTTCCGAGAGCGCGTCGTGGACGAGTAGATCCGTGTTCTTGGCCGCGGTGACCAGGTTCTCGGTGTAGACGGTGTCGGCGCTGATCACGGCGCTGCGGCCCTGGTAGTCGAAACGGAACCCGACCACGGGGGCTACCGGTGAGTGGTCGACCTCGAATGCGGTGACCACCAGGCCATCCTGGTCGAGCACCACATTCGTCTCCCCGGGGCCGGGGACCCGGAAAGTTTCGGGCACCATCGCGCCGATCTCCGGATCGACGAAATCCTCCCCGTGGTGGGCGGTGCGGTAGCCGCGATCGAGACGGTAGGCCTGGTTGTAGCCCGCGACCACTTCCTCGACCCCGGGCGGGCCGAGCACCCGCATGGGGGTGTCGCTTCCCTCCGCTACCCAGCGCTGCAGGTTGACCGAGCCCAGCCCGCCGATGTGGTCGGAATGGAAGTGGGTGAGCAACAGCAGCTCGATCCGGCCCGCATCGATGCCCATGCGGTTGAGGGTCTCCGAGGCTCCCTCGCCGGCATCGACGAGATACACCTTGCCACCGGCGATGACCGCCACGCAGGGGTTGCCGCGCTTCTCGTCGGGCAGCGGCGAGCCGGATCCGACGATCGCGACATGCAGCCCGTCGCCGAGCTCGGCAACCGGGTCGGCCGCGACGATCCCGGGCAGCTTTTTCTTGATCAGGGCGAGGGCGAGACGTGAGCGCAAAGAAGCCATTGCGGCAGCCTATAGTTGACGCGCGTCAGTTTCAAGTTTCGGAATCGAATCGGCGTGTAGTGATCGCCTTGACGGGTACCGCCGCGTGCACGAACGCGACGGGAAGGCATCAATGAAGATCTGGACCCAGTTACCAACCGAGCAGTTCCGACCGAGCACCCTCATCGACCACGCTCGGGCCGCGGAGCGGGCGGGTTTCAACGCCCTGAACGTAAGTGACCACCTCCAACCATGGTGGGAGCCCGGTGAGTCGGGGCAGGCCTGGACCCTGCTCGGAGCGATAGGGCAGGCCACCTCCCAGATCGGGCTGGGCACCGGGGTCACAGCCCCGGTCTTCCGCTACAACCCCGTGGTCGTCGCCCAGTTCATCGCGACGATCGAGGAGCTCTTCCCCGGTCGCGCCTATCTCGGCATCGGTTCCGGAGAATCTCTGAACGAGTCTCCGGCCGGGATGGATTGGCCCCCAGTCGGCGAGCAGATCGAGCGCATGGACGAGGCATTGGACATCATCAACCGGTTACTGGATGGCGAAACGGTCGATCACGATGGAAAGTATTTCCGGACCAAGGCGGCGAAGCTCCACACGCTGGGTAACCGTCGCCCACCCGTTTACGTGTCCGCCTTCGGAGCGCAGGCGGCCGCGGTGGCGGCGCGAAGGGGTGACGGACTCTGGACCCTCGCGGACCCCGAGCAGGCCCCGGAAATCATCGCTGCGTACCGCGACGCCTGCGACGGGGCCGGACGCGAACCCGGCGAGATCATCCTGCAGGCGGGCATGTCCTGGGCGGAGGACGACGAGGCGGCACTGGAAGGCGCCCGCAAATGGAAGGGCGCTCAGCCGACTGAGTATTTCCAGGACGACTGGCACGATCCGTCAGCGATGTTCGAGCACGCCGAGGACCAGCTTTCGGACGAGGAGTTCCGGCAAGCCTTCATCATCAGCTCGGACCCGTCCGAACATGTTGAGCGGCTGGTCGAGGTGATCGAGATGGGGGCGACCACGCTCTGCGTTCAGAACACCTCCGGTGCCGATCCGCTCGGAGCCTTCGCGATCTACGGCAAGGAGGTGCTGCCGCGCGTGCGTGCTGAGGGATACGTAGGGGCCTGAGAGCGCCGCGCCGGAGCGCCTGGGGTCGCCGCATCAGGCGGCGCGCATCTCCCGGGCGGCGACGGACTTGACCGCTTCGGTCAGCTCTTCCAGCAGGGGTGACTCCAGGGTCCAGCGCTGCCAGTAGAGCGGCATCTCGACCGCATGGCCCGGCGCGAACTCGATCAGCTCGCCGCGCTCGATCTCAGCGCGGCACTGCTGGTCGGGGAGCAGGCCCCAACCCAGCCCGAGCAGGATCGCCCGCGCGTAGTCGGCTGTGGTCGGGATGTAATTCCGCGGCGCCCGCAGCGGCTTGCCGGCGAACTCACGGTAGAAGCGGTCCTGGGTCGGGTCCTTGCGATCGAAGTCGACCACGGCTCCCTGGCCGAGGCTGGCCGGGGTCGCCTCCCCGCCGAGTCGTTCGTCGAGGAACCGGGGCGAGCAGACCGCGCGGTAAGTCATCGTTCCGAGCAACTCCGAACGGCAGCCTTGGACCGCCTCCGAGTTCGAAGTCACCGCGGCCATCACCTTTCCCGCCTTGAGCAGGGAGGTCGTGTGCTCCTGATCTTCGCGGAAGACCTCGAAGACGACCCCGGGCGAGTCGACCCCCGCCAGCGCCTCGAGAAACCAGGTGCCGAGGCTGTCGGCATTGATCGCCAGTGGCACCGTCACCGCACCACCGGAGCCTTCCTCCAGGGCCAAGGCCCGTGCCGCCTCATCTTCGAGCAGCCGCATCTGCCGGCCGAAGCGCAGGGCGATGTCGCCGGCCGCGGTCGTTTCAACCGGGTTGCTGCGCTGAACCAGTACCTGACCGGTCGATCGCTCCATCGCCTTGACCCGTTGCGAGATCGCTGACGGCGTGACCGAGAGCCGGCGGGCAGCCGCTTCGAAAGACCCCTCCTCGACCAGGGCGACGAGGGTTTGGAGATGTTCGGTGCGGAAGCGGGACATAAGCAAAGCTAATGCTAGCTAAGGAAGTTTAGTTTGACTACAGGCATGTCCGAGCCCAGAATCAGACTCCCGATGAACGCTTCCCTGCTCCAGATGATCATGCTCGGCTTCGCCGCGAGTCTCACGCTGATCGTTGCGATCGGAGCGCAGAACGCCTACGTGCTGAGGCTCGGGGTGGAGGGCCGGGGCCGGATCCTGATCATCGTGATCTTGATCTGTGCGTTTTCGGACGCGATCTTGATCTCGGCCGGGGTCGCGGGGATCGGAGCGGTCCTCGAAGCGGCGCCGGCCGCGGTCGACGTGGTGCGGGCGCTCGGCGCGATCTTCCTCATCTCCTATGGGGTCATGGCGGCCCGGCGGGCGCTCGACCCTCACGCGTTGACGATCGACGAGAGCCCGGCAAACGCATCGATGAAGGCGATCGTCCTCACGACCCTCGCCTTCACCTGGCTCAATCCCCACGTCTACCTCGACACGGTGATGCTGCTCGGGTCGATCGCCAACCAGCAAGGCGAAACCGATCGCTGGTGGTGGGCCCTCGGTGCGGTGTGCGCTTCCTTCAGCTGGTTCTTCCTGCTCGGCTACGGCGCTCGGGTGCTGAAGCCTCTGTTTTCGCGCCCGCTCGCCTGGCGGATTCTCGATGGCATGATCGCCATCGTGATGGTCAGCCTGGGCGTCGGTCTGATCGTCGGGATCGCTTGATTCCAGCTGGCCCTGGGTGTAGGCTCGCGCACCCCGGATCACAGGGGTTCCGGGCGATAAAGGAGAAAGATGTCTTCGATGGGGATGAAAAAGCTGCTGGGAATCCTGGCGGCAATGCTCTTGGCGTTAGCCGGGTCGGCCTTTGCGGCCGATGTCGCGTCTGCTCGCACCTACGTGCCGGCCTTCAGCGTGGTCAAGAAGGACAAGGGCCCGGTCTTCCGTCAGGGGTGCTTGGTCGCCGGTCCGGCTGCCCGATCGGGCAAGTGTTATTACGGTCGCACCAAGTCTCCGAACAAGGTGGTCGTCTTCGGTGATTCGCACGCCCTGCAGTGGACCCCGGCTCTGATCCGGATCGCGAATCAGCGAAATTGGCGGCTGATCACCCTGCTTCACGCCAACTGCACGGCCGCCCAGGTCAGCGTCGACCGGTACTGCAACCGCTGGCGACGAAATGCCTTCGCCCGGATCCGCAAGGAGAAGCCGGGGTTGATCATCGTTGCCAGCAACACCGGTCCGAACATGACCGTGGTCAGTGGCGGCCGGCGGGTCGGTCGCGCCGCCGCCGAGAGGGTCCTCGAGCGCGGCATGGCCTCCACCTTCCGGGGACTGCTCAAAACGGGTGCCAAGGTGACCCTGATGCGGGACATGGCGATGTCGAAGAACTTCCTGCCCTCGGTCTGCGTCTCCGAGAACCGGGGCAACCCAGGGGCGTGCACGTTCAAGGCCCGGCGCCCGCTTTCGATGTCCTATGACTTCAAGGCGGCCCGCAGGGTCGGCGGCATCGAGGTGATCGACCCGCTGGCCAAGGTCTGCCCGCGGCACACCTGCCGGGCGGTCCACGGCAAGTACCTCAAGTTCCGTGACCGCTTCCACATCACCGCGACCTATTCGCGGCTGCTGGCGCCCTGGCTGGGGTCCAGGCTCCAGAACCCTTTTTGAGTAAGTACAGATGGTGAGCCGAACAGGCCCGGTTCTGGCCGGGATCCTCTGCGCCGCCCTGCTGGTCGCGGCCGCGCCGGCCGGGGCTCGCTTCATCCCCGGTCTGAACCGGGTCGCGGCCGACAAGGGCGAGGTCTATCGCAAGGGCTGCCTGATGGGCCATCACCGGGTGCGCTCCGGTCCCTGCCGCTTCGGGGACCGGGACTCGAAGAAGAAAGTCGTCCTGTTCGGTGATTCCCACGCGATGCAGTGGGGGCCGGGCCTGATCCTGCTGGCCAAGGAGAAGGGCTGGCAGGTGATCGCGCTGACCCGGGCGAGTTGCCCGCCTGGCCTGGTCCACATCGACTATTACTGCGACGCCTGGCGCCGCAATTCCCTGCGCCGGATCCGTCGCATGCGGCCTGGCTTGGTGCTCGTCGCAACCGCCGCCAACTTCGACGCATACGAAGTCGGCGGCTTCGACCGTGAGGCCAGCGAGCATTACCTGGTCGACGGCATGATCAAAACCCTGCGCACGCTTCGTCACTGGTCGGGCAGGACGGTGGTGATGCGCGACCAGGCGGTCGCCCCTTTCAACGTGACGATGTGCCTGCGTTCGAATGTTTCGACTCCGGGCCGCTGCGGGTTCCGCCCGACCCGTCCAAGGATGTTTGCCTACGACTACAAAGCGGCTCGCCGAGTGAAGAAGGTTCCGATCGTCGATCCACAGCCGATGCTCTGCCCGGGCGGGTGGTGCCACGCGGTCGATCACGATTTCCTGGTCTACCGCAACCAGGGTCACCTCAGCGCCAGCTTCGTCCGCTCCAAGTATCAGTGGATCGGCCACAAGCTCGGCGATCCCTGGCGTTGAGCCCGGGATTCGCCGCTAACTTCTGGATTTGTAGGTCAAGTTCATGCGGTTCTTGAGGTCGATCGTCACCGGCTGGTTTATCGGTGGGCTCGGTGCGGTGTAACGCACGCCCGGCTGCGGCGTCGTCCCCGGACCGCCCGGGTTGTACATCGGGCTGTACCTGCCGGTCCCCGGCAGCCGCAGCAGGCGAATGCGCTTCACGGCGGAGGCGGAGCCGTTGAGGATCACGTCGATCTGGTTGTCGTGGTCTTCCTGGTAGCACTGGTCGTATGAGCTCTGCTTCTTGCCGAGCTCGGCCAGCCCCACCACCCGCAGCCAGCCACGGCCGATGCGGTAGGTCTTGCCCTGCTTCTTGATCACGACCTTGCGACCGCTCGGAGCTCGGGCAATCACCTGGAAGTAGCGCTCGAACTCGTTCGGCCTGACACCGCGGACTCCGTCTGGCGAGAAGCCGCCGGTGGTCAGCATGCGCAACCGGAACTTGGCCCGCTTGCCGTAGAGGGAGCGACCGTCGTTCGGCATGTTGCCGGCGAAGATTTTCGGCGCTCCTTCGCCTTTGGTCGACATCCGGGTCAGTTTGGCCGCGGTCAGTCGCGGACCCGGGCGCTCGGAGGGCTTCGAGTATTCGTCGTAGGGGCTCTTGGTCGGGGTCGAGTGCATGCCGACCGCGCTGACCATCCGCCGCTTTCCGCGCCGGCCCTTGCCGACCAGGGTCAGCGGCGTGTCGTCCCCGGCCACGACCTCGATCCGGGTCGGGAAGACCTGGTTCGGGTCTCCGGCCGGCAGGTCGTTGCCGAAGTCGCCGACCAGCACGACCGTGCTGCGCTCGTTGTATTCGAAGTTCGGGTTGAGCGCCGCTCCCTCGGGCACGACCTGTTCGCCGTTCGATTTGGTGACCAGGAAGTCGGTCGGGTCGATGCTGCTGGGAAGGACCGGCCAGCTGAACTCGAGCGGCATCCCGTCGCCGTAATTGACCGGCCACCCGTAGGCAAAGCCGATGCCGGTCGGCGAGGCGGCCGAGGAGTAGTCGCCGAGCGCCGGCTCGGCCGAGCAGGTCAGGTCGTCCAGCCAGGCGCCGTTCACGTCCAGCACCGCCTGCCTCGCCTCCTCGACGGTCGGGTTGCCGTCCAGCCCGGGCACACCGAGGATCGCGTTGAAACCGAGCCCACCGGCCAGCATCTGTGGCTTCCAGGTCCACATGTCGGCCCCGACCAGCACGTCCTTCTTGAGCACCTGGCTGGTCGCGGTCGGATCTTCGGCCGACGCGGACGCCGGCATGAAAAAGGTGAGCATCCCCAGGCAGGCTGCCGCTGCCAGGGCCGATGCTTTCCCGAATATTCCGTGTCTCGCGTTGCTCATGTGAGGGTTATAACAAGGAAGTTGACGCACGTCAACTTAACGGGAAGCGACCTATGGCTTCGAGACGAACCGGTTGCCGCTTATGTAGAAGCGCCGGGTCATCTCAGTCGCCTTGCTGATCCCGACCCGGGTGGTCCGGGTGACGTCTTCTCCTGGAAGTAGCCCGCCCCGGAGCAGTCTCAGTGGTTCCCCGCGCAGGTCGTGGCCGCGAAGGTCGAGGTCGACTCCGAGGGCCTGGCAGAGCTTGGCCGGCCCGTTGGTCGCGTTGACTCCGGCGACCCCACGCTGCCGCTCGATCGCGTCCAGTCCGGAGACCGGTTCGGCCGCCCGGATCAGGGCAGCCGACCCGTAGCCGTCGGCCCCGGTGACCACGTTGCAGCAGTAATGCATGCCATAGGTGAAGTAAACGTAGAGGTGACCAGCGGGGCCGAACATGACCTCGGTCCGCTCGGTCTGGCCGCGGTAGGAGTGGCTGGGGGGATCCTCCCGGGCGTAGGCCTCCGTCTCGACGATCCGCACCACAACCCGTTCGTCGTCGATCGTCCGCTCGAGGAAGCAGCCGAGCAGCCGTTCGGCCACCTCGTCGGCCGTGCCGTCCAGAAAGTCGGGGAAGCCGGCGTCCGGCGGCGGGGCCCCGCCCATCAGGGGTTGGGCGCCGGGTTCGGCGGCAGCGGCGGCAGTTCCTCATCGGCCTTCTCGCAGATCCAGCCGGGCGGCATCTCGCTGTCCTCGATCAGGTCTTGCAGAACCGCGCCCTGGGCTTGGCTCAGAGTTTGGTCGGCGTGCTCGTAGAAGATCGGCTCTTCCTTTGAGTTGTGACTGTCGAGCTGGGCCAGCAACTCCCCGCAGGCCTCTTGAAGGGAGGCCTCGGTGATGTCCTGGTCGAGCCCGGCCTCGATCGAGTCGAGGCTACGCCAGATCTCTCCGTGTTCGCGCAGCATCACCATCGTCGGGATCGCCAGGTCCTGCTTCATCGGTGGAAACAGGTAGGCCTCCTCGAGGAAGATGTGGCGCCGCAATGCCCCGATCGCCTGCCGCAGCGAATCCGCTCGCTGCTGGTCACTCAGCTCTCCGGAACCGAAGGCTTCGATCCCTGCGTCGATCTCGTGATGCTCGCGCTCCAAAGCTGCACCCAGGGTTCCCATCGTCATCATCAGTCACTCGTCGCAGTCGGTGTCTTCGGAACTGAGAGCTTCCATCGTTCGACCGAGCCTAGCAGCGGAAAAGCGGCGCCCCGACGATAGGACGACCCGTGGTCAGCGGAGGGGGAGGGATTCGAACCCTCGATACGCCGTAAGACGCATGCTGGTTTTCAAGACCAGTGCATTCAACCGCTCTGCCACCCCTCCGTGGCCCGGTCGGGCTTGCTGATTCTGACAGGCTCGGCTAGAAGACGAGCAGGAGGGAGCCGGCGACCAGGAGGATGAGCAGGACGGCCACCGTGGCCCGGATCACCGCCCCCGACATGAGGACATCCGGCCTGCCCTCGGCGTGGTTGTCGATGCCGAGTTCCTCCATCTCCTGCTGAATCTCTTGTTCGGTCTCGAGGTGGTCGCTCATCGGGCAAGTATCTCAGGGAAGGGGAAACCGCGAATTTTGTGCGGAAACGTCCATATGTGGAGGTTTCCGTATGTGATTCGTCAAATTGGGGTCGATGCCGAGGGCTGTCAGGATGGTGGGCGTGCGTCGTCTGATCTTTCTCGCCTGCGCGGTCGTCTTCCTCGAAGTCACCTTCTTTGCAGTGTTGACGCCGCTCCTTCCCAGCTACAAGAGTGACCTTCGGCTGAGCGAGGCCGCCGTCGGCGTACTGGTCGGTGCGCTTGCGGTGGGAGCGCTCGTGGCGTCGGTCCCGGCTGGCTGGCTGGTCGCGCGGATCGGTGCGCGGGGCACCGTGATCCTGGGACTGGTCGGCATGGGGATCTTCAGCCCCCTCTTCGGCTTCTCGGATCAGGTCGCTCTGCTGGACCTTTTCCGCTTCCTTCAGGGAGCGTCCGGCGCCTTGCTCTGGGCCGGGGCGATCGCCTGGGTGGCGGTGGCCGCACCAGCTAACCGGCGCGGTGAAATGATCGGGCTCGTGATGGCCGGGGCGGTGGTGGGAGAGCTGTGCGGAGCCCCGCTGGGAGCGGTCGCCCACGCGATCGGCACCGAGATCGTCTTCAGCCTGGTCTTGCTTGCAGCGGTCGTCCTGATCGCAGTGGCGCTCACCATCCCCGACTCGGCCGATGTCGAAGCTCAACCGCCCGCCGAGGCCTGGAACCGGATCCGCCACTCGGAAGTGCCGACCGGAGCTCTGCTCATCGCCGCTCCCGCCTTCGCTTTCGGCGCGGTGGTGGTAGTGGCGCCGCTCCACATGGACGATCTCGGCAGCTCGCCATTCCTGATCGCCGCCGCATTCGCGGCCGGGGCGGTCGTCGAGAGCATCACCGGCCCGCTGGTCGGCCGGCTCAGCGATCGGGTCGGCCGCACGCTGCCCTACCGGACCGGTGTAGCCACGATCATTGTCGCGATCGTCGGACTCGGGGCTTTCGGTCTGTTGGAAGCGCTATTTGCCAGCGTGGTGCTGCTCGCTTTCGGCGCCGGCATGGCCGCCACTCCGGCCAGCACGCTGATCACCGATCTCGCGACTGCCGCCGGGATCAACCAGGGCTACGCCTCGGGTGCCTCGAACGTCGCCTGGGGGGGCGGCCAGGCCCTCGGGTCCTTGATCGCCGGCATCCTCGCCGGAGCTTCCGGATACCTACTACCTTGTCTGGTCGTCGCGGCGTTCCTGGTCGTGACCGGAACAGTGGCCCGTTCTCTCGGCGTCGGACCGCCGGTGATTTCGGACCTGAGCGAGGAAGCAGGCGCAGCTGATGGTGGGTGAGAACTACGACGCGAGGCGGCTCGGGCGGTCCGGGCAGAGCTGGACCAACTGGTCCGGCCATCAAAGCTGCCGGCCACGGGACTTCATCAAGGTGAGCGGGGTCGGCGAGCTGGCCGAAGTGGTCGGCCAGGCCGGCCGGGCCCGTCGCCAGGTCACCACGGTCGGGTCCGGCCACTCTTTCACCCCGACCGCTCTTTCCGAGGACCTGCTCCTCGACATAACCTCCATCGCCGGGGTGATCTCGGTCGATCGCGCCTCGGGGCTGGTCGAGGTCGGGGCGGGCACCGTCCTCGCCGATCTCAACCGCGAGCTCGACCGGCTCGCCTTGGCGATGCCGAACCTCGGTGACATCGACCGGCAGACGATCGCCGGGGCGATCTCGACCGGCACCCACGGCACGGGGCGGTCTCTGCCGAACATCTCCGCTCAAATCGAAACGATGAAGGTGATGGACGCCGGCGGCGAGGTGCGGGAGCTCGCTCCCGGGTCGGACGAGCTGCTCGCAGCCCGGGTCGCGATCGGCTCCCTCTGGGGGATCGTCTCCGGCACGCTGCGCACCGTGCCCGCTTTTCACCTTCCCCGCGTCGACGAGCCCATGGGTCTTTTCAAGGTGGCGGGCCGCCTCCGCCCGGT